>Ga0315279_10007477_pt1 | contig 13492 bp, 12 predicted proteins | sample YL17G06_20_MG_FD_203694 | JGI IMG/M metagenome (GOLD analysis project Ga0315279, IMG submission 203694) | Sediment microbial communities from Yellowstone Lake, YNP, Wyoming, USA - YL17G06_20 | ecosystem: Environmental > Aquatic > Freshwater > Lake > Sediment | place: USA: Wyoming | collected... | reverse complement strand
GAGGTTCCTGTGGATGACCCCCAGGCCGCCTTCCTGGGCGAGGGCAATCGCCAGGGCGCTTTCGGTGACCGTGTCCATGGGGGCCGAAACCAGCGGGATGTTGAGCCTGATCCTCCCGGTAAGGTTACTGGACATGTCCAGGTCCGACTGGACGACGTTCGACCTTCGCGGCACCAGAAGGACGTCGTCGAAGGTTATTCCCTCGGAGATGATCTTTTCCTGCATGGTGTCTCCCTCGTAAATGAGTGAAGCGGTTCTGACCTGAGGCGGGCAAACCACCGCCGCCCGGAAGGTATGCGGATCGGCGTCTCCACGACCCGGCCCGACGCCACAGGAACGGGCTGGGCGCCAGCCGGCTTCGCAGCGACAAGTCCCCATGCTTCGCACTTGACTGCCATGTCGGATTATTTCGCGGCCGCCGGCGGATGTCAACAGCCGCGCGGGGTAATGGAAGCAATTTCCCTCTCCATGCTTTGCCCGGCGGCCCACCTGCCCAGACCGCCCGCCGAATCCTCTCATAATTGCTGTACTTGCGGTCCCGCCGGTCCGATATGGGTTATGCCTCCGCGATCATGTGACCGCTGCCGGCCGCGGCAGGGGAGCACGTCGGTGAGACTGGAGCTGTCTGACGACATCCTGAGGCGCGCCGAGATCAACAGGGCGGACGTGAGGATCGCCCTTGCGGTGCAGCTCTACGCGGACAACCGCATCGACCACGCCGACGCTTGCCGGCTGGCCAGGCTGGCTGCCGTCGAGTTCAACAGGGAGCTCCTTGTCCGGGACATGACCGTCCAGCAGTATCCCGCCGTCTCGCTGGGCAGGAAAGAGGCCGGCTGACGAGCCGGCGCAGTCGGGGCCTTGATTGCCGTCCATGCGGCGGGGACAATGCCATCCCCAAGACGCCTTCAGCGGATATGCCCGCCCCAAACAGCCGGGCGTTGGGACCGGAGACACGCCATGACCGCCATCAGACTGCTGAGCCGCGCGGCGGACGCATTGTCCGGCGGAAGGCATGTTCGGGCAGAAGGCCGGCGGATCATGACAGTCGCCGGCCGGTTGGGTATTCGGTCGTGACAGGACAGAAGGCCGGCAAACCGGTTATAGGTGTGGTCGGCGGGGTCGGCTCCGGCAAGAGCACAGCGGCCGCCGAATTCGCCGCGTTGGGCTGCACCGTCATAGACGCCGACGCGATCGGCCACGACGTGCTCGCCCGTGCCGAAGTCAAGGATGCGATAAGGCAAAGGTGGGGCCAAGCGGCTTTTGGTTCCGATGGCCAAGTGGACCGGGAGGCGCTGGCCGAGGCGGTCTTCCAGTCAAAGGCCGACCTTGAGGCCCTTAACGGCATCGCGCATCCGCTGATCGGGCTGGAGATCCGGCGGCGGATCGACGAGGCCCTGGCCGATCCGGGCGTGCCGGCGGTGGTTCTGGACGCGGCCGTCATGTTCGAGTCGGGCTGGGACCGGGCCTGCACCCATCTTGTGTTCGTCGACGCGCCCGCCGAACAGCGCCAGGCAAGAGCCGCCAGGCGGGGCTGGGACAGGCAGAGATGGCTTAGACGCGAAAATTCGCAGATTTCACTGGACATGAAACGGGCCAGGTGCTACTTTACGCTTGACAACAGCTCCGGCGTTCCTCACCTGCGAGAGCAAGTCCGAACGGTTTTCCAAAGCGTTGTTCCTCGAGCGGAATGACCCTTGACGTTCGGCGTTACACGCGCGTCGCAGGTGGAGCGGCGAGAGGTCGTCAATCCCCGGCAATCGGTTCGCTTGCGAACCTTTTCCGTTACTGATCCCTGAATAAGGACGGTTCCGGCGTCCTGGCCCCAAGCCCGGTTGCCGGAAGCGGCAGTGCTGGACGGACGGGCGCCCGCCCGTCGCGGCGGGCGGAGTGTCCGCCAGAACATGATGGAGGTCTGCACAAAACATGGCAAAGACTGTCAGGAAAACCAAAAAGGCCGTCGGCAAGACGTCGAGGAAGGCATCCGGCAAACTGGAAGTTGCCGAGCAACAGGTTGAGGTCGCAGACCCCGCCGAGCAGGAGGTAGAAGCGGCCGAAGCGGTTGACTCGGCCGAAGCCGCCGTGGCGGCTGAGGTCCAGGAAGCGCCGGAGGCGCCCGAAGAGGTCGGCTTCGACGAGGAGATGCACCAGAAGTACGAGCGGGTCAAACGGGGCAACCTGCACATCACCGACCTCCAGAAAATGACCGTCGCCGAGCTTCATGACGTTGCCAAGACCGAGGAGGTGCAGGAGTACACCGGCCTGGGCAAGCAGGATCTGGTCCTGACGATCATGAAGCAGCGCATCCAGAGAAACGGTCTGGTGTACGGTGAGGGCGTGCTGGAGATACTCCCGGACGGTTTCGGTTTCCTGCGGAGCCCCGACTACAACTACCTGCCGAGCCCCGACGACATATACGTCTCGCCGAGCCAGGTCCGCCGGTTCGGGCTGCGCCAGGGCAACATCGTCTCCGGGCAGATCAGGCCTCCCAAGGAGTCCGAGAAGTACTTCGCGCTGCTGCGAGTGGAGGCCGTCAACTTCGAGGACCCCGACCACCTGACCGACAAGGTGAACTTCGAGGATCTCACGCCTACGCACCCCGACAGGCGGCTGTTCCTCGAAACCAAGCCCGAAGAGATAAACATGCGCGTGGTGAACCTCCTCACGCCGATCGGCTTCGGGCAGAGGATGCTCATCGTCGCCCCGCCCCGGACGGGCAAGACGGTGCTGCTCCAGAAGATCGCCAATGCCGTCGCCGCCAACAGCCCCGAAACGTACGTCATCATCCTCCTGATCGACGAGCGCCCCGAGGAAGTCACCGACATGCGGCGGAACACCACGGCCGAGGTGATCTCCTCCACTTTCGACGAGCCGGCCAGCAGGCACATACAGATCGCCGAGATGGTCCAGGCCAAGGCTCGCAGGATGGTGGAGTACGGCAAGGACGTGGTGATACTCCTGGACAGCATCACTCGCCTTGCCCGCGCTTACAATACCGAGGCGCCCCATTCGGGCAAGATACTCACCGGCGGCGTCGACGCCTCGGCGCTCCAGAAGCCCAAGCGGTTCTTCGGCTCGGCAAGGTGCATAGAGGAAGGCGGGTCGCTGACAGTCGTCGGCACGGCCCTGATCGACACGGGCAGCCGGATGGACGAGGTCATCTTCGAGGAGTTCAAGGGCACCGGCAACAGCGAGCTTCACCTGGACCGCCGCCTCGTGGACAGGCGCATCTGGCCGGCGATAGACATCAGCCGGTCCGGCACCAGGAAAGAGGAGCTGCTGCTGGACCCGGCGGAGCTCAAGCTGGTCTACCGGCTCCGCAAGGTCCTCAGCGAGATGCAGCCGACCGAGGCGATGGAGTTGCTGATCTCCAGGCTCCAGAAGGTGAAGACCAACGCGGAATTCCTGATGGCGATGAGCATCGACTGACGCGCCGCGGCAACGCGGTTCGCCGGCGGCATTAGAGCAGTTCACGCACGCGCGTATCAGCGGCACGGGCATCTCGCCCGTGAGTCGCAGGGCCATTTTGGCCCTGCACTCCGGCAAGTGGCCCACGGGCAGCGACCGATACACTCGACCATAGGATGTTCCAGCAGGAAACTCACGCCCGCGCACCGAACGTACGTGGGCTTTGTCTGACAGGAGGTCCGATGAAGTTCCACGCCGTGCTCTTCGACCTGGACGGCACGCTTCTGGACACCATCGAGGACCTGACCGACTCGATGAACGCGGCCTTGGGCGAGATGGGCTTTCCCCCGCGGACCGTCCAGGAGTGCAAGTTCCTCGTCGGGGACGGGCGCGAGGCGTACGCCCGGCGGGCGCTGCCCGACGGGCATCGCGACCGGCCCACCGTCGCGCGATGCGTGGAGTTGATGACCGCCCACTACCGCCATAACTGGGCGAATAAGACCAGGCCCTACGAAGGCGCGGAGGACCTGCTGTCTGAGTTGGGTAAGGCCGGGGTAAAGCTGGCCGTCCTGTCCAACAAGTACGACCAGACGGTGCGCGACGCGGTCGGCCGGTACTTCGGCGGCCGCTTCGATGTGGTTCGCGGTGAGCGAGACGGGGTTCCGCATAAGCCCGACCCGGCCGCCGCCCTGGAGATCGCTTCTGAGCTTGGCGTGCCGCCGGCGAGGTTCCTGTACCTGGGCGACACCAACACGGACATGCGGACGGCCGTCGCGGCGGGGATGTATCCGGTGGGCGTCTTGTGGGGCTTCCGCCCGGCGGAGGAACTCCTGGCCAGCGGCGCCCGGACGCTCATAACCAGGCCCGCGGACCTGCTGGCCCTGCTTTGACCAGTCCGGCGGTCCGCGCGCGTGGTCGGGGCATGTCTGGCGGCTTGCCGGGGGCGGATGCCCGGCACTATAATGCCGCCGTTTCGGAGCGACCCGCAGGTGGCCACGTTCAAGCCCCAGCCGCGTTCCTCAGGCGAGAAGTCCGTTTGCCCCTCGGACACGGACAGCCGTGGCAAGACCGCGCTGCCGAAGGTGCTGTTCGCGGCGATCATCACCATGGGGCTGGGCATGGCGCTGGTCCAAAGCCAAACCCGCGAGCCCGACCCCGACGAGTATGAACACCTGCACGCCGCCTGGCTGTGGTCGCAGGGCCTCCAGCCCTACACGGGTTTCTTCGAGCACCACCCACCGTTGTTCTGGCGACTGCTGCGGCCGGTGGTCTCCGGCGCGGACCGCAGCCACCTGATGTCGCTCATACTGACGACCCGCAGCATTGCCTGGCTGGTTGTGGCCGCGACGGTGGTTGGCTCGTGGTGGCTGTTTTCGGTGCTTTTCGGCCGCCAGGCCGCGTGGGCGGCTACGGCGCTATTGGCCTGGTATTGCGGCGCGTCGCCGACGGTCATCCATATCCGCCCCGACGTGCCGTCGCTGCTGCTGGTGGTTGCAGGCACGGCGGCGGCCTTGAGCGGGCTGGGCCTGGCGGGGCGGTCAAGAAGACCGTCCTGGCTGTTGTCGCTTGTCGCGGGCGGCCTGATAGGCGCCGCCGTCTGCATGCTTACCAAGGCCGTGTTCTGGGCCGCGATGCTGCTGGCGTGCCTGCTTGTCTGGACGGTCATCGACGCCAGAGGAACCCGCCCGGGCGGCGCCGGCGGCCAGGCAGGTTCCCGGCGGCGGTGGCTCGCACTGGCGATGCTGGCGGCGGGGGTGGCGGCGGCCGGCGCGGCCCAACTGGCGTGGATCTTTGCTGCCAACGACTTCAACGCCTTCTGGCAAGACAACGTCCAGATCAACCGCGCCATGGCCGGGTCGGTCCTCAGGAACATGCCCACGGCGGCGCGATTCTGGGCGCAGGGACTGGCTTGGCCGATGATTTCGGCGCCGCTGGCGGCGTTGGGCCTGGGGTGGCTGTTCAGCCCGGGCGGGATGTTCGGCTGGGGGCGCAAGGCGGTCGTCCTGTCCCTGCTGGCCGCGACGATAGCCCTGATATTGCTGGGCAACGGGCCCTGGCCGCAATACCACCTTCCCTTCCTGGTGATAATGGCCGGCCTGGCCGGACTGGGGATCGCCTCCGCGCTGGACCGCATGCCGCCTGTCGGAAAAGGAGTTGCCCTGGCCGCACTGGCGGCCGTGGCGGCATTCTCGACCGTCCCGCCCACGCTGACCGACGCCGCCAACCGTCGTCTGGGGTTCGACAAATCCGTCGCCGCCTTGCAGGGGGTGCTGGACATGAGCGGCCCGGAAGACCGCTACCTGTCCGTTCAGCACCTCAGTCCGGTGTTCATGATGGACGCCGACCCGCAGCTTTTCACCAGGCTGGTGGTATGCTACGACAAGCCCACGCTCGACGCCCTGGCCCAGGCCATACGCACCAGGAAGCCAAGATTCATCATGGGCCTCAACATGAACATATGGACGGCGGACGGCAACTACTTCCGCTTCGGGACCGAACAATTCCCGTTCGTCGCCGAGACGTACGTCCCGCTGGATAAGCAGGGGTATATCCTGGGGCGGAAGCCGTGACGTCAGCGCAGTTCAAGTTTGTGTGGCGCCATGGGCGTCTCGCCCATGCGTCGCAGGACCGTCTGGCCCCTGCAACACCTTCCACGGCCAAGATGGCCGTGGAACTCACGGGCAAGCCCTTCGGCAGTGAGCTCAGGGTCGAACTGGTGCCCGTGCCACGTAACCAGACAATCTCTAGCGGTCACGGGCCCTAACGTCGGCGCTCCTCCAGGTGCTCTTCCTCCACGTTGACCGCCCAGGGGTCGACATCCTGGCCGCGCATCTTCAGCACCGAGTAATGGGCGGTCAGGATCGAGTGGTCCATGTTGTTGTATCTGAACTGCCCGTAGCGGCCGACGGGGTACAGATTCGCCAGCGTCGCCAGGTGGCGGCGGATGACCATCAGGTCTTCCCGGTAGCCCTCCCGCCTGTAGACGGGGTAGGCCTTGGCGTAGCGGGCGCAGAAGCTGTCGAAGACAGCCCGCGGGTCGGCCAAGCCGATCGCCTCCAAGTCACCCATGGCCAGGTCGTGGAGCTCGCCATCCGACATTCCCCAAAGCTGGTCGCCCTCGGTGCAGAAGTACTCCATGCCTATGACGGATTTGCCCGGGTCGGGCACCATGTCGGGGCTCCAGTTGCCGTAGAACTGCATGCGCCCGGCGCGGACGCGCGGATCGTGGATGTAAATCCAGGTGTCGGGCACGACCTCCGGCCGGTCGATCAGCAGGTTCACCGTGATTATCGAGCGGTAACTCAGCCTGCCCGCCGCGCCCAGGGCCTCCGCCGGCGGGGGGGGATCCAGCGCCAGCACCAGTTCGTCCAGCGGCATCGAACTGAAGCAGGCCCCGCCGACGGGGTGCTCTTGGCGCCCACCCGCCGCTTGGGCGCGTCTTCGGCTCCCAGGCCCCGGCTCGAAGAGAGCTTGCGGTCCAACCGCCTGCGAGGCCACCGCCACGACGCGCCCGTCCGTGTGCCGCACCTGGCAGGCCCGGCGGTTCAGCAGGAGCCTGGCCCCGGCGGCGACGGCCCGGTCGGCCATCTCCTGGTACATCTGGCCCGGGCCGAGGCGGGGATAGTCGAACTCCTCGATCAAGCTGGCGACCGATCGCTTGCCCCCGATTCCGATCGCCCCCAGAATGGCCTTTGCGGCCGAGAGGTCCTGTATCCGCTGGGCGGCCCAGTCGGCTGAGAGCTCGCTGCACGGCATTCCCCATATCTTCTCGGTGTAGGTCCGGAAGAACATCTCGAACAGCTTCCCGCCGAAGCGATTGCTCACCCAGTCCTGGAAGGTGTCGTCGCGATTGTTGCGCCGGCACTTGGCGGCTATCAGGCTGGCCACCACCGACGCGCTTCGGGCAACGCCAAGGTTTCGCAGTACGTTGGAGACCTTCAGCGGGTAGGTGAAGAACTTGCCGTCATAGTAGATACGGGACAATCGAGGCCGCCGCAGGAAGCGGTCCTGGAGCAGTTGGCGCCAGAGGGCGTCGACGTAGTCGCTCTTGGTGAAGAAGCGATGGCCGCCGATGTCGCAGCGGAAACCCTTGTACTCAACCGTCCGCGCCAGCCCGCCGACGACATGGTCCTTCTCGATCACCGTCACGTCCTGGCCATCGGCGCTCAACTCGAGCGCGGCGGCCAGGCCGGCGGGCCCGGCCCCTATAATGACTGTTTCCTGGCTCATTCGATCCGTGCCGGCCGGGCCTTGCCCAGCCGGCCCCATGGCCATTCTGGAAAGTCCCGCATGCCGTAAGGCTTGCTTCCTCCCGCCTGCCGGCGGAAGGTGAGCCCGTCAGGCGTGAACACCTCTGGAAACCGCCCCAGGGCCCGTCAGTGGTCATTTGATTGGGTGCGTTCCAGTGAGCCACGAACGTGAGCGACCTGCCCCGTCGGGGCCTGCCCCGTCCGGGGGCGGACACTTCCACCTTGCGTTGGAGGCTCTTGTCGTCCGCTCTCTGGCAGTCGCGGCTCACTCATCCATCGGTTCATTAAGTGACGGACTACTAGCGGTTCCCGACGGCCTTGCGAAGGGCCGCGATGTGCTTGGGCGTCGTGCCGCAGCAGCCGCCGATGAAGTTCGCCCCCACCTCCAGCAGTTTTGGGGCGTATGAGGCGAACTGGTCGGGTCCCATCGGGTAGGAGGTCCTGCCGTCGGAGCCGACCCGCGGCATGCCCGCGTTGGGCTTTATCCAGACCGGCATCTCCGGCCCGGCGGCTCGAAGCATCCGGGCTATTTCGACGTAGCGTTCAGGCCCGAGCCCGCAGTTGGCCCCGACCGCGTCGGCGCCGTCCGCCTCGGCCAGCTCGACTAGCTCTTCCGGCGAATTGCCCATCATCGTCCTGTTCTTATCCGGGCCGTGGGAGAACGTCATGGAAGCCACCACCGGCAGCGAGGTCTCCTGCTTGGCCGCGGCGAGGGCCATGCCCAGCTCCGCCAGTTCGTTGAAGGTCTCCAGGACTATCGCGTCGGCGCCGCCGGCTTCAAGGCCGCGGGCCGCCTCGCCGAACGCCTGCTCCAGTTCGGCCCTGTCCACCTCGCCCATCATCACGATCTTGCCCGTCGGCCCGATCGAGCCGAAGACCTTCACCCCATCGCCGGCCGCCCGCCTGCTTATCTCGGCGGCCTTGCGGCAGATTTCCTCCACTTGGCCCGCCAGGCCGTGCGGGGCCAGCAGGAAGCGATTGGCCCCGAAGGTGTTGGTCAGTATCGCGTCGCTGCCGGCTTCGACGTAGCCGCGGGCGACCGCCTCGACGGCCTTGGCGTTGGCCAGGTTCCACACCTCCGGACACGCCCCTGCCGGTAGTCCCGCCGCGGCAAGCTGCGTGCCCCAGGCGCCGTCCAGCACCCTGGGTTGACCGGCGTAGCTGGTAAGGTCGAACATCATCGTGGGTTCCGTCCGCTGCCGCCTGGCCGGTTACGCACCGGCCTGGCCACCCATCACGCTACCAAAGCTTGCCCGGCCTGCCAAGACGCTGCGCTACTGGCCTGCATGCCAGGCGGGCTGGGAAGCGGGACCGTACGTCCTGAGCAGTTCCAGCACATCCTTCCGGGCCGGGTCCAGCTCGATGGTCTTACTCCAGGCGACGACCGCCAGGTCAAGGAACTCCCGCTTGCCCGTGCCGCGGTGGATCTCGAGTTGGTAGTCCCCCAGTCTCTTCCACAGGTCCGGATCCTGCGGGGCCAAGTGAATGGCCTTTTGCACCGCCAGCACGGCCCGGCCCAGGGAACCGGCGGCGCGAGCGGCTTCGGCCAGGTTCGCCCATGCGACGGGATCGCCGGGTTGGAGCCTCGTGGCCTCGGCGTACTGGTCCATCGCGGCCTCTGGCTTGCCCATGTCCATGTAGGCCTCTGCGAGCGCGGCCCGGGCCGAAGGAAGGTCGCTGCCGGACTCGACAACCAGGCGCCACTGCTCGGCCGCCTCGGCCAGTTTGCCCTGCGCCTGATACAGCGAGGCGAGGTTGTACCTGGCCTGGACGTAGTCGCCATGCTCGGCCAGCAGGTCAAGGTAGGCCATCTCCGCCTGATCGAACCGGCGCACTCGCGACAGGACCACGGCCAGGTTGAACCGGGCTGGGACGCTGCCCGGGTCGGCCCGGACGATTCTTTCGCATATCGGCAGGGCCTCCTGGTACCTGCCGCCGGCTAGCAGGGCGTCCGACAAGCAGCGAAGGGCCGGGGCATTAGCGGGCTCCAGCTCCAGGGCTCTGGCGAAGCAATCCGTCGCCAGCGCGTATTGGCGCTGCTGCTGGGCTCTCAGCCCCGCGGCCACGTGGGTCTCCGGCAGAGCGTTCAACTCCGCCAGCGCGGAAGCGGCTGCGGAATACAAGGCGTTGGCCAGCCTGGTCCAGGTGTCACGAAGGAATAGCGATGTGGCCGGCAGCCCGCATGCTATCCAACGGTCTGCCCACGTCGACGCGACCCCCGTTGGCGGTGGCGCTGTCGAGGTCGAAGGCGGCCAAGTCGCCGATGGAGGAGCCCCTGGCGGTTGGTGGTGAAGGGCGTGGCTGCCGGACTGTGATCGCTCTTTCGATTCAGGCCGGCCGCGAGCCTTCCGACAGCCGGCGCACCACGGCAGTGTCAGCGCCAGCGACAGTGCGACCACGCCGGATGTCAATGCTGACCGGGCCACGGCTGGATTATAGGGCCGCCGTGGGTTGGCGCCGCGTGTTTTTGTGGCGATAGGGAGGCCGCTCCTGCCAACCATGCAGGTCTGCTGAAGCCCACAACGGCCGCCTGTCCGTCAGTGCCGTCGATGATCGGGGGACCAAGCGGGACAAAGGAGTAGTGGCCGGACGTTGTCTTGAGCCCAACCGGTAGGGGTGTGTGGCGTAACTCTCAGGATTCCATAGCCTTCTGAGCGGCCACCAGAAAGTTTTTTCGATAGTCGCGGGCGTTTTTTGGTTGACAGACGGGCCAAATGGATTCTATACATTTTGCAAAAGGTAAAAAACATATTCACTTCGCCAGTGGTCGTTGGTTCGTCCGTTTGGTCATGGAGAGCGGGCCGGTCGCAAGAGCAGACAGCTATGGCGGGTTCCACCCGCCGACGTCGTGCAGGAGCGGGGCAACCCGCACGGATAAACCTAACGCAAGGACAGGCAGGGAGGTCGCCCCAGCAGATGTCAGTGAAAGGCACAGACGGGCGGTGGCAGGCGAATGACGCAGCCGATGTTGCCCCTGGCTGGGGCAAGGGGCTGACGCACGGGCCCCGCAGGGAACGTCAGATTCCGCCGAAGTTGTATCGCATCGGCGAACTGGTGGAATACTCGGGGGTCAGCCGTCAGACCATCCACAACTACACCACCATGGGCCTGCTGCGGGAAAGCCGATGGACCGGCGGGGGGCATCGGCTATACGACGAGTCGGCCTTCCAGCGCCTGGACGTGATCTCGGAACTCAAGATGCAGAGCAGATCGTTGGAGTACATACGCGAGTACTTCGCCCGGCTGGACTCGCAAGACGCTCAAGGCGGCGCCGGGACAGGCAGGTAAGTAATGCTGCGTCGCTGGTCAGGGAGGACGGCGGGACATGGCGACTGCTGAAGGAATCGGCGAGAGGCTCAAGGCCGTCCTCAGCCGGATTCGGCGACTGCCGAGTGCGGCGCGGTTGCTTTGCGCGGTGCTCATCGTCCTAGCGGCGGCGGGGGTGGTCTGGCTCGCAGCCGGCCGGGGAAACGCGGGGCTCCCCCCTAAAGGCAACCCCGCACTGCCCGCCGGAACTCCCAGGCGCGCCGCCGTGCAGCCGCACGATCAGACCCCCCGCCCCGAAGCGGCAGGGACGGGCAAGGATGAGGGGCTTGCTCTGCCCGGCGGGAATGACGCCGGGGGCGAGCACCTTCCCCCGCTGGGACAGATCGTCAGCGACCAGGACCTCTGGAGGACTCAGGCCCAGAACGACAAGCGCTGGCAGGCTGCGAAGATGGAGTGGCTGTCAAGCCTGGTGATGCGGTTCCCGGCCGTCAAGTCGGCCAGCGTGATCTTCGACCCCGGCAGCGGCAAGAAGCTTGGCTCACCGGCGGTCAAGCCGACCGCGGCTGTGTACGTCTGTCTCGCTGAAGACCAGGCGATGACCTCGTCTCTGACGGTGGCTATAGCCGACCTGGTCTCCGGCAGCATCGCCGGAATGTCCAGGAGCGACGTCCGCGTAGTGGACAGCAGCGGATGCAGCTACCGGGCGCCGGAGTTCAACTCCGCCGAACCCTCGCTGCCGGATAACACGATCGCCCAACTCAGCCGGGCCGAGGATGACGCCCTCCGCAAGATACGGACGCTGCTGCGGCACATAGATGGCGCGCTCTTCACCGTCAAGGGGACCGGCGGGCAGGACGGTTGCCGGGTGAAGGCATGGATATCCATACCCAGGAGCCACCTGCTGGCCGCGCACCTGGCCTCGGGCGGTCAGCCGCCGAGGAGCGAGGACGATTTCGAGCGAATCGCCCAGCCCCACCTGGCAAGGATCAGGCAGTCGGCAATGCACGCGCTGGGCGTTGAGGATGAAGGGGCCGTCACGGTCGACTCGTACCGGGACGCACCGCCGCCGGCGGGCGTGCAGGCAGGCCTCCCCGGTCAAGGGCGGCACGGCCTTATCCGCGGCCTGCCCGGGGCCGGCGAGGCAGCGGCCCTGACGGGGATAGGCGCGGCCTGGCTGGCGGCGACTGGCGCCCTGGCGGCAAGGAAGCTCAAGGCCCGGCGTCAGGCAATACGGACCCAGGGCCGGCAGCCCCTCTCCGCCGGCCCGGACAACCAGCCGCCGGACGACCGGCCTGCCGGCTTGGCCCAGGCGGGCGGGCGGGAAGCACCAAGGAACGATTTACCTGTTGTGGAGCCCTTCGCCTTTCTGGACGCGGTAAGCGTGGAGGACATCTCCACGGCTCTGAGTGGGGAGAATGCTCAGACGGTCGCCGTCGTGCTGTCGAACCTGGCGCCAGCCAGGGCGGCGGCGGTGCTCTGCATGCTGGACAAGCCGCGGCAGGTCGAGGTGGCCAGGCGGCTTGCCAAGGTCGGGTCGCTGGACAGGCGGGTGCTGGCCGAACTGGCCAGGGGCCTGGCCGCCAAGCTCAAGGGCGCGCCGGCCAGGGCGGAGGAGCAGGAGTCGAAGGCCGACAGGCTGGCGGACATACTGCACCACGCGGAATACCACACCGAGCAAACCGTCCTTCAGGCGCTGCTGGAGGACCAGCCCGTCCTGGCTGAGTCGATACGCAACCGCCTGCTTGCCTTCGAGGACATCTCCAAGCTCCCGGCCGAAGATCTCCGCCCGGCCATGAAGCTCGTTGACAGCGACGATCTGGCCGTCGCCCTTAGGACGGCCGGCAGGGACGTGAGGAAGAGGATCTTCTCGGCGCTGTCGTTGTCGGATGGCAGGAAGCTCAAGCAGGAGATGGAGCGGATCGGCCCGGTGAGGCTCAGCGACGTCGAGGCCGCGCAGCAGCAGGTAGTCAACGCCATCAGGCAGGCGAGGCACGGCCTGTATATCGGCCGGGCTGCTCGGCGGAGCGACGCGCCTGTCCCGGACGCGTGAGGATCAAGATGGCCACGGTCATGAAGGCATCCGAGTTGGACCGAACCGCGGGCGCCCGCATAGCCGCGCTGGAGCTCAGGGAGTTGGCCGCGCAGGTCAGCGACGCCGTCCTGGACGCCAGGAGGCAGGCTGCAAGGGTGATCGCCGAGGCCAGGGAGGAGGCCAGAGCCCTGGCGCTGCAAGCCGAGGAACGCGGCTACGCGGACGGATTCGAGCGGGGCCTGAAGGAAGGCCAGGCCCTGGGCGAGCGACGCGCCTACGAGGAAACGCGCCTGGCGATTGGCCCGGCAGGGGCCGGCCAGTCAGGCGGGCAGGCCGGACGCGCCGAGGACCGGCCGGGTTCCTACAACTCGGTCGGTGACGAAGGCGATGTGGTCGAGGAGCTTTCCCAATCGCAGTAAGCCCGGACTCGGGCCAGAAGCGGGCCGGGTGACAATTGCGGAGCAGGCAAGGTGGACGGCATGGAAGTCAGGTCCGACCAGGATGCGATCCGACAGCCCGGCTGCGTCAAAGTGCTGGT
>Ga0315279_10007476_pt1 | contig 13496 bp, 10 predicted proteins | sample YL17G06_20_MG_FD_203694 | JGI IMG/M metagenome (GOLD analysis project Ga0315279, IMG submission 203694) | Sediment microbial communities from Yellowstone Lake, YNP, Wyoming, USA - YL17G06_20 | ecosystem: Environmental > Aquatic > Freshwater > Lake > Sediment | place: USA: Wyoming | collected... | reverse complement strand
TGATGTCTTCCAACGAGAGCTTGTGGCCTTCCTTTCGCCACCACTTGTCATCAATTCTGTCAGGATAGATGATGACGTCCGAGGTATAAGACTTGCCATCAACGATAATCTCCCCGAACTCGTAAGAATCAATCATCGCAAAGCCTCCTCTCGCAAAGTGCCTGTCAAAAAAGGTTCATTTGTTCGGTGGCCGCCACCGCTCCGCATTCCTCTTCTCCAAGGATGTTTATCTTTCCAAAAACGCCGTCGTGGCCAGGCACGATCTTGACTTTTCCCTCTCTGACTCTCCGAATGCCCTCGACGATGTTCTTTGGCACGTAGCGGGAAAGCTCTTCGAGCGAGCGGTCGAGAAGCACTTCAAACTCACTCCCGAATGTTTGCACTATTCTCATATATTCTCGCTCGACAGAGGCAGCGCCGGGAGCAACGCCAAGCGCCTCCGCTATGATTTCGTCAAGAGGTACCAGATGACGGGCCGGTATGGCACCTTCGGGAACAAATCCCAGTTCCCTGTCGGCAAGCTCCTCGACTCTGTGGCAGACCCCCACGGTGAGGGACTTCTTGCAGACAGGACACACGTTGGAGTGCTTCCTGCTTTCGGCGGGTGAGAACAGGACTCCGCATTTCCTGTGTCCGTCGTAGTGATACTTTCCCTCCTCCGGGAAGAACTCAATCGTGAAAAGGAACCTCTTCCCGTCCCTTTTCTTGATCACGTCCCGTATCTCAGAGTATGAGAGTTCGCAGTCAAAGACGTTTGCTTCTCTTCCAATCCTGGAAGGTGAATGCGCGTCAGAGTTGGAGATCAGGGCTATGCGGTCAAGCTTTGAGAGTCTCCAGTTCATCTGCGGGTCAGAGGAAAGTCCTGTCTCGATGGCAAAAATGCTGCCGACTGTTTCTTCAAAACATTCCTCGAGTGAGTCAAACCCCGAATTCGCACCAAATACGCTGAACCATGGGGTCCATGCGTGGGCCGGAATCAGGATGAACGAAGGTGAGATGTCGAGAACCATCTTCACCAATTCCTTTGCCGAGAACGTGAGGATGGGTCGGCCGTCACTTGAAAGTTTCCCATACCTTTGAAGCTTTGCGTTGAGTCTCTCAACATCCTGAAGGCTGCGCGCGAAAATGAGCGTATGGATCTTTCTGAGCCTACCACCCTGGTGGTAGATGTTGGAGACTTCTCCAGTCAGCATGAAGCGAGTAGAGCTTTTGCCCTTCTTGACGCGGAACAGTCCCTCTTCTGCGGGCTCAAGCCTCGCACTCAGCTCGGCAAAATAGGTCGGGTGCGTAAAATCACCGGTACCCAGGAGCTTGATACCCTTGAGGGCGGCCCAGCGAGCCAGGGTTTCGACCTCCATGTCGGCGCTCGTGGCACGACTGTAGCGCGAGTGAACGTGCAGGTCTGCTATGAACTGCATGGAAAAGCTCCCCGTTAATGGTCGACGTTCTAGTCGGCGGCAATGCTACCAGATAGCCAATCGAAGTCAAGGAGAAGGCAACGCGGGGTTGAGGCGGGGCTGGCGTGGGGCTGACGTGGGGTTGAGGTGGAACTGACGTGGGGCTAGGGTGCGGTTGGGGCAGGATAACAAGCCCGAGGTCAGGGAGAAACGAATACCTCTCGCGGCTATTGTCGATCAGATGCTCACCGGACAGACTCTGGCGAGGCTGTAGCACGCTACCGTAACCGCGCGGCCAGGTTCGAGTCCTACCCGCGGAGCCACTCCGATATCCCAATGCGTGCTCCCTCACTGACCGGCCCTACGGCGGGCACACGCCCGTACAGGGCCATCTTCATGCAGTCCGGCGCCAACTCCACCCTGTTCACGACAAGTCTCACAAGCTCCTTTTGCTTGTAGGGTGGAATCTGGCCAAAGACATCGCTGAACTCACTCAGAGCCCGCATGACGTCCCGATGGCTGACCGACTCCCGCTCGATCTCCCTAATCGCTTGTTCCACTTCCTGAATCCCAGTCTTGATCCCTTTTCTTCTCGTGCCTAACTCTTCTAGCTTCTCCCTTACAAATATCCTGCCATTCTCGCCCGCGATCACCTCCAAATCGTTCATGATGCCAGTAGCAGTGTCATTGATTCTGCCAAGTTCCTTCTCAAGCGTGCTCTTCCGCTCCCTGAACTCGGGAAGCTCAGTCCTTAGCCTCTCATTCGTGCGTCTGACAATGCCTTCCAAAATATCGCTACGGCCGGACAGTTCCTTAATTCTCTCGAGCACGATCTGCTCAATTTCGTCTGCCGGCAACTTGAACCTGCATTCCTTGTTCTTGCAGACGTAATAGTAGTACCTTACCTGCCTTGCACCTGTGCCAGGCTTTCCGTCCATCTGTGCTCCGCACTTCCCGCACCAAAGGAGTCCACCGTTCAGAAGGTAGTTGTGCTTGATGGGCTTCACGCTATTGTGCCTTGACTCACGGTTTTTCTTCAGCAGTTCCTGAACCTTCCAGAATTTCTCCTCATCAACGATGGCCTCCCATCTCGCTGGTACGATTTTGTACTGCTGACTCTCGGGGAGCTTCGTCTGGTCCAGCCCCTTTTTCTTCTTGTTGATCTCCTTCTTGCCGATGTAGGCCAAGTTGGTGAGCATCTGGATTGTGGATGAGTAGCTGAACTTCTTTGCCAGGTGGTGCTTCCCCCTGCGCGAGGTGTACTCCTTTGTCCTGAAGCCCCGGTCATTCAGTGCCTTCATCGCTCTAACCGCAGAGCCCAACTCCAGGCACTTGTCCATGCCGAAGTTGACTGCCATTCTCTCATTGGCGTTGGGGACAAGATAAACTTTCTTGTCAGGGTCGAGGTCGTAGCCCAGCAAGTAGCCTCCGTTCCACAAACCTCGCTCCGCCCTGGTCAGCGATGTATGCTTGTTTCTCTCCGAGGTCTGATCTCGTTCAAACTCTGCCAGGGCCATAAATACCGCCATCAGGAGCTTCCCCTGTGGAGAAGTAGTGTCAAAGTTCTGTCTCAAACAAACAAGCTCGGCCTTGTGGTCGTTGAGGTACTGCACGAACTCCAGGAAATCCCTTAGCGAACGGCTAACCCTGTCCAGGGCGGTGCAGACGACCGTGTTGATCACTCCGGTCTTGATATCGTTCAAAACCTCTGCGAACTCCCTGCTCTTAAGCGAGTGTTTGCCAGAGATCCCCTTGAAAACGTATACCTTCACCTCAAGCCACGTCTCGCCTCCGGCTGCGGTCTTGCATGACAGGAAGGCCCGCTCGGACTGTAGCTGATTTGTCAGAGAGCCCTCCGGATTTCTTGCCTGCTCTTCAGTGCTGACACGGATTATGAGACCGCACTTCTTCATCAACTGACCTTACCTTCAATCTCTGGAATCGCGCCCATTCTCATTCTGTGTTCCAATTTCCGCTCTTCTCCACCAGGTAGTCAACTCAATTCTCGGTGCCTCTCGCCCGCTTCGCTTTCCGCATTCTCTCGCACATCTGTTCCCTCTCGAACTCAGCAAGAGCTGCCATCACTGCCGTTAGGAGCTTGCCCTGCGGGGTAGTAGTGTCGAAGCTCTGTTTCAAACAGACAAATTCGACTCTGTGCTGGCTGAGAAACTCGGAAAAGTTGAGCAATTCGTTCACCGACCGGGAGATCCTGTCCAGAGCTGTGCACATGACCGTATTGATTCGCCCGGTCTTGACGTCTTCAAAGAGCTTGGCAAACTCCTTGCTCCTCAGGGAATTCTTTCCCGAAACGCCCTTGAGAACATACCTCCCAGCCTCCACCCACGGCTCGCCAGTCGCTTCAGTCTTGCACTTGAGGTGCTCCTTAAGCCTACGGAGCTGGTCAGTGAGAGAGTTGCCGCTTTCGGCTCCCTTTCCCTCTGTGCTGACACGGATCACTAGTCCACATTTTTTCATCTTGTATCTTCACCTCCAATCCTTTCAAACTTCGTGCTGCTATCTGAACTACCATTCATCACACATTACCTCTCGTGTTTCCGGTCCCAGTTCTCGGCGGGTCCGACGCACAGCTCCTCAATTCTCCTTGCCCCTAGGTGGCGACTGCTTGCGCGCGAGCCCCTTTTTCTTTAAATGCGCGTAGACACCCTCTGAGAGGATATCGATCAGCTTTTCCATTCGCTGTTCTTGGTCCGAAGCTTCGAGGTACGAGACTGTCGGGTCTGCCAATATGGCGAGCCTGCTCCTGGCAGCTGCTTGTATAGGATCTCGGGCTGGTTGCCGCTTTGGCCTAGCTGTTTGTTCTTCGATTCTCACTAGCTTCAGATTCCTCAGTTGTCGCTTAGCTCGCCGATCGCTCACCTTGTTCCTCAAACAGAAACCCCCGAAAGGCGGTCCGGCAGGGACCCTTCGGGAACTTCTTGCATACGGTCTCCCGATGACGTTGGCGCGCTTCACGCGCTGGGCCGTGCTCTCACCCGATATAGCGACATGTCACCGGTCATGCAGGCGCGTCGGACGGAATGGGGGCAAGCGGTGCGGAAAGGGCGTAGATATCAGCATCGGCAGAGGTGAAAAAAGTTGGAAGAATTTGCGCGAACGCCGATGACATGTCATCGGCCGCGCTTGCAGTCAGTGTAGCCGTCGCACCTTGAACCGGGGGGTGTAACCCCCAACCTGGCGGTAGGGGCGAAATGGATCGTCCGGAATGCCGAAGAAGGCCTGCAGGGCGTCACGCAGGCGTTCGACCCGCTTCGGCGTCTTGAGCGAGAAATCGCGGCTGTTCGTTGTGATCGGACCGTCTGTGGCGAGTCGCACCAACAAATCCCACGATTGCAGTAAGCGACTTGGGTTGCGCGGATGGGCCATTCCCATGTCAGCCGGCGTCATGGGTTCGGTAACGCCACCGGCACTCACCTGGGCCGTGTCACCGTCGGCCGTGATCAGGATGGCCACTTGCTCCCAAGCCGTCCCCGGGGGCGTCGGGAACCGACGAACTTGGTAGACTGAGCGCCCGGTGCGCCGCGCCATCTCGTCTTCGACTGCTCCGAGGTCAAATGACAGGTCTCCGTGCTGGATAGAAAGCAACCGCTGGAGCGAAACCACGACCTTTCCTGGAAACAGATCGGGCCTCGTGTCACAGAAGGTGAAAAGCACCGCGCGGGAGCACTGCTGGAATCGTGGTACAGCTCCAACTTGCTTGGGGCCACCCTCTAAGCCAAGCCCGCGCACCATGAACACGTCCACTCGTCCCGCGCGAAAGGCGGCACGGCCCAACCACCACAACTGCCCTGCTACCATTTCCTCAACGCCACCGACCGCACCCAGGTTCTGTGCAAGCACATCGGCAAGGCCGCCTAGGTCCACCACCCACCGTCGTAGCCGTTCCAATGGCACTTCCACGCGTCCAATGTCTTCGCGTCGCTCACAGATTATGTAAGCGCGCGGCGGTGCGTCTTCTTCGCCACCGATGAACTCGACATCAGACAGGCATGCCTCCTCGCAGCCGTCACATACAACCGACGTTGCGTGGCTCGCCTGTTTCACAAGACCCGCTCCGATCAACACCTCCAGTACCTTGCCAGGCCACCGGGAGATGTCGTCAGGTCCGAATGACGCGCTGCACGCTGCGTCGGCGCTTTGGAGGATTATCTTCAGTGCGTCCGGAGACATCCAGTCCCCACCTCTTCAGCAGACCCTTGGCCACCAAGTGGCTCGGATCATATTTCAGCGAGCAAGAGTCCGGATGCGACAAGTCAAAACTCAATGTGCGCCTGCGCCCTTTTGCATCTGGCCGAAACACAAGTTGCAGGCCCACATGTTGCACCATCAGCAGTTCCCGCGGAATGCGTTCGCTGGCCAGCACATCGTCTAGCAGGTCATACACCGCTTCCCGGTCGTCCCGAGCGCCCGCTTCCAGCGTGATCCGTCTCATCCGGTTCCTGCTTCCTTGCTGAGACTCCATGATTCTCAGCCGCAGCCGTCGCACCCGAGCTTCTTCAACTCCATCCTCTGGCTCCAACGGCAACGGAAACCTCCGGTCGAGCAATCCCAGCAGTTCGTAAACCGCCCCCGTTGCCTCCGGGTCCTCCAACTCCACCTCGAGGATGGCCCTACCGAATATGCGCTGCAGATCGGTGACCGTGTTCTTATCCCCATGCACAAAAAGGTCGAGCGATCCCTCCTCCTGGCAGTATACGAAGATGACCTCAAACGCAGGACGCTGCGTCTCGCTCCTCAGTTCGTGCCGCTCGTCGTAGATCAGCCTGCCCTCAGGGTAGTCTTCCGGATGGGCAAACCAGTAGAGGCGGTTGTCCCTTCGCCAGTGGTCCACCTTGCAGGCATGACCTCGACCCTCCTTGCGCCGGTAGTAGGCCGAAATGGCATCCTCCAGGCGCTTACAAGACTCTTTATCCGTTGCCGCCTCGATTGAAGGCAAGTGGGACCGCTTGCGCCAACTGCGCCCCGGCAGATTATCTGCCCGGTGAAAATGGCTCGCCACCTCGAACACCCTAGCGCGAGTTTATTAAACCAGCCGTAATACATTCATCTGAGATTCTGGATCCTCTTTAGAATCAATTAGTCATTCCTCGTTATTCTCTCCAGAACATGTAGCCACTGGATAGCTCATATCCAGGATACCCGGTTGAAACCCAGAGGTTGGCACAAGTCTGTTAATTTCTCTTGACATTTCCCCACAGGTTGATATAAGTAGACACTGGGGATAGCGAGGAGATACCATGGCATTCATCGCCTGTCGAACATCGAGAGGTAAGAAGTACTGGTCTATAGTGGAATCAAGAAGAGTAAACGGCAAGCCCAGACAGGTGATCCTGGAGTACCTTGGCACAGCTGAGACCCTCCTTGAGAGACTCCAGGATAAGGGCAGGATATCCTTGAGGTCTTACAGCCACGGTGATACCCATGCTCTGCTCACGATTGCCAGGGAGATGGATCTGATAGAGATAATTAACAGACACATCCCCGCGGGCAAGAATGGTAAAAGACCTGTGCGTGACGGCATGACTGTTGGTGCTTCGCTTGTCCTGGCTGCGATCGGGCGTGCCTGCCAGCCCACCAGTAAGATGGGATGGTACCAGTGGTGTAAGAGGACATCTATGGAGTATTGTCTTAGAGCGTCGTTGAGAGGGCTGGACTCACAGCATTTCTGGGATCAGATGGGCTGGCTCCGCGAGGAGAAGATAAGGGTCATCGAGGAGGACATCGTCAAGCGTATGGTCGAGGTATACAGGCCGGATCTCACGAGCCTGCTATTTGATAGCAGCAATTTCTTCACGTTTATTGATTCCAACAATGGGAGCTGCAGCCTTGCCCGCAGAGGGCAGAACAAGCAGAAGCGGAGTGACCTTCGTCAGATCGGGCTGGCACTTCTCATCACGAGGAAGCATCAGTTTCCACTGTTTCACAAGACATACGAGGGCAATAAAAATGACGTCACAGTTTTCAAGGAGACACTGGATGACATAGTAGCACGTTTGAGGAGTCTGTCTCAGCAATTGGCTGATATCACACTTGTCTTCGATAAGGGGAACAACTCGAGGGATAACTTCCAGTTGCTGGATCGGGAACGAGAGATTGGTTATGTTGGTGGGTTAGTGCCTTGTTACTTTAAGGACTTACTAAGGCAAGCAAATCAACACTTCCAGATGATAACGATCGATGGAGAGGCTATGCCTGTGTATCGTGTGAGGAGGAAAGTCTGGGGCTGTGAGCGTACATGTGTGGTTGTGGTTTCAAGGCAATTGAGGGAAGGCCAGATCAAGGGAATCCATCAGCATCTGGAGAGGAAATACAGGGAACTGGAGAGCTTTAGAAGGCAGCTTGAGAATCCCAGGAGAACGAGGAGTCTCGGAAAGCAAGAGATAACAAGACGGCTTACTAAGATCATGAAGGGTCAATTCATCGAAGACATCTTGAGATATGATCTAATCGAGAGAGAAGATGGGGGTTTCAGTTTCATCTGCTATATTGACTCCAGTGCATTCCAACGCTTGAAGCAAGAGGTGCTGGGAAGAAGGATTCTTGTGACCAATCGCCATGACTGGTCGAGCGAGGAGATCATTCTTGCTTACAGGGGACAGGCAAAGATCGAGTATGCTTTCAGGAACCTGAAGAATCCCTATCACCTCTCGGTTCGTCCCCAATACCACTGGACAGATCAGAAGATCAGGGCGCACATCTTCATCTGTGTCATAGGGTATCTCTTGACCATAGCAGCTTACACGAAGGCCACAGAGAAAGCAGGCTATCGGAACAATATCAGTGCTTTCGTGCAAGACCTCAGGAGCATAAGGCTTGCATCCACGAGGAGACATAAGAGTAACAGAGTCATCTACCAATTAGAGGCGATTCCAAGGCGCTTGGGGAGGCTCGCGAGAGCATTTGCCATCACTGATGACAACATCCGCACCAGACTCGATCTCAGTGTCTACAGCTAGACCACTGCTACCCCTTAATTATCAATCAATTGAACCACACTTGCCCTTCATTTTAATAAACTCGCGCTAGGATGCTCAAGAAAGACCCAGAAGGCGAACTCCAAATGGCTGCCAACTTCATTCGCTTTCCCGGCGAGGTCCAGTCCCCGGTGGTGGGAGTCGCGCCCTTCCGCGATCAACGTCTTCACGCCGCCCTCGTCCGCCATATCGGAGATGCGCTGGAAATCCCAGTCAATCACTCGGCGCACCCGCTCCTCGACCGCCTCAATGGCGCCGTAGATCGGTTCGATGTTGTTCTCCACTAGGTGATCCCAGGGTAGGTCGCTACCCACACCCTTTTCGGTGAGATAGCGCTGGAGCAGCGTATTCGGAGCCTGTCGCAGAAACGTCTTCGGCGAGTATTGCCGGGCCATGCGTTCCTCCCTCACATCCTGAGAAGAGCGATCAAGGGCACCCCGCAGTATAACAGAACCTGTTGCGTCAAAATAAAAAGTATCTGAAAGGCCATTCGTTGCCTCATAAATAAATGTATCTGAAAGCTGTTAGGAGATGTTTGCATAGATGGTGCTGTCCTGCGCCGCATTCACGGTCTCGCGCTTTCCGAGTCTCTAAAGAGACGGGTTCTTTCTCTGCCGCTCGCTGAGACTCGGCGCAAGCTTTTCTCTTCACAATAGTCTTTGGCTTCTTGCTCTTGTTCGTGCTTCAGTCATTATCGATTGCAGCTTTTCGCTGACGAGCCGTACTCTCCGCTGCTCGCTCAAAGTGCTCCTTGAGACGCGCATGCGCTCCGATCAGTTCAGAAGTGTCCAGGCCAGCGGTTTCCTTCATAATAAGCAGGACATCTGCGAAGTAGGCAGCAGCGCTAACCAAGACCTTGTCCAGATTCTCTCCCCTAGGAGCGCTGTCGACCTCAAACGGCTGATTGTTGATTTCTGGCGATCGGATGTACGGCATAAGCTCGTTCGGGTTCGGATGAATGAGACCGGAAAACTTACGAAAGACGAAGTAATGATCCTCTAGACTAGTGTCTTTCATCTTCTGCCAAAGGGTTTTCTTCTTCCACCTGTCAGCTTCAATCCCAGACTCGCGCTCGAGTTCGATCAATCTCTTTTCACCCTCCTCTATAGCTTGCTTCAACTCTTGGTCTGGTCCGCGAATCTTGGCCATCGCCTGAAGCTCAACCTTGTACTCACGATCTGCTTCGTAGATCATCTCCATCACTCTTGCCTGCGGGTCTACCGAAACGTAGCGCAGAGACACATCCAACTCAACAAGGCTCCGGGCTAACATGGCTGCGTCCTCAGTGAATCCTTCGGCACACAGAATGAGTACGGCGCAGAATGTTCGGTCTGCCTTGGCGCTGAATGCCTGCAGCGTCTTGCGCCAGATGAGCTCACGTTCAATCTCCTTTTGGCCCGGCGCTAGCACTGCGGCAGTACTACCGCTTGGCTCGAGAGCAGCCTTGCGCAAAGATAGGCAGAGCTCAAACAACTTCCTATTGTTGTTGACGAAAGTTCCTGATAGCTCCAAGTCCACCGCCTTTCTGCGTCACCTCACGCCATGGAACTCCAACCAATCGTCAACAGAGAAGCTGTACCAGACTTCCACTTCCCCAGTAGACTTAATGCAAATGACATACACGCGTTCTCTGTTTATCTTGATTACGAAAAGATAGGATCTCCCTGGATTAACCCTGAATTGTGTACCCTTGTCCTCATACCAGCCGCCTGCGGCAATAGGAAATTTGTGAACGGCGACCATTTCCAAGTGTTTTATCTCAGGAATTTCTGTCAGTATGCGGGATAGGGCTAACGTGACCGCAGCTGCGTCTGACAGATAAACGCGTCCGCGGTCAGACAGCTTCCGGAAAGCCGACGTGAAACGCCTTGCAAGCCGGATCCAAGAATCGAGGTTCTCTTCGATCTTCTTTGCAGAAAAGAACAGAGCAGTGAGGCCGGAAAAAATCAAGATGAGAGTCGGGATGCCCGCTCCCCAACCGGTCTCTCGGGTCTCGTGTAATATTTCATTTGTCGAGAAACCGAGCTCAGAAGCGTCCACCTTCACCGAATCAACGTACTCCGAAGTAGGATCGTCTGACTCCGACTCCCTATCCCAGAATTGCTCCGGTACTTGGATAGCTATCTCAAAGCCCTCTAAAAATTCCTCAGCCATGCCTCGACTCCTTTCACTGCCGACGCGAGTGCTGCCCTCCGCAGAACAATGAGTATGCGAACGTTCACTCGATCGGCCGCTTCGGAATCAGCTCATCAATCCCCTGCATCATTCTAGAGTGACCAGCTCACGTGGCGCTCTCGACGATCTTGATCTCTTGTTCGGTCAGCCCATACAACTCGTAGACGAGTCGGTCGATTTGGGCGTCTGTGGCCTCGGTTTGGCGCTGGTAACGTGCCTTCTCAAGAGGAATGGTGGCGGCGGCCAGATTCTTTTGCAACGCCAAAATGCGTTCAACTAGGGCAGCTAAGCGACCGGAGTGACCGGATACTCTTGAAGCTGGTGGAAATGGCAAATTGCACATATCTCTGACAGTGACTTGGGGGAAGTCATCCTTAGTCGCTTGGCTAACCTGCTTTAGATACAAATGGGAGACCAACTTGCTGTTGACAACTGCGAGAAGAACCCGAGGATCCACAGCATCGCCACGCGGGAGAATTGTGTATAGATTCTTGTTTGTGATGAAGGTTTCAGCTACCAGCATGGCCATCAACCGCTGTTGTCGATTGACCAGTCTCCGCAGCAATATCCGAGTTCCCTGAAACCAAAAGAACTCCTTTGGCTTTTCTTTCATTCTCGGACCGAACTCGACCCAGCGACTCGATTTCACATTAGCTCGGTATCTGTAGATATCCCCCTGAAAATATCTGTAGTGATTGTCTGTTTCGCGTCTCTTTGTAAGAAGCGAGCTATCAAACAGCACTCCTCTCTTCATGAGGGCGACATCCCCTATCGTACGGCCACAGGTTGGTCGCAAGCGCTCGACCAACTGAAGCGCATCGAAATCAAGCACGAATTTCTTGTTTTCCACACTCTGCCATTTTTGCTGTTGGACCTTTTGATACTGATTTTCCCTGGGGTTTATGGCAGTTACCTGCTCGCGTTTTCCATAACTGAAAGTCCGAACAGCGTGACTCTTCGGCGGCGAAACTCCAGAGATTACTGCAATTGCTGTGTCAATGTACGCATCGGGAAACACGTCGAAAGGTAACACCACTATGTTCTCGATCTGATGGCCTAACAAGAAAGAGCGGAACCGAACATAGCGTGGACCACCAAGCCAAGCCGAAGGCACAATGTAGGAGAGACGTCCACGTGTCTTCAACAGCCTCATCCCTTTCTGTACAAAACAAGTGTAGACATCCTTCACGCCTCGAAACACTTCGTAGTGCCTGTCGAAGTATTCCAATTCTGGATCTCGGAACCAAGCTCCGTACGGCGGATTCCCAATCACCGCGTCAAATCCTCCCGCTTGCATCACCTCCGCAAACTCAGCCCTCCAGTTGAACGGATTCACCCGTCGCATTTCCTCCTCATCTGACACCAGTCGCGCCTCGAAGTAGTCCGAACCAATGAGCGAATTGCCACACTTGATGTTGTCGCCGAGATCAGGCAACGCGCGTTCGTGGAGGAAGCGCAGCATAGGCTGGAGGGTTTGTTCCGTCTCCCCCTCGAGCACCTTCAGCAGTAGAGAGAGCTTTGTGACCTCGACTGCCTGTGAGTCGATGTCTACCCCAAATATGTTGTTGAGCAGGATTCGTTTACGCTCAGCGATAGTGAGTCTCCATCCACGGGCACCAGCCTGAAGGAGGGCGGGGTTGCTTCCTTTTGTCCTCTTCTTAGGATCGTTGACCACGTACCAGTCGAGATGCCAGTCGAGGAGGTATTGGTAAGCGCCTATGAGGAAAGAACCGGATCCACAGGCAGGGTCGAGGATTCTGAGCTTGGCAACTTGGGCGGGCGTCTTGCCTTCGAGGAGCTTGCCTACAGTGTTCTTGACTATGTAATTCACGATGTATGTAGGCGTGTAGTAGATGCCGCCAGCCTTCTTGACTTCGGGTTTGTCCTCGACTACGGCGCGGTGACCCTCCGTGAGACGGATTGTCTTGCCCAAAAAGCGTTCGTATACCTGGCCAAGAATATCGATTGATAGGACGCTGAATTCGTAAGGACTCTCGGGATAGTAGAGGTTCCGGAGGACGTCACGGAGCAGCTTGTCGTCTACGTGTAAACCAGGGGTGAGTTCGTCGGGGGGCTCGTGACGACCTTTCTCGGTCTTGAAGTGGAACAGGCCGGAGTTGTATTTGTCGTCGGCCTCCTGAAAAAGCTCGCAGAGCCGCTGGTAGATGTCTCCACTATTCACGAGTGCTAGGAGACGACCGTAGTCTTCAATGTTGCGGTCTTCGCAGATGCGCAGGAAGATGATGCGGTCAATGATACACTGGACAGCGAAGTTGAGTTCACGTTGGGTAAGCTTGGGATTGCGTAGCGCGAGGTTTTGAGCGAGAGACTTGCGCCAGGATTCAATCTCATCGAGAAAGGCATCATCTACACTGGCTGTGCCCCGCTTGGCTCTGGCACCCTCTGCGAACTTGTCAAAAGAGCCTTTGAGTACAGCGTCGTGGCTAAAGATCGATGCGATCCAATCCCATTTCTCAGCGTATTCGCGGAAAGTGCAGCAGAAGATACGAGCGGTGGGCGCAGGGTCGTCCTTAACGGGTCGTACGTGGGTATCGTAAACAACGAATTCCTCAAAGTTGCTCAGGACGCTGAGTGGGAGCTTGGCGCTCCACGCATAACGTCGGAGCTGGAAGGCAGGCGAGACGTCTTCCTTGATAAGAACCGAGGGCTTCTTGGCCTCGAGGAAAAACTTGCGCGTGCCACCGATGCGGAAACAGTAGTCGGGAGCCTTGGTAGCGTGCCCGATACGAAGAGCGTCCTCGTAAATGACATCTCGGTAGGCTTCGGCGAAACCTTGCTTGTTATGAATGTCCCACCCGAGGATTTCCCAGAAGGGATCGAGGAAATCGTGGCGGAGCTGAGCTTCGTTATATTGGCCGGAGCGATACGACTCTTTGTAAAGCTCGAAGCGCTCCACAAGACTCAGGATTGA
>Ga0315279_10007475_pt1 | contig 13496 bp, 13 predicted proteins | sample YL17G06_20_MG_FD_203694 | JGI IMG/M metagenome (GOLD analysis project Ga0315279, IMG submission 203694) | Sediment microbial communities from Yellowstone Lake, YNP, Wyoming, USA - YL17G06_20 | ecosystem: Environmental > Aquatic > Freshwater > Lake > Sediment | place: USA: Wyoming | collected... | reverse complement strand
AATCAAGAAGTTTTACAGTCTTGCTCGTGAGTCCGCCGGCACAACACTTATAACGCGGCAGTTTCTCTTTCTCTAAAACTAATACTCCGATCCCCCTCTTGGCTAGCTCGTAAGCCAGTGTTGCTCCGGCCGGACCGGCACCAACAACGATTACATCATGGTTTTGTTTCAAGAGCAAAAACCCCTGTAAGAGAAATAACAAAACGACCTATCCTTATTATATTATAACGAAGATAGGGCATTTAACAACTCAGCCACATGGTGTGAAATTATGAGTGGCAGCCAGTTCGTTCTCCTGCCAGCCTCCCTGTGATAAACTATGAATACAATATGAAAAACGCTGTGAGCTCGCTAAAGACCGGTTTGTGCTTCATCAGCAACGTTTATGCCGACATTTTCCGGCTCACTCGCCATCCCCGCGAAGGGCTTAAGTCGCTCTATGGGATCTCCCTTTACCGCAATGCCGTCTATCTTGCGGTCGGCACGGTGGTTACCAACATAGCCGGGTTTGTTTTCTGGGCGATAGCTGCCAGATTCTATCCTACCGAGGCGGTGGGATTAGGGTCAGCCGCCATCTCAGCCCTGGGACTCTTAGCTATCTTCTCTGAATTGGGTCTGGGAATAGGGTTGGTACGCTTTCTGCCCGGTGCTGGCAAAGATGGTAACGATATGATAAATAGCTGTTTTACCTTGAGCGGGTTGGCATCGGTAGCCGCTGCCTTAATTTTCTTGGTGGGACTGCGCTTTTGGTCGCCGGCTCTGCTTGTAGTGCGTCAGCAGCCTATTTTTTTCGCAGCCTTTGTAATTTTTACTCTAGCGATGGCATTACGACTGCTTGTAGATTATGTTTTTCTGGCCAAACTCAATACTAAGTTCACAGCTATTGCAAACGTTATTACCGGAGCATTGAAGATTGCGTTGGTTCCTGTCTTTGCTATGTTCTTTACGAACACTTTCGGGGTTTTCGCCTCTACAGGTTTAGCTGTAGCTATTGCATTATTGTTTGCGGCATTTTGGTTTCTGCCTAAAGTGCAAAACGGATACCGCCCCTTCCTTAAGATTGAGAGAAGGGTGCTCAACGAATTAAGGCACTATGCAGCCGGTAATTACGTTGCTGGAATTTTGTTACAAATAACCCCTTACGTTCTGCCCCTTCTGGTGCTAAATATCTTGGGCGCCGAGATGAACGCCTACTTTTATATTGCCTGGACAGTTGCTGTTATATTTCAGTTTATCCTGTCTTCCATTTATAACTCATTATTTGCTGAGGGCTCTAATGACGAAGCATCTATCCGGACTAATACCTCAAAGTCGCTGAAGCTCACGTTTTTGCTATTACTGCCCCTAACTCTATTAATCTTGATAATTGCCGAGAAATTGCTCCTACTTTTTGGTCAGGCATATGCTGATAATGCTGCTTTGGTGCTGCGCATCTTGGTAGTGGCAGCCATCCCCTGGGGCATCAATTATCTTTACGTCAGCATTGAAAGGGTCAGGAAGAATGTAAAAGGCATAATCGCAGTGTCAGCGGTGGCAACCTGCCTTAGTTTGGGATTGAGCTACCTTCTGATGTTAAAGATGGGCTTGGTAGGTGTGGGCATAGGCTATATAGCCGGGCAAACCGTTATTGCCATAGCAGTGGCCATTCATCTCTGGCGGCGTTACTCTGATGCTGGGGTCCCGGGTAAGGCAGGATAAGTTAGTGGGGGTTATGTTGAAGGAGACCGAACCATGGCTCAGTGCAATACTTTATATTACCATGTTTGCACTACTATAATATCGTCATTAAGTGTATAGATTTCAGCCTTAATAAATGGATTCGCCTCTATAGTTTGCCTGAATTCTTTAAAAGGTAGCAAGTTGTCCCACATTCCTCCCTGTGTGTAGTTTTCCCTGTAATTTATTATTATCGTCTTTTCCTCGGTAATGTTCCGGGAGTAATACAAATTAAGGATATCGTCTCTGGGTAGATAGGTAGGAATGACCTGCGTGGATTGCGGCAAGAGTTCACAATATTTTATGAATGACCATCCAAAGGTTAATTCATCCGGGAAATAGACGGGACCCTCGAGGTTTTCGTATAGCCAGTCAGACGCCACGGTTATGTAGTGATAGCTATCTTTTTGAACGACATTGTTACGATGGGCTATGGAAAGCGTTGTCAAATTGAGTGCTAGTAAAATTGCTAGCATGGCAATCAGGCATTTTTGAATGTTGAATCTTCGAATAACTGCCGGGGCATATGTGATGACCGGGACGGAGAAAATGACAATATAGAATACATCCGACAGTGCAAAGTGTCCGACAAATAACCTGACAACAATATAAGATATGACTGTAACAATTATGGAGAAGTAGAGCGGGATTAATAAGTTACGAGCACCGTCTTTGCGTCTGAAGTATCTTATGGCGATGATTAATCCAGCTAGAATGATTACGCCATATATCATCTCCTTAACAATATTAATGATGGTGAGTGAGCTGGGGTAGCGCATTGCAAGCTCCAGTAATTCATTGTTTCCGTGGTATCCGAAGAATTGAGCTATAAACATTTGAATAGGGTGGAGTGTTAAATGCACAGATTGAAGTGTGGGAATAAACTTAGAGTAAACAAACCGTGAAAAGCCCAACAACCCTACAATGAAAAACAAAAGCGTTCCCAGGAGAAGGCTTCGGACCGATGGTTCCAGGCTGCCCCTTCTCACACGAGCAAAGATTAATAAGCTGCATGTAAGAACGAAGATGTAGTAGGCATTATCGTAGGAAATAGCGATAGTTGTTCCGACTATCAGCAAACCCGCTATAACGCTAGGCACTCCCTGGCCTCGGGGAGGCATGGTAAGTAGTATAATGAATGTGAAGAGTAGTATTTCGCCGAGTCCATGTACCCATAGCCATACCTTGTGCGTTCCATCGAGGGGCAGTGTAAACAAGACAAAAGTCAGTAGTAGTGACGTTACTAAAGCAAATAAGGACCGCTTGGAAAGCGTGTAGAGACAAGCAAAGAATACCACCAGATAGGGGATGAGCATTATGGGGAAAACAGGCAACCTGTATATATCAATGTTTGTAACTTCGATTATCATGGCTACAAAGGTATAAAATCCCGGGGCTTGCAACATCAGTTCGCGAGCATACGCGGGGGCTGGTTCGTCAGTGGTTAGAATATAAGCTGGGCCGATTTGTTTTGGGGCAAAATCGTTTACAGTTCCTTTATATAGTTGTATCACGAGAACAGCAAATATCAGGAAAAGCAAGATTATCAGTAGCCGAGACTTCATTCCCTTTAAATTCATTTTCTAGCTATTGCCTGTCAGTCGTAGGCGAGCCCCCGGTTTCTGGTTGCCTCTAAAGCTGCCTGGTCTGGGCGATAATGTCCCCGAAATCTTTGGGGCTCTGGTAAAAATACCTATGACCGTAGTAATTGTCTGAACAATGTTGCGTACTTCTCCGCAACATTGTTCCAATTGTATTCCTCATTTATCCTCTTGCTTTGCCATTCGCCCATTTTTTGAACATCAAATTCGCCCGCTTCAAGCTTTTTGATGCATTCTGCCAGTTCGTCGTCATTCTTGAAGTATATTCCTCCGTCCTGCAAAATTTCCCTGTGGAAAGGAACATCATAGGCTAATATCGGCTTCCTGAACAGCATCTGTTCCAGTAGCGTAGGGTTAGTGCCACCCAGTTCATAGGCATGAATATAGGCAAAACAGTCCTTCCTGAGAATACCCAATGTTTCCTTGTCATATATAGGGTCTAGGAAGATGGTAGTGGCATCGTTGTTTCTCACTCTCAATAAATGCTTCATGTATCCATCCTTCTCATTAAAGTTGCCCACAATGGCAAGTTTTTTACCGGACCTGGACTTCTGAAAGCCTATTATCTCCTTGTCAATATTGTTCTCGGCGACGATCCTGGCGACAGTTAAGTAGTATTCTCCACAAGATAAACCAAATCTGCTTAGAACCTCATTTTCTTTCTCGGGCGAGATATTTGAATTGAGCAGTTCTCGGGCACCGTATGAAATGAATACTACGTTCTTTGCCTGGTAAGTTTTCTCAAGATAATCTTCAATTGCCTGAGAGTCGGCGATCACCACATGTGACAACTTGACCGCTAACCACTCGACGAATTTCAAATACCAGGACCCCGGTGTGGAGACGAGTTTCCAGCCAGGAGAAAAGTATTTTCTCCTGATCAATGGGCGCTTCCACTCTATGCCACCGGTGCTAGCTACGATTTTCTTGCCAAACAGTCTCAGGATGGCGACAGCAGGAATAACATCGGGCGGACATTGAATCAGGTCAATGTCTGGATATCTAATAAGAAGGTGGAAAATCGCCAAGAAATCATTTAGTGTTGGAACAGTGATAGTCTTTCCTTGAATCGCTGGCGAATGTACTCTTATGATGCCGTTGTATGTATCCTCACGGAATCGCTTCGATTCACAGGTAACGTAAATCTGGAAGCCCATATTTATCAATCTCTGAGACACTTCCTCAATATGGGATTCAAATCCTCCATAGGTTACTGGTATGCCTCTCGAACCCACAAACGCTATTCTTAAAGCTTTACCCACGGATTTCTCCAACTAAAGACAAGCGAAACATAGCTTCACACAGTACGTCTCTAACTTTCCCCCAAGCACTGGATTGCCGCTTGCAGTGCTTTCAACCCGTCTTCCCCGGAGATTGGCGGAGGAATTTTTGTTTCCAAACTGCTGATGAATGCTTCGAGTTCCAACTTCAGAGGCTCGCCAAAGGGCACGCTTAACTCTTTTACCAGATAAGAATCATTCTCCTTGTATTTGCTATAGGTGGTCACTTTCTGGTCAGTAAGCGACGCTTTGATAAATTTTTCCCTGGTAGCGATGTTGATTTCTCTCACCTTGAATGGGGTAAGCCAGCTCACGGTTATCCGGCCTAGAATGCCGTTTTCCATTTGAAACAGAAGGATAGCGGCATCTTCATGAGGAGCTAAATTTCGGGAGCTCAAACTGTAAATCCTCTTAAACTCGGAGCCCGTGATGTATCGGAGAAGGTCAATATCGTGGGTGGCTAAGTCAATTATCACGCCGACGTCTTTGATTCGGGGTGGAAAAGGTCCAATTCGGGTGATTTCAATCAGGCTGACCTCGGTCTCTGCGATTTCTTTCTTGATAACGGGAATAACCGGGTTGAATCTCTCTATGTGTCCGATCATAAGCTTCAACTGGTTCTTACTGGCAGCCTCTATGATGAAACTGGCTGCCGAGACGCTGTCAGCAATAGGCTTCTCTATCAGCATGTTGGCACCAGCATCGGCTGCTGCCAGTGCTATTTCACGATGAAGTGAGGTAGGAACAACAATGCTCACCGCATCTAAGTTTTCCTGGAGAAGCTCCTTGTAATCGCTGAAGGGCTTGGTGCGGTATTTCTTGGCCAGGCTCTGCGTCAGAGCAAGGTCTATATCAGCGATGCCCGCAAGTTCAACATCGGGGAGTTCGGAGTAAACCCTGACATGGTTTCTCCCCATCGCTCCCAGACCAATAACGCCTACCCTAAATGGTTTGCCCAATGAAACACCGCCTTCAAAACCCTTCTTTCAGCTTCCGCCACACCCTCTTCCACTGTCTATGGGGCATGGCATAAAAGCCACTTACCACTTCATCCTCCGCTACGTCATAAGCAACCACCGCATTGACCAGTACCTTGGCTCGGTTTCCGATGCTCACATTATCTGAGATAGTTGCCCCTACTCCAATCCAAACATCTGCTCCTATCTTCACACTCCCGGCAATGCAGGTTTGCGCAGCAATCATGGTTCGTGGGCCTATTGTAGAGTTGTGGCCAATGAGAACTAAATTATCGAACTTGGCATCGTCTCCAATCAGTGTTGCTTCGTCTTCAAACGTGGCTCTTTCAATCACTGTGTTGGCGCCTATTTCCACCCTGTCGCCTACAGTAACCTTCCCCGCATGGTACATCTTTCGTACAAGGCGATTCTCGACATCCTGTTCAAACCGGAAGCCGTCGGTGCCTATCCGTGCTCCGGAGTGTATCAGACAATTATCGCCTATCCGACAGTGCTTATATACGCAAACGCCAGGGTAGACATAGGTGTCACTGCCGATGACTACATCATCGAGTATACAACACTGGTGCATTATTTTTGTTCTGTCACCGATGACCACGTTCTTGCCTATACAGGTATATTCCCCAACATAGACCTGGTTGCCCATCACAGCGCTGTCATCGATTTTCGCCGTCGGGGATATTCCCTGTTGCGTTATAATGAATTCATCTTCATAAAGCAAATCCTGAGTATCTATTAGGGAATTAACCACGTCTTCTACTACAAGATAGACGTTGTGTGGGTATTTGCTGCAAAACTCGACTAAACTCTCGGGGATAAGCACCACCGCATTCTGCAGTTGTTTCAGGATCTCAGCGTATTTAGCATTTCTCACAAAGGCGACTTTACCAGGGATGTAATTGCCCACAGCACAGGTGCCATTTATTTTCAAATCCGGGACTGAACTACCGATAATTCGTCCCTTCACCGTGTCCGCCAACTCGGTGATAGTCATTTCCTTAGGCATGGTTTTCTCTTATCTCATGATCCATCTTGTAACCTCAAATGCTTCGGCATACTCAGCATTGCACTGCCCTCCTCTCATCCTTGCCCAGCCCAAAATGAACTCCTTGGAGAAATAATTCCTCTTTAAAAGGAATTGAGATTTGTATAAGGATAATATCCGCCATTTCTCCTCCATTTGTTCCTGTGTTAGCTTCACGATTAATTGCGGCTGAAAAACGAGGTTATCCCAGGGCAACTCATATCCTATTATGGAAGCGTCCTTCTTGAACACTCTTACCGCCTGCTCGGCAACTGTTCGGTGGTCTTGATGAAAATCGTTGAGCGAGGGAGTTATGATTAAGTCCGGCTTGAATTCGTTTTTAACCCTGTCCAGTTCCCTGAGTATTTCCAGTGCACACGCCGGAAAATTCATATTGGGAAAGCTGTGGATGCGGTAGTTTGTTATGTTTACGCGGGAAGCCACAGCAGTAAATTCATTCCGCAGTGTATCTGGGGGCAGACCTTGAGGCACAGCATTCGCGCATGTGGAAAACACGACCCAGCAAAAAATGTTATCCTTCCCTTGCAGGAGCTTTGTTAAGGTTCCTCCAGCACCAATTTCTATATCGTCGGTATGCGGAGAAAGCAGCAAAACTCTCATAATATTTGTCCAGACTTGTTTTCAGCCTTTTCTCCCACCCCCACAGTTTTGTTAGAAGGTCGCTTCACATGCTTCACCCATATCCTCCAGAGGAAATCCTTAAAGAGCAGCCAGCCTGTCTTTATTATGAAAGAGTGATATTTAATCTTGGAATATTTCTTGCTGACTGCTGCCGATTCAGGCATGGGCATGGGTATATCCAACACTCGAGCATCAATCACGTTCAACTTCACCAGCATATCGTTTTCGAAGGCATAGCCTTTATATAGCTTATCGAGAGGCAATTTTTCCAATACTTCCCTGGAAATTGCCGTATAGCCATGCTGTGAATCTGAAACGTGCCAGTATCCTGAAGCTATCCTGGTTAAATAAGTGAGAAAAAAACTACCGAATATTCTCCAGGCGGACATTCCATCCTTATGCCCGGCAACGGAGAATCTGTCTGCTTTGGCGTAATCTGCTCTGCCTTCGGCAACAGGGTCAAGTATTTTGTCAAGAAATACCGGGTCCATCTCTCCGTCCCCAGCCATGATAGCTATCACATCCATTCCATCGGCTAGGGCTTTCTTGTGTCCCGTGGTAACGGATGCGCCAATTCCCCCCCGCTCTTTACGATTTATCACCGTTATGTGGCTATTTTGCCCGGCAATGCTTTGCGCTATCTCCAAAGTGCGGTCGGTGCTGCCATCGTCCACGGCATAAATCTTGTCTACAAACAGCGGGATAGTGGCGAGAACCCCAGCGATAAACCTTTCCTCATTATACGCCGGCACCACTACGGCGACTTTTTTGCCTTTGTACACTGGCTTATACTCCTGGCTGTATTGCCCACCACAGTATATCCCGGGGGCACATTTTTGTTTACTACCGCACCTGCTCCGACAATAGCATTTTCCCCGATGGTAATTCCGGGGAAGATGATGGCGTTTGCCCCAATCCGAGCATTTCTCTTGATGATGGGACCCTTGAGTTCCCTTCCGTACTCCATATATTTATCGTTGGTGGTAACACAATGAGGCCCTAGAAACACGCCATCTTCTATGACGGTGTATCGGGTTACATAGGCACCTGTCTGAATGGCTACATTATTTCCTATTTGGCAATCGCCATCGAGCACTGAATTTGTACCCACCAGAACATCATCTCCGATTTCAGTATGCTCTCTGATAAGCACGTTATGTCCGCTTCTGAAATTATCTCCGATTCGGACATCGGAATATATCACTGTTCCTGACCTGATGATGGAATTCTTACCTATAGTCAACTCGCTGTCCTCTTTACTGCCCAGAACCACATAGTCTTCCACTGTACTGCCTTCGCCTATGTTTACTTTACCATGGCAGGCTGCCTTCTCAGATATTGTTGATTGTTTCGACAATGTAGTCCAGGTCCTCCTCCGTTAATAGGGGATGCACCGGTAAGGACAGCACCTCTGCACAAGCTTTCTCAGCGTGGGGCAGGCTGCCATTATAGCCTAGTTCCTTATAAAGTGGTTGATTATGGATAGGCAGAGGATAGTAAACCTCGGTCATAATTCCCCTACCCTTCAGCATCTGCTTGAGCTCGTCCCTCGGTATGCTGAAATCGCCGGTTACTTTAATGGTGAATTGATGAAAGACATGCTTTACATCAGGAGCGATGAAAGGAGCGATAAGCCCGCGAATCTTGCCCAGCTTTTCGATTAAGAAGCGGGCGTGCTTAATTCTCTGGCGGTTAAACTCGTCAAGCTTCTTAATCTGACAAATGCCGATGGCGGCAGCAATATCGGTCATCCGATAATTGTAGCCTAAGAACTCGTGAATATATCTCCCATTTTGCCCATGGCTCCGCATCATTCTGGCTCTCTTAGCAATATTGCTATCATCGGTGACTATTATGCCACCCTCACCAGTGGTCATGTTTTTGGTAGGATAGAAGGAGAAGCAGCCGATGCCAAAGGAGCCCACCTTCTTTCCTTCATATTCGGCACCATGCGCCTGGCAGGCATCTTCAATCAAAATCAAATTATGTTCTTGGCATAGCTGGACAATTTCTTTCATATTGCAGGGTTGACCATAGAGATGAACTGGCAGGACGGCTTTGGTCTTGGAGGTTATCTTTGTGCGAATTAAGCCCGGGTCAATGTCAAAAGTATCCTTATCAATGTCCACAAAAACAGGCTTAGCCCCGCAGAATAAGATGGCGTTGGCAGTCGCGATAAAGCTGAAGGGCGTGGTAATGACCTCATCATCGTGGCTTATGCCCGCAGCCAGGAGAGCAATGTGGAGGGCCGCAGTCCCACTATTGGTAGCTATGGCATATTTTGTGCCGATGTAGGAGGCGAATAGCGCTTCAAATTCCTCGACCTTGGGACCCTGCGCCAACCTTCCGGATCGGAGGACACACTCCACCGCTGCTATCTCTTCTTCGGTCAGGCCGGGAGTCGAAATATTTATCGTCTTCAATTTCTCCATGTGTCTGTAAAGAGGTCGCTATATAGCCTGGGCAATCGTCTGTGGATAAGGTGGACTTATGACTATGCCGGCGTCTTATAGGTAACTACGTTCCCGTAGCCTGTACCCAGTCCATTCTCGGCGAAAGCCATTATTCTGTACCAGGTATTAGGCACCAGGCCTGTAATGTCCAGGGAGTAAGCGCCAGAGCCGAAATTGCCAGTTTCAGACACACTACTGCCACCGATAAACCACACAGGGCCATTAAACAGTATGCCATTATTACCATGCCCCGAGCTATCATAGGCTATGGTTCCCGCCCCTTCGTCAAGCTTCCAGTAGCCTCTTAAACTCCCGGTTACATCTTGTCCGTGATAAAGAGCTTGTATCTCTGTTGCGTTTAAGGCCCGGTCATAGATGCGCACTTCACCGATTATCCCTTTGAAATATCCGCCTCCCCACTGTGAGCGTCCTAATCTGGTATAATTCTCCGACCATCTCACTGTGGCAGCACCGGTGGTGTTACCTACCGGCACTGCATTGTTTCTATATAACTTCAATCCCCCGGCTGCGGCCACGCCGCTGTTGGTTAGAACTATGAAGCTCCACTGCCCGACCGGGGCAATGTCGGTGATACTAGGGGACATTGTTCTTCTCGTTGCATTGGTCCCATCGGCTACATCAAAAACTAACGAGGTTTGATATCTGGTGATGGATATACCGCTCAAACCACTTGCATAACTCATCAAGCCTGTCCCCCCAAACAGTCCTGGATAGGTAGTATGGTCCCAACTGGTAGGCTTACACCAGATTGCCAGCGTAAACGCTCCGGTGGGTTGGCTACCCTGGGGAAATTGCACAAAGTCTTCTGTCCCATCAAAGTTCAGTCCGTAAAGTGAGGATGTGCCATAGTAAAACCCCCGCCTCGTTATATTTTCCCCTGTTATCGTTCCGTGTGCTGTTAGAGAGGTCGTTGCGATGTTTGTGCACTGGTCGGTGACAACCGTGGGTCTTGATGGTGTCCCCTGGTCACAAGCAACCAGTGTAAAGAGTAGAAGCAAGGCTATGAATATCCCAGATATCTTCATTCTATCCTCCTTTTAGACTGTCTCCCCTTAGTTGCGGTTTCAGTATATCATATAGGAGGTAGGCACAGATTGTCAATACCTAGTAGCCTAAGATATTGCCACGACCGTGTCTGTATAACGAAAAGCTTCGCTATCGCTCTTTACGATATATATACCAATCCGGTAAGTTCCGTCTTCGAGTTGGTCTATGGGTATTCTGGCTATGAATCCCGAGTAATCTAAATCCGTGTCGTAGCAGTTTCCAAACTGACAGGCAACCCACCATGCATTCTTGGGAATCGTGTCAAATACATAGGTATTGATATCGGATTTAAGTACCACGTAAGTCCGGCTATCTTTCGTGCTATAACCTTCGATAAATGCCCAACCGTATATTTCCACAAATTCCTGCCCCCCCTCTGTATCTGTCGGCTCACTTACATTAGTTATGTTGAATGATATGTTTCCTGATTCTCCAGGTAAGTTGACTTTTACTGGCTCTGAAGTACGTAATGCCGCAGTCACAGAATCTTGAGACTTTATCACGACCCTGTCTGTGTAATAGAGAGATTCCACAACGCGATTCCTGAGATAAAATCTGTTATAAAAGCCAACGGTGTATTCGCCGTTACTTATCTTCCTCGCCGGAATAAGCGTCTTGAATCCCGAATAGTCCGCATTCACGACTAATCCTCCACACTTTTTGATAAGGTCTGGACTTAGGTTTACCTTGGTATCGAAAACATACGTCCGCTGCGTTGATTTCAGGACAATGTACAGTTCCCTGTCCTGACAATCCTGGAAATCGACAAATGCCCAGCCCTCTATTTCTTCTATTGAGTAGCCTCCTGCAGAAATATGATTTATTTCATACCTCATATTGGTTGTCTCCGCCGGCAGCTGAAGCTGATAGAGCTGCGCCTCGCCCGGAACGCTTCCCAGTTTATCGAAAAGAGGCACTGACACAAAGATGGTGAATAGCACAAATCCCGCAATAATTGCCGTGTGGGTGATTATCTTTTTCCTGTGAGTCCTGAGCCAGCTTCCTATTGACATAGCTGATTACCGCCCTAATCATCCTCCAGCAATGGATAATCTGCGCTGAAATAGTGGTTGAAAATCAGACGGAACGTATTTACCGGCGATATATTATCAGACAGAATATCGTAATCCATACCCGGCAGATACATGGCGTTAAGAATCTTCTGGTACTCATAGGCGCCGACAGGTAAAGGAACCCTAGCACCGTGGTCCGACTGCAGGATGATAATCGGAGAGATTTCCGATTTTTTCAACAAGGCATCAGTTACCTTTTCTATCTGCGTGGAGATGAAAATATACTGTCCCAGGTAAAACGGTTTATCACCGGTATTGAGCCAATCCTTACTAGGAATTTCCTCGCCTTCTGGTCCGAATACATAAGGTGGGTGGGGACAATTTATGTGGGCGACGACGAATTTGGGGCCTTCCATTTCAGGGATTCGCTCCAGGTGCTCGAGCGTATACAAAATCTGGCGCCGATAGGCACTTTCATATTGAGTTCCGACAAGGTGATAATAGAAAGGCCGCAGCATGGTGGTGCTCCACAGGATTCCCTGGAATTCGGATACCCAGCCGCTGGCACTAGTTTGAAAGTAATTGAAATAGAGGTCAGCACTATTTTGCATGTAGCTTTCCCACCTGCCAACATCTAGTGTGTCCCCAAAAACAATGTATTGATAGCCCTGCGCCTTCAGGAAGTCTGCCACCTTGCTGTAAGCTACCTTACGGTAGGTTGCGTCGCTCCACGGCTTATCATAGAGATACTCCATGTTCAGTATCTGGGCAATACATTGCGGACTATATGGCGTCCGTGTCTTGCTCTGCGACGCTATGAAGAAGCCTTTATCCTGCAAGTTGTTGATGAACCCGCTGTTATCGTAATCATAGTATTCTTTCATAGTGTCCGGATGGGCGTACTCATCCAGGACGATGAAGTAGATATCGGGCAGGGTGCCGGGCCTGGTTGAATTGGAGGTAGTCTGCCCTGGCGACTGCCCGGACGTCTGTGCGTTCAGTCTGGCGAGCTTAACTTCGTAGCTGGCGATGTTAAACAGGTTGATGGCAATGAGTACTATCATCATTATGTTGAGCACCCTGGTGCTGATGCGGAAATCCTTTTTTGCCCGGCTGATGAAATAGACGCAGTAGCCCCAGACGAACAGCATGCCGGGAAGCAGGTAAGCATGTTGGGGTACAAAGGCACCCCAGTTCTCCAGCGCATCATAAAGGCGCCCGTAGGAGAAAAAGAAGAGCAGGAATATCGCTGTGGCCAGTCCTGCCTTAGCCAGGCTGCGCAGTATAACGCTCAAAATTGCCCACAACACCAGGGCAGCCGCCACCGAGATGACCAGCGGTAGCCAGACCTGGCTCGTCGATGTTTCGTTTATGTTGTAGGCATAGAGAAACAGGATAGGGAAAGCAGCCAATAGCAGCGGATAAAAAACCACCGGTCCCTTGAAAATAGCTTTTAGTCTTTCTCTCATCGCTGTATCCGGTGCATCAGATATAGCGTCCGTTGCGATTCTGGGATATCGGTGGAATCAGCTATAGTGAAATAGTGACTAAACTCTTGCTCGAACGCCTGGCGGGTGTAGTTGGGGAAAATGTCCTCTCTGGTAGCCAGAAGCCTCTGGACCTGCGAATCACTCTTGGGGACGAATTCAATGATGAGCCAGTGGCAAATGTCGCTGAGAAACCTGGCAATCCTGGACAAAGGGACGTTGTTGGAGATAGCCA
>Ga0315279_10007472_pt1 | contig 13497 bp, 12 predicted proteins | sample YL17G06_20_MG_FD_203694 | JGI IMG/M metagenome (GOLD analysis project Ga0315279, IMG submission 203694) | Sediment microbial communities from Yellowstone Lake, YNP, Wyoming, USA - YL17G06_20 | ecosystem: Environmental > Aquatic > Freshwater > Lake > Sediment | place: USA: Wyoming | collected... | reverse complement strand
GGGACCCACGCCCGCCGCTCGTCCATCTGCTGGCCGAACATCCCCTCGGTCGCCCCGTAGATCTCCCGAATCACGGCGGGACCGTACAGGGCGTGCAGCGCGGGGACGTAGCGGGTGTTGATCCCGGGCACGCTGCCGAGGGTCATGATCTGCGTCCGCCACAAGTCCTTCGGGTAGACCCGGTGCACCCGGCGGAGGTGGCGGCCAAAGCGGATCGCGGTCGGAGCGACCCCTCCCACGAGCGTGACGTCCTCGTCTCGGCATCGCGAGTAGGCGAGCTCGAAGCGCGCCTCCCAATCGCGTGTCGACTTCCCGCCGCCGAGGGAGTCGATCTCGTCCTGCGTGGGCAGGGATCGGATCGGGGTCGCCGCGGACACGTGCTTGACGTAGATTCCAGAGCTGTAGCCATACTCAAGGTCTCTGCCTCCCACGCGGACCTTGCCGACGACGGACGGGAAGTTGAGGTTCAGGTTCACGCCGGAGAAAAGGTCGAAGTGCCCGGTCGTGGCCACGTAGTGCATCATCGCACGGCTCGCGCTCACCCGCATCGCAAGGTCGGTCCGGGTCATGGGGATGAATTTCGGCACATCGGTGGTCGTTCCCCGCGTGATCGCCCAGCCGATCGGCTCTTCGTAGAGAAGGAGCCCCGTCTCGCCGGCCATCACCCGCTCGATGAGCGGCTTGTAGTCGAAGTACGTCACGACGGGAAACGCGCGGCGATAGTCGTCGATCGCGCCGACTCGGGCGGCGCCGCGCTCGCGACCGTATCCGGTCTGTGCGTAGCCGCGAACCAAGCGTTCGAGAACGGCCTCCTGCGCCGCGCACGGGTTCTCCACCGCCGCGTACCACGGCTCAAGCGCCGCCTTCAACTGCTGCGCCGCAACCGCTGGGTCGGTCTCACTCATGGATGAGAACCCTCCTGGTCAAGTCGTCTCCAGGCGGCCGGTCTCGCCGCTCGTGCGTTGCGATATCCCCGGACGCACCGCTCAGGGCTTCGCGGGGCGGTAGGTCTTCTCTCCCCCGGTCCAGGAATCCCGCCAGCGAACCTCGTCGGGAACGACCTTGAGGAGCGAAAAGGCGGCCGACTCCGGGCCGTCTGGGAAGTACTGGAGGAGGTCGAACGTGGCGAGAGCCCAGACGCGCTTCTTCGTCTGCAAGTCGCTCACGATCTCCGCCTTGCCGTAAGCCGCCGCCGCCTTCTCCCCGGTTGGCTGCTCGACGAAGAAGAGACAGACTTTCGGGTTCTTCCTGATCTGCTTCACCTTGTTCGCGTGGGCGGAAGTGGTCACCCAGAGGGATAGATCCTTCTCCACAATCGGCGAGACGGAGCGAACGACTGGCTGGTCCCCGTCGCACGTCGCAAGGTACGCGTGGCCAGACATCGCCTTCATCATCTCGGCGAGCTGCGCCTTGTCCGACACCGCCATACAGCACCTCCTTCTCTCGAGCCGCGTCGCTAGAGGACGACCCGCAATGCCTGAACCTCATCCTAGCGCCGCGCCCGCCCCTCTCCAACTCGGCTGAGGGTGAAGCGGGAGACGAGTTGCCCGAAGCCCCTGTTCGGGCTAGCCTGCCGGGTGAGCGACAAGGTCGTCGGACGCTGGCCGCCGCTTCCCCGTGGCTTGGCGCGTCATCCCGGTCGGGTCGCACGAACACAAGGAAGGTGGGACACGATGTCGATCTACGAGTACGAGCTGGGCCTGGCCGCGGATCGGGTCGTCCGCGACCTCTTCCGACTTCAGGCGGGGGAAACCCTCGTCATCACGGGTGACACGGAGAGCGACCTTCGCGTGATCAACGCGACAGCGAGGGCGGCCTTTGCCATCGGAGGGAAACCGATGGTGATCCTTCACCCGGCCCCGCTGGGCGTCGGCAAGGCGGCCGATCCGATGCTGCCGCTCGAGCCGCTCACGGCGGCGCTCTCCAAGGCCGACGCCTGGGTCGAGTACAACAACCAGTGGCTTCTCTACTCCACGCCCTACGACCTCGCGTTCAAGGAGAACGCTAAGCTGCGACACCTCAACCTCGTCGGGATGAACGCGAGCATGATGGTGCGCTGCATCGGCCGGGTCGACTTCGCAGCCCTCGAGGCCTTTCAGAAGGCCTTCTCTGCCCTTCTTTCCCAGACGAAGCACGTCCGCATCACGACCCCGGCCGGGGAAGACGTCGAGTTTGACCACGCGGCGGGGATCCCGGTGCGCTGCCGGATGGGGTACGCCCACGCGCCCGGTTCGGAGATGCTCGCCGGTCAGATCAGCATCACCCCGGAGTTCGACTCGGTCCGCGGCACGATCGTCTTCGACGGCTCCCTCGTCCCGCCGTGTGGGAAGCTCGAGCAGCCGATCCGCCTTGAGATTGAGAAAGGCAGGGTCACCGGGATCGACGGGGGCCCCCAGGCACGGGAGTTTGAGGCCTGGGTCGACGGCTTTCACCATCCCCAGATGAGGCGGCTCGCCCACCTCTCCTACGGCTTCAACCCGGGGGCGCGACTCTCCGGAGACATCGTGGAGGACGAACGGGTGTGGGGATCGACCGAGTGGGGGATCGGAAGTGTGCCCGCGACGATCGTCCCACCCGGGTATCCCGCTCCGTCTCACTGCGACGGCGTCTCACTTCATTCCTCGGTCTGGCTCGACGGCCGGCTCGTGATGGAGAAGGGAAGGCTCGTCAATCCAGAGCTCGTCTCCCTCGCGGCGGCGCTCGGGAAGGCCTAGGCCGCCCCGAGTCCGCGAGGGCCGCCGGTTGCGGTCGACCGAGGCATGGCGTATCGTGCCGCCGGCATGCCAGGCTTGTGGAGCCACCCAGCCGGACTGGGTGGCTCGTTTCTTTGGAGGTGAGCGTGGCGGCAAAGGCTCTGGTCGTCGGGGGGTACTTCTTCCTTCTGCTTCTTGTGGGTTTCTTCACCCAGCGTCGAGCGCGAGCGAAGGAGGCAGACTACTTCCTGGCATCGCGGTCGCTCTCACCGTTGCTCCTTTTCATCACGATGGCGGCGACGAACTTCAGCGCGTTCACGGTCTTCGGCTTCTCCGGGGCCGGATGGCGCATGGGCTACGCGTTCTATCCGATCATGGCGTTCGGGACTGGGTTCATGGCCCTGAGCTTCTTCGTCATCGGGCGCCCGGTGTGGCGTCTCGGCCGCGAGAAGGGGCTCCTGACCCCTCCGGAGCTCATCCTCGATCGCCTCGGGAGCCCCACGCTTCGCCTGCTCTTCCTCGCGGTGCTTGTTGCGTTTACGCTTCCGTATCTCGCCATGCAGCCGATGGCCGCGGGCTACGCGCTCGAAGGGCTCCTCGGCATTCCCTACGTGTGGGGCGCCGTGCTGATGATGGCGGTGATGCTCGCCTACTTGTTGCTCGGCGGCATGAGGGCGGTGGCGTGGACCGCGGTCGTGCAGGGCGTGATGATGATCGTCTTCCTCGCGCTGGCGCTCGGGGTGATCGCCGGCGCCCACGGCGGGCTCACTTCGGCGAATCGGGCCGCGGCCGAGGCATTCCCGGCCCTCTTCTCGCGCCCCGGCGGGGGAGGCGTCTTCAGCCCCGGGGTGTGGCTGGGATACCTGCTCCTTTGGCTTCTGTGCGACCCGATGTTCCCTCAGCTCTTCCAGCGCTTCTATGCCGCGCGGTCGCTCCGCGCGCTCTCCCTCACGGCGACGCTCTACCCGCTCGTCACGGGCGGGCTCTTCCTGTGCACGGTCTCGATCGGCGTCATCGGACGGCTCAGTTATCCGGCTCTCGAGTCAGGCGCCGCCTCCGACAGCATCCTGCCGATGCTCCTCTCCAAGCACGCACCGGGGGTCATCGAGGCCCTGGTGCTGACCGCGGGCCTGGCCGCGCTCATGTCCACGCTCGATTCCCAGCTCCTGACGCTTTCCTCCATGGTGAGCCGCGACCTGTTGGGGCCGCTCCTCAAGCGCCGGCGCGTGGGCGAGAAGGGAACATTCTGGATCGGGAAGGCGCTCGTCCTCCTGCTCGGAGTGGGTGGACTCTTGCTCGCCCTGCGTCTTCCCGGAACGCTCCTCGACATCGCCACGGAGTCGTTCACGGGGTTCGCGGTGCTCTTCCCCACGGTCATCGCCGCCCTCTACTGGCCGCGGGCGACGCCGACCGGCGCCGTGGCGTCGATCCTCGTGGGCGAGGGACTCCTCGCCGCGTACCGCTTCAACCTCCTTCCGAGCTTCGGGACGCTCCCCGTGGTTCCGATTGTGCTCGCTACGACCGCGGTCCTCGTCGTGGGAAGCCTGCTTGGGCGTCAGCCGAAGCCGCGGCCGGGAGGGTGCGTGCGCCTCACGCGAGGCGGAGTCCTGGCGGCCTTGGGGTGCCTTGCGCTCTTCGCGTTGGCAAACGACGTCTGGGCGTGGGGCGACGCCCGCCTGGGACCTCTTGGCTTCCCGCTCTGGGTGTGGTACGCGATGGGGCTGTGCGTGGCGACGGCCGTACTCTTCGGCGTCATTGGGCACGTTCTCGATCGGTCGGAGAGGGAGGCGGCGGAGAGGCAGGAGTTGGCCGAGAAGGGCGACGCACTCAAGAGGCGGCCGGCCGCCTAGCCCGGCGGGCAGGACGTCCTAGCGGTCGGAGGCGCCCCCGAGTTCGCGATGGCGAAAGCAGGTCGTGACGTGGTCGTTCACCATACCGACCGCCTGCATGAAGGCGTAGACGATCGTCGGCCCGGCGAAGCGGAAGCCTCGACGCCGCAGGTCCTTGCTCAGCGCGACCGACTCCGGCGTCTTCGTCGGGATCTCCTCGAGGCTCGGCCAGGCGTTCTGGATCGGCCGGCCGCCGACGAAGTCCCACACGTACTGGTCGAAGCTTCCGCATTCCTCTTGCACCGCGAGAAGAGCCCGGGCGTTCTCCACGGCCGACTGGAGCTTGTTCCGGTTGCGAATCAGGCCAGGGTTTGCGAGGAGCCACTCGATCCTCGCGCTGTCGTATCGAGCGACCCGGTGGGGATCGAACCGGTCGAATGCGGCCCGATAGGCCTCGCGCTTTCGCAGAACGGTCGACCAGGAGAGCCCGGCCTGCGCCCCTCCCAGGACCAGGTACTCAAAGAGAAGCCGGTCGTCGTGGACCGGCACGCCCCACTCCTCGTCGTGGTAGCGGAGGAGGAGCGGGTCGTTCGTCTTCCAGGGACACCGTGTCGGCACGATTCATGACCTCTCTCTTTGCCCAAATCGGCTGGAGGACTCCGATCGTACTCATCTCTAGGCTAAGCGTCGAGGATACCCTGTTGAACCACTCCGGGCCCCACGAGGGGTTCTCCGCACAACGGCGCCGGGCACCCTGTAGTGGACAAGCTTCGAACTTTCACCGAGCTTGATCCCGAGACCGTGGAGGCCTTGACTCTCTGAAGTACGCGCCACACAGCAGTCTCGGCTACTGGCCGCTTGCGCCAGAGGCTCTGGCGTGCATCGCCGGAGGTGGGTTGGGCCAGCCTGAGAAGTGGCCCGTCCACCGGGGGCTGGTCAGCAATGGCGAATGCAACGTGCTTTCCGCTGCTGGCTGGGAGTGGTGGACAGCTTTAGAACTCTGGCGAGCAGTCTGCTCGAGGGAGGGCAGCCTGCCGGCGGGGGCTAGCTGGCTCTGGGAGTAGACCGACTACCGGGGGCCAGTTTGACATCCTTCAAGAGAATGGGCTACTCTGAGTTATCTGAGTCTCGAGATGTCGCATTTCATCGCGTCCCCTTCACGGCGCAACACCCCTGACTAGGTGGTGGTTCTGATGCGTAGGCGTGCCAGATCGGTGGCGGTAGGGGCAGCCCTGCTGGTGGCATGGGTCCTCGTGGGCATGGGGCAGTTTGAGATCCCCACATTGCCCACTTCACCGGGAGGGACCTCGTCCGGAGAGTCGATCAACTTCGGCGATGTCGCGGTTGGACAAACGCGATCGTCGCAGTACACGTTCAAGGTTCTCGAGTCGAGCCAGACAGCGGCGAGGGTGACGATCTATGATCCGTGCGCTCCATTCGGGCTTTCCGGGTTGACGTCGCGAAGCATGACGCTCCAGCCCGGACAGTCCGTCACATTCAACGTCACCTTCGCTCCGACGGAAGGGAAGTCCTACAGCTGCAGCTTCAAGATCCGGGCTGAAGGCGGGTATCCCGTACAGGTCAAGGAAACGGTCGTACAGCTGACAGGACGAGGGATCTCAAGCGGGGGTACGGAAGGCGAGTCGCCCGGCACAGGGACATCTGGCCCAGCATTCCCGTTCTTGGTCTCGCCGGTTGAGCCGCTCCCGACGGGGGACGCCAAGCCGGTGAGCGGCATGACGGATGAGGTGGGGCGTTTCAACGTCAGCCTCTCCCCGGCAACGACGGTGAGCGGGACGCTGCGCGAGAGCGAAGTGGGACCCTTGGCTAACCAATCGTTCGATCTGACCGAGACCGATGAGCGCTACACGGTGGTCGTACCGGGTTTCTCAGCGGTCACGGCTCCTGTCGCAAGCATGGTAACGTTCATAGGCATGAAAAGCGTTGATCTCGGTGTCATCAGCCTGACACGGACCGAGAAGAAACCTGTTCCTTGTGATTGTGCGCGCTTGTCGTCCGCCGAAGACTGCAAGAAACGAGCGATCCAGTACTATGTCGAGATCCCCTCGGACTGCGAACCGATCTCGATGCACCTAGTCGACAAGACGAGCGCGGCGGCGCTGTGGGACAAGCTGATCTACTCCGAGAGAGGGTTTGCGTCCTTGAGCGAGTCGTCTCAGAGAGACGTTCTGGCGAATGAGGGCGTCGTCGGCGTCGAAAGCAACCGAGTGTACCTGTATCAGGGACAAGGACGGGCTGGCAACACCAAGATCACCATCGTGCGACGCGAGGGCGACCCGAAGAAGTGGCTCGTCGAGCTCTCCTCCTGCTGTCACACGATTCCCACTCTGCAGATCAGTCTCGAGTGCCCAGGGAGCCAGACTGTAAGGACCATGGCGCTTGGCCTGGCCTTCGACGAGAACAGCCAATACGAGGTTGTGGGAGACGTTCTTGTGGACTTCAGGAAGCTAACCCTGGAGAACTGCAAGTCGTTCTTCGAGGATTGCTCGCTCCCCTACTGCGATGCCAACGATAGATCTGATCCCAGCTCTCTTAAGTCCAACGGGAGAATCCTGCTGCAGATGGCGCCGGACATCTCCTGCAAGCTCGGCGTGAGCGCATTTCAGAAGGATCTGTGTGAGACTCTCGCGCGTGAGGGATGCCATTGCGAGATTCCTGTGATGGACGCTCGTGACGGTTCGCTGAAAGGATGGATCTACACCAACCGCTGTACCCCCCAAGTTGCGGCATGTGTCGAAGAGGTTCTGAAGCGACATACAGACTGCAAGGAGGTTCAGTGGATTGGGCGCCAGATCAGTATCCGGCCGGCACCAGGATCGTAGAATTGGCCGTACGGACCAGGAACACAGGCCGGCAGCCAAGGGGCGCGGCTACAGAGGTTTGCGCCGCCGAGCCTCTCTTCGTGAGAGGGCGACACCTGGCAGGAGCGCCCGCGAAACGAGCTGCAAGACCGTGGGCGATGCCTGCAAGGCCTGAGGAATCGATCGTAGGGCCTCTAGATGTGGTCAGAATACACTTCCAGGATTTCGCTCTTGCTGGATGGAGAGGGCCAAACTGCAGATTCATGATTGAGAAAGCGTTTCCGACATCTTTGGAGCCTAGGTGATTCGAACCTACGGACCGCTTCAATCGCGCGAGTGGACGCTGTGATGCTCACCAGAACGCTATTTCCTCTGCTGATTGGGCGTGGAGGATTCGAACTCCGACGCTGGAGCCCCTAGAGCGGCGGATGGATTCCTGCCAGGGAAGGATTGAGGTGGCCAGGCCGTCCCGTCAGGCCTCGAGAGCAACTGCTCTTCACAAGGCCTTTTCTGTACCCCGTAGTGGACAAGCTTCGAACTCTTGATCACCTGGATCCCGAAACCGTGGAGGCCTTGTCTCTCTAGGCTGGGAGTGGGAGTGGTGGACAGCTTTGGAACTCTGCAGGGTGGTCCGCTTGAGGGAGGCACCCTGGCAGCGGAGTAGACGTGAGTCTGGGCGTAAGCGTGGTACGCCGGAGACCCCTGACGGGACGATCTTGGACTCTGCCGTGGCCGGGGCGGAGGAAACCCGTAGCGTGCTCTCAGAAGTCAGTGCTAGGTGCCTGTGAGTTGCCCACCGCCGGACGGCTGACTATGCTGCGTCAGCGCACTGATCAGGGGGGGGGATACGTTGTGGCACAGAAGCTGATTACGGAGAAGCTGTCAATCTACATCCCGCAGTCGAAGATAGCCCAGAAACCCGTGGAGCGGCTGATTAGGCTCTCGGAGAAGAAAGACCGCTCGGTCAATTATCTGGTCGTGGAGGCGGTCCTCGACTATCTCGGCCGCGAGGAGAAGAAGGGCTAGGTTTGCCTGCCGCCTCTGCCTGGCGAAGGAACTTGACGGCCGCCGAAGACGTCGTCAACAGTCAGCACTTCCACCTGGCGCCGCCCATGGCTTCACGGCGAGCACGGGATTGGATAGGCTTGCCACGGTCCAGTCTGACCGCCTCGGCCCAACGTAGAGGTAGTATCTCCCTGGCAGGCCGCCCGCCCCACTATACCAGAATCGGAGGGCGAGAAGGAGAGGTCAGAGGCACGGAGAGCTACGACAGACAGATCGAGGTGGGCAAGTCAGAGTTGCTTGCCCGACAAGGGGGGTGAAATGAAATGACGAGGAGGCTAGTTCTCGTGGCGGTGCTCGTTGCGGCTGCGGCTCTCGCCGGGTGCTCGAGCAAGACGGGGAACCTTGAGAAGAGAGTGGGGGACGTTGAGAAGCGCCTCGGGGAGATTGAGAAACGCGTCGGCACGGTCGAAGCAAGCAGCGCGATCAAGCAACAGGCTCTGGAGTCAGCGTTGGAGAAGGCGGAGGCTGATCTCACGGTGCTCAGGCAGTCGCAGAATGAACTCACGTCGCGGCTAGAACAGCTGTACCGGGATGCTGTCACTGCCTCGTTCACGTACTCGCCGGGGGCGCCGACTGTCACGCAAACCGTGAGCTTCACGGACGCCTCGAGAGACCGGGATGCTGCAATCTCTGAATGGTTCTGGTCGTTTGGGGATGGAGCTACGTCGGGAGAACAGAACCCGACTCATACGTTCGCGAATGCCGGCCGCTATGCTGTGCTGCTGAAAGTGACCGATGAGAAAGGGCGCAGTTCTTCGTCACAGCAGGTGGTTGAGGTCAGCCCGGTGGCGCCAACAGGCGTCCCGCCGCAGCCGGTGTCGCTGCCCCAGGCGTGTCAGGAGTGTATCAAGAAGCTCAACTCGGCCACTCGTGAGCAGTTTGCCGGCGTTCAAGGAGTTGGCCAGACGCTTGGGCAGGCGCTCGTCGACAACAAGCCCTACGCCATACCAGAAGGCTCCTGCACTGGAGCGAAACCGATTGAGGATCTGCTCGCAAAGAAGGTCGACGGCATCTGGACCCTCTTGGCGGAGAGAACCGTGCGGTACTTCTGCCCGGAGCTCTACAAGTCGAAGTGAGGATGTGGAGCTGAGACGCGGGAATCGACTGCCGGAACAGATCAGGTAGCGACCACAGGGTTGGCTACGAGAGCGGTTTCCGGCGATGGCTCGACGGGCGGAGGAGTCTCGGCCGGCTCGCTTGGGTCTAGGAAAGGGCCTGCGACCCTTGTCACCGGCTGGTAGAGCTCATTGGACCGAACGAAACTCGCCAGGAAGCGGCCACTGATCCAGGTCTGAGAGAGGTGAGACCGGACTGCACGCAGCTTCAACTTCACGGTCGAGGGAGAGAGGGACACCGACTCCCACTGTCCGCCCTCTTGGCGCAAAGGGGAGGCATCTAGGGCGAGGAGAAGCCCGAGGCGCCTTGGCGAAGGCCACCCAGGCTCCGTAGCGTGAACCAAGTACGCGCGCACCTCCAAGGCGACCAGGTCGGGGTCGTTTGCCTCGGCCTGCGCTACGGCTGCGTCACCCAAGAGAGCAGCAGCCTGGTGATCGGGATGGGCGTCGCACGGGTGCGGGAGGTAGACAACGGTCGGGCGGAACGTCTGGACGATCTTGACCAGGTCGTTGAGGAGATCCAGTCCGCAGAAGACGCTCCCCGGGGTGAAGGCCCCCTTCTGGGAGGGAGCGATCATGTGAGAGAACGGGCTACGGTACGCCTCAGCCCAGTGGGTGGTTGCCAGGGCCGTGAGCCCGCCATCTGGGTAGCGGAGGAAGATGGCCTGCTCAGGATGGACGCCAAGGATGGAGAGGGAGCGTACTGCCTCCTTCTCGCGGCGAGAGCCCAAGGCGCGGAAGTCACCCGCCGTGTGAAAGGGATTCCAGGTGATGAGCTACTTGCTCCCAACGTTGGCCTCACCACTTGTCAGGAATACCACCAGGACGCTGTCCCCGGCGGCAGCGGCTCTGGCAATCGTTCCGCCCACAGCGAGCACGTCATCGTCCGGATGAGGGGCAAGGACCAAGATACGAGGGCCTGGATCGGCCGCGTCCGGGGCAGGGACAACGCCTCGGCCAGGAGCAGGCATGCCCCACAGGAAAGGGGACTGCAGGTAGACGTAGGCACTGACCATGAGAGCGAGGCTAACTCCTGCCAGGATGCGGAGTCGGGCGAGCACCTGTTTGGCGTGCTCTTCAGAGTCCCGAATCCTGATAGGCATGTCGCGGCTTCCTTAGCGGTGTTCCTTCTACCCGGCGGGGGGCTCATTCGCAACGTCTTGAAACCCAACAAGCTGCGTGGTTAGCTTGTCTCAGTTTCCGCGCTGGACCGGCCTCGCGGTCAAACCATTGTAGAGAACAGCAGTTGCCATGCCAAGCGTGCGGCGCCAGCCCATTGCCGACGCTGCGGGAGGGGAGAGCAGGGGTTGTTGCGACAGGCCAGGAGACACGCGCATCTGCTGTGCAGGCTCCAAGGACCCGAGGGTTGCTTCGAGTTCGCTGACAGCGGCCGGAGCAGGAGCTCTCGGAAGAGCTAGCTCCCCGCGGTGGGCGGCAGCGGCCGCGACGTCCGCGATGGGGAAGACGCGGGAGACGGGGCGATGGCGCGCACAGTGACGCTGGCCGTTACTGCGGGACTGAGCGGGGTGTCGTCGTTCTTGACGAGCTGCACGGACAGGACGTGTGTGCCCGGTCCAACGTTGTTCCAGGTGTATGAGACGTCCGCAGTGTTCGCGCAGGTGCCGGCGGCCGTGGTAGCCGGCTTGCCCGGGGCGGTGGGAGGATTGACATCGAGGTAGTAGTGCAGGTGGTAGCCGCTAGCCTTTCCTGCTGCGCCCGTTTTCCCGACAAGCACGGCCTTTGATGCTTGGACAGAAACGCGAATGCTTCCTGCGGGGACGCTGGTCCCATGGCTTGGTGTCACGATGGCGATGGTCGGAGCTTCCTTCCGCCCGCCAGTGGCGAGGAAGAAGGATAGGACAGCGACGACGAAGCCCATGGCCACCCAGAAGCCGATACGGGGCCACGCGAGCGCGCGTGTCCTGGCTCCAAATCGGGCGGTGCCGCCCGGAGCGCAGCCTCGCTCGAAGCACGGCTGGTGCGCTGTCTTTAGTCGCTGATTCCGCAGCAGAGCGAGTGTTCGATCAACCGAGCTCTTCATTCAGTCCCACCTCCTCTTCCTGTGGTGCCGCCAGAGCTGTGCGGCATCGTTGAGCCCGCCGCGGGGGGGCCAGACCTCTACGGAAGGAGGCTGTTGCAGTGACAGAGGCAAGGACGCGTGCACCAGCGCGGCCCCCGCGGGCTCTCGTACACGTCCATTCTCGGTCAGTGCGCGGGGTGAGATCGGTGAAGATGACCCGTGGATGCCTGAGAGAGGTCCCGTTTCCTGGAGACATGTTTCTGCTGTTTACGGGTTTGCGCCCGGCCCTGCCCAGGCGTCACAGAGGCTGGCCTCGTGCAGTGGAGAAGGGACGGGGACAGCGAACTCGTCAGGGGCGGTCATCGCCGGTCGTTGAGCCGCGCCTGCCGCCTACGACTTCACGCCGAGGGCTCGCCCTATGGACGAAAGACTCTTCACTACTTCACGGAGCCCGAGCTCGATCTCCTGCAGCTTTTCACCGTAGCGGGCGAGTTGCCAGGTGATGATCTCGAGCTCAAGCGCGAGGGTCCTCAATTGGAGGTTAAGGACATCCCATTGGAGTCCCGCTTCCTGGGCAACCGCCCTCTCCCGCTCGGCGGCCATCTCCGCCGCGGTCTCCGCCTTGATGCACTCCTCGAAGGTGAGCAAGGCTTCCACGGTGCTCTCTGGTCTGACCTCCGTCGTGACCATGACCGTCGTCGGCTTGCCAATCTTGCCCTGCAACTGAGCCAGTTCGGACTGCGTGGCCGTTCGTTCGAACTCGATCTTCGACTCGAGGGCGGCGACCGCCGTGTCTCGCTCAGCGGTCAACCGTGCCTCCTTCTCCACCTGCAGCACAAGTGTCCCGCTGACCGCGAGAACCGCTGCTAGCGCACACGCGACAATCACCGTGAACTCCCAGACACGCTGCATCTCCCCCTCCTCTCCTCGCATTATAGGCGTTCTAGGCGAGATGTCAGATCCGAGCGGGCGCTGCCACCGCTACCTCGGAGATCGACTCTCCGGCGGCGGCACCACGTGGCGGCCTCGTGGGTCCCGGAAGAAGGGCAAAGCCGGCTCTTGTCAGGCAGGGATGTTCCCGAGCCTGAGGCGGGACGGAGCCAGTGGCGTATTGCGTCCCTCGAGAGCTCCATTTCCCCAGGGGGCTGGTGTAGAAGACTTCTTTCTCACTCACGGGAAGTGCAAGGCCAAGCAGTTGACCATTCCTGTCCAGATCACCTACGATACCCTGTGGAGGTGATGCAGTTGCGACGATGCCTCGCGTTCTGCTTTGCGTTGGCTGTTGTGGAAGTTGCGGCCGTGGCACTCCCGCTGTGCAACTATCGTCCCCCCGTAACTGACCTCTCGAACCTCGGGGTGAGCGGCACCTACCAGTATCACGAAGATCCTTATGGCGTCAGCGACCGAGATGTCAATGCCGGTCAGCTCTCGTTTAGCTACACGCGCATTCTGGACCATCCGAGCTATGGGTTCAGCGGATCGGTGAAGAACGACATGAGTCTCTCTGCCTTCAATCCTCCATCCTACCTACTGACAGGCAACGGGCGCATTCGCCGGTATGTCGCTCCAGACGACGTGGCCTTCGTGTTCGGAGGGGGCACCGGGAAGGTGGCTTCACCATACGAGGCTGTCGGGATCTCAGCGGAGTTTGGTTTCGGATACGGACGGTTTATCGACGTAACACCATTGGCCAAAGCGATGAGGATTGACGCGGATCTCCTTACGCGCAAGAGCATCTCCAAGCACCTGGACCAGGCCGCGTTGAGGAAGATCGCAGACGTGATTGCCGATCGTGGCTCCTACAAGGCATTGGCCGATCTTCTCCGCTGGAGTTGACCCGGTTTCGTGGACACCTTAAGACTTGAACAAGGAGGAGTACACGATGCCGAGGACACGACCGCCGTATCCTCCGGAGTTCCGGAGGCAGCTGGTGGAGCTTGTACATGCCGGGCG
>Ga0315279_10007471_pt1 | contig 13498 bp, 16 predicted proteins | sample YL17G06_20_MG_FD_203694 | JGI IMG/M metagenome (GOLD analysis project Ga0315279, IMG submission 203694) | Sediment microbial communities from Yellowstone Lake, YNP, Wyoming, USA - YL17G06_20 | ecosystem: Environmental > Aquatic > Freshwater > Lake > Sediment | place: USA: Wyoming | collected... | reverse complement strand
ACGAAGGACCTGCCGTTCATAACGCGCCAGGCGGACATCCTCATTGCGGCGATCGGCGTGCCGGGGTTCGTCAAGGCGCCGATGGTCAAGCCGGGCGCCGTCGTCGTTGATGTGGGCGTCAACCGCATCGAAGACCCGACCAAGAAAAGCGGTTACCGGCTCGTCGGCGATGTTGACTTCAATGGGGTCAGCAAGAAGGCCAAGGCTATCACGCCGGTCCCGGGCGGCGTCGGCCCCATGACCATCGTCATGCTTATGAAGAACACCGTCCAGGCGGCCCAGCCCCGGAGAAAGGCGCGACAGTAAGACGCCCCCGAGGTCGCAACGGAATTCACAAGAGTACGCGAGAGAGGAACTCGGGGCCGCCCGCGATATCGCTGCGCACCCGGAACAGGGCGCCGGCGCCGTGGCCTTCCGCTTCCTTGCTCTGTCCCCCGGCGGTGGTGACATACATGTCCCTGTAATCCTCGCCGCCGAAGATAACGCTCGAGACCTTCTTCGCCGGGAACGCGATGCGCCGCTTTTCGGAAGCGTCGGGAGCAAGACGAATGAGACAACTCCCGTCCCAAATAGCCGACCAGACGAAACCTTCGGCATCCACGGTCATCCCGTCGGGACAGCCCTTCTCCTTGGGGAGCTGGAAGAATAGGCGCTGATTGAAGAACGCTCCTGTGGTCACGTCGTAGTCGAAGAGGTAGATCTCGCCTTTTCCTGAATCGGTGTAGTACATCCGCTTTCGATCCGGTGTGAACCCGCAGCCGTTCGAACACTGGATTCCGTCCAGCACCATCGTCAGCGTTCCATCTACGTCAAGGCGGTACAGCCTTCCCGGACGGTCGGAGGTCGGCATGGTCCCGCAGAAGACCCGGCCCACGGGATCGGCGATCACGTCGTTGAACCGCGTCTCGCGCTCGTCCGGGATATCCTCGACGACCGTCGAGAGCACTCCGGCCTGCCACCGTTTGACCGCGCCCCGCGCCAGGAACAGCAGCAGGGCGCCATCCGCCTGGACCGTAAAGCCGCCGAGCGCTTCCTCTCCGCGATAGCACACCTCACTGTGCTCCGTTTTCGGGTCAAAGCGAAACAGTCGTCCGGTCGGGATATCCACCCAGTAAACGCGTTTCTCAAACGGATGCCACAGGGGGTTCTCCCCGCATTCGCAGGCAAAATCGGCAATCAGTTCCGGTTGCATAGATTTCCTCCGTCTCGTGCATAGCTTCCGAAGGAAGCAATCTGTTCCGCGGTCCCACAAAACTTGCCGGAATGATACCAGCATGACTGCTGATGTCCAAACGCGCGTCATGGTTGAGCTTGTGAGTCTGGGACGGCGGCGCAAAGACGGCGGCGTGGGATCGTCAGAACTGGCGTCAGACATGGCTTGAATATCAAGTGGATTCTGCGTATGCTTCGTGAAATTGTATCGTGATCTCAGGGTCAATGTGGACAGGGTTTGAAAACAAGGGAAAGGGTACGAATGTGAAAAAGGCAATGTTGGTCAAGACGATGACGGTGTTGGTTGCTGTTTTACTCGTAGCGGGATGCGCCGGGACGGCGAAAGGCCCGACGGATAAGGAACTCATCGACCTGAAGGTGAAGGCCTACTGCGATGCGCTCGTGGCCAAAAATATGGATGGCATGATGGCGTGCGTCTCCGAGAAGTTCTCTCATCCCGAGGCTGGCGACAAGGCAGGCGTGAAGAAGTTCTTCCAGCAAGCGTTCGACGCCGGCTACGTCGAACACGCAAAGTTTGACATGACGAAGGTGCAGACGAAGATCGAGAAGGATAAGGCCACGGTCTATCCGCTCCCGATAACCACCGACGCCGGCTCGGCAACCATCGGCTTGACGCTGATGAAGGAGAGTCTGACGAAGGACCAGATGGACGCCATGAAGGCGAAGGGCCAGAAGCCGCTCAAGATGGACTGGCTTATCACTGGGGTCGACATCGAGGGAGTGTAGTGTAGCCTCCCCGGATTGTCCTGAGCGAATCGCTCCTGTCACATTCTCAAACGGCCACAGCCGTCTGGCATATCAGCCCCGGCAGCCCGCCTTTCGAGGCAAGCTGCCGGGGCTGCACTCAAAGAATCCACGCCCGAAACCCTGATTTGGGCGGGCACCAATTGTTTGTTTCGCGCCGGGGCAGGGGGTATTCTTCCGTCGTTCAGGAACTGTCACGAGGCGGAATGTTTGCATTTCTTCGAGGAACGGTGTCTCGGAAGGCGCCGGATCACATCGAGCTGGACGTGAACGGGGTCGGATACGAGGTCTGGGCGCCCGAATCCGTTTATCGTAAGCTGGCGGTCAACCAGGAAACCACGCTCAAAACGCACTGCCATATTCGCGAGGACGCATTCCAGATCTTCGGTTTCCTTCGCGATGAAGACAAGATGCTTTTCAAGATGCTGCTTGGCGTGTCCGGCATCGGGCCGAAAGTCTCGCTGGCAATCCTTTCCGCAATGAGTGTCTCCGAGTTCGGGCGCGCCGTTCTCGAGAACGACGTGACCGCGTTTACGCGCATAAGCGGGATCGGAAAGAAAACGGCCCAACGCGTCGTCCTCGAGATGAAAGCAAAGCTCGGGCAGGACGCCGAACTCAGCGCCATCCTTGGCGAGACTGAGGACAAGGCTTCCCCAGACAGCGACGATGTGATAGCGGCCTTGTGTTCGTTGGGTTGCACGCTGGGCGAGGCGCGCAAAGCGGCAACGGGTGCCCGCAAGCAACTCGGCCCGGATGCCGCCGTCGAGGATCTCATCCGCGGCGCCCTGCGTTCGCTGGCGAGGGTGTAGCCGATGCCCAAGGAAGAGGTGATCAGCCCAAAACCCTACGACGACGATCAGGTCTACGACGATCAGATCCGGCCGCAACGCCTCGAGGAGTTCCCCGGACAGGAGCCGATCAAGAACAAGCTGCGGATCTCGATCCAAGCCGCCAAGAAGCGGAGCGAACCCTTGGACCATCTGCTTCTATGCGGCCCGCCGGGTCTGGGTAAGACAACCCTGGCCCGGATTCTCGCGGTCGAGATGGGCGTGGACATCAAGTCATCCGCCGGTCCGGTCATCGAACGCCAGGCCGACCTGTCAGCCATCCTCACGAGTCTCGATGAGTTCGACATCTTGTTCATCGACGAGATCCATCGACTGAACCACGCGGTCGAGGAAACGCTGTACGCCGCGATGGAGGATTTCGAGGTCGACATCATGCTTGGGAAAGGCCCGACGGCGCGCTCGATCAAGATAGGCCTGAAACCGTTCACGCTGATAGGTGCAACGACACGGGCCGGCCTCCTGACCCCGCCGCTCCGCGCGCGTTTCGGCGACACGTGCCGTCTGGATTTTTATTCGCCGGAGGAACTCGAGACAATCGTGATGCGATCCGCGCGGATATTCAACGTCCCCGTAGAACAGGACGGGGCGCTCGAGATCGCATCCAGATCGCGTGGAACGGCTCGCGTGGCGAACCGCTTGTTCCGCCGCGTTCGGGATTACGCCCAAGTTAAAGGAGACGGAACGATTACGCGCGACGTTGCACGGGCGGCGCTTCAGTTGCTGGGTGTAGACGAATTGGGGCTGGATGAGATGGACAATCTGATCGTGCGATCAGTCATTGAGAAGTTTGCAGGCGGCCCCGTGGGTCTGTCCTCGCTTTCGGTGGCGGTCGGGGAAGAACGGCAGACCCTCGAGGAAGTCCACGAACCGTATCTGATCCAGATTGGCTTCCTCAAGCGCACCCAGCAGGGCCGCATGGCAACGCCGCTGGCATACAAGCACTTTGGCTACCCGTTGCCGGATACTAATCAGGGTACGCTGTTCTGAGATGGTCCCCCCTTAATGGCGAAAGGGACGGAAAGGACAAGAGCGACGGCCATTTGCGGTCACTTGGAGAGATCACATGCCGGCAGTGACATTTGAGCGGTACTGCGGGATGCTCGATAAGGCCCTCAAGGAGGGCTTCGCTTTTCCGGCCATAAACGTCCTCGAGATCGCCACGCTGAATGCCGCCATCGAAGGATTTGACGCGGCGAAGAGCGACGGCATCGTCCAGATCGGCGTCGCCGCGGGAACCCACACTTCAGGCGCCGCAAAGGATCCTGTGCTCGGCGCGATAACGCTCGCGGAACACGCACGCCGCCTCGCCGCGAAGTACGATATCAACGTCGCGATCCATTCCGACCATTGCCCGACGGAGAGGATCGAGACCTTCCTGAAACCGCTCATTCTTGAGACGGCGAGACGCCGAGCGGCCGGACTACCCAATCTGTTCAACAGCCACATGTACGACGGGAGCGGCCTGGCGTTGGCGGAGAACATGCGCCACGCTCTCCCGCTTCTCGAGATGTGCCGTGACAACGAGATCATTCTCGAGGTGGAAGCAGGCGTGGTGGGTGGCGAAGAGGATGCGAAGTCCGACCGGTCTGACCTGTCTGACCTGTCCGACACCCGGCGCTCCAAGCTCTACACAACGCCCAAGGACATGCTCTACGTCCACGAAACGCTGAGCCGGGTCGAGCGCGCCCGCTTCATGCTCGCGGCAACGTTCGGCAACGTGCACGGCGTCTACAAGCCGGGCCATATCCTTCTAAAGCCTTCGATCCTCAGGGACGGCCAGGAAGCCGTGGTCAGGAAGTATGGCGAGGGCGCGCGTTTCAGGCTCGTATTTCATGGCGGCTCGGGAACGACCGTCGATGACATCCGCGAGAGCATCAAGTACGGCGTCGTCAAGATGAACATCCACACGGATACGCAGTATTCATTCACGCGCGCCGTCGCCGATCATATGCTCAGGAATTACGATGGCGTACTGAGGATCGATGGCGAGGTCGGCGTGAAACAGGCGTACCTGGCCAGCACCTGGCTCGACCGCGGACGCGTTGCCATGGCGGAACGCGTCGTTCGGGCGTGCGAAGAACTCGGCTCCGCCGGTAGGACGCTTGGACGAGGTTGATTCCCAGGTTCGGGTAGTTATGCTTCACAACCAAGGAATATGATAAAGAATGCGATACACCGCGGAGAACTTGCTGATAAGGCCGGTGCACACCACGGATGACCCGGATCTGATCCTATCCGTTACGCCGCAGCAGGCGGGCTGGGAGCACATCTCGTTTCAGGTGCGGCGCCTGAGTCCGAGGCAGCGCTGGCCGTTCGATACCGGCGAATCGGAACTGGCGCTGGTCACTTTCAGCGGGCGTTGCAGCGTCGACTCGAGCCGCGGCGCCTGGTCCGAGATCGGTTCGCGCGGCAACGTGTTCATGGGGGCCGCTGATGCCCTCTACTTGCCGCGTCGGACGAAATTCACAGTGATCGCGGAGGACCCGTGCGAGTTCGCCGTAGCGTGGGTCCCGACGGACGAAGACCACGCGCCTTGGCTGATACGGCCTTCGGACGTGAAGGTCTCGATCCGCGGCGGCGACCACGCATGCCGGCAGATCAACGATCTCCTGCCGCCGGGATCGCCCGTTCACCGGCTCGTGCTGGTCGAGGTATACACGCCAAGCGGCAACTGGAGCAGTTATCCGCCGCACAAGCACGACGTGCACATCGTCAACGAGAGAGGAATGCTCGTCGAGGCGGACCTCGAAGAGGTCTATTTCTTCAAGATGGACAAGCCTGAGGGATATGCGTTTCAGTGGGTGTACACGGATGAGCGGTCGCCCCTCCACCAGACGGGCAATCCGATCCATGCCCTCGTGCGCCCTGAGAACAACTGCGCCGTGCTCGTGCCTGAAGGCTACCATCCGGTCGCCAGCCCTCCCGGATACACGACGTACTACCTGAACGTGCTGGCGGGCAGCGCGCAGAGCTTGGCAAACCAGGATGACCCGCGCTACGCGTGGATCAAGGACAGCTTCAGGCACAGCGACTCGCGGTTGCCTTTATATTGATTCCTGGTAACTGTCCCGCTACCCTTCCATCGGGTGCCATGGATAAGGCTGATTTGGCCGTGTTGGAGCCAGAATTGAATAGGTATACCAGAAAACCGGCCAAATCAGCCTTATCCATGGCACCCCAGGCTGGGGTCCTGGACAGTTACGATTCCTGATGGAACCTTTCCGTTTTCAGCTTCGGATTGAAGAGGAAGCTCGAAACCATGAGCGAAGCCTGGGCATTGGCGATCAAGAACGTGTTCTTGCCCACGTTCTGCAAGTCGTGCGGGATCAGGCTTCTGACCGAAGAAAACGGATACTTCTGCCCGACCTGCTGGGAGCTCTCGCCACGGGTTCAACGGCCGTTTTGTTCCGTGTGCGGACGGCCCCACGGAGGCATGGCCGGTTTCGGCAGTCCATCGAATTTCCCCTGTGCGGACTGTCGCGACCAAAAGGCGAGGGGCAAGGTCCGTTTCCGCCGGATGTATGGCGCCGCGCTCTACGAGGGCGCGATCAAAGAGGCGATCAAGCTCCTCAAATTCCACGGGAAACGGCGGCTGGCGCGTCCGCTCGGCGAACTGATGGCGGAATTCGCGCGCATCGAGATCGAGTGTGAGACATACGATTACCTCGTTCCCGTGCCGCTGCATAAAATCCGTGAGCGCGACCGCGGCTTCAACCAGTCGAGGCTGCTTGCGGAAACGATCATGTCTGCCTTTCCAAACGCGCGGCTGGATGAGTCGTTGCGCAGGATCCGCCCGACGCGCGTTCAAAGCCGGCTCAAGACCGCCGAAGAACGTCGGGCGAACATTATCGGGGCGTTCGCCGTCGAAGGACATCGGCTGGCCGGGCGTACAGTGTTGCTGGTGGATGACGTTGTCACTACCGGCGGAACCGTTTCGGAATGTGCGGCGGCACTGTGTCGCGCCTCCGTTGGAGCGGTCGATGTGTTTGCGGCGGCTTTGAAGAGTTCGGGCGACGTGGAGACGTGATGACGCTGGCGAAGCGATGTCGCCCCCTGCTGCAAATATCGGCGCGCTTTCCGGTGGGCCGCTCTACGATATCAGACCCAAGCTACCTTATCGTGGCCGTGAACCGGCCAATCACGCTTCTGAGTCCTGTGACGCGTTTCAACCGGATATCATCGAATTGAAGCGCCTGCAACGTCTTCTTGGCGTCCTCCTTGGTACGGGCCAGAATCGTTCCGGACTCAGAGTGTTCCTCCCGCTTCGTCATCGCTGCGATGTAACGGAACAGCGGCATGGCAACTTCCTCCTGTGAACAGGCCTTACGGATACCTCGGAATAAGGACGGAAACTCACGCAGCCTGCCGAACAGAAGAAGGTCGCTTTTCAACTACGGGACAGCCCAGCCCAAAACAACAGCATCCTAGCAGGACTTTGTGCAAGAAGCAAGCATATCGCACGTCTCGATGACGTTTTCTACTGGACATCTCTCGATGTAGCCGGGTAGGATCACCGCCCTGTTGGATGTACTGATTGGAGGCCGGCGTGGTGACAGAACAGCAAGTCTTGGATGCATTGCGCAACGTCGTCGACCCGGATTTCGGGCGCGACATTGTGTCTCTGGGCTTCATCAAGGATCTCGAGATCAATGATGGAGACGTGCGATTTACCGTCGAGCTCACTACCCCCGCATGTCCCGTCCGGGAACGGTTCAAGGCACAATGCGAGCAATACGTCGCCAATCTGCCCGGGGTCCGTTCCGTGGCCGTCAAAATGAGCGCCATGGCTCGCCGGTCACAGCCCGCTCAACCCGAGATCAATACCCTCGAGACCGTCGATACGATCATCGCCGTATCGTCCTGCAAAGGCGGCGTCGGAAAGTCGACCATTGCGGCGCTTCTTGCTCGCGCGATGCAGCAAGAAGGTCTCGCCGTCGGTTTGCTCGATGCCGACCTGTTCGGACCATCCCTCCCGACATTGTTCAATGCCCATGACGTTGATATTTACACCACGGGCGATACGTTACTTCCGGTCGAGCTATACGGCATGAAAGTGATGTCCTTCGGGTTCCTCCTTGGCGATTCGCCGGCCGTCATGCGAGGGCCCATGGTCTCCGGCTACATTCACCAAGTCCTCACACGGACGCTTTGGGGAGACCTGGACTACCTCCTTATCGACATGCCGCCGGGCACTGGCGACATTCAACTCACCATAACGCAGCGGGCCAAACTCAGTGGCGCTATCATCGTCACAACGCCGCAGGCCCTGTCGCTTGCGGACGTCGCCAAAGGCATTATCATGTTCGAGAAGGTCGATGTGCCCGTCCTGGGATTAGTCGAGAATATGAGCTACTTTGTGTGTGATAATTGCCACAAGAAACACCACATCTTTGGCGCAAACGTACAGCTATTGAGGGGTCGATTCGGCCTGGATATCCTCGCTGAGATTCCCATCCTGCCAGGGATTTCGAATACTGACAGCATCGTCAGCGCAGAGGTGCTCGAACCCATCCGCGAACTCGCTCAAAGCGTCCACCGTGAGATTGGGAAGCGGCGGATTGAGAGCGGCCCAAAGCCGTCTGTCACTTCGGCGCCCGGGCATCTTCATATTCGGTGGCCCGACGGCGCCGAGAGCGATCTGCCCAATCTCAGGGTGCGGGCATCGTGTAGCTGCGCGCGTTGCGTCGACGAATATACGGGCGAGCAGTTACTCGTTGTGAGTTCCATTCCTCCTGACATCGAGGTGAAAGAGATTCAGCCGCTCGGCAACTACGCCGTCAACATCACGTGGAGCGACGGGCACAGTTCCGGCATCTACTCCTGGGACCACCTGAAACGGCTGGCGCAGTGAGCCAAAACCGGCGCTGGTGACAGATTATGTCGGCCAGATTTGTCGAAATGACGAAATTGACCAACCCGTCGGACGCGATCGCCTTGCCCTCTCCCTCGGGCTCGTATTCACGTATTTATCTCGTGCTGAATGGGTTACGATTCTAAGCCCTCAAGGCGCTTTGTTCCCTCGCTGATGGCATCTCTTATGCTTACAAAAGCCGTACGTCCGTGTTAGAGCTGTCATGTATCGGAGGTGCGAGCAGATGTTGTCGGAATGGCTTCACAGAGTCGATGACTACTACAAGACTCCGATGAGCCGCGCGGTGCAAAGCAGTCACATGGCCTTGACGGAACTGCTATTGCGTCAAGAGGCCGAGGATCACATGCAGAAACTGGAAGGATCCAGTCTGCTGCACAAGGCCGCTTCATTTGGATTGGAGGAAGCTGCGGAACGGCTCTTGTCTGAGTGCTGCGACCCGAACGAGCTGGACAAGTACGGCGAAACCCCCTTGCACAAGGCCGCGCGGCACGGCCACTACAAGGTAGCCGAGATGCTTATCAGCTTTGGGGCCAACCCGAACGCGATGAACGTGTTCGGCCTTACCCCGCTTCATTGGGTCGCGTTGAATGGCCGGATGGACATTGCTGAGTTGCTGCTGCGATCAGGCGCGGACCCACACGTGGTCGACGAGTACCTCGATGGTCTCACTCCGATAATGCTGGCGGCGATCATGGGATACCCCCAACTGGCCGGAGTCTTCGAGACCTATTGCCCTGCGGCGTAGCGAGCGCGGGCATGTTTCAAAGCGCCGCGTCCAATATGTCGTCTTGGTTTTCTTCGAAGCTACTGCTTCTTACGGCCTGCCTTTAGCCGTTCCAGACCTTCCTTTGCCTGAGCGCAGGCGGGATCGATGTCGAGGGCCTTCTGGAAATGCTCGGCGGCCTCATCGACACGACCGGCCGATTCCAGCGCGCGGGCGAGGCTGCATTGCGCTGCCGTGTTCCCCGGTTCGATTCGAACCGCCTCCTCAAAGTATCGCAACGCTTCCTCTTTCTTATCCTGCTGCACGAGAGTCTCGCCAAGCTTGAGCAGCGCATCAACATTTGACGGGGCGACGCCCAGTGCATATCGGTAGTTCTCGACGGCCCGATTCAACTCTCCCTGTTCACGCAGAGAGTCGGCGCGAGTTATGTAGCGCCCGGCTGCCTCAACTTCTGCAAGTCTGGAATCTCTCTCGATCTCAGGCGATTTGGAGACAGCCTTCAGAGAACGCTCCGCAGCGGCGGATTCCGCAGTCACGGCAGGTGAAGGCGGCGCTGCCGCGGGCGCCTGCGCAACAACAGAAGGCGCTGCCGGCGGTGGTGCAGCGGATGGGGCTTCTAAGGCGCGAGGAACAGGCGTTGCCGGCATTGGTTCAGCCGATTCGGCCTTTATTTCACTCCTGCGCGCTGCCATCGGCTGAGACTTCAACCTCGCCGTCCCTCCTCCGTAACCTCCAGCGGCCGTGGCGGGCACATTTCCCCCGAGTCCGCCTGGTGCCTGTTCCTTAGCACTTTTTCCGGGCGCCGGTTTCTGTTTCGGGGACACCGTATTCGCGCCACCCTTCAAGCCCGTCACGTCTTGCTTTACCGTCACATCAAGGATCGCTTGCGGCGTGCGAGATTCGGCTTCAATGCCTATCTTTGACGGCTTCTCAACGGGCGCGGGCTCAGCAGACGGAGCGGCGGCCGCTGGGGCAACGCCACGCGACGCGGCAGCAGACTCCTGCGGCATGTAGCCCAGCGGCTTCAACTGGTCCGCGGTTTCCGCGGTGATTGTCGGCGCAGCGTATTCTGCTGTGCGCTGGACAGAGGCAACCCTCATGAGAGATCGGTTTTGGCCAAGGTACATGACCGCTGCTCCAAGGACCACGAGCAAGGCCGCGGCCGCCGCAAGAACCGGAAGCAGCCGACGCCACGGACGCATCCGCGGACGGGCATGCCTTCGCGCGGAGGCCAGGGCCGCTTTGCGGACGCCTTCCTCAAAGCCGCTTGGGGCAACCTGCGGCGTCAACGCGCGATACAGAACATCAATGCGCTTGATCCGGTCCAACTCGCGCAGGCAATCCGAGCAATGTGCGAGGTGCGCCTCCACACCCGCACGCTGCTCAGGCGCGAGTTCTCCGTCGATCAGCGCGGAGAATTCTTCTCGGACTTCGCCACATTCCATCGTCTTACCTCATCGTGTCGCCATACACGGTCGTCTGCCTTCACAGCACCGCGAGATGCTCCAGGCGTTCCCGCAACATCTTGCGCGCCTGATTGATTCGCGACTTGACGGTGCCCGTCGGACACCCTAGCGCTTCCGCGATCTCATCGTAGCTCAAATCGTCAAACGTTCGCAGGACGAACGCCATGCGATAATGCTCCGGCAGTTCGCTCAAACACTGCTGCAACGTCTCATCCAGTTCATGCCGCTCCGCCACTGCTCGCGGGTTGTCTTCCGTCCGCGGCAGAGCCCCGGGCACGACCGTCTCGATGGACGTGCCCTTGTCGCGGCCTCTGCGGCTGCCGTCGCGCAGGCGGTTCCGGGCAAGATTCGCGGCGATGCTATACAGCCACGTGTAGACTTGGGCGTGTCCTCGGAATTCCGTGATGCCGCGATACGCCCGCACAAACGTCTCCTGTGACACATCCAGCGCATCCTCGCGGTTGCCTACAAAGCGGAAAACCACGTTGTACACACGGTCCTTATAGCGCCGGACCAGTTCATCAAACGCCGTTGTGTCGCCGTTACGGCATTCCTCGACCAGTCCCGTGTCCGAATGGGCTCTCGCCTCTCTCAGTAGTACCACCGCGGCGAATTCTCTCCGTGTGAACGTCGCCTTCTTGTCTTACGCACTATTAGACACCAAGGCCCCCATCAAGTTCGAACCAGACGGCAATGTGTCCGACTTGTCCGATCCGTCTGACTTGTCTGACCCGTCCGAGCTCACCCGCAGCACCATAAAGCCTCTCTCATGTTGATGCCGACATAGCACTCTGCTGTACAATCAGAACCAATGGCCCCTTACCTCAGACGAGGTCATTATGTCCTCTTCGTTCAAAGCTTATCCGGTAACCCGTTTGAGCCCTTTTGTCACAGCAAATCGGGGTTCCAGAAGGGTGCCTGTCACCATGAGCGGCACTTGACAAAGCAGCTTATTTCCCCTCGTCCGGTGGAATGAACGTCACAACAGACACCGTGTCTTCCCAGGGATGCCCTTCGGGGTGGGCAGTCACCCCGACGTCCAACGCGGCCAAGTGCACCGAACCGTATCGGCTTACCGAGAGAGTGACTGTCCGCGCGCCCTGCGGCCCCAGTTGAACGCGGTCGGGCACGAGGGTTAGCCGGAGCGGCTCGCTTATGGGAATGACGCAATCCGCGTCAAGAACGTAAGTTACGTCGCCGTCAACTGCGTGAGACAAGGTCAGCGTATACGTGATCTGTTCTTGCCCTGCAAGCAGCCAGCCTATCTGTTCCTCGGGTTCCAGGTTGAGCATGGGATGCTCCATGAACGGGCAGGGCTTGAATTCGGGCCAGTAGATCAGCCGGCGGCGGAGATAGGCCAGATTAAGTTCGTTGAAAAACGGCATGCTGAGATCGATCATCTGATAGCCCTCGGACCCGTGGATACCCGCCGCCATCAGATTGTTGCCTTCGGTATCCAGGTTTCCTGGGCGTGAGTGCGCCTGTCGTTCCTGCCGTCCTCGCGGCCAACAGCCCTGACTCAACGAATCTGCACACGGTTGGACTCCGCGGACATGGGGTTGTGGGCGCTCTCGATTTTGAGGCGGAAGTTGCCTATCAGTTCGGCGATGCCAACGCGGAGGGCACGGTTTTCGTAGGCGAGGGAAGCGTCTCGCCGTACGGCCCGAAGGACCCTTCTTTCGACAATTGGGGCGCGAACCTCGAGGTCGGCTACACGTTTGATGTGGCGTGGCAACCGCGTGCGTTCGTGGGCGGCGCGTATTTCGGCGGCGAGGACAACCGAGGTCCGAAAAGTTTCCGGGAATGGCTCGATGCGTCGTTCAATCCCCACTGGCGCCCGAAGGCAAGTGTAAGCTTCAACCGCCTCTTCTCATCGTGGGAGTACAGCGAGTTCATGGAGAACACGGATATGTCAAATGCCTGGATTGCGCGGTGGGGTGTTGTCCTTCACCCTACGGAGCCATTCAAGGTCTCGTTGCTAGGCATGCACTGCGCCACGCTCGAGCCCTTCCGCGCGCCCGGCCGGCTTCCGTTCATCACGCACGGAAACGACACCGACATGGGATGGGAGGCTGAGATCATCGCAAACTACGGCTACTCACCTGATCTGTTGTTTGAGGCCGGTTACGCGCACATGTTTGTCGAGAGCGGTCTTCGGGAGGGCGGCTTCAGTTCCGGCAACGGACTGATCTTCAATGGCGGCACGGCCAAAGACGACGCCGACTACGTGTATTTCGAGACGAAGCTCAGTTTCTGAAGGAGATTGCTAGGCTCTCAACGGAAGCTCGCCCTTCTCGATGAGTCCGACGAAAACCTCCGCCACTTTGTGGCTGAATTGAGTGCCCGAGAAACGCCGGAGTTGAGAGATGATCATGTCAGGCGACAAGGCTGGACGGTACGCCCGGTCACTTGCCATGGCATCGTATGCGTCCGCTACGATGATGACTTGGGTGGCCGGCGGTATCTGGTCGCCTCCCAGGCCGTCGGGATAGCCTGATCCGTCGATGCGTTCATGGTGACCTCGGACCAGGTTGAGGTGTTCTCTCGTCAGGAGGCGCACCGGCACAAGCACGTCATAGCCCAATATGGGATGCCGCTTGATCATGCCCCA
>Ga0315279_10007470_pt1 | contig 13499 bp, 15 predicted proteins | sample YL17G06_20_MG_FD_203694 | JGI IMG/M metagenome (GOLD analysis project Ga0315279, IMG submission 203694) | Sediment microbial communities from Yellowstone Lake, YNP, Wyoming, USA - YL17G06_20 | ecosystem: Environmental > Aquatic > Freshwater > Lake > Sediment | place: USA: Wyoming | collected... | reverse complement strand
TTTATGAGACCAGCCAATGCCTGTTGCTTGATGCGATATTTTAGAATTTGAATTAGTACATGAGGGGCAGAGTCTGTTGTATTTATGTTTGGGTTTAAATTTTTTGTCGCATTTTAGGCATAATGGGGGGTCGGATGTTTTTATCCCCTCATTATTTGCCGGTGCTGGATCTTTAATTAAACTTTTATTTTTTGTCATTTTCCCCTCCTTAAATGATTTGTTTTACTATATCTAATAATTTTGAAAATGTAAAGTGAGAAATAAAAGCCCCATTAATAAATGGAGCTTATGAAATTGGCAGAATGATTTTTAATAGCGTCTTTGTCTTAATTGAAATCCTGACGGCGGTGTGGTCCCTTTTCCTCTGGCAGGCAATCTTGCAGGCTGCTGATTAATTGACCCATTATTTTTCCAAGCAGATTGCGTTTTGCATCTTGGGCAAATTCTATTATGTGGGCCTTCAGATTCAAATTCAGCATTGCATTTTAAGCACCGCCTGCTTTTTTTCTCTTGGTTTGCCAATAAATCATCATTTATCATTTTTCCCTCCTTTATAATTTTTTTGCTGAATATAGTTTAGCAAATTGAATTTAAAAAGTCAAGTAAAAAGCCCCTCGTTGATTGGAGGGGCTTATATTTTTAATTAAAGGACTTGTTTGCTATTTTAGCTTTTTTTCTTGAGCAATTGAAGCGGAAAATTTAAAGTTTTCTGAAGGCGCTTGAGTGAGGCTGGTTTGTTAAGAGCTTTTAGGAGATTATCCATTAGCTCTTTACGTTGAGTAAATAGCCGTAATTGACCTTCGGGTCTGATATAACCACGTGCTTCTGGCTGGCGGTTGTACAATTTTTCTCCTATATCTTTGTACATTTTCAAGAATCGCTGTCTTTTATCCAATAATGCCCAGGCAATCAGCGGCATGACTGTTGTATAATCTGTTTGGAAACTTTCCACTGTGGACTTTAGCGCTTCTTTAGAAACCTTGCCCCAGGTGTGCGCTTCTTGGCCTTTGCAAGAAGTAAGTGAGCCATCAGTAACTGGCGCGCCTACAATCTGCACATCATAATCATAGCCGCTGATATTGGGAAGAAGTAAAATCTGTGAAAGAGTTGGTTCTGGCTGAAGCGAAAAATTTTTGGGTACGCCACCGCCTAAAATCAGGATGGCTAGTTGTTTTGCCTTGGAATTTTTCAGTCCCCAATAATGATAGGCGCAGCTCTCAAAAACATCTTCATGCATATCAATTTCAAACTTATGCTGTATTTTATCAAGCTGCTGCAAGGCCCAGAGTTTTACAGAATTTAGGAAGTTTGACCCATCGCCTGGCGCACCTACAAAAACAGGGATATCATGGCGCCAGCAAGTTGAGAGTAGTCCGGGCATGATTTTGAAAGCTTTTTCCTGGGCTGCATAATATTTGCCCAGGAGATGGCGGAATTCTGTTCCTGCCATTTTGCGCTGAAATTCTGGCTGGCGTAGTACAGCAGTGATAAATTTATCCTGCATAAAGAGAATATCTTCAGAAAATCCGACGTTAGTTATTCTAATAACGCCTTGTTTACGCAATTCTTCGTCAAATCCTTCAATCGGAACTTCATAAAGCGGTCGTTCAATATAGGCCTTGAGCACATCATGGCCATCATGATAGCAGACTGCATCAGTGGTCGTAATATAGGCGACCCAGCCTGTTTCCAATAGTGGAATAAACCAGGCCCGATGCGCATTAGAAGCTGTGAGCGGGCCAGCCACTGAAATAATCAGCGGGATGCCGCGACCAATAGCAGAGTCCAAAATAGAATAGATACGCCGGACATAAGCAGCCCCAAAAGCAGGCATGCACTCTAAAAGCAGTTGTTCTGGAGTTTGGATTTCTGTAACTGGAGTCACCTGGACTGGTTTGCCCATGAGTTTAGATTTTTTAATTTTTAAAGTCCTAACTTTTTTCCCACATGGATATATTTTTTTCATGTTTTCCTCCTTGGTACTTAGTGCCTCTTCTTTTTTTTAAAATTAGCAGATTTTATTTAAATAGTCAAGGTTTTTTGTTATAATGTATTTATATGAGCACTAAGCATTAAGTATTAAGCATTAAGAAGTTTAGGAATTTTTATTCTTAGTACTTAGTACTTAATTCTTAATTCTAAATACTATGCCAAAATGCGGATGTCGCTGTTGTGCTCCAAGAAAGAAAAAAGTTGCTAAGAAGAAAAAGAAATAGGGGAGCAAAAATCGTTTCCCGCGGCGTGGGAGGCGATTTTTTATTTGCTTTATTGCTCGCAATGTACCGAACGAGCGTAGCGAGTTCTGGTACATTGTGGATAAGTGACTCTTGACACTCGGTATTTGTTCGGGTATACTACCCATATAAGTTCGGTTTATTTTCGGTATAATTATTAACAAAATTTTATGGGTTTAACAAAAAGACAAAAAGAAATAATAGATTTTATCAATGAATTTACAGAAGATAAGGGTTACGCCCCCAGTTATAGGGAAATTGGTCAGCATTTTGGACTTTCCTCAACAGCTACGGTTTGTGAGCATATTCAGACCTTGCAGGAAAAGGGGTATTTAAAAACTGACCCCAATGAGGCCCGTTCTATTGAAATTATTGATAATGCAAGAGCAGAAGCCATATTTTTAACATTAGCAGGTTTAATTACTGCTGGTGAACCAATTGAGGCTGTTGAACAAAATGAAAAAATAGCTATACCCAAAGAATTGGTTAAAGATGAATCAAAAGCTTATGTTTTAAAAGTTAAAGGCCAATCAATGGTTGATGAAGGCATTTTTGATGGTGATTTTGTGATTGTAGAAAAAAATCCTAGCCCTAAAAATGGGCAGGTAGTAGTGGCTTTGCTGGATAATACTTTTGCTACTTTGAAGAAATTTTATAAAGAAGCTAATAGAATCAGGTTACAGCCAGCCAATTCAGCCATGAAACCAATTTTCGCCAAGAACGTTATAATACAAGGCGTTGTCAGGGCAGTAATCCGTAAATTTAGTGTTATTTAATAAATAAATACACTCTGATCATTTGGGGTGGATTTCGCGCAAAGGAGAACTTATTTTTTAAATAAGCCCTCTTTTATTTATTATAAACTAATTAAAGAATATTTGCCAAAAGAAAATCAGCTGGGCTGGCAACTTCGGGAGATTATGGGCTCTTGGAGTTCCCCTGGCCGTCTAATCTCGCTTTGCGAGCTTAGCCGAACCAGGGTTTGCCAGCCCAGCTGATGATAAACTATTTATGATTATTAAGTTTAGTGACAAATTTGATTCAATTTTTTACGCAGTCTTGCTTTCTAATTTTACAGGCAATTTTTTAATTTCTAAAAATGACAATTTAGGCTTATTTGCCGATGAAGAATTTATTGATATTGATAAATTGAATTGGCGGCAAATTCTTGAAGAGCATGATCGCAGATTCGGGGCAATTAAATGGTTAGATTATAACAATATTCAATTCCATAAATTTAGGAAAATGCTTGATTTAGAATTAGCAAAAACTCAAATTAATAAAGACCAGCGGGTTATTAGTTTAATAAAACAAGCAATCAAATTTGGCCTGCCTCAAGACAAATCAGATTTGGTTTTGCCTAAGGCGAGTTCATTTTTTAAAGATATTGGTCATAAAGAAAAGCTTAAAAAGCTAGAGAAAAAAATGAACCCCTTTTTAATATTTGACAAAAAATCAATTTAAGTTTGTATGGATAACTAAAAAAAGAGAGTGAAAGCTCTCTTTTTATCTTGACTTTTTTAATGAATTTAGCTAAGTTAAAGAAAATCAGTTCTTTGAAAGGAGTTGAGAAAATGTTATATACCCTAAAAAAGGCAATGCCTGAATCATTAGCCCAGATTGAAGAAGAAAAAAGAATACGCCAAACAAATGAAATTTTTCTTTTGTTTTCATTGGGTAGCCAGTTTGATCACTTAATCAAACAGGAAGTTGAAAAGCTTGGTGTTTTTTGTCTTGTCGCTGATCCTGTTAGTGTGACCGCTGAAGATGTTATGAAAGTAAATCCAATCGGCATAATTCTTTCTGGCGGGCCAGTTTCAGTCTATGATACGCCGCCTCCTTTTGATGAAAGGATTTTTGACTTAGAAATTCCAGTCTTGGGAATTTGCCTCGGTTTTCAGCTTTGGGCAAAGCATATTGGGGTAAATGTTATTCCTGCTCAAAAGCGCGAATTTGGCACACATAAGCTTTCGCTTATTAAACCCTCCCGACTATTTAAAAATACCCAATGGGAAATGCCTGTTTTGGAAAGTCATGGTGACATGATCGAAGCTGATGAAAGATTGCATATTTGTGCTAAAACTGAAAATGCGCCAGTGGCTGCAGCAGAATACAAACATCTTTACGGCGTTCAATTCCACCCTGAAGTAACTGAAACTGAATTTGGACCGCAGATATTTGAGAATTTCCTTTTCAATATTTGTGGGGCCAAAGATCGCTATCCAGCAGCTAAAGTTGCTCAGCAAAAGATTGAAATGCTTAGACAGCAAATTGGCCAGAAAAAAGTGCTTTTAGCGCTTTCTGGCGGCTCAGACTCTTCAACCTGCGCTTATCTCTTAAAGTATGCCTTACAAGGCAAAAGAGGCCAAGTTCAAGCAATTTACATCAAAGGCATTGACCGGCCCGAAGATGAGGCTCATGTGCTTGAATACTTTAGCAATCAGGATTGGTTGGAATTAAAAATCGTTGATGCCACAGAGCGATTTATCGCTGTTTTAAAAGGCAAAATTACAATGCGAGAAAAGCGCATTGCCATGCGCGAAGTTTATAAGGCTGTTTTAGAGGAAGAAGCTGCTTTATTTGGCGCCAGTTTCATTGTTCAAGGTACACTTTACACTGATATTTCAGAAAGCGGGGGTGGTTATGCTAGTGGAGCTCAAAAAGCCCAAATTAAACTCCATCATAATGTTAACTTGGGCTTTAATGTGGCAGAAATTCTTCCACTCTCTGATTGCGTAAAAGACTCTGGTAGGAATATCGGAAGAGAAATTGGCGTGCCAGAAGTGCTTTTAACACGACATCCTTTTCCCGGTCCTGGTATGGTTGTCAGGATTGAAGGGGAAGTAACTGCTGATAAATTGGCAATTGCTCGCAAAGCCGACGAAATTTACATCGAAGAATTGCGCAAAAGGAGCCTCTATGCCACTGTTTGGCAGGCAGGAGCTGTAGTAACACAATCAATTACTACTTGCACTAAAGGAGATGATGCGGCGACCGGTATTGTCGTGGCTTTATGTGCGGTTTGGAGCGTTAATGGTTTTACTGTGCGTTGGGCGGAATTGCCTAATGACTTTTTGCGATACGTTTCGCGCAGACTAACCAATGAAATTCGAGCCGTCGGGCGTGTTGTACACGATATCACCGATAAGCCACCTGCTACAATCGAATGGGGTTGATTAAAACAAAATCAAAAAACCGTCTCTGAAAAAATTTTGGAGGCGGTTTTCTATTTCAAGTTTTTAATTAATAATGGTGCAATTGGCAAAATTTTCATTTTTTTAATGAGTTTCCTTTTGGGGATTGGGTAAGTATCAGTCAAAATGACTTGTTTAATTGGCGCTTTTTTAATTCTGACCAAAGCTGGACCAGATAAAACGCCATGAGTGGCAAAAATATAGATATCTTTAACTCGGTGCTCTTTAAGTTCATGGCAGGCGGCAGTGATGGTGCCAGCTGTGTCAATCATGTCATCGGCTATGATTATGTTTTTGCCTTTAATGTTTTGCTTAAATTTTATAATTTTTGCCACATCTTGTCTGGGCCTGATTTTTTCCATGACTAAAACAGGCCCAGAACCATGCGCGCCAGCGCTTAGGTTCTGGGCAGGCAAGGGGTCTAAAAGTTTGGCTAGTTTTTCTGCACGGGGTTTAGCGCCATTATCTGGCGCAACAATGATTGTATTTTTAAAATTAATATTTTTTTTAATATAATTAGCAAAAATTGGCAGAGGATCAAGGTTAAGGATCGGTTTTAAATAATTTTTATCCCTTTGGCTGTGAATATCAATGGTTATAAATTGGTTAACCCCAGCTCGTTTAAATAAATTCGCCATGAGTTTGGCAGTAATTGGTGCGCCAGGCTTATCAACTTTATCTTGTCGAGCATAACCAAAGTAAGGTATTATGGCAGTAATTTTTTTAGCCCCATTAGATTTTAGAGCATTGATTAAAATTAATAATTCAAAAATATTGTTATTCGGCTGGTAAGTTGACCCCATAACAAAAACATTTTGTCCTTTAATTTTATTTTTTACTTGCAAATAAAGCTCGCCATCGCTTAAATGTATGGCTTCATATTTGCCAAGTTTTAGTTTTGTTTTAGCACAAATTTGCTGAGCAAGTTTTTGTGAATTTTTTAGGCAAAATAAATACATATATTTTAACTGCCAAAATTTTTTGATTTTTTCATTAATTCAATGACTTCTTCATCTGTTGTCTGGCCAAAATCGTCATAAAAAGCGCCGACTGCGCCAAAAAAAAGTGGTGCATCTAAACAGATAATCTGATCAGCTTCTTTTTTAATTATTTTTAATGAATCCTGGGCTGAAACTGGCACTGCCACAATAACTTTTTTGGCATTTTTTTCTTTGACTGATTTAATTGCAGCTCTCACGGTCAAACCAGTTGCAATTCCGTCATCAACAATAATTACAGTTTTATTTTCTAAATTTAAAAGCGGCCGATCTTGGCGATAAGCTGTGAGTCGGCGCTGGGCCTCTTTTTTTTCTTCAGCAACTTTTTTATCCAAATATTCTTTTGGGATATTGAGCGAATCAATTGCTTCTTGATTAAAGATTCCTTCTCCTGACTCGGTGATGGCACCGATGGCATACTCTTCATTGTTAGGCGCACCTATTTTTCGGGGGACAACTAAATCCAAGGGCAAATTAAGCTCCTTAGCAATTTCAAAAGCTACCACTACGCCGCCGCGTGGCAAAGCCAAAATTATTGTTTCTTTTTGATCTTTAAATTCCTTTAGTTCTTCAGCTAATTTTTGGCCAGCTTGTTTGCGGTCTTGGAAAATCATAATTTTTAAGCTGCTTTTAATTTTTCTTTGATTATTTCAGCCATAAATTGATCTTGAACTTCATTAAGGTTGGTTAAAATAATATTGTATAATTTTTTGAAGTCATCTTCTTCTATTGAGCCAAAAGATGCATCATACCATTCAACCAGATAAGGCACAAAATTTTTGTCTAAGATGATGGAGCCTCCGCCCCAAACAACGCCTCTTTCTGCTACTTGTTTAATCGTATCTTTAATTTGAGAAAAAATTTTTTCCAGATTTTCTTTTGATTTAATTAATTCTTTTATTTTTTCTTTTTGTTGTGGCGACTCTGGAGTAAAAAGTGAATATAAGTCAGGACCTTCTATAAATTCTTCATAAAGCGCATTTTTTTTCTTTTCAGTAATTGAGCCGTAAAGTCGGGGAATGCCAGAAATACCTTCAAGTTGCTCTAAGGCTTTAATCTCATTTTTAAAAAAATCAAAAACAAGCCCATTCGTTTTAGTTTTGGCCTTTTGCTCTGGCAAGGGATAGGGGCTTAAGCCCATTGGTTCTCTAAAATATTGCCTCATGGCTATTTGATGTTCTTGGAGCGGGACTTTTAGATATCTTGATTCTGGTCTAAATTCTTTTTCGCAAATTTTAAAGCCTTTTTCATCTTCAATTTTATTAATAATGCCCATCATACCCCCGCTAATTGTTTCACGATTTATTTTGCCAGAAAACAAATTTTTAAATTGCTCTTTTATTTTACTTAAGGGGATTTCTCTGCCCTCTTTTAGAGATTCCTGTATTTCTCCGGTAGAGTTTTGCAGAGATTCTCTTTTATTTTTTAGCATACTTGACAAATAATTATTATTATAGTAACATAAAGCATTGATCTTTTAAAAGGAGGAATAAGATGATTATTGAAAATCCTACTAATTTAGATGAGTATTTAAAAAACGATTCTGTTATTTTAGTCTTTTCCACCCAATCATGCGGACCATGCCAGACACTCAAACCAGTGCTTGGAAAAATTGCTCAAATGCATAAAGACATAAATGTAATCATTGTTGACGCAAGTGAAAATCCAAAGTTAAATGTGAAATTTAAAGTTATGTCATTGCCAACCGTAATTTTTTTAAGGGCAGGAAAAGAACAAAAAAGATTAACTGGATTTCATTCTCAAGAAAAAATTGAAAAAGAATTCAAACTCGAATAAAAGGGCTTTAAGATTTGGCCCTTTTTTAATTATAGCTTAATTTTTAAGCCATCAAAAGCTAAAACAACCTTTGTTTTAATTTTGTTTTGTTTCACAAACCGATTTATTTCTTTGTCAGCAATTTGATAAGGCGGGTATGAATGGCCGACCTGGGTTAAATATAAATTTTTTACTTTTAATTTTTGAGCAAGCAAAATTGAATCTTGCGTATTTAAATGGCAAAAAATTTGCTTATTAAAATACATGGCGGCATCTAGAATTAAATTGAGTGTATTTTTAAAATATTTTAAACTTTTAGCTGGGATTTTTTTGACGTCCGAGCAATAGATTATATTTTTAACTTTAAATGCTAATGTTGGGAATTTTTTTTCATCTATTATTGAATGATAAATTGGTAAGGGTAAAATTTCTAAATTTTTTATTTTAAATTTTCTGTAAGGTTTAATATTCTGAAATCTTAAATTGGTCAGGTTTTTAAATCTCTTTTTAATAACTTGCCAGGCTTGCTTTTGGCAATAAAGAGGGAGAGGTGATTTTAGCCAATTATTTAATTGTTTAATTCCGCCATAAGCGTCAAAATGGGGGTGAGTAATCAAAACTGCATCAATTCTTTTAATTTTGTTAGCTTTAATTTGTTCTAAAAAATCAGGAGAAGCATCAATAAGCACATTTGAATTATTGGAATTTAAAATTACAGAACTTCTGGTTCGTTTTGATTTGCTTTTAGGTCTTTTGGCAGTTTGGCAGGTTAAATCTTGGTGGCCTGCTCTAGGGATAGATTCCATTGGACCTGTGCCTAAAAAAGTTATTTGCATAGGTATTTGACAATTTTTTTAAAGTTTTATAAAATATGACCAGAACCTTGACTAGCGTTAATGGGCTATTAGTCGGGACCCCGTCAAAATTTCGAGCAGTTAATAGGGTGCGCTAATCCTGTTATCTCCAACCTCCCTACGTTGTTTGATAGCGGGATCTTTATGGCAGTGCAAAGGGGAAATATCTTTCTGCTCGCTAAATGCCGGAATTAATCCCAATCCAATCTGGCATGTCTGCCCAGCTTTAACCACAAGTTAAAGTAAGATGCAATTTGTTGCGTCAATGCATCTGCGCTAGCAAGGTTCTCATTATGCCCTCCGAGTTTTATACTTGGGGGGCTTTAAATTTGTGTCTAATTTAATTATAACACCCCGCACCAGACCTTGCACCATACGGTGCCGGATCGGTGCGGGGTTTCGCTTTTACCATATTAAGAATAGGTGCCGAACTAGGTTCGGCAGAGCTTCACTAATTTATGCTATAATATAATTATGAAATTAACCCTGAAACATTTTTTAAATTTTAGTTTTTGGGCTGAATTGTTCTTCTTTGCTCTAAGTCAACTTTTGGCGATTGGCGTAGCTTTAAATTTGCTGCTGGCTTTACCAGATGAACAAAGAATAACCGTCAGTGGTGGTTATTCTGCCTGGAATTTTATTATTATGTTTATTATTGCCACAGCTATTTTATTAATTATCTTAAAATATTTCAAACGGCCCTGGATTATTAAAGGGCTATTTTATTTAGCAATTTTTGAAGGTTTGTTAATCTTTACCATAGCTTATTTTGGGGCTCCAAATTTTTTACTGGTTTTAATTATAATTTTGCTGCTTTGGCTCATATATAAAAATGTCTTAATTCATGATGCAATCATTATCATGTCCACTAGTGCTATTGCCGTGATATTTGGCCTTAATATTTATCCCAGCACAGCAGTCATTATTTTGATTTTATTGGCTGTTTATGATTTTTGGGCAGTTTATAAAACCAAGCACATGGTCAGAATGTTTCGTGGTTTAGCCGAAGCTAAAGTTCATTTAGCCTTAATTATTCCTCAAACCTTTCAGGGTTTATTTCAAAAAATAAAAAATGTTAGTCCAACTACAGAATTTATGTTTTTAGGCACAGGCGATATAGTTATTCCGGCTATTTTAGTCGTTTCAGCTTTGAAAATCAGTGCTTTAAGCAGTTTAATTACTGGTTTAGGTGCAATTCTGGGTTTTATCTTGCTATATGCTATTTTTGTAACCCAAGAGAAAAGAGAGCCAATGCCTGGTCTGCCGCCGATTATTTTAGGCACTTTGCTGGGCTATTTAATTTCATTTTTATTTTAACCAGGTTTTCGCAAAAACACTTTAGTGTTTTTGGGCAAGGCGACACTAAAGTGTCTTATCAAGGAGCAAGAAAGTTATGAAACAATATGAAAACTTAGAACACACTGCTGATTTGAAACTGCGCTCTTTTGGCAAAACCAAAGAGGAAGCTTTTAGTAATATGGCCTTGGCTATGTTTGAGACAATAACTGATCCGCTGGCGATAGATAAAAGTGATGAAGTCTCTCGGGAAATTGAAGCTGATGCTTTGGATTTACCTGCTCTTTTGGTAGATTTTTTAAGCAAGCTTTTAACTTTAAGCGATATTGGCAATGAAATCTATGACCGATTCGAAGTTAGTTTTATGCAAACAGATACTGAAACCTGGTGGTTAAAAGCTAATGTTTATGGCTATGGAGTTAAAGGCTTTAAAACAGAAATAAAAGCCGTAACTTATAATGAATTAAAATTAGAGGAAGATGAGGAGGGGAAGTGGGTAGCTGAGGTTGTATTTGACATTTAAAATTTATTTTGCTAAGGTAATTAAACATCAATAAGTACATTAAAAATAAAGGAGGAATGAAAAATGGTTAAGCTGATCAGGTGTTTAACTGCTTTTATCATGGCTAATCCTTATAAAATAATACGCTGGGACGTATTAGAAAAGGGTATTGCCTTGATCAAACAAGAAGGGTATAAAAGATACCAATTTGCCCAAAGATTAATAGATGTCACAAGAAATGAAGAAGATCAGTCATTTGTAATAGCCGCATTATTGATGCAAAGGCCTATTGAAGCAGCGGTTGCGGTGCTGGATATTCTCATTTATGTGAATAAGGCAATTTTCGATGATACCAGAGATGTAATAATTAGAGAAGCTAATGAGGGTAATCAAAAAGCAATAGAGTTATTGGCCACCTATTTAATAGTGTGCCCTCAAGATCCGAATCTGGTTTATAATTTGCCAGAGCCATTACGCAATTATTTAATCCAAGAATTTAAGGAAAAGTTCAATATCAATATGATGGAAGTGCGGTTGCCACTTGTTTTGCTTCAGACTGCATTTTTCCTGGTAATGATTTTTCCTTTTGTCGGAATAGGTCTCGTCATTACTAAAAGCCAATTTTTTTTCCACACGAATATGGGATTTCTCTTGTTTTGGGTCATGTTTATCTTAAGTTTTTGGCTACAAAGAGCCGGTAAGCTAATACATGCTCAAATTTTCAGGAAGAAACAAGAGCAATAATTCTTAAAGTCAAAAATCCTTTATTTGCCAAGCCCTCAAAAGAGGGCTTTTTTTATTTAAGTAAAAAGTTTATAATAACATTATGATAACCAAACAAAATCTTAAAAAAATCAGTGATTATCTTTATGAAATTCCCAAAGATTTTCGTTCTGACATGAGAGTGCCGGCTAGGATTTATACTGATGAAAAATTATTAGAGGCAATTTTACAAGATCGGTCTTTGGAACAGGCAATTAATGTGGCAACTTTGCCAGGAATTCTAAAATATTCTCTAGCCATGCCAGATATCCATCAGGGTTATGGTTTTCCCATTGGCGGCGTTGCAGCCATTAAATGGGCCGATGGAATTATTTCTCCGGGCGGTGTTGGCTATGACATTAATTGCGGTGTCAGGCTTTTAACTTCTCAAATTACAAAGCCAGAATTAGAGCCTAAATTTGAACATTTGATAGATACGCTTTTTCAGACAATACCCAGCGGGGTTGGCAAGGGCGGGAAATTAGTAGTTAGCAAACGGGAGATAGATTCTGTTTTGGCAGAAGGCATTGAATGGGCTTATAAAAAAGGTTTTGCCACTAAAGAGGATAAAGAACATTGCGAAGAAAACGGCAGAATTTTAGCTGCTAATCCAGATAAAGTTTCTGATAGCGCCAAAAAAAGGGGGCAGGATCAAATTGGAACCTTAGGCTCGGGCAATCATTTTTTGGAAGTACAATATGTAGCTAAAATCTTTGATCAAAAGATAGCTAAAGTTTATGGCCTTTTTCCCAATCAAATAGTAATTATGATTCATACTGGTTCACGCGGTTTAGGCCATCAAATTTGTACTGATTATTTAAGAATTTTAAATAGAAAATTGGCTGAATGGAAATTAAGATTGCCAGACAGGGAATTAATTTATGCGCCATTAGATTCCAAAGAAGGCCAGGATTATTTTAGCGCCATGAGCGCGGCTGCGAATTTTGCCTGGGCTAACCGCCAGTATTTGACTTATTTAACCAGGCAAGTTTTTAAAGAAGAATTGAGTAAGGATTTTGGGGCTAAAGTTGATTTAAAATTAATCTATGATGTGGCTCATAATATTGCCAAGAAGGAAGTTTACGATCTAGATAATAAAAAGGTAGAGGTTTGTATGCACCGCAAAGGCGCAACCCGAGCTTTTGGGCTTGATAATCCTGATATTCCAGCAAAATATAAAAAGGTTGGCCAGCCAGTGCTAATCCCTGGCAGTATGGGAACGTCTTCGTTTATTCTGGCTGGAACCCAAAAGGCTGAAAAAGAAACCTTTGGTTCAGTTTGCCACGGTGCTGGTCGCAGTTTATCGCGCGCAGCAGCTAAAAGAGGGGTGTCTGGCCGCCAAATTAAGACTGAGCTGGAAAAACGCGGGATTTTGGTGCGTTGCGCCTCTTATGCCGATATAGCAGAAGAAGCTCCTTTGGCTTATAAAGATATTGAAAATGTAGTGGAAATAGTGGCCAAAGCTGGTTTGGCTGTTAAGGTGGCACAGCTGCGTCCGTTAGGTGTTGTGAAAGGTTAGTTATTGAGGTATAATTTAACTATCAAATAAAATAAAAATAAAACTTTAAACGAATCTAAAAATAATTGATTTGTGATATTTTTATTGTATTAGTAAATTCATATTTTTATGAAATTTGTCCCATTACATGTCCATTCTCATTATAGTCTGCTTGATGGCATGGCAAAAATTGATGAATTGATAGCCAAAGCAGTGGCTGATTCTATGCCAGCAATGGCTTTAACAGACCATGGTTCAATGTATGGCATTATTGAATTTTATCAAAAAGCCAAAAAAGCAGGTCTTAAGCCAATAATTGGCGTGGAAACTTATGTGGCTCCGTTTGGCATTTTAAATAAACGCACAAAAATTGATGAAGAAAATT
>Ga0315279_10007469_pt1 | contig 13502 bp, 13 predicted proteins | sample YL17G06_20_MG_FD_203694 | JGI IMG/M metagenome (GOLD analysis project Ga0315279, IMG submission 203694) | Sediment microbial communities from Yellowstone Lake, YNP, Wyoming, USA - YL17G06_20 | ecosystem: Environmental > Aquatic > Freshwater > Lake > Sediment | place: USA: Wyoming | collected... | reverse complement strand
CAACACTGACGATCAATAACGTCCAAGAGACCGTTCCCCGTTTAATCCATTTGTCATAATGCGGTGTCAAATCAGGAAACGATTGCCACAGGATCATTTCGTGCAGTCTGACCGGCACTGGAATGAAGGGATTCGCAGCTTATGCAGGGAAGAATGAGCTTCTCCAGAAATCAGCGCATTGCGTTCATATGTTTCTCCTCATCATTCGGCGGATTGGAGCTGAGCACCATTCAGCTTGCCAGCGATCTGAAGAGAAGGATGGCGGAGTGTCTCCTCGTTGTTCCACCCAGCACGCCGCTTGCCGATCAGGCAACGAAGAATGATCTGCGGGCAGAATTCTTGAAGCCGAAGCTGAAGTACGGTGACCTGCTGGCTTCGGGTCGATTAGCTCACATCTTGAGGGCCCATCGAATTGAGATTGCGGTCCTTATGCAGTCAAAGGACATAAGCGTTGTTGCGGCTGCAAAACTCGCTTACCCGCCTGTGAAAATCGTTTTCTATCAGCAAATGCAATCGAGAGTGAACAAGCGCGATGTTTTTCATACATGGATGTACTCCAAACTGTCGCTCTGGATTTCGCTAACGAAGCGGATGAAGCAAGAAGTCCTGGAGCATACCCGCGTGCCCGAACAACTCATCAGAGTCGTCCCCCTCGGAAGGGACACACGACTCTTTGATCCTCAGAGGTACAATCAGTCCGAAGCGAGGAAAAGACACGGGCTGCCTCTCGGAAAACCAATCGTCGGTATGCTGGGCCGTTTAGATCCTCAGAAGGGGCAAGAAGAATTCCTGCGATCATTACCGCTTGTCCTCGAGCAGCGGCGTGATGCACGCTTTGTCATAGCAGGTGATGAGACCCGAGGAGAAAAAGGATACAAGAAATACCTCGTCGGTTTGAGCCACGAACTCGGCGTTCGTGATCATGTGCGATTTCTACCATTTACGGAACACGTGCCGGAGTTCTTGGCCGCCATCGATCTGTTCATTCTCCCTTCTTATGGTGAAACGTTTGGTCTCGTTCTCATTGAGGCGATGGCCATGGAAAAACCCGTCGTTGCGACAAGTGCCGGAGGTGTACCGGAAATTATCGAGGACGGCCACGATGGCCTCCTTGTTCCGCCCCGAGATGAAAAGGCTCTTGCCGAAGCCATCGTGCTGCTATTGAAGAATTCGTCTCTGCGAAGGTCCCTTTCCAAACGCGCACGCAGCAATGCAGTCAAGCGTTTTGATGCCTCGCGCTGTGTCGATCAACTGGTGCTTTCGTTGGATTCTCTCTAAAAGGCGGAGCTTGCAGACTACTCGAAGTGAGTAGGCTGGTGAGCCACGCGAACCGCAAAAGTGCTTCGAGAGCCGTAAGGCAAGTCGAGATTGTCCGGCGGGCTAGCTCAATGCGGGTCTCTCCAGTATTTCCTTCCAGCATCTTTCTCTCAGCTTTTCAAGACCAACCTTCCTCCGAGCTGACGAACCGCAGCGATCCCCCCAAAACGCCTCAGCATCCCCCTGCTGCCTCCCTTCTACACCGACGAACCATGCGCGAGCTGAAGGAGGGATTTTCAGACCTCCTCAGACTTTCCAGGCAGGTTCTTTACAGGATCTTTATACCTCTCGACCACCTTTTTACTTCCCCTTCATTGCATTTCACACCGTTTGACAACCATATTGATGGCGCATTCATCGAGGAAGAGTGAGCGTAAACCACATTCACAAATGGCAGGATCTATCATGTTCTTCAAGCATCTTCGCAGGGCAATCGTCACCATTCTGATGTTTACTGTCATAACCGGATTGCTGTATCCTCTTCTCGTAACCGGTCTCGCACAGGTCGTTTTTCCAGGGAAGGCAAATGGGAGCCTCTTGAAGAAGGACGGAAGGGTCGTCGGTTCCGCGCTCATCGGCCAGCCGTTCAGCAATCCAAAGTACTTTTGGGGTCGACTCTCGGCAACGAGTCCGTTTGCGTACAACGCTGGTGCGTCCTCAGGATCAAACTACGGGCCGCTCAATCCGGCGCTTCTCGATGCCGTCAAGAAGAGAGTGCAAGACCTGAGGGCTGCCGATCCCGAGAACACGCAGCCGATTCCAGTAGATCTCGTCACCGCCTCGGGCAGTGGACTTGATCCCCACATCAGTATGGCTGCTGCACAGTATCAGATTTCTCGGGTCGCCCGCTCTCGTGGGATGAGTGAAGAACAGGTTCACTCCCTTCTCGACCAATACACCGAAGGGAGGCAATTCAGTTTTCTCGGAGAGGCGCGTGTGAATGTGCTGGAGCTGAATTTGGCGCTTGATGAGATGAAATCGTTCCCACAGGAGAAATAACCATGGACATCGTCTATCTCGGAACAGTCGTCGTCTTCTTCGCCCTGACGTGGGGCCTGATGAAGTTGTGCGAGGTTCTTCAGGATGATAAATCAGGAGGCCACTCATGAACTGGCTCTATCTTATCTCGGGAGTGATCTCGCTTGCTCTCTTAGTCTATTTGTTTCTTGCACTACTCAAGCCGGAGATGTTTGAATGACACTGAACGGTATTCTGCAGATCATATTCTACCTCGCGGTGTTGGTGCTTGCCGCCAAACCTCTTGGCCGGTTCATGGGTAGGGTGTATCAGCGTGAACGGACGTTTCTCGATCCCATATTCGGCCCGGTGGAACGATTCATCTATCGTCTCGCACGAATCAACCCTGACGAGGAGATGGACTGGAAAGCCAACGCTGTTGCGATGCTCCTTTTCAATGTTCTCGGACTTGTGATCGTATATGGCTTGCAGCGCCTTCAACAATTCCTGCCGTTGAATCCGCAGGGCCTGGGGGCCGTCACGCCCGACTCCTCGTTCAACACCGCGGTCAGTTTTGCCTCCAACACCAACTGGCAAGGTTACGGCGGCGAAACAACGTTGAGTTACCTGACGCAAATGTTGGGATTGACCGTCCAAAATTTCGTTTCTGCGGCAAGCGGCATGGCAGTGCTTGCCCTCTTCATTCGAGGAATTGCGCGCCACTCAGCGAAGACGCTGGGCAATTTCTGGGTCGACCTGACGCGCAGCACGCTCTACATTTTGCTGCCCCTTTCGTTCGTACTTGCACTCGCACTCGTGTCGCAAGGTCTGGTGCAGAACTTTTCGCCTTACGCGACTGTGCCACTCGTCGAACAGACTGCAGATGCCAGTGGTGCAAAGGTGACGGAGCAGGTTATCGCGATGGGTCCGGTGGCATCGCAGATCGCTATCAAGCAGCTCGGCACAAATGGCGGCGGCTTCTTCAACTCGAACTCGGCACACCCGCTTGAAAATCCGACACCTCTCTCAAACTTTCTGGAGATGCTCTCCATCCTGCTGATTGCATCAGCACTCTGCTACACCTACGGCTACATGGTCAAGGATACGCGCCAGGGATGGGCCTTGCTCGCAGCGATGACGATAATCTTCGTAGCGTTTCTCGCTGTGGCTGCCTGGTCCGAACAGAGTGGGAACCCGGCGTTCACTGCGGTGGGCGTTGATCAAACAGCGAGCAGTCTGCAACCGGGCGGCAATATGGAGGGAAAGGAAGTGCGTTTCGGCATCCCGAATTCCGCTCTTTGGGCGACGGCTACCACGGCCGCCTCCAACGGCTCGGTCAATTCCATGCACGATTCGTACATGCCGCTAGGTGGCATGGTCACACTTGTGATGATGCAGCTCGGCGAAGTGGTGTTCGGCGGAGTCGGTTCGGGACTTTATGGAATGCTCGTCTTCGTGATTGTCGCAGTCTTCGTCGCTGGACTGCTCGTAGGGCGCACGCCTGAGTACTTGGGACACAAGATCGAATCGTATGAAATGAAGATGGCATCGCTTCTCATACTCATCATGCCACTGACGGTGCTCGGCTTGACGGCGCTTGGAGTCGTCATGGAGGCAGGTAAAGCAACGATCTATAATCCTGGTGCGCATGGCTTCAGTGAGGTCTTGTACGCATTCACGTCGCAGGGCAACAATAACGGCAGCGCGTTTGCAGGACTTGGCGCTAACACGCCATTCTACAACCTCACCGGAGGCATCGCAATGTTGATCAGCCGCTACTGGCTTGCAGTGCCAACGCTTGCGCTCGCCGGATCTCTCGTTCGGAAGAAGCTTGTTCCCGCAAGCGAGGGAACGCTGCCGACCCATACGCCTCTGTTCATCTTCTGGTTGATTGCAGTCGTCCTGATCGTCGGGGCGCTCAACTTCTTGCCGGCTCTCGCATTGGGACCAATCGTCGAACATTTCATCATGATTCGATGAGATGTCTACGGGAGTGAACGAACACGTCTAAAAGGATAAAAAATCTCCAAGGAAGAGAATGACAACACAGGCCTCACAGCAACTCAGAAAGCCCATAGGACTGACCCGCGACATGTATCGCCGTGCGCTGGTCGATTCGGTCCTGAAACTGAATCCCCGATCGATGGTCCGCAATCCAGTCATGTTTGTCGTAGAGGTGGGAAGTGTGCTGACGTCTGCGCTATGGCTTCAAGCGCTGCTCGGCACCGGTGAGGCACCGGCCTGGTACATCGGGTTCGTCTCACTCTGGCTGTGGTTTACGGTGCTCTTCGCGAATTTCTCCGAGGCACTGGCAGAAGGGCGAGGAAAAGCCCAGGCAGAAGCATTGCGTCGGGCGCGCCGGGATACGACGGCGAAACGATTGCACAAACCTAAGCATGGCTCGAGCTTTGATGTCGTCACATCGACAGAGTTGCGAAAAGGTGATGTGTACCTGGTCGAGGCTCGGGATACGATCCCGACTGACGGTGAGGTCATCGAAGGTATCGCTTCCGTGGATGAAAGCGCCATCACCGGCGAAAGCGCTCCGGTGATCCGCGAATCCGGCGGTGATCGAAGTGCTGTCACCGGAGGAACACGAGTGCTCTCTGATTGGTTGATCATTCGAGTAACGGCCGAACCGGGTGGCGGTTTCCTCGACAGAATGATCCGTCTCGTGGAAGGAGCAAAACGCCAGAAAACGCCGAACGAAATTGCACTCAATATTCTCCTTGCTGCGTTCACGATCATCTTTCTCGTTGTGTGCGTGACGCTTCTCCCCTACTCGCTCTTCAGCGTGGGGGCCGCCGGCCAGGGAGCGCCGGTAACCGTAACGGTCCTGGTCGCGCTCCTCGTGTGCCTCATTCCAACGACGATCGGCGGACTCCTCTCTGCAATCGGTATTGCCGGTATGGACCGCATGATTCGGCACAATGTCATCGCCACCTCAGGCCGTGCAATCGAAGCTGCCGGCGACGTTGATGTTCTGCTGCTCGACAAAACAGGCACAGTGACGCTCGGAAACCGCATGGCGACCGAGTTCACTCCGGCTCCTGGAGTTGCAAAGGAACGTCTCGCTGATGCTGCACAACTGGCATCGCTCGCCGATGAGACCCCCGAAGGCCGGTCGATCGTCGTCCTTGCCAAAGAAAAGCACGGACTCCGCGGCCGGGAGGTTCACGAGATCGCCGCGCACTTCGTTCCGTTCAGCGCACAGACACGCATGAGTGGAGCCGACATTCAATCCGACGGTAGCGGATCACGGCGGATGATCCGAAAAGGCGCCGCTGATGCCATCAAGGCATTCGTCGAGCAACAGGGGGGTGTGTATCCATCGGCCATCCAGCAGGCCGTGCAAGAGATCAGCCGTGCAGGTGCTACCCCTCTTGTTGTGGCAGAGAATGGCGAAGTCCTCGGGATTATTCATCTGAAGGACATTGTCAAAGGTGGAATCAAAGATCGGTTTGGCCGGCTGCGAAAGATGGGGATTAAGACGGTGATGATTACGGGCGATAATCCTCTGACGGCGACTGCCATAGCTGCTGAAGCCGGCGTCGATGACTTCCTCGCCGAGGCAAAGCCGGAAGACAAGTTGAAGTTGATTCGCGACTATCAAAAAGGTGGTCGGTTGGTCGCGATGACGGGAGACGGCACGAACGACGCGCCCGCGCTGGCTCAGGCCGACGTGGCCGTGGCTATGAACACCGGGACCCAATCGGCACGCGAGGCGGCGAACATGATCGACCTCGACAGTAACCCGACAAAGCTTCTCGAGATTGTGGAGATCGGCAAGCAGCTCCTTATGACGCGCGGCACGCTTACGACGTTCAGCATTGCCAACGACGTTGCAAAGTACTTCGCCATTATCCCTGCGGCGTTCGCGACAACGTATCCGGCGCTGAACGCACTAAATATCATGAGACTTGCTAGTCCCCAGAGTGCAATCCTGTCAGCTGTTATTTTTAATGCACTCATCATCGTTGCGTTGATTCCGCTCGCACTGAAGGGAGTCAAATATCGGGCGGTGAGCGCAATCCAGCTCCTTCGGCGACACCTGCTCGTTTATGGTGTCGGGGGACTGTTTGCCCCGTTCTTTGGAATCAAAGTCATTGACATGATTATTCAATCTATTGGACTGGGATGAAGCAATGAACGCAATGAGAAGGCAAGTGCAATCCTTGCGTGTTCAGAAAGACCTTCCCCGACGCAAAGCGGTTGTTCTTAAGCTGGAAGTGCCCCCTCTGCGGCGCGAGCCTCAAACCAGGAAACAGCCCAGCGGAAGCGGTCCGGACAAGCGGAATGTGTCGATCTTCATCGTGATACTTTTCTTCGCAATTCTTGTCCTTGCGGGATGGTCCGCCCATCCGCATTTGGTGAATCCGGGACGACCGGTGTGGAAGAATTTCGCGATCAACAATTCGCTGCAAAAGGAGAAATAAATGAGGTCAATCATCACTCGAGTCTGGATGTTGGTTTGCATCGCGATGCTATATTCTGGACAAGGGGCTTTTGCCCAGGCCGATTCCGTGGCGAGAACAACGGTGAGCGGTTTTGTCGATGTCTATTATGCTTATGCCTTCTCAAGGCCGCCGAGCCGGGAAAGGAGCTACACCACGCAACCGCTGCGTCATCACGAGTTCAATTTGAATCTTGCCATGATCGATCTCAAGCACCAATCCACCGGTGTTCGCGGTCGGTTTGCATTTCAGACCGGCACTTACGTTCAATCCAACTATGCGATCGAGCAGCAGCTTCTGAAAAGTATTCTTGAGGCAAGCGTCGGCGCAGAAATCATAAACGGGCTATGGATCGATGCTGGTATTTTCCCATCTCACATCGGGTTCGAGGGGATCCTCTCAAGAGACAACTGGACATACTCCCGTTCACTGGCGGCAGACTACTCTCCGTATTATGAGGCGGGGGTCAGCATCTCAGCGCCGTTGACAGACAGGCTCTCGGTTCGCGCTCTTTTGTTGAACGGCTGGCAGAACATACAGGAAACCAACCACGACAAGGCCGTCGGGACACAGGTGCAATTCAAGCCGTCGACCGACGTCCTGTTGAATTGGAGCACATTTATCGGAAACGAACAGCCAGATACATCTGCGTCACAGCTCCGCATCTTCAACGACCTCTATGCTCAGCTGTCGCTTTCTGAAAAGCTGAGCCTTGCCCTCTGGTTTGATATAGGGCTCCAGAAGCAGAAACAGGGAACCTCTTATGATTCATGGCACACAGGCACAGCAATCCTTCGTTACGTTCTGCACCCGCAGTGGAGCGTTTCCATGAGGGGGGAGTACTACACGGACAAGCGCGGCGTGATCATTCCGACCGGCACGCCCGAAAACTTCCAAACGGCAAGCGGCTCGGTGAACCTGGACTTCGCCGCAAGTCCAAATGTTCTCTGGCGCCTGGAATTGCGACTCTTCAGCTCAAAGGACAAAATCTATCCGTCCGAAGCAGGACCGAAATCCACAGACGGGTTTCTGGCAGCTTCAGCAGCGATATCATTCTGAGGTGCGCAAGGAGGGATGGGCCTTGATCTGACGTGACACGAGTGCGAAAGCAACCAAAGCACGTTCAGAATCAGGACCATCGAAGCGTGCTTCTCCCTTTCGCGGGACATGGTCATTCGTTCAAAGGCAGGTCTCAATCCTACCGGCGAATTTCTTGATGCCTCGTTGCCGAAATCATTCTGAAGTCCGCAATTGAAGCTGTGTTTGGCATACTGAGAGCCAGAATGAAACTGAGCGATGGATTTCGTATATTGGCATTGTGATGAACGAGCCTGATGACATTCGTCCCGATCCCGATGCTCTTCTCCATGCGCTGAATAAGGAAGAGGAAGAGGCGGCAAAGGCAAAGCTGAAGATCTTCTTCGGCATGTGCGCTGGAGTAGGCAAAACCTATGACATGCTCAAAGCGGCGCACGAGGCAAAGCTCAAAGGCGTGGACGTTGTCATCGGCTATGTCGAGACCCACAACAGGCCCGAGACTGAAGCCCTCCTGCAAGATCTACCCGTTATCCCCCGCAAGAAAATCGAGTACAGGGAACGATCGCTCGAGGAAATGGACCTCGACGCGATCCTTGCACGCAAACCGAAACTCGTCCTTGTCGATGAGCTTGCACATACCAACGTGCCCGAAAGCCGACACACGAAACGGTACCAGGACGTGCAGGAGCTGCTCGACAACGGCATTGACGTCTACACAACGCTGAACGTGCAGCACCTCGAAAGCCGGGCTGACACTGTTGCGCAGATAACCGGCTCGACGATCCGGGAGACCGTCCCAGACTCGGTCTTTGAGCAGGCTGATGAAGCGGAAGTCATAGACATCTCGCCTGATGAGCTCCTGAAACGGCTGGCAGAAGGGAAGGTCTATACTCCCGAGCGCTCGCAGCTGGCGATACAGAACTTTTTCCGCAAGGGAAACCTCACCGCGCTGCGTGAGATGTCGCTCCGGTTGACAGCAGAGCGAGTCGACCACCAGTTGCGCGACTACATGCGCACGCAGCGGATCTCAGGTCCGTGGAAATCGGGTCAACGAATGCTGCTGGGGATCAGCGCCAGTCCGCGTTCGATCTCCATGGTTCGCTGGGCGAGAAGACTCTCCTACACGATGAATGCCTCCTGGGTTGTGGTCTATGTAGAGCCGTCCGCGGGATCAAGCGAGAAAGAAAAGGAACAGCTTTCGAAGAACATCAAGCTCGCCCGAGAGCTTGGTGCCGAGACGGTCATCACCTCGGATGACGACATCGCCGGCGCACTGATCCGCGTTGCACGCGAACAGAATGTGACGCAAATCTTCGTCGGCAAACCGAGGCGTGGCCCGTTCTCCCGTGCTTCACGAGTCGTGGACGGGCTTCTGAGCCGCAGTCGGGATCTGGATCTCTATATTATCGCAAAAGAGGAGCCGGCTGAGGAGGAGAGGACTCGCCTGAGAATCCCCGAGATAGAATCCGGTTTCCGCCAATACCTTCTGGCTGCTGCGATCGTCCTTGTCGTTGCACTGGCATGTTTCCCTCTTACGAGCCTCATCGGATACCGAACAGTCTCCTTGATCATACTTCTCACGGTCTCCTTGCTCCCTCTGAGGATGGGGCCCGGTCCGGTTCTGGTCGCTGGCGGACTTGGTGCGCTGGCCTGGGATTTCTTCTTCATTCCACCGATCTTCACGTTCTCTGTTGGACACATAGAGAATATGTTGATGCTCGGCATGTATTTCATCGTCGCCATCGTCACTGGTGTGCTTTCTGCCCGTGTCCGGGCCAGGGAAAAAGCCCTGCGCCAGCGGGAAGAGAGGACGTCGGCACTTTTTTCACTTGCGAACGATCTCTCGTCGGCACACTCGCAAGATGAGGTGATCAAAGCCGCAGTATCGAACGTCAAGAAGTACTTCGATGCGGATGTTGCCGTGTTCCTGGGTGAACCGGATGGCGATATCAGCCCGAAGCCCCACGTCGCAAGTTCAATGGCACCCGACACAAAGGAACTCGGCGTTGTCGCTTGGGTATATTGGAACGAAAAGAGGGCAGGTCGAAACACCGAAACATTACCCTTTGCTCAAGCGACCTATCTCCCGATGTCCGGGCCTCGGTATCCGTTGGGCGTCATCGGCGTTCGGCTGCATCAGAATCGAAAACTCAGCGTCGAGCAGGAATCTCTCCTTGAGAACTTCATCACTCAGATTGCTTCCGCAGTCGAGCGGGAGTTCCTGAATGAGTTCACCAAAAAGTCGATTGTCATTGAGGAATCGGAACGGCTGTACAAGACCCTCTTTAGTTCGGTGTCTCATGAATTGCGGACTCCCGTTGCGACTATCATGGGAGCCTCCGAGAACTTGCTGCGCGACCTTTCCAGCTCATCAGTTGCTTCGAGCCTCGATCATGCCGACGAAATCCACCTTGCGGCAGAGCGTCTCAACCGGCTTGTGGCAAATCTGCTCGATATGACGAGGCTCGAATCAGGAATGATTCAGGCCAAGCTGGACTGGTGCGATGTACGCGATGTGATCAATCGCGCGACGAAAGAGTTGGAGAGAGAGCTGTCTCACCACACGGTGTCCATCAAGGTTCAGGATAATCTGCCGCTCGTGAAGATGGACTTCGGGCTTATGGAGCAGGCTTTGTCCAATCTGCTTTACAATGCGGCAGTCTACACACCAAGTGGAACGTCGATTCTTGTCGACGCCAATGTTGAAGGGGGAGACTGCGTCATTTCGGTAGCCGATAACGGTCCCGGTCTGACTCAGGATGTGCTTCCGAAGGTGTTCGACAAGTTCTATCGGGCTCCCGGAGCCAAGACGGGCGGGACAGGCCTGGGGCTGCCGATCGTAAAAGGATTTGTCGAGGCGCACGGGGGAACGATTTCCGCAAGGAATCGCTCCGCGGGCGGCTCGGAGTTTGTCATCAGAATTCCTCTCAACAGCGAATCGTCGAAAGCGGGAACGAGAACCCTTTGACGAACAAACCCGTTATCCTCGTCATCGACGATGAACCGCAGATGCGTCGTTTGCTTCAGATGACCTTGGAAGCAAACGGTTTTGGAATTCGCGCCGCCACAACGGGAAACGACGGCACGGTTATGGCTGCGTCGGAACGTCCTGAACTGATCATCCTCGATTTGGGACTGCCCGACATGGACGGTCTGAACGTATTGAAAAAGGTCCGGGAGTGGTCATCGGTTCCCGTGCTCATCTTGTCTGTCCGTAGCGCGGAGACCGACATCGTCGCTTGTCTGGATGCCGGTGCCGATGACTACCTGGTGAAGCCATTTCGAACTGGCGAGCTCCTGGCTCGCGTCCGCACGGCAATGCGCCACCGCCCTTCGTCTCAGCAATCCGAACTGTTCACCGTTGGAGATCTGTCAATCGATTTATCGGCGAGAGTTGTCAAGAAGGGAGATGAGGTCTTGAAGTTGACTGCGACTGAATACGCATTGCTCAGCCTGTTTGTGAGAAATGCAGGGAGGGTATTGACGCATCATTACATCCTGGAGCAAGTGTGGGGTCCGGCGCTTGCGGAAGAGACCCAGTACACGAGAGTTTATGTGGGACAGCTCCGAAAGAAGATCGAAGATGATCCAGGTAATCCCAAATTGATCGTCACGGAATCAGGGATAGGTTATCGACTGGCAGTTGAAACGTGAGCAACGGCAGATGCTGCCCCCCAAAAGATAAGCCGATCAGGAATGACTGATCGGCTTTTTCATTATGCGGCAGGGGGTATCGGACGGATGAATGAGGGTCAGAGCTTCAGTTCCGGAACGTCCACCCATCGTCGTTCTTCCCAACTCTTCAGAGCAAGCTCGGCAAATTGGATACCCTTCGCCCCCTCCAAGAACGTCCAAGGAAACGGCTCGCCGGAGACAACGTGCCTCAGGAACAGCTCCCATTGCGCCTTGAAGGCATTCTCGTTGCGCTGATCTGACATCACTTCCTGCCAGTCGCCAGAGAAATCGTGGGAATTCTCAATGTCAGGATTCCAAACGAACTTCGGCGTGTCCGCGGCGTGCTGCACAAAACATCGCTGAAGACCGGCAACCGCAGAGCCTTCTGTGCCATCAACCTGCAGTGTGAGCAGGTCGTCACGACGCACTCGGACGGTCCACGATGAGTTGAAATGGCAGATCACGCCGGTATCGCAGAGGAACGTGGCATACGCGGCATCATCCGCCGTGCATCGATACTCTTTCCCCTGTTCGTCAAGACGATTGGGGATGTGCGTCGCGCCGAGGCAGGAGACAGATGTCATGTTCCCGAAGAGATTGTCAACAAGATAGCGCCAATGGCAGAACATGTCCGTTATGATGCCACCGCCGTCTTCCTTCCGATAATTCCACGATGGCCGCTGGCCGGGTTGCAGCCTGCCGTCGAACACCCAGTATCCGAATTCGCCACGGACGGAAAGAATTCTGCCAAAAAACTTGGAGTCGATAAGATGCTTCAACTTCAACAATCCGGGCAGCCAGAGCTTATCTTGAACCACTCCGTTTTTCAATCCCGCTTCTGAAACGCTCCTGGAGAGCGCAATGCTTTCCCGGAGGTTCGACGCGAGAGGCTTTTCGCAATAGATCGCCTTCTTCGCGCTGACGGCTTTCAGAACCGCTTCAGCACGAAGGCTGGTCGCTTGAGAGTCAAAGTAGATTTGATTGTAGGGATCTGCCAGACACGCATCAAGATCGGTGGAAAGCCTTCTCAGTCCGTGGGCATCCGCAAGTTCCTGAAGCTTCTTTTCGTTTCTTCCCACCAGAATCGGATCGGGCATGATGACTTCACCCGTTTTCACTTTGACACCCCCCTGCTGTCGAATAGCCAGGATCGAACGCACCAAATGCTGGTGGGTACCCATGCGGCCGGTGACTCCATTCATGATTAGCCCGATCTTGCGCACTCCACCATTTCCCATATTTTTGAACTCCAAGAGAGACCTCGGTGTCGTCTGGTGTTATTGTGACTTGGGTTTCTCGGTGTATTGCGGCCATGCTCCTTCCGGCAGGCGCGGCACATCAATGCCCGCCTTCGGCAGAGTCCCTTCAAGCTCTTGCCGCCAATGAGCAACATCGCCAGCCGGCCCATAGCAGTAGATGATATGCATCGGCATGTCGCCGGTGTTGGTGAGCTGATGGAACACTCGCCGTGGGATATACACAGCCTGTCCCGCGCTTATTGTCCGGCGCTCCTCTCCAAGACACATTTCCCCAGCTCCATCCAAGACAAAGTAGACCTCTTCTTGGTCTTGGTTATGCCATGGCACCTGGCCGCCACGGGGCTCTAATGTCACATACCCCAGACTGAATGCCTCAGCCTGTATGGAGGACAAACCACCGACAAGATTCTGTGTCCGCCGTCGTGCCGGGTAGACACGACCGTTGATTTTGCTCAGATCAGCGACGATCATCTTGAGATCTCCGGTGAGATTGCAGCATTTTCAAGGAATCGATCATAGGGAGGTAAAAGTCAGCGAATGATCCCGAATTGCCGCGGCGCGGGACTGTTGCCAAGGCGCTTGAGGTGTAACCGTAACGTTCTTTAGCTGTGACTCGCTTCCTGATGAGCGAGAAAACGCTCCGCATCGATCGCGGCCATGCAACCCGTTCCTGCCGCGCTCACCGCCTGGCGGTAGGTGGGATCTGCAACGTCGCCGGCAGCGAAGACGCCTGGTATGTTTGTGGCCGTGCTGTGTGGCTTCGTGGTCAAATATCCGACCGAATCCATTTCAAGCAGCCCTT
>Ga0315279_10007467_pt1 | contig 13505 bp, 12 predicted proteins | sample YL17G06_20_MG_FD_203694 | JGI IMG/M metagenome (GOLD analysis project Ga0315279, IMG submission 203694) | Sediment microbial communities from Yellowstone Lake, YNP, Wyoming, USA - YL17G06_20 | ecosystem: Environmental > Aquatic > Freshwater > Lake > Sediment | place: USA: Wyoming | collected... | reverse complement strand
GGTAGTGTATAATATTTTGTGTAAATTTAGTATTGATATGTTAAAGAAAAGGTGTATCCTCCCAGATGTTTAATTTAAATGAAAATATATAAAAGGAGAACACACCTATGAAACAATATGGCTTACATATAAGTAAGAAAGAGTATAATAACCCTTGGTTAGAAATCAAGCATTATTTAAACGGGGACTGGGGGAATGAAGATTTGTGCCGGGCAATGCGAGAAACTCTAAAACAATTTTTGCAAGGAACAATGCAAGTAGAACTTAATGGTATTATAAAAGCAGCGCCTTATCAAAGAACGAAAAATCGGGCAGGTTATCGAAATGGTGCTTATTGCCGTAACTTATTAACCAAATTTGGATTACTGTGGAATCTTGAAGTGCCTCGTCCCCGCCAAGGTGGTCTTACCACAAAGGTTTTTAGGAAATATAAACGGCGTTGGAAAGAAGTTGACCAATTCATCCGTGAAATATTTATTGCCGGGGTTAGTACCCGAGAGACCGGTTTAGTATTAGAAGGATTAATGGATAGTAAACCGAGTGCAGGTACTGTTTCTGATATCAGCAAGATACTAGATGGTGAAGTAAAAAAGTATCAGCGCCGAGCATTAGCCGATGATTATCGTTATCTTTTTCTTGACGGTGTTTGGGTCAAAGTCAATAATGGTTATCGAGTTGTGAAAAAGGCATTACTGATTGCTTATGGTATTAAAGTAAATGGTCAACGAGAAGTAATTGGATTTCGCCAGGCTCGAAGTGAGAGTGCGGTAGAATGGGAGGTGTTTTTAGGGGATTTATATCAGCGTGGGATAAAAGGAGAGCGATTACGATTGATTATTGTTGATGGTGGCAAAGGATTATTGAATGCGGTATCAATGGTGTATCCTCATATAACTCGACAGCGGTGTTGGGTACATAAGTTACGCAATGTAGTAAAGAAACTTAAAGCAAAGTATCGGGAGGAATGTATTGCTGGCCCTCGTAAGGTCTATTTAGCGACAAATTATAAAGAGGCGTGTGCACGGTTTCGGGATTGGACCAGGCAATGGCAAAAGCGGGCACCGGAAGCGGTAGCATGTCTTGAACAAGACATTGAAGAGCTTTTGAGTGTTTTTAAGGAAGATGAGGGATTGCGAGTAAAACTAAGGACAACTAATGTGATTGAGCGATTATTTCGGGAGTTACGGAAGCGGACAAGACCGATGGGTAGTTTTACTGATTATTCGAGTTGTGATAGGATTGTTTATGCAGTTTTTAACAAATATAACAAACAATGGGAGGAAAAACCTCTGTGGAAGAAAAAAGAAATTACACAAAATTCTTGACGCTACCTTTGATAACGGAAGTAACCAAGTTCGTTACTTTCTCTAATATCTCCTTATCAAGTCCCTTCTTCACCCGTTTCTCAATTATCTGATCTAATTTAATATGATCCACTGAAGTCACTGAACCCACTGAATCTTTTCTCCGTGTTTTCAAAGATTTCAGTGGTTTTGTTTTTCTTATCACACCTTAACATTCCCTAACAAAATCTTTATAAAACTGATTATACACTATTGTGGTATTAAGATGAAAGTGCAAATGTAAGGACTAACGCTAATCTAATACTTCTCATAAATTCCTCCTTCTTAAGTTATTAGTTATTGGCTTTTAGTTCTTAGATTCATGCTGATTAACAACTAAGTACTGACATATAAGTATTTTAGTTAACAAATATTAATACTAATATTATTCCTTGTCAATATTTTGTCCGTAACATGATTACAACGATTTACCCCGCGCCTTTTGATAAGACTAAATGAAGGTAATACACCATTTTAATTGTTTGTCCACACTCAATCTAACAAAAGGTACGGGATTAAAATAGACTACTCAGATTTTATATCTGTGATGTCATTGTAGTGTTTCAGCGCTTTAATAATTTAAGACAAGCATAAGTGTTGATATTATTGTATTATCCCTTGACTTACAGCATAAAAATCCTATAATACGATAGAGAACCCACAGATTTTAATTTGACGGATTCTTTATAGTTAAATATTTTTTATCTGTGGTAAAATTTAAAAATAGAAAATGAAAAAGAATATATCACCTGCATTATTAGAAGTTATTGAAAAAACCGTATTGTCCTGTGGTGTTGAGCTTTACGACGTTGAATCTAGAGGTAATATTCTGCAAGTTTTAATTACCAAGCCACTCGATACGACCCGTACCCAGGAAGGGGTTTCGGTCGATACTTGTGCAATGGTTTCGGAAACTCTTTCGCGGGAATTTGACATGAAGAATTTAATTCCAACTCGTTATTTTCTCGAAATTTCGTCACCCGGTATTGAGCGCAAGTTAAGAAATCAGAAAGATTATGCAGAATCTTTAGGATATACCATATCCGTTCACACAAAAGCAGGTAATTTTATCGGAAAATTATTAGGTGTATCTGAAACTGGTATTACTATTAAAAACTTAGCTGGTTCTTCGGCAAAAGCTGATACCGAACAGTTTATCTCATATAATGATATCAATTCTGGTCGAATCCTAATATCAGATGATGAACTATTTAATAAAGCAAAATCATTAAAAGCTAAAGGTCAAAAGAACCGGTCCCAAAGCGGACACGATTCCCTCGAGGAGGAATAATGGATAAAAAAGAAATTTCTAATCTTATTACACAGATTGCTCGAATCCGCAATGTCGATGTTACTTATGTTATAGAAACTTTGAAGCTGTCGATTATTAGTGGATTAAAGAGACGGTTCGGACCGGAAGCGGAATTCGAAGTAGAAACTGACCCGGAAACAAACGATATTAGAGTATATGTCTTAAAAGAAGTTACCTCGAAAGTTAAAGACGCTATTTTAGACATTTCTAACGAAGAGGCAGTAAAAATAAATCCCGAAGTAAAAAATGGTGAAAAGGTCCGAGTCGTAATTCCATTAGACGAAATTGGGCGAAGTGCCATACGTAAAGCATCCGATGAGCTAATTATTAAACTCCGTGAAGCAGAACGGAATAAATTATTTGATGAGTACAATCGCAAGCGCAACGAAATCATTTCCGGGACAATCTCTAAAATCGGAAAGGATGAGATTGCGGTTAATATCGGGTTAGCCGAAGCAATTTTAACTAATCGCGACCAATTAAAGACTGACCATTATCGGCAGGGCGCACCGATCAAAGCATTAGTCTATCGCGTTGACAAAACACCGATTGGACCAAGGATTTATCTCTCCCGGACCCATAATGACTTTTTGAAGAAACTCTTAACCAAAGAAGTACCGGAAATCCGCGAGGGAATTGTCGAAATCAAAGTAATTGCCCGTGCCCCTGGATTTAGAGCTAAAGTCGCGGTTATAACCAACGATGAGAAAATCGACCCGGTCGGGGCTTGTGTTGGTTATCGACAATCACGAATCAAAAATATCATAAAAGAGTTATCCGGTGAAAAAATTGATATCGTCCTCTATAGCAAAGAAATTACCGCATTCATTATCCGTGCGTTAGCACCTGCCAAAGCCAAAGAAGTTTTTAAAGAAGGTGAAAGTTATTTTGTGATTGTTCCGGATGAAGATTTCTCGATTGCAATTGGAAAGAAAGGCCAGAATGTTTGGCTAGCAAGTAACATAGCTGGTGTAAGGTTAGAGGTCCTGAAAGCTTCCGATTACAAAAATCGCCAGACCATCAATAAAGCGAAAGGTGTTTCGCTAAGAGATTTGGAATTATCCGATGAAGAAATAACAAAATTACAGGATGCTCAGGTAATTACCGCATTCGATATTTTAAATATCTCAACTGAACAACTTGCATCAATGGCTAATTATGAACCAGAAAAGATTGAAGAATTAAAGAAAATTGTTAAAGAAAGGTTATGGACCGAGTAAGACCAGCTAAAAACAGCGGAGCGAATAAACTACCCCGTAAAACCAGAGGTGGCGCCAAAACCAAGGAACACGCGAACGAGATAAAAGTGTTCGAAGCAGCAAAAAGGTTGAACCTTTCTAGCGAAGCATTAGTCTCAATACTCAAAGATTTGGGCTGTCCGCCCCGTGGTTATACTGCGCACCTTACCGAAGAAGAATTTGACAAAGCTAAAGAACGTTTAAAACAAGAAAAGACCGCATTAAAAGAAACGTTTAAAAAGAGAGCCCACGTCGAACCGCCACCGCAACCAATCATTAAACAACCTGAACCCGACATAAAGAAAGCGATCAAAGAGACGATGATTAAAATCGAACACCGCGAGATACGCCACCACAAACGCCATTTTGAGAAAGCTGTTGAAGCACAGGCTACATTACAACCGGTCGAACAGAAGATCAAAGTAACACCTTATATCAGCGTTGCCGAACTCGCCCATCTGTTTAATATTAACCCGGTTGAAATCATAAAAAAGTGTATTTCAATCGGGATGCTTGCAACGGTCAATCAGCGATTGGATCCGGATACGATAATGCTTCTTGCTGATGAACTCGGATTTAAAGTTGAAATCGAAGAAGAAATTGCACCGGCAATAAAAGGCGAGACCAAAGAACGCCCGCCTATTGTAGTTGTAATGGGACATGTTGACCATGGCAAAACATCACTTTTAGATTTTATCCGGAAGACCAAAGTTGCCGAGAAAGAATTTGGTCGAATTACTCAGCATACCGGTGCATATGTTGTGAATTATAAAGATAAAAAGATAACTTTTCTTGACACTCCTGGCCATGTTGCATTCACCGCAATGCGCGCTCGCGGAGCCCAGATTACTGACATTGCAGTCCTGGTCGTTGCGGCTGACGATGGTGTGATGCCACAAACGGTCGAAGCATTAAACCATGCCCGAGCTGCCGGAATCCCGATTATCGTCGCGATTACAAAATGTGACCTTGCCAGCATTAATCCCGAAATGACAAAATCGCAACTTGCTCAACAAGGTTTAAGAGTTGAAGGATACGGTGGCGAATCATTATGTGTTTGCACATCAGTCCGCACCGGCATGGGTATCGAAGATTTATTAGAAGCAATTCTGTTGCTAAGCGAAGAACTGAAATTTAGCGCCATCACAACTGGCCCTGCTAAAGGTGTTATAATCGAAAGTAGAACTGACCGCGGTCGAGGTAATATCGTTACTATCTTAGTTCAGCACGGAGCTTTAAAACGAGGCGATGCTTTCGTTACCGGTAGTTTTTACGGACGTGTCCGTGATTTGCTGTCCGAGAACTTCTCAAGAATGGATTCGGCTACCCCATCAATCCCGGTGCAAATTTCGGGCTGTTCCGGACTACCTGAAGCGGGTGACCGTTTTGAAGTTGTTATTGATGAACGAACCGCTCGTGAAATCGCTACCCGCCATGCATTGATGAAACGGGACATCCGTTTAAAACATGGCGAACAAGTGAAAATCACCCTTGAACAGATTCAGCAAAAAATCGTTGATGGTGAAATAAAAGAGCTGAAACTTGTTTTAAAAGCAGACACCTTTGGCTCAGCCGAAGCTTTAAAAGAAGCTTTAGAAGGTCTTTCATTAGATGAGGTTAGAGTCCGCGTCATCCATTTCGGAATCGGACAGATTACCTCATCCGATGTCTTATTAGCTGAAGCATCACAAGCCGTGATTGTTGGATACCATATCGATGCTCATTTCGAAGCGGCAAAATTAGCCGAACGGGAAGGTATTGAAATCAGATACTACCGTATCATCTATTCTGCGATTGATGATATTCGTGCTGCTATGTTAGGACTCTTAGAACCTGAAGAAAAAGAGGTTATGCTTGGGAAAGCGGAAGTTAGACAGGTTTTTGTCATACCCAAATTGGGACCAATCGCCGGCAGTTATGTTACCGAAGGTAAAATTATCCGAAATGCTCTGGTAAGGATCGTTCGAGAAGGCAAGGAAATTTTTAAGAGCAAAGTCGGTTCTTTAAAAAGATTCAAAGACGATGTAAAAGAAGTCGAAACTGGTTTCGAATGCGGTATTGGTGTCGACAACGCTACCGATATTCAACCTCAAGATATTTTTGAAGTTTATAAAATCGAAGAAGTAGTTCGCGCACCAAGTAGTAGCGAGCAAACCGATAAAAAAAGTTAATCCAAGATAAACGAAATGTCAGTCGGACTTTTAGTAGTGGACTGTTTGTTTGAGAACGGCCAATCATTAAAAGATAAACGCAGAGTTCTATTAAGCATCACTCAGCGCTTAAGGGACAATTTCAACCTTGCCGTCGCGGAGACTAACCATCACGATCTATGGCAGCGCTCTGAATTATCGATTGTCTTAGTCAACACCGATTGGAAAATGATTGAGCGTAATTTCAATCGGATAATAGAATTCATCGAAAAGGACCGAAGAATAACCGTCTTAAACTATGAAGCAAAATCGATATACTAAATGATTGATAATATCATTAAGCAAGCATTGAAAGAAGATATTGGCAAAGGTGATATTACAACTAAACTAACTGTTTCACCAAAGCTAATAGCAACCGCTCAGATTATTGCCAAAGAAATTGGAATCCTTGCCGGCAGTGACGTCGTAAATAAGGTATTCCAAGCGCTGGATCCTAAAGTTAAGGTTACTTTCTTTATTAAAGAAGGCAAAAGTTTTAAGAAAGGTTCAGTTCTCGCTTTAGTTTCAGGTAAAACTCAATTACTGCATATTGGTGAAAGAACCGCACTTAATTTTTTGTGTCGATTATCTGGCATTGCAACCTTAACCCGAAAATTTGTTGACAAGGTCGCAGGTACCAAAGTAAAAATTCTTGACACTCGTAAAACTACACCCAATTTAAGAATCTTAGAAAAATATGCAGTAAAAATTGGCGGAGGGCAAAACCATCGATTTGGGCTCTACGATATGATTCTAATCAAAGACAATCATATTAAAACTGCTGGTGGAATTACTAACGCAGTTATTCGAGCTCAAAAAGGTAATAAATCTAAATTACCAATTGAAGTAGAGACTAAAAATCTTACTGAAGTTAAAGAAGCTTTACAACTCAAAGTTCCAATGATTATGCTTGATAATATGAACCTAAGGCAAATCAGAAAAGCGGTAAAATTAGCAAAAAGTAAAGCAAAATTAGAGGTTTCTGGTGGCGTTACTTTAAGAAATGTAAGAAAATTTGCCGAGACCGGGGTACACTTTATCTCAATTGGTGCACTTACTCATTCTGCTCCAATTGTTGATATCTCAATGAAAATAAAATAAGAATTAGGTACCAAACTGCCAGGATGAGATATATCGTTCTTGCTCTGGTGTCAATTTGTCAATACTAATTCCCATCGATTTTAACTTAAGCTGAGCAATTTCTAAATCTAATTCTTCCGGAAGATTATACACTTTCTTTTCTAATCTTCTCCCCTTCTTAACTAAATACTCCACTGCCAAAGCTTGATTGGCAAAGGACATATCCATCACAATTGCCGGGTGCCCTTCTGCTGAGGATAGATTGACTAACCTCCCTTCAGCTAAAAGGTATATCCGTTTGCCATTTTTTAACTCATACTCTTCACAAAAATGTCTGACCAGCCGTTTTTTCTTAGCAAGCGACGCAAGGTCTTTTTTATTAATCTCGACATCAAAATGCCCTGAATTGCAAATAATCGCTCCGTCTTTCAGTTTAAGAAAATGTTTCTTAGCAATAACATCTTCGCAGCCGGTTACGGTTACAAATAAATCTCCATCTTTACAGACGTCAATCATTTTACCAACATTGAAGCCATCCATTTTTGCTTCAAGCGCTTTTATCGGGTTAACTTCAGTAACTATAACATTAGCTCCCAAACCTTTTGCTTTACTTGCCACCCCTTTGCCGCACCAACCATATCCACAAACAACTACCGTTGATCCGGCAAAAAGAAAATTTGTTGCTCTTAAGACACCATCTAAAGTCGATTGCCCGGTTCCATATCGATTATCAAAGAGAAATTTGGTTTGTGAGTCATTCACTGCGATAATCGGATATTTGAGTGCTTTATCTCGCTCCATACTCTTTAGTCTAACAACACCGGTTGTCGTCTCTTCGGTTCCACCGATAACTTTCTTAAGCATCTCTTTCTTTTCCGTATGAAGTGTTGATACTAAGTCAGCCCCATCGTCAATCGTAACATCTGGCTTGTGTTCCAATGCTTGATAAATGTGCTTATAATATAAATCCCTATCTTCGCCTTTTACCGAAAAAACAGCAATCTTATGATCTTTCGCAATACTTGCGGCAACCTCATCCTGAGTGGAAAGCGGATTTGAGGCACATAGTCTCAGGTCCGCGCCGCCTGCTTTAAGAGTAATCCCTAAATTAGCCGTCTCTGACGTAATATGCAGGCATCCCGAGATTTTTATCCCTTTAAGCGGTTTCTCTTTTTCAAATCGCTTACGAATTAATTCTAAGACCGGCATAAAGCGTGCTGCCCATTCAATCCGTAATTTACCTTTTGAAGCTAATTTAGTATCTTTAACATCACAATCCATATTTACGCTCCTACTTTAACCACTAATACACACGAATAAGTCACGAATATTTTTTCTTAGTGTTCATTAGTGTTCATTCGTGGTTAAGTTGTTGCCTTTTTAATTATTTCTACGCTATCTAACTTTTCCCAAGTAAAATCTTTCTCTTCACGACCGAAATGTCCATAGCATGCGGTTGATAAATAAATTGGCCGACGCAGATTTAATTTCTCAATCATTCCTTTTGGTGTAAAATCGAATAGTTCCTTAATAATTTTTATTAATTTATCATCAGAAATTTTTCCTGTGCCAAATGTATTAATGCTGATATGAGTTGGGTCAGCACGACCGATAACATAAGCAAGACTGATTTCCATCTCATCACAGATACCAGCCGCGACACAATTCTTTGCAACATAACGAGCAAAATAAGATGCTGCCCGATCAACTTTGGTTGGGTCTTTACCCGAGAATGCTCCGCCACCGTGCCGGACTAAACCGCCATACGTATCAACAATAAGTTTCCGACCGGTCATGCCGGTATCTGATTGTGGTCCGCCCACGACAAATTTTCCAGTTTCATTGACAAAATATTTTGTATTATTGTCTAATAAATGCTTTGGGACAACCTTTTTAACTACAGTTTCGATAATCTCTTCCCTTGCCTTTTTAGTAATTCTATCACCGGCTTTATCTAAAATATCTTCGGTATGCTGTGCGGCAATAACAACACTCGATATACGAGTTGGCTTACCATTCTCATATTGCACGGTAACTTGTGATTTACCATCTGGACATAAATAATCCAATATTTTATTCTTTCGGACATAAGCAAGTCTTTTGCATAATTTATGGGCAAGCATGATTGGTAATGGCATCAGTTCTTTTGTTTCGTTACAGGCATAACCGATCATCAATCCTTGGTCACCTGCCCCTCCAACATCAACGCCTTGAGAAATATCTGGTGACTGAGTTCCAATTACATTTAAAACTGCACAGTTATCCGCGCTCAAGCCATATTTAGTATCGGTGTAACCAATATTGGTTAATAACTTTCTGGCTAATTTTTGTATGTCAACCCATGCTTTAGTAGTAATCTCGCCGCCGATAATAACCAAGCCGACTGAAACAAACACTTCGCACGCGACCCGACCGAATTTGTCTTGTCTTAAAACTTCATCTAAAACCGCATCCGAAATCTGGTCACAGATTTTATCCGGATGCCCTTCCGTAACTGATTCCGAGGTAAAAAATGTTTTGTTTAAATTGATTTTCATAGACGGATAAAATACTTGAAGATACTCGGCTTGTCAAGAGTAATTACAATAGACTTCTGAAGAAGTTATGATTACACCGATACCGTATCTGTCACCCTGAATTTAATTCAGGGTCTAGTGCTTAAACTGGATATGCTGCATCAAGTTGATAAGTATCTTGCTTCGCACCAGCATGACATCAGTGTAGCCTCACAAATCTGTAGTATATGTTACATACCCAATCTGTTGTTTCATTTCTTTGGTAAATATGTTCGGATGACGATTTCCTTTACTTTCTCTAAAACCTCCGGGTTTAACTTATTTTCAATCCACCATCGTTTAATCTCGGCTAATTTTTGTTTAAGTAACGCTGGGTCTTGATAATATTTTCTTAATGCCTTATAACATTCTCTGGTAAAATCTTTGTAAGCCTGATTTAATGCAATCGGCGCATTAAGTTCACCAAGTAATTTCTGAACCTCTGCTTCAATCGGTTCAATTTTTACTCGATATTTTAAGAACTCTCCTGCCATCTTCCTAAATTTTTCTGAAGGCAACGCCTTCTGTCTTTCCAATCGCTTTTGCTCAGCACGAACTATTTTATAAAAAATACTTTTAATCTCACTAATTGCGCCCCGATGTAATCCCCGTGTCTTATAATATTTCTCATATATCGCACTGGCTTGGTCTGTATCATAATTAGCGATTAATTCATTAAAAAAAGCAAAATAAGGTTTATTCGCTCCTTCATCAATTTGATGATTAAAAAGCAGGACTTTAACTTTTTTATCAATCTTTACTTTTATCCGTTCCCAATTGAGTTTTTGATATGGAGTTTTCGGATATTGAATCTTATTTTCATATTTTGCGGTATCACGGTCAATCTTTTTCCTCAAGCGTTGTGAAATACTACTTGGCATTTCAACTTTCCTCATAATATTCTCATGTTCAATCTTAAAATCAATCGCCGATAACTCTTGAAAGAAAGTTGTCCACGGCACGCGACAAGTTTTAAGGTATCGAAGCACAGTTAATAACGATGGATTCTTGATTCGGCCGGTTTCTAACCACGAAATATACTTAAACCCTGAAGTTTTAGAAAAACCAATCTCTACTGCAATGTCGGTTTGTGATAACATTGCCTTTTTACGAAATTTCTGTAAAACTCGCCCGATTTCCTTTACCAAAGTTGTAGGGCAAGGCTTCAGCCTTGCATTGACTTCATTTGACACAGTTCTCACACAAAATTCTATATATAAATAGAATAAAAATCAAGGGGAAACTTCATTTAACATTCTTGCTTCCAAATTCTTAATTCATAATTCCATTTGGATAGGGTATAATCCACCCCATCTATTACAATGTCCAGTGCTAAGGCAAACAGAACTTTAAGTTTCAGTTCAACTTGGGATTTTAGTCTGACTTCTAATTCAGTTCATAATGACATATCAAAATAAATATCAAAACGCGTTCCTAATTGACAACCTATTAGAAATAATATCACGAATCATAAGAGCAAGTCTCTCGGATAATTGAACGCGACACATATCAGAACACTTATAACGATATAAAAAAGTGAATATACTACGCCACTCGGAAAATTTCTAATTCAATCATTAAAAATTCATTCGAAACGTGTCCCGTTCCTGCGTGCAGGTGCGGGATTAAAAATTAGAAATTCTAAATTCAATTTGCGATTCTGTGTGTCTGTTTTCTTTTATTTTGTAATCACCAATTTCTTCATTTCTGACTCGTTATCAACTTGCACAAAATAAACACCATTCTTTATTCCTTCTGTAGAAATTCGTGCATCTTGAGTCCCTTTGACTCTTGCTTCTTTTACTACCTCTCCGGTCACATCAAATATTCGTAACGTTGAGCCTTGAGCATTGAGCGTGGAGCGAACATTAAAATATGTTCTCGCCGGATTCGGAAATACTTCAAGTGTATTGTGCGTAGCATAAGGCGTCAAACGTTCATCTTCAATCCCCGGTGCAATCCTTCGGGCATAATACAAATAATCTTGAATAAAACATACATGTTTATTACCGTAGCGGTCAATCGCTAGCGATGGATTCAAGTTATCGCCGCTATATACCACCTCGCCATACCAAATGCCATTTAACCGATATCTATATATTATTGGCACCATTGGAGAAGTGCTGACACAATGGGGATTTCCATTATATAAAGCCAACTCACCATTGTTACCAGTCATATCAACGGTTGTTCCTGTCCACTCAATGACCCAATTGTTATTTTCTTTTACCGCATACATTACCCTAAAGCAATCGTGATAAAGAACGTGAATTCGGTTCATTTCATCAATTTTAAGAGAAAAAGGAGTCATGATATCTGACCATAAGTCAGTACTATCAATTCTTTCAATTCGCCAGACATCATCGTGTTCCCAAAAAGCAACATTTAGCCAACATTTCCAACCATTATGATACTCAAAAGCAACAACTGGTTTTCCTGATGTATCAAGAGCGATCCTGGTTCGGGAGATTGGGGTCCAGGGATACACATTTAAATATGGGTCAAACTGTGTTTGCCAGATAGTTCTAATTATCCAACTATCGGCAGATTTGTAAGCATACTTTACACCCCATATCAATGCGGTCCGGTTTACAAAAGGGTAACAAATATAAGGTATGCCGTTTCTACTTAATGTCAAATCTAAATTTCTTCGTTCATTAATAAAATGAGCATCAAAGCGCCCTATGTACATACTATCAATCTTAGTTCTTTGCCAAACAGTATCATTCCAATAAGCATGTTTAATATAAAGTAAAGTTTCAGGATATTGCAGTCTAATGTATGCACAGTGCGGTTCGGATTGCTGATCTAATATTAGCTTGGCTTGGAGAAAATACCCTCCAGCAAGTGGAAAAGACCACCAGTAAGTAGATTCTATTGGTGTGGACTGCCAATTACTGCCATTCCATTTAGCATATTTCACCCAGCAGATATAGCGGTTAGTTGCTGTATCGTTTCGCCACGGGTACGCAATATGGGGATAACACATTGAATCAACACTTATTGAACAATCACAAATACCACAGGAATCAACTGGTTGTACTACCCAATTCTGAGCTGATAAATTCAAAATCATCCCAAATAAACTTATAAAGACTATTAACCGATACATTTACTCACCTTTTAAAAAGTCGGTGGCGACCATTTTTGTTTTACCTTATTAAGGTTATTTTCTTAAACTTTTTATCTTTATCTAAATCGAGCATTAGAAAGTAAACGCCATTAGTAATTTGTTCTTTTCGCAAATCTATTGTGTTTTTGTAATAACCAGCAATTTGATAACCATCCATAAGAACTTTTATTATCCTACCAGTTAAATCGTAAAGCGTTAAACTTACCGAGCCATTCTTAGGCAAGCCATAAGCGATTTTTAGATTAGAAGAAGAAATTGGGGAAGACACCGATAGCGAGAGTTCTTTTGGTAAGGAAGTAACGCGTGCCTGTTCACCACTTAAGCCTTTTCCTTCGACTCGACAAATTGTTTGGCTTGGTAAATATTGGGAATAATCATTCTTTGATCTTGGACGGGTACAAGTTACCTTCAGGTCACCTTCGCTCTGAGCACAAATTTCAAAAGTAACACATCCATTCTCATCGGTCAAACCAACATTATATAGATCGCCTGGTTTATTTAGACAGACTTTAGCTTGGCCTAAAGGTCAAAGGTCCTTCAGTTCGGACTCTAACTGTAAAACTTACCGGTTCTCCTACCGGAATTGACGTTGGATGGTCAACAAACATTGTACCGGGATAGTTAATCCATGGTGTCATTTCTGGTGAACCAAAAA
>Ga0315279_10007466_pt1 | contig 13506 bp, 9 predicted proteins | sample YL17G06_20_MG_FD_203694 | JGI IMG/M metagenome (GOLD analysis project Ga0315279, IMG submission 203694) | Sediment microbial communities from Yellowstone Lake, YNP, Wyoming, USA - YL17G06_20 | ecosystem: Environmental > Aquatic > Freshwater > Lake > Sediment | place: USA: Wyoming | collected... | reverse complement strand
GGCGCGGACCGCCGGCGCCCAGGTTGTTGAGCCAGCCGTTGTAGCCGCAATGGACGATCAGCTCCCTCCCCGTGGCATGGCGCGCGATCTTGATGCACGCGGCGACCGCCTCTCCGCCGGTCTTGAGAAAGCGGACCTTTTGCGCACACGGGACGGCCTCCGTCAGCATCCGCGCAACTTCGGCTTCCAGCGGGTGAGGATGTCCGAAAACAATGCCCGACTGGAGTTGCGCGGTGATGGCCCGGTCAATCTCCGGCACACCGTAGCCCAGCGTTACCGGCCCCAACCCGTTGCGAAAGTCAATGTACTCGTTGCCATCGGCGTCCCAAACGCGGCAGCCGCGGCCGCGGACAATCGCCGCGGGTTCCGCGCCCTCGATTCGCGGCACTTTCGAAAGCGTCGAACTGCCGCAGGCCAGGTGTTTGGTTCCCTCCCGGTAAATCGCCCAGGACTTATCTACAGTTCGGCCCATGGCTGCAGCATGGCGCGCCCTTGGCGCGCGTCAAGAAAGTTTCGTTTCGTGCAGGTTCCCGGAATCCACCTCCCCGGCATCCCCGGCGTTCGGGGGTTTGAGTTCGCTCGTTCTCTTGATTAGGCTGCCTCAACGGGCTATGCTCATATTGAAAGGAGTACCCGATGGCAGCTTCCGAAGTTGACGCGCGCAGCCTTGGCCGTAGAGCGCGGGACGAGCAGATCGCCGCTGAGCCGCAACTGCCGCCTCTTGAACTGCCGCCGGACGCGCCTTCCTCGTCCGTGGAAACTTGTCTTGCTCTGCACGGTCGGCACCCCTTGGCTGTGGCGGGCATAGTGGAGAACGGCTTGGTACGTCCCATTGATCCCGCGGTGAAACTGCCTGAACGCTCGCGGGTCATCATTGTGACGACTGATTGATCTTGCGCTCAAGGCCAGAGGTAATGAGACAGACCATAGCGACGGCGGAGAGTTTTGGGAGAGTTTTGGGGACGTTCACGAGAGTTTTGGGGACGTTCACGAAACTTTCTTAACGCGCGCCAGTGACGCGGCAGTGAATCCACTTTTTCCTTTTTCCGTAACCGTTCAGTCTCCGAGCCGCGCGCGTAAGCAAGCGGTAATCACCGCTCCCTTACGGTCGCGGCTCGGACTGAACGATTACCTTTTTCCTTTGCAGGATGTCGCAGCGCTGGTTCGTGCGCTGTCTTGTGGCCCAAGGCGCGGACTGAGATCATGGTTCTTCCTCGCTCAAAGCCCCAGGATCTTTCGAGCATTCTCGCCCAGGATGGCCCGCCGCACAGCCGCGGTCGTTTCGGCAGTCTGCACCTTAAGCACAGCCGATTGGGCGTAGAACAGAGGCAGGTTGGAACCCAGCAGCAGCCGCCTGGCGAAAGCACGGTGTTTCCTCACGAGAACGCCGACTGTGTCCAGTCCGTCGAGGAACGAGATGTCCATAAACACGCCAGGCGATTGCCCGAGCAACTGGACAGCTTCCGGCGTGTAGGCCCCTAAGGCCACAATGCTCAACCGTGGGAACCGCTTGGCCAGCGCCACGATGTCAGCCGGCGGCACGGGCGGCGCACGGAACGCCGGGGCCTGGGTCCGCTCATCCTCCATGCGGATTTGCACGAACAGCGTCCGGCGGCGATCGGCCAACTCGGCCGCCAAGTCAGAAACGCAGGCTTCTGCCAATGAGTATCCATGGAAGGAAGGCAATATCTTCAACGCCGCCGTCTTCTGTGCCCACTTGCCCACCGAAACTCGCCAATCCGCAAGTCGCGGGTTGATGACGGGCACGGGAAGCAGCCGTTTATGCCCGCGCAGTTGCCTGAAGAGCCGCTCGTTGTCCTCGTCCGGGTCCTCGTGGAATATTGCCTCCAGGGACGAAGCCAATGCCAAATCCACTCCCGCCCGTGCCAGCAGCGCCGACAATCCCGACTGTGGTCGGGATTGGGCCTCGGAGAACGGCCAGCGTCCGACGGCGGTGTTAACGTCAACAATCATGGCGGGCCTGCCTTCCTCCAACCTGGTTGTCATGTTTCATGTTTTAAGTTGTACCCGGGAATGGCGGAACCTGAAACGTGAAACGTGAAACGTGAAACCATCCTTCATCTGCGTTCATCTGCGGTTTCGAAGCTACTCAAGCCCCAGCAACCGCGCCGCATTTCCGCCGAGAATCAGCTGCCGCTGGCGGTCCGTCAACGGCGCCTCGTAAATCCTGCCCAGCGTCGAAGCGTAGTCCCGGATAGGCAGATCGGTGCCGAACACCACGCGGCGAGCCCCCAGGCGGCGGACGGCCTCCTCCAGGAGCCCCCGGGCCGGCTGGCTGCCGGAGGTGTCAACCAGTACGTTCCGATGTGGCGCAATCTCCGCCAGACCTTTCACCCGCGTGTGGCCGAGATGGGCCATGATCAGAGGCACGGCGGGGAATCGCGAGGCTAGATCCGCCACGTCCGCGGGAGTGGACTCGTGGGGAGCGGCCGGCCCTAGCGCGTTGTATGTGGCGTGGTGGAGCACCGGCACGCCTAGTTCCGCCACCTTTCTCATAACAGGATCCAGTTGGCGGCTGCGGCAATTGACCGACACCCACAGTTTGATGCCGCGAAAGCCATGGCGCGTGATGGCCCACTCAATTTCCCTGCAAGCGGCACTGGCGCCGTTCGCGGGGTTGACGAAGCAGAGGCTGATGATCCTCTCGGGATTTCGGGCCATGGCCTTGAGCGTCCAGGAGTTTATCTCCCGGACTTGGCGCGCGGATGGATTGAACCCGTACCGGTTGACGTGGCCGGAAAGACAGATGCGGTCCACATTGAACCGGCGTGCCCGCTGCAGGAAGACGTCCAGGTCTCCCATGCGTGTGTACGCCCCGAAGGGGAAATGCGCGTGGATGTCAATGATCATCGTTTGGCTCTTGGCTCTTGGCTCCTGGCTACTGGCTCTTGGCTCTTGGCAGCATAGTGGACAAGCGTGAAAAATGAAATTACAATGCGGCCGTGTCCTTCAGGATCGCCATTATCGGCTGCGGCAACATGTCGGCTTACGCTCACGGACCGTCGTTGGCACGCTACGCGCTCACGCATCCTGATACCGAGTTGGCCGCTTGCTGCGACCTGGATGAAAAACGCGCCTCCGCCTACCGCGAACGGTTCGGCTTCGTGCGCTCTTTCACCGACCTCGACGAGATGCTGGATGAGGTCAAGCCGAATGCCGTGTCGCTGGTGGTGCGCGAACACCACACCGCTCAGCTCGGTTGCCACATCCTTAAAAAAGGTTTCCCGCTCATTCTTGAGAAGCCGCCCGGCGTGAATCCCCAAGAACTGCGCCGCCTGATTCGTGCGGCTGACAAGCGCCAAGTCCCGCACCAGGTGGCCTTCAATCGGCGCTACCACCCCGTGCTGCGCGCCTTGAAGAAGCAAACGGATTCCTCAGGCGCTGAAAAACACATCCGCTACACCATGACACGTGTGAGAAGACTCGACGCCGATTTCTCCCACACAGCCATCCACGCGCTGGATGCCGTGCGCTTTCTGGCGGGCAGCGATTACGCCAGGGCCGTGATCAGCTACAGGCATTTACCCGGACTCGGTTCGACTGTGGCCAACGTGTTCCTGGATTGCGTCTTCGTTTCGGGCGCGACAGCGCAGCTCACCATTTGCCCAGTGACCGGAGCCAACGTGGAACGCGCGGAAGTGTTTGCCCTGGACAACTCCTGGTGCGGCGAGCTTGAGGCCGCCAAGGAAGCGCCGGAGATGCCGGCCGCGCTGCGCCACTTCAAGAACAGCGTGTGCGTTGAGGAGCTTTCCGGCGCGGCCCTCGCTGGCGGGACCGAGTTTTTCCTGACCAACGGGTTCTACGCGGAAAATGAGGCCTTCTTGGATGCCGTGCGCAGCGGCCAGCGGCCCGTGGACGACCTGCGGAGTTGCGTGCAAGCCATGACCCTTGCCCAGGCCCTGCGCGAACGGAAGTCAAAATGCAAAATTCAAAATGCAAAATGACGGTCCGTGCCGGCAGTTAATTTTGCATTTTGAATTTTGATATCCTTTCAGTATCTGAGCCGCGACCGTAAGGGAGCGGTGGCTACCGCTTGCTGACGCGCGCGGCTCGGACACTGAACGGTTACGAATTTTGCTTTTTGAATTGGTTGTCCTACCTGAAGGGGCTCTCAAACTCCATCCGCCGCAGCAGTTCCTCCGCCGTGCGGCCGATGGGGCCATTGGGGTCCAGGCCTTTGACGCGGGCAAAGTCGGCGCGCGCGCCGCGCCGCTCGCCGCGCCGCAGCCGGCGCTCGGCGCGCACCAGCAACGGGATGGGGTTGCCAGGCTCAAGGTGGATCAGCACCGTGGCCACGCGCTCGGCGTCAATCAGCTTCTTCTGCTGATCGAAGAGCGCCAGCAGGTTCTGGCACAGGCGGGCCAGGATTTCGCGCGCGGAGACGGCCCTGAGATGCTCCTCGGCGACAAAAGGCTGCCCGATGGCTTCCACGCGCTGCTTGCAGTCCTCCAGGTTCATGGGGCGCGCCCCGTTGAAGGGGTCAATCAGCAGATACTGTTCGCCCTTGTCCGTCACGACGCGCACGCGCACGATAAAGTGCCCGGGCAGGCCGACGCCGTCGGCGCGCAGGTGCAGGCGGCGCGCCAAGGCCAGGTACAAGACCGAAAGAGCGATAGGCTGGCCGGTGTGGCGTTCGAGAACGTCGGGCAGATAGCTGTTGCGGTCGTTGTAGTAGCTTTCCGTGTTGCCGTGGAAGCCCTCCTCGCGCCAGAACTCGCCGAGCTTGCCGATGACTTCCAGCGTGCGCTCAGTCGCCACCTTGCGCCCTTCCTCCCGCGCAACCCCCAATTGCTGGTAGACAAAATCCCCGGCTTTGACGGCCAGTTTGTCAATGTCCTTGAGCACCCGCTGCACCGGCAGGTTGGGGTAGGGCAACCGCGCAAGCTGCACGGCCCCCTGTTCCACGGCGTAGTCGCGGCGTTCGCGCATCAGCCCGATGTAGATTTGCCTGCCGACGTCTTCGGGGGTAAGCAAACGCACCAGTGCGCGGGCCAAGGCCGCCGTGTTTTCCTCGCGGCTGGCGGAGGCCTTCGTCAGGGCCGGGAGCGCCGCCGGACCAATGGCCAGGACTTCGCGCGAGATTTCGGCGCGGCGCTCCGCGTCCACGTGCTCACAAGAGGCCAGGAGGTTGTGAGCGCGCGCCAGGCGGCGAAAGACCTCTCCGGGCGGGGCCGGCAGGTCGTGCGGATCAACCGGGAAGAACGGCAATGACTCCATGACATCCTCTATCCTCTAACTAGATAACGCGGAGGACGGTCTGTCAAGGGCAGGCGGATTGGGATTTTGGATTTTGGATTTGAGATTTTGGATTGAACAGCAACCACAGACACAGAGGCACAGAGAACAAACCTTTATTATCTTTTTTTCTCTGTGTCTCTGTGCCTCTGTGGTGAATAGGAATTACTTTTTCTCCGGCATCGGGATGACCGCCGACTGCAGGCCGGCCTTGGCACAGATGAAGTAGACCACGGCGCCGACGATGAAAGCCGCCACGGGGGCAGCCGGAACATCCACGCCCAGGTTCGGCAGAATGCCGACCACGAACCCAAGCCCCCAGGCAATCCAGCCTGCCGGGTTGAAGCCTGACCGCGGGCCTGTCCAGGTCCCCTTGGAAAGGAGGTAATCCACCATCATCGCGCCGCAGATCGGACCAAAGGATGCGCCGATGATCACGAACACGGGGATGACTTTGCCGGCCAGACCTGTCACCGCGAGGATGATGCTCAGAGCCGCGCCAAGGCCCACGGAAATGAAGGGGTTCACCTTGGGCATCACCGTCTTGAAGCTATTGGCTGCAATAAACGAGGAGAAGCAGGCACCGGGGAACGCCGCCAGAGCCAGCAGGAACATGAGAATGCCCGCGAGCTTGTCGCTCAGGACAACCTTGATCAGGCTGGTCGAGCGGCAAAGCGCCTCGTGGCTTGTCCCGTTGATAATGTCGTTCTTCTCCTTGTCGGTTAAGGCCTTGCCTTCCTTCTTAGCAGCGTCATCGGCGTCTTTCTCCGCTTTTTCCACGGTTGCTGCAGCCGTTGCCTTGACCTTGGGACCAAGGTCTTGGGAGCCGAATGCGCCCGCGACAACGCACATCGAGAGGCCGGCGGTGAGGATGATCGCCAACGCGATACCGATGAGGCCGCCCATGCTTACGTCGTTTTTGTCCCGGCTGTTCGTGCCGAAGTCAACTCCTGCGGCACCGGCCGTGGCAAAGAACCCCACCACGTAAGTGAGGACGGCGGCGATCACGCCGAAGGCACCCAGTTGGGAGGGAACCGTCGGACCGAGATCCTTCTGGGTCTGGATGAAACTTGCCGGGTCAAAGCTCCCAAGTCCGCTGGCCGTCTTGACAAAAAGCCAGATGAGAATGACCAACGGGATCAAGGGCAGGTAGGTCGCCACTTTGGCGACGTATTGAATGCCTTTCAGTCCCACGAACGCGGCCAGCAGGCCCCAGACAACCATGATGATTTTGGCATCCACGGGGATCACTTCGGCCAACGCCAAGGAAGAGAAGCAGACGTTCACGCCCAGCCAGCCGAACTGCAACACGCCCATGAGAAAGCCAGGCATGATGAAACCGCCTTGCGCGCCGAAGGTTGACGTCCCGACGATGTAGAGGGGCAGGCCTGTTCTCAAGCCGAACAGGCCCGGCACGAGGTAGAACAGATAATGACAAACCAGTGCCGCTAGCACCAGGCTGCCCAAGGCTAGCCAGAGTCCCTGTGAAAGTGCCCCGCCTAGACTGTTGGCTTTCGCGGCATCCTGCCAGAAGACGAACCACAGAAAGATGCCCGCGTAAGTCGGGGCGGTGTTCTTGTACCACGCGGCGCGCCTCTCCGCCGGATTCGGCGTCGCGCTGGTAATGTAGGAGGGAAGTTGTATCGCCTGGTCATTCATGGCTGTTACCCTCAATGGTGTTTCGGCCTTGGCCGGCGAGCCAAACACACTTTGGCTCGCTCTGTTCAGTCCCAAGAAATCGGGACAGCTCGCATGGACTGGCTTCGGTTTGCAGCGCAAGATTTACTAAGGGTCGCTGTTGTTGTCCAGCACTTTTCGCGGGCTTTAGGCTTTGGGCCTTGGGCTTGGGGTGCGCACAGTGCGGTGGCACAGCCTCATGCCCATAGCCTAAGGCCCAAAGCCTGCAACAGAATTCACCGCAACTTGGTTTGCCATCCGGCTTCGCGGATTTAGAGTTTGAGATTTGGCGTTTCTTTCGAGCTTCGAGTTTGGAGTTTCGAATTTCGTCTATGGGCACCGAATTCACTGGTCTCAAGGAGTTCGTCATTGATTCCCTGATCGGCGAAGGCGGCATGGGGAAAGTCTACCGGGCCCGCCAGGTGGCCTTGGACCGCTGGGTGGCGCTCAAGGTTCTGACGCAGGCCAAGGGCATGCGCGACTATCTCGGCCGCTTTTACCGCGAGGCGCGCTCCGCCGCCAGGCTGGTCCACCCCAACATCATCCAGATCTATACCGTAGGCGAACACGAAGGCATCCCTTTCTTTGCCATGGAGCTCATAGAAGGGGTTGATCTGCACCGGATGATCCAAAGCCACCCTGTGCCGCTGGGCATTGAGGAAAGCCTGGAAATCACGCGTTGCGTGGCCAAGGCGCTGGCCGTGGCCGCGGAACAAGGCATTGTCCATCGCGACATCAAGCCGGGTAATATCATGCTCGCCAAAGGCGGAATCATCAAGGTAATGGACTTTGGGCTGGCCAAAGCCCAGTACGCCGGCAGTGCCCTCACCCAACCCGGAGTCATCCTTGGCACTCCGGCGTACATGTCGCCGGAGCAGGGCACGGGCAAGCCCGTGGACATACGCTCAGACGTTTATTCGCTCGGTTGTGTGCTTTACACCTGCCTTTGTGATCGTCCGCCCTTCGCTGCCGACGATCTGGCCTCGCTGATCTACAAGCACGCCTATGAAGCTCCGGCTCCGCCCAGCAGGTATCGGCCCGGCCTCTTGCCGGAACTCGACGATTTCTGCCTTAAGATGCTCGCTAAAGATCCTGCCGACCGCTTTCAGAAGCCTGAGGATTTGCTCAAGGCGCTGGCGGCCTTGCCCTTCAATCTGGGCGAGGCCGAGGCGTCTTTGACCGAGCGAGTCAACATGCTCTTGCAGACAAAACGGAAAGAGGCTGTCCCGCCAAGAGCGGACAGGGCTTCTCCCGGCACAACTCGACGACTGCAGAAGAGAAGCGAGCCCACCGCAATCCTTTCTCCACCGGTTGCGCCAGGGGAAGCCGCAGTCGCACCGCCTCTTAGCGCTCGCGGCGCCGGCGTAGGACGGGCGTCTGGCCCGTCTGGCGGGCGGGACGCCCGCCCTACGTCCCGAGGCGTCGGGACTCCTCCGGCTAACACGACTATCACTCAGTCATTCCACCGGCCACCTGCGCCTACGCCCCCATCTGGCGTGATGGCAGGCCACTGGGCTGCCGTGCTGCCCGTGCCCTCCGTGGCCAAGCCACCTGCACGGCTCCCTGCTCCATCTGCCGCTCCCGCTGCCGGGGAGCCGCCCGCGCTCTTGCCTCCCTCACACACCCCGCCTGTAGCCGAAACCCGCCTCCGTTCTTTGGCCGCGGTATTCCGCGAGAAGTTCCAAAAGCTGCGGGATGGCCGCTGGTCCTACAGGACGGAGTTGGGCGGTTGCAGTTCTGCTGAAGGATTGGTCGAGGTGCTGAGAGCGCCGCTTGGTGAAACGCCCGGCGGTCTGGGCGACTGCCTGCTATGTGTCAATTGGAACAAGAGCCTCGGCTGCGCGCTGGCCTTCAGCCACTCCCTCGCAGTGCAGAAACAATACGGGGGTCTGCCGCTGATCACAAGGCAGGCCAATGCGTGGGCCGGCGCAGGCCGCTTCGACATGGCCATTGCCTTATTGAGTGACTATGTCAGGGAGCATCCCGACGAACCGGAGGGATTTCGTGAGCTGGCGAGGGTTTACGACCGCCCGGACTACGACGGTCCCGACAAGCGGCGTGCCATAGTGCTCTATCAGCGTTTCGTGGAACTGGCACGCAACGTGGGAACCTTTTCCAAGTTTGAATTAGCACGCGCCGAAGAACACACCAATGCGCTCATGAACGCGCCCGCGGAGCCTAAGAAGCCTGGCATTGCCGCCGGAACCGGCGTGGTCTTTCAATGCTTCTACCGCGGGGCCGCCGCCTGCTTTGTCTACGGCGTGGTGACGGGCGAGCGCCTGATATTGGCCCGCGTTGGGGACGCTGACCCGGAGAGCGGGGTCTACGCGCTGGAAGTGTGCGGCACCAGAGCTTTGCGCACCACGGTATACAAGCTGCTGAGGAAGAAGGCGGCGCTCGCCCAGGCCAGGCGAGAACTGTCCCGGCTGGCCCGCCTGACGCCGGAAGATTTGGCCCAAGATGCCGCCTGTTTAGTTGCTCTCCGGCCCGAAACGATGAGCCAAGGCAGCCTTGCCATGCAGCGCCAGACAAAGCTGCGCTGTCTGACCATAGCCGCCGCCGGCAAAGTCCATGAACTTCTGTTCCCTGAGACTTCCGCTTTCTCAGCCGACCAGTGCCACGAGGCCCTGCGCCGCCAGATCGCCAAGAGGAAAGCGCGGAAGTAGAAGAGATAGAATACAGAATACAGAAGACAGAAGACAGATGACAGATGACAGAATACAGAATTCAGAAGGCGGCATTCCACGCTCGGGGCTGTTCCTTCTGAATTCTGTCTTCTGAATTCTGTCTTCTTGTTTAAGTGCCAAATCTGCGCTTGAAATCCGTGAAGGCTGAGGATGATGTAGCGTCTCGAATGCAGGTCTTGGGCCTGAGTTTTGGGCCTGCTCAAATTCGCTTTTGAGGGCCTGTTAAGGCTTGGTCTTATCCCTGCGTGGAAGAGGGGATGGGCACGGAGATAAGGACGCTTTAGGAAGCTCTTGGCTCTTCGCTCTTGGCTCTTGGCGGAGGCCAGCGAACGGGAAATCCAAGAGCTGAGAGCCAGGAGCTAAGAGCCTACATGGCGGCGGCTGAATTGTTGGTGGATGTAAGGCACCTGGTGAAGACCTTCGGGCCTCTGCGGGCCGTGGACGATCTCACCTTCCAGGTCAGGCGCGGCGAAATCGTGGGCTTGCTGGGGCCTAACGGCGCAGGCAAGTCCACCATCATGAAGGTGCTGACCTGTTACCTTGTGGCGGATGGCGGCACGGCCACCGTGGCCGGGGTTTCCATTGACACCGACCCGGTGGAAGTCCGGCGGCACATCGGCTATCTGCCGGAGAACGCGCCGCTGTACACGGAAATGCGGGTCTCGGAGTCGCTCAAGTACGTGGCCCGCATGCACGACCTCAAAGGCGCCAAGGCCAAGGAGCGCATTGACTGGGCGGTGCAAGCCTGCGGGCTGGAACCCAAGTACCTTTCCAACATCGGGACACTCTCGCGCGGCTTCCGGCAGCGTGTAGGGCTGGCACAAGCCGTACTGCACGATCCGGACCTGTTGATCCTGGATGAACCGACCAGCGGCCTGGACCCCATACAGATCATCGAGATACGCAAGCTGATCGGCGAGATCGGCAAAACCAAGACGGTCTTCTTCTCCACCCACATCATGCAGGAAGTGGAAGCCGTCTGCAGCCGGGCCATCATCATCAACCGCGGCAAGCTCGCGGCCGACGGCGCGCCCAGCGAGCTCAAGGCCTCTCTGGGCAAGGAACAGAAGGTCGTGGCGCGGCTGCGAGGTCCGACTTCTCTCGAATTGGAGAAGCTGGTAGGGGCGTTCGACAGTGTTGGCGCCGTGTCCGTGCAGAACCTGCCCAACGATAACTGGGTGGAGTGCAATGTGCGGATGAGCTCCTCCGCCTCAGGCGAAGCCGCCATGGCGACGAGCGAAAAGCTGTACCGTTTGTGCAAAGAAAAAGACTGGACGATGCAGGAACTCAAGATTGAGGCGCTGACAATGGAAGACGCCTTCCTCAAGGCGACAGGACACGAGAAACTGAAGTAAGGATGTAGTCTTCAGGCTGGAGTTGGTGCTGCGGATTCAGCACTCGGGACTCAGGACTCGGAACTCACATGATTGAGACAAAAAGCGATTTGTGGACGGCACCTATTATTAGGGTATATCGGATACTCAAAGATCCGACAGTAAGATCCGTTATGCGGCGTGAATTAGGGGCGTACTTCAACACGCCCATCGGTTACGTCATCATCGCCTTCTTCCTGCTGCTGACTTGCTGGTTCTACGTGGACGACCTGTTCCTGCGCGGCACGGCCGAGATGCGGCAGTTCTTCGACCTGATGCCATTGTTCATGCTGATCTTCATCCCCGCCATCTCGATGCGCCTGTGGGCGGAAGAGCGCAAGCTGGGCACGATGGAAGTGCTGCTGACCCTGCCTGTGAAAGCCTGGCAGGTGGTGATGGGCAAGTACCTGGCCGGGCTGGTCTTCATTGTGATTATGCTGGCGCTGTCCCTTCATCTGCCATTGGCCCTGGCCAGCAAGAGCATCCTGGCGGGCAATCCCGACCTCGGCCAGGTGGCCGCAGGCTACGCGGGCGCGATCGTGCTGGGGATGATCTACCTCGCCATCGGGGCCTTCGCCTCGGCCCTGACCGCCGACCAGATAGTGGCTTTCATTATCGGCATCAGCTTTTCATTCGTGTTTTTTCTAATGGGCCAGCAAGGGGTGTTGGCGTGGGTGAGGGACTGGAGTCCGTTCGCCGCGGACCTCGTGGAACGGTTCGGGGTGGGCTACCATTTTCAGAGCATCACTCGCGGGGTGCTGGACACCCGCGACATCATCTACGCGTTCACGGTTGCGGGCTTGTTCCTGTTCCTGAACGTGCTGGTGGTGGAACGAAGGCGATAAGAACAGCTCTTGGCTCCTGGCTCTTGGGAGCAGCGGCCAAGCGAGGTAAGTACAACGCCGCAGAAGTAACTGACCATTGGGGCGCGGTACCGCTAACCCCCGGCTTCAGCCGGGGGTGGGAGGCTAGGATGGCGAGGTAAACCGTCGTTCACGACGGTTACCTGGCGAGGCAAGGGCTTAAGCCCAAGCGGCATAGGCAAGCCCCGTAAACGGGGCTACTGTGACTCTACGGGCCTGCCACCCCCGGCTGAAGCCGGGGGTTAGTGGGTCAGGGGCTTAAGCGGAGCTGTGCCAAGAGCTAAGAGGTAAGAATGGCAACGAATAAGAAAGCTCGGGACACGATAGCGGTTGTGGCCGTCCTTGTGGCGCTGGTGGTCACGGTCATGGCCAACTTGCTGGCCGACCGCAAGTTCGCGCGGCTGGACCTGACGAGCGAGAAGAAGTACAGCCTCAGCCCGCCGTTCCTGCGAATCCTCGAGAGGCTGGATGACACCGCCACGATCACCTACTACATTTCAGGACACGTGCCGAGCTGGTTTGAAGTGACCAAGCGCGACATCCTCGACAAGCTCCGCGAAATCGAGACCGCCGCCAAAGGCAAAATAACCCTCGAGGCCATTGATCCCACCGAGAACAAGGAGTTGGCTGAGCAGCTCGGCAAAGAAGGTTTCCAGCACCAGGTCCAGGACATCAAGAAAGACGCGTTCGCCGTCTCCATGCTCTTCACCGGCATCAAGATCGCCTACAAGGACAAGAAGAAGGTTGACATCCCGGCTGTCGGGCAGGCCGAACAACTCGAATATCTGATCGGCAGCAAAATCCTCGAACTGACCCTCGGCAAGAAGCCCGTCATCGCGGTTGACGTACCCCCCGCGCCGCCACAGCAGCCGCAGATGATGATGCGCCAGCAGCAGGGCAGCGGCTACGAATGGCTGCAGCGCGGCTCGTGGGAAGGCGCCCAGGAAAAGTTCGAGATCAAGTCCACGGAAATCACTCAGAATAACAGCCTCCCGGCTGATGCCGCGCTGCTGATCATCGTACGTCCCAAGCTTCTGGACGAGCGGCAGCGCTATGAAGTCGTGAAGTACCTGGCCGGCGGCGGCAATGTGCTCCTGATCGCCTCGCCGTTCAAGCTGAGCAAGGAATTCGGCTGGCGCGCCGAGCGCACTCCGACGGGCCTGGAAGACTACCTCAAGGAAGCCGGCCTGTCCTTCGGCGACGGCATCGTCGCCGACCGCTCCAACGTCCAGATGCCCAGTTCCATCAACATCTTCACGGGCGAGATTGAGATGGCCCAATTCCCCTTCTACGTCAAGGTGCTGGGCGACAACCTGGACCACGAGTCTGTGCTCACGCGCTTCATGCCCGCGCTGATGATGCCCATCCCCGCCGAGATAGACCTGGACCAGGCGCAGCTTGCCAAGAACGGCATCACCGCTCGCATCCTGGCCAAGACCTCTCGCCAGAGCTGGACCGTGCCTTTCACCGAGAACATAGATCCTGACAAGTCCATGAAATACGACGCGGACAAGCAGGTCTACACAGGCTCCAAGAACGTCTTCGTGATGCTGGAAGGCCAGTTCCCCTTCCCCTACGAAGGGAAGCCGGAGCCGGAATGGAAAGCGGAAAGCCCCGAAGATAAAGACAAGGACAAAGATAAGGAGAAAG
>Ga0315279_10007465_pt1 | contig 13508 bp, 10 predicted proteins | sample YL17G06_20_MG_FD_203694 | JGI IMG/M metagenome (GOLD analysis project Ga0315279, IMG submission 203694) | Sediment microbial communities from Yellowstone Lake, YNP, Wyoming, USA - YL17G06_20 | ecosystem: Environmental > Aquatic > Freshwater > Lake > Sediment | place: USA: Wyoming | collected... | reverse complement strand
CGTCGAGGTTCTTGGCTGAGACGGAACGCCCATCCGAGAGACCACCGCATCATCCAGGGCGGCGCCGCTTTCTTGTTGCCGGACAGAAAATCGAAGGCGGCTCCAACGCAGATCTGCACCGCCTGAAGCTTGCCTCTGATCGAATACACGAACCGCTCTTGCAGCGGGCAACCCAACCCGATAAACACGATCCCCGCCCCACTGTGGTTCACGCGCTGCGCAAAATCATCCTTTTCCTGTTCGCTTAGATCCCGGAACACGGAAGGCTCCGCGCATACGATATTGAGCCCCGGAAACTGGGCAGTGAGGTTCCGGCGCAACGCCTCCACAACATCCTTCGTGGCTCCATACAGGTAGATTCCGATGCCTTCGTCCACGGCCCGCCGGCAGATGCGAACCATGAGCTCCGGCCCGCTGCAGTTGCTTCTCAGGTTCACCTTATGGATCAGATTTAATGCATGCCGCACCGGTTGACCATCCGGCGCTACTATATCAAAAGCATTGAGGATGGCCCCGTATTCCGGGTCGCGACAGCCTTCGATCAAGCCATGAACGGCAAGATGCGTGGTGATGAGGGGTCGACGCTGCTTGGCTGCCCGGATTACGCAGTCAAGCGCCTCATTGTACCCGACGGCACTAATGTTAACGCCAAAGAGGTCGTGTTTCGATGGTACGTCGATAGGATTGTCGGCCATAATACGCGCGTTCAGTTTGGTCGCCCTCTCGTTTCTTCGGCACGAGGTTCGGGGCTACACCTCCAATGTCTGTCATCTTAACCCAGGATGTGGCATTCACTTCAAAGTCTAGATCTTTGTGGGTTATCGTCAATGTGGCACAGCCGCCCTCGGCTGTGTTCTGCGCTGAGGAGAATTGTCCTTCTCGCATGCTGCACAGCCGAGGGCGGCTGTGCCACATTGCCAAGCAGGGATCACTGGATTCGGTTCATCTGCTTGCGTGGCCGATGATTTTGAGGTATTATCTGCAAGGATCAATCGCAAGTTCGACAGCGGCGCCTGGCCCTGTCGAAACACTCTTCCGGCCGGAGTAACACGCATCGTAGCGAGGGGAAGCTATGACTCTCATTCGTGTCGAGAACCTCGTCAAGACGTTTTCTGTCGCGGAACGAAGGGCGGGACTTTGGGGAGCCGTCAAGGGGCTCGCGTACCGTCGCCACAGGGTCGTGCGCGCGCTGGACGGCATCTCGTTCACCATCGAAACCGGCGAACTGGTGGGCTACATCGGGCCGAACGGCGCGGGCAAATCGACGACGGTGAAGGCGCTGTCGGGTATCCTTGTACCGGACAGTGGACGGTGCGAGGTGCTTGGGCGGACGCCGTGGAAGGATCGCATCGCGAACGCGCGCGATATCGGCGTGGTGTTCGGTCAAAGGACCCAACTGTGGTGGGACCTGCCTGCCATCGAATCGTTCGATCTCCTGCGGGACATCTACCGTGTTCCGAAGACGGACTACGTCGCTACACGGGACGAGCTTATTGAGCGACTTGATCTCAGATCGTTTCTCGACGTTCCCGTGCGACAGCTCAGCCTGGGCCAACGGATGCGATGCGACCTTGCGGCGTCCCTGCTGCACCGCCCGCGGGTGTTGTACCTCGACGAGCCGACAATTGGATTGGACGCGGTGTCGAAGCTGGCGGTGCGGGACTTCGTGCGGAGCATGAACCGTCAGCGCCAAATCACGGTTATACTGACCACGCACGACATGGACGACATTGAGGCGCTGTGTAATCGGGTGATGGTGATCAACGAAGGGCGCATCCTTTCGGACGGAACGCTCGATGACTTGCGTAAGACGGTGACGACGGAACGGTGGCTCACGGTGGACATGCTCGATGGTGCGGAACAAGTTTCCGATCCCGATGCTGAAGTGATCTCCCATGACGGCGCGCGCATCACCCTTCGATTCGATCCCGACCACGTGTCCGCCGCGGCGCTAATCAGCCGAATCACTGCCAAGTATCCCGTCCGCGACCTCTTCGTCGAAAACCCGCCCATCGAACAGATCGTCGCGCGCATCTATGCGGAGCTGAAGCTATGAGAGGTTATTGGGCCATATTCAGCGCGAGATGTCGGACGCTGCTGCAATATCGAGCCGCGGCATTGGCCGGGCTCGGAACGCAGATCTTCTGGGGTTGGGTACGGGTGATGGTCTTCTACGCCTTCTACCAATCATCTTCCGCGGTGCAGCCAATGACCCTCGAGCAGGTTGTCTCGTACATCTGGCTTGGGCAGGCCACGCTCCTGATCCTTTTGTACGGTGTGGATACAGACGTGGTGGCCATGATTCGCTCGGGGACTGTTGCCTATGAGATGCTGCGTCCAATGGACGTTTACTCGCTGTGGTATGCGCGCGCAGTGGCTCTACGCACAGCGCCGGTTTTAATGCGGGCTGTCCCCATGTTCATCTTGGCGGGGCTGTTCTTCGGCCTTCAACCTCCGGCCTCATTGGCGGCCGGTTGCCTGTGGGCGGTATCGACAGTGGTCTCGGTGCTGCTCGCGTCCGCGTTGGGCACATTGATGACGGTGACGATGTTGTGGACCATTGCAGGAGACGGAATCATGCGCCTCGTTTACTCAGCGACCTTCATATTCTCCGGGTCCATTATCCCTCTACCGATGTTCCCATCTTGGATGCAGCCGCTGCTGAACTTCCTGCCCTTCCGCGGAATGGCGGACGTGCCGTTTCGACTCTATACGGGAAACATCCCGCCGTCGGCAGGCGCGATTGCCATTGCCCACCAACTCGCCTGGACGCTTGTCCTGATCATCTGCGGACGCTGGCTGCTGGCGCGTGGCACGCGGCGGCTCGTCGTACAAGGAGGGTGAAGAATATGGCCGATTCCATCCGTCTCTACTTCCGGTACTTCGGCGTCTCCGTACGCGGCCAGATGCAGTACCGCGCTTCCTTCCTCATGACGTCCTTCGGGACTTTCATGATCACCGGCATCGAGTTCCTCGCGATCTGGGCACTGTTCGCACGATTTGGGAGCCTTCGTGGTTGGACGCTTCCGGAAGTCGCACTGTTCTACGGCCTGATCCACGTCCCGTTCGGATTGTCCGAGTGTTTCGCCCGCGGTTTCGATCTTTTTCCCGGCCTTCTCAAGCGCGGCGAGTTCGATCGCGTCCTTGTGAGACCCCGAAGCACCTTCCTTCAGATTTTGGGCGCCGACGTCCGCCTCGGCCAACTGGGACGTTTCTTGCAGGGGTTGGTGGTCCTGCTTTGGGCAGCCACCGCCTTGAACGTCACGTGGACGCTTCCCCGGATGGCGCTAGTATTGGGTTGTGTGACGGGCGGTATATGCCTGTTCTGCGGATTGCGCGTCATCGAAGCAACGATTGCATTCTGGAGCACCGAGTCTCTCGAACTCATGAACTGTCTCACATACGGCGGCGTTGAAACCGCCCAACAACCTCTAACGATCTACCGCCCTTGGTTTCGCCGTCTGTTCACCTTCATAGTGCCGCTCGCGTGCATCAACTACTTCCCGGCGCACGCAATCCTTGGGCGGCCCGATGCCCTGGGAACGCCCGCCGCGCTGCACTGGGTCTCCCCCATTGTCGGTTTTCTTTTTCTGCTGCTCACGATTGAGGTCTGGCGGTTTGGCGTACGCTACTACACTTCCACCGGAAGTTGAAAACACTTATAATGATTGCCGGATTGAGTAGGGCCGCTTTCTCCGAGCCTGGGAAAAAATGTAGCACAGCCGCCCTCGGCTGTGTCATGCATCGGCCAGGATGGGATGTTTTCGCAGGTTGCACAGCCGAGGGCGGCTGTGCCACATTACCATGAGGATTTTTCACAAGTTCTCCGAAACGGGCCGTGCCATGAAAAGCATAGGGGCTGGGGAGCACCGCGCATATGTTGAGAATGGATCTGTGGATCATCGTCACAATTGTCGCCCTAATCTTCCTTCTTGCGGCAGAGCGCAAGAAAGACATCGCAAAGCGGATCGTTTACAAGGTCATTGCCTCGACCGGGTTTATCTTGACGGCGATCAGCGGCGGCGCCTTTGAGACCCGCTACGGCGTGATCATCCTCATCGGCCTTGCGCTGTCCTGGCTAGGCGACGTGTTCCTGTTGTGGCGAACCCAAGGCGTCTTTCTTGCGGGTCTCGTGAGTTTCCTCTTGGCCCATGTGGCTTATATCATCGCATTGCTGTACGTGGTCTTGTTGACCAGGCGCGTCGGCTTCACTTTCTGGCTCGTGGCCTGCCCCGTCTGCCTGGCCATCCCGCTGGTAAGGTGGTGGCTTAGGCCTCACCTCCCGGCCAATATGCGCGATCCAGTCTTTGCATATATTTTTGTCATCTCGATCATGGTCATCTCCGCCGCGGGCGCGGCCGCAAGCACTGGACACTGGCCAATCCTCGCTGGCGCAGTGATGTTCTATCTCTCGGACATTTCAGTTGCTCGCGACAGGTTTGTCTCACCGGGCTTCATTAACGGGTTGTGGGGATTGCCACTCTATTACGGAGGGCAACTCTTTCTCGCGTACAGCGTCAGTCTTATTGGGGGGTAGTTCGCTGGTTCGGCCACCGGGCGAGGACGAACTCGCGCGCTTGTTGAGGCGCAACAAGGTTTCCTTCCAGTTGCTCGTCCTCGACGGCGCTGAGGATTTCGCTGAAAAGCGGCCCCGGTTCATAACCCATCGAAATCAGGTCATTGCCTCCGAGCAATGGCGTCGGCTTGAGTTCCTCCGGGGGCAGCGAGGCAATGTAGCGCTCGATCCACTCGATGGTTTCGAGCGAATTGTGGCTGGCCAGGCAGTCCAGCCGGCAGAGCTCGAGCAGATCGGAAAACCCATCTTCGCGCACGAACCGCTTCCGCTTGCTCTCACGCATCGAGGGAATCGTATCCACTCGCATGTGGTTCTCGACCATCCACACGATGCGTTCCGCGTCCTCGTTTGAGAAGCGGAGCCGGCGGCAGATCTTCCCGGTCTCACGGGCGCCGACCTTGTCGTGATTGTTGAAGCGGATCCGATCCTCGAAGGTCTGGGTAACGGGTTTGCCGACATCATGAAGCAGTATGGCCATGGCAAGCGTGACAGACGGTTTTCGCGCAAGGTCAAGCATTCCGAGCACGTGATCAAAGACATCGCCTTCCGGGTGGAACTCAGGCGGCTGCTGGACGCCTTTCATCCTCGCGACCTCCGGAAGAACATGAACGAGGAGTCCCGTCTGGTCGAGCAGTTCAAAGGCGCGGCGGGCGCCTCCTTCGGTGAGGATCTTCACAATCTCATCGCGGATTCGTTCGGGGCTGGTGCGGCTGATGAGCGAGGCCATTTCCGCAATGGCCTTCTGAGTTCCCGGGTCGATCGTAAAGCCGAGCCGGGCCGCGAAGCGCACCGCGCGAAGCAGGCGCAGATGATCTTCTGAAAACCGCTCGTGGGGCTCTCCGACGGTGCGCACGACGCGGCGCTGAAGATCGTCTTTTCCTCCGACGTAATCGATCACGGAGTTGGTTGCAGGATCGAAGAACATCGCGTTGATCGTGAAGTCGCGCCTGCGCGCGTCCTCGATCTCGTCGACGAATTCGACATGATCCGGATGGCGCCCATCGAGGTAGGGTCCGTCCTTGCGGAAAGTGGCCACCTCGAACGTTCCTTCGGCCAAGACGACGATCTGAACGCCGAACGATGCGCCCACGGAAATGCACTTTTCAAACAGGCCCTCCACGACGTCGGGCGTTGCGCTGGTGGCGACGTCATAGTCTTTGGGGCGGACGCCAAGCACGAGATCGCGCACGCAACCGCCGGCCAGGAGCGCGCGATGGCCGGCCTGGGTCAGACGCTCGCAGATGGTGACCGCGGCGCGATAGCGCTCATCTGTTTCACTGGGCATCGGCATGTCAATCATTCGGGATTCCGCGCATCCTCCGCAAGGGGATCCGGCTGCGATTGCAGCATTCTGCGCCGGTAGCGGGCATAGCCCCAGGAAATAATAAGCAGCGGGATACTGAGGGCCGCAAACGAAATGAATTGGTACAGGAGCGAGAGTCTCAGCAGGTCGAAGGCGAATGCGCGGGCGGTGGCAACGCCGAACAGGGCGATTCCGGCCCAACGGTAGCGGCTCTCGCGGAAGACAACGCCGAGAAGCACCGCCACAACGGCCAGAGAGAGCCATATGATCGTGATATGTTCCGGGAGGGCATAAAGACCGAAACCCAGCACGCCGAAAGCGGCCGCGACGGCCACCAGTAGCGAGCGCAGAAAGTCTTCGCCTCTTGACGGAAGGCGCTCCTGGTGCTGGAGCACGACAAACAGGCGTTCGGCTACTACGAAAGTGATCAGGATTAAGCTGAGATAGAAAGTGAAGTCGGGGGCGGTTTGAAAGGGTTGATAGAGAAGGCACAGACCACTGAAGAGAGTTGCGCTGCCGATGCCCAACGCCACGAGCCCGGAAGCCTTAACCCCGGTGTAATGGGTGAGGACACCCACGAGAAGCAGTATAGCGCCGAGGGTATTTTGCGTTAGAGCCACATGGATGCCGGCGAACTCACGACTGACAAGGGTCGTGAGCATATAGGTGGCGGCGAGATATGGAAGCGCGGCGACAACGTGATGCTCCCAGGGGCGTCCGCCCTCCGCTCGGCGTAGATACCGCTCCCAGAAGTAAGCGCCGAGGTACGTGACGATCGCAAGACTCACGGTGTAAGGGATGTAGTTGGGTTGGACCTCGAAACCGGGCATGCCGGTAAGCAGGAAGGCGTGGTAACAAACGTGCGACGCGACGATGAGGAGTACGCCGCCTACCTCGATCTGGGGTGTGCGAAGGATAAACCCGGCCATGGTCATCAGGACACCCTCGCCTCCGAGCAGGTACGGAAGAATGGGCCGGCTGCCTTGATCGAGGATGGTAAGCGTAAGAAGAATGAGCGCGGCCGAGGCGGCGTACATTAGAGAAGCGGTCGAGCTTCGGACATCGAGGAAGCTGTCGGCCACGATTTGCTGGCTGCCGACGGTGCGGTCCTCGGGTCTCAGACGCCGGACAAAATGCTCGTAGAACCAGGAGACGATGATGAACACGATGGCGGAGCCTGCGCAACAGAACCAGTTGGAGCGGAGCGCGAAAGCGCCGATGTCGACGGATCCGGGCGCCTTGACGTGGACGAGGCATCCCACGAATGCGATGAAAAGAAGGCCGAGTCCCATCGCTTTGAACATGACTATGCCGCTGCGTTGATATGAGAACGCGAGTCCGAGGCATTCGACCGAGATCGCAACCATCAGCATCTCGCCTGAGAAATATGCCTGCAAAGCAAGCGTGAACATGACGATGGTCTTGGCCATGTAGATCTGATAAAGGTAGTTTCGACGCGGCCCGAGAATGCGCGCCAATGTAGCAAGGCTAAACAAGCCGGCGGCAAGGCCGAGACGGAACAGCCATTCGTATTCGATGTAGTTGTGGCGAACGGCAAACCAGGTGAGCACAAGGAACACGGCCGAGTTGACGCCGGCCATCTGGGCAACGCCGCGTCTGTATTCGCGCAGTTTCCAGGCATCAAGAACGCCGACGCAGGCAAAAGCGACGTAGCACAGCGTGAGAAACCCATTCGAGAGCCAAAAGTACTCGCGGTCGGGCATGTCGAGTCCCGGCGGCTTGACCAGGAAGAAGTACATGTAGGTGGCGTGTGTGGCGATGAGCGCGGCCCACGTGAACAGAAGCCATCGGTGTGCGGCATGGAAGGCCACGGCTACGAGCGCCATGATTGCGCAGGTGAGCAAAGCATAGTAGATGTTCCCGGCGCTTCCGCCTCGCACGCAGCTCATGACGACCGAGTAGTAAACGAGGAACAACGCGATGCCGGCCACGGTTTGGCTGCGGCGCCAATGGCAAATCGCCAGCAGCAGCAACAGGCATACGAGCAGGAGTGGGATCGCGAACCACTGGTTGTTCGAGATGCGCATGCCTTCAACGAAAAATGCGGCGAACGTCGTGAAGTAGACGCCCGCGAGACCCGCTCCCAGGATGGTCTGGGGAAAGAAGTCGCGCGGGTTGCGAAGCAGCAGGGCATAACCGATGGCGAACGCTGAACCCGCGTATAGGATCGCAAGCTTCGAGACGGGCTCGAGGATGTCGGTATAGACGGTGTAGCGCGCGCCCAGGACAATGGCCGTCATCAAAAGCACGACGGTCAGGCGGATCAGCCAGATGCCGCCGATGCGGCTCTCGAGCGTTTCACCGGCCTCTCCTCCAAGATACTTGTCAAGAGCGCGCTGGAAACTGTGCTTGAGCGTTCCGGGCAAATGAGGCACGGAGGCAGGCGCGGCGGTTGCGACAGGAACAGGTTCTGGGCCGACCTCCTCAAGCTGTCGTTCCGCGGCCAGCTTTCGCACGAGGCGAGTAAGCTCTTGCACCTGCTTCTCGAGTTCTTCGATGCGTTTGCCGGGATCCATTTTCCTCCAGGACCTTTTTCTTTACTCCGCCGCGCTTACAGTCTATAGCCTACAGCCTTCAGCCTATCAAATGGAATTGACCATCTATCGCGCGGTCTCTATACTTCGCTTCGAGATTTGGTGGAAACACGAGAAAGGGTTGACGTCATGGGAGTTTCCTACGCAAGCCCGACGGGCCGCCACACAGTGCGCGAGGAGGGCCGAGGCTTTCTTGAGGTTTACTCCTCCGCTCTAGGCGAACTGCCCGTACTGCACGTTGCCGGGTCTCCCGAGGAAATGGGCCGCCAATACGGGGCGCTGGTGGGCGACATGATCGCACGGAACATCCGGCGGTCGGTCGGGATCTTCACGGCCCTCGGGCTGCCGGAGGCTGTGATCACGCTCATTCTCGACAAGGTTTGGGACCGTCTTCAGCCGCACGTCCCGGAACGATATCTCCACGAGATGGCGGCGACCGCGGAGGGCGCGCAACGGGCAGGATTCGAACTGACGTTAGCAGACGTGCATCGCGTCACCGCAGTCACGAACATCGACATGTACAAGCGCGAAGAACGCATAATGGAGATGTTCGGGGCCGATATTGCGGCGTTGGCCGGCAGGTCCGAAATGATTTCGGACCCACGGGTCCCGATGTCCTGCACGATGTTCGCGGTGTGGGGCTCGAGGACAGAGGACGGCAAGATGTTTGCGCATCGGAACCTCGACTGGGTCTCGCAAACCGGCATGCACGAAGAGCGCTTGCTCACAGTGTATAAACCTCAGGGTTGTCACGCGTTCGTAACGATGGACTATGCCGGGGTCGTCGGCGCCCTTGCAGGGATGAATGTGGAGGGGATCAACTTCTCGGAGGTGGGCGCGTTCAGCGTACGCGAGGAACTGGACGGAACACCCTGGACCTTGATCGTGCGCCAGACTCTCGAGCAGGCGGACTCCCTCGAGCAGGCTTTGGGCATTGTGCAGAAGGCGAAGCACACGATTGGCTACAACTACATGGTTGCCGATGGAGATCCCGACCACCACGGCACGCCCGGCTTCCGTCCAAGGGCCGCCGTTTTTGAGACGAACTTCGAGTGCTGCGAGACGTTCTACGATGACGACCCGAAGGAACATGAAGCACACTGGGTGGATCCGCATGGCGGAATCGTTCGGTACGGGCTTCCTCTGAAGGAGGCGGTCATGCGTGGCGACATGGCCTTCGGCGCGCGGAGCCGGGCGCTGCAAGCCACGGATAATGGGCCGGGCGATCCCGCGAACGACGGGAATCCTCTGAAAGGGCCGACGTACATCGAACGTCACAAGCCAATGCATGATATGATCCGCGCATATGAGACGGGGTCGGAGTACGTGTACCCTCTGCGGGGCGCCAAGATCATCGAGGCCGGACCGCCGCGCAAGATAGGCGTCGAGGATGCGCTGAAGATCGCAGCGACGGTTGCCCACAACCTGGAGAAGCTTGCGGAATCGGATTGGGACGTGATGAGCGTGGTCTATGCGCCTACGGACCTCGATTTCTGGGTCGCCTATGAGACGCGCGATGCCGCAGGGAACTGGAAGAACGCGCCCGAGTCCGGTTACATGCAGTTCAACTTAAAAGACTTGCTTTCACGGCGGGCGTGAGAGCATTTCCCATAAATCGCTGCGCTCGTGGGGCAGACTGTCAGTCAGCCCCACGGACTTTCGTACACACCGCAAGTCAACTCGACGCCTTCACCCTTGCCCAAGCCGTTTCAAGGATTTCGAAGGCTAGCCGGAGTTCATCCCGGGCGACTATCAGCGGTGGACTGACGCGGAGGACTTTGCCTGCAAGAGGTCCGAGGAGGTGGACGCCCATCTTGCCGATGCCGTAGTACGCCTCCAATACGCATGCGTTGGCCGTGGCGTCGTCGCACATCTCGATGCCGTACACAAGCCCTTCGCCGCGCACGGCCTTGATGAAGGAAAAGCGGCCCTTGAGGGCGTTGAGCCCGCGCTGCATGACCTTGGCCATCCTGCGGCAGTTATCGACGATCCGCTCCTGCTTAAACACATCGAACACGGCGCAGACGGCGGCACAGGCATGCGGGTTCCCGCTATAGGTGTCACTGGCTTCCCCGTAGTCAAGCGAGTCGATCAAGTCGGCGCGGCCAACGACGGCGGCGACGGGTTCGCCGTTGCCAAGGCCCTTGCCCAACACCACAAGATCAGGCTGTACGCCGTAAGTCTGAAAGCCGTACATGTTTCCCGTGCGTCCAAAACTCGATTGCACCTCGTCGAAGATGAGGACGACGTCGTGCTTCTCACACCACGCCTGCACGAGTTGGTGATACCACTTCGGCGGATGAAATGATCCCTTGGCCCCGAGATATGGTTCGGTGACCAACAGGGCGATTCTGTCGGGATATTCCGCCGCGAGCGCATCGAGTTCGGCCTGGTAGAACGAGGGCGGCTTTTCCTCATACATGGGGAACGATATGAAGCGCACATTCGGGTTGCTGCTCGATTCGCCGGTGACATCGCCTGCCAGGCCCTTCTTGCCGTGAAATCCGCCGCGGGTCGCCAGCATGATCGGACGATCGGGATGGCGGTGAAGCGCGGACCACATCGCTTTCTGGATGCCTTCGGAGCCACTTGCAGCCCACAGGATCTTTTGCGCCTTGGAGTGTTTCATACTCTTGATAAGGCGCTCTGCGGCTTCCACTTCCACCGGCGCAACCATGTTGTACGAACTGCGAGGAAGACCCGCCAGGTATCTCCTGTAAAGGCGCTCGAACCCCGCGTGCGCGTACCCGAGGTTCACGACGAGGACGCCGGACGTGAAATCGATCAGCTTACGTCTATCGACTGTCCAGACAAAGCAGCCTTTCGCCTTCTCGACGGCGATCAGCGATGGCGTGTACGTGCGTTGGCCCCGGCCCACACATTTATCGAGGCGTTCGCGGATTGCGTTTCCTTTGGGCTCATTTAGGTGTCGGATGCTCTCCATTCTGATGCTTCCCTTTCCTGAGTTCCCCAATTCCTTGGCGCTGCATCGAACGAGTCAAGCTACCCGCTCTCTCCTTCACGTTTCCTGAAGCGATGGCGCCACTGGCTGAAAGCGAGAGCCGCTATACACAGAACCGCCACGGCGAAAAGCACCTCGCGGGCCTCGCTCAGACGCCACGGCGGCGAACCCCAGAGCTTGTTCAGTGCTCCTCGCTCATCCATAAGCACTCCGACTATGGCGTACGGCACGAACACGACTGGACCCAAAGGAACGGCCAGTCGCGCCGCCAGGTACCTGACATCCATGAAAAAGAGCGCAAGCAGGGGCAGCAACCCCACATAGCCGAGAAAGTAAAGCATCATCATGTTGTTCGCCCAGTAGCCGCCTATATTATGGAGGTTGAATTCCCCCTGCACGTTGAACTCCCGCATCGATTCCGGGGTCTGAAACCCAAGCCAACGCTGTCCCCATGACACCTCTTCACCCGCGGCAACAAGGTAGAGGAATCCCAGGAAAAGCGGCACTAGAAAGGACAGCCGCGTATCAAGCCGCTTCCTGAACCTCAGGCCGGCGAGAACTAAAACCACACCTGCCATGAGAAGGGCAACCGCTGTCAATGTTTCCCAAACGCCGTCCTCCCAAACCAAGGTGTCATACCAGCGAAGACCCTGGCCACCGTAAATAAAACTCCACCGGATCGTCTGCAGCAACCCCAGGAAAACGGCCAACAACACGACAAAGCAAATCAAGACAGACCCGCGGCCCGGCGTATCGGCGCCCGCATCGCTCTCGCTAAAGGACGCGTAGTCCTGCTCGAGCGCCTTGCGCCAGGCACTCTTCCCGGACAGGACCCATACCAGCAGTCCAACCGCTACGCTCACCGCTGCAACGAAAAGGCCCAGCCGCAGGATGCGTATCTCTGCCAGGGACGACCCGTGAAATGTCTCGTGAGTTCTGAAAAGGGTGTATACCCGCAAAGGCAAGTTGATCAGCCACAGCAGAAGGAGGCCAATCGTGGCAAGAACCGCATTCGTTTTAGTGAACAGTCTCATGGTCAAGGCGCCTCATAGTGGTGAACAAACCCCTAGATGTAACGCGACCTGCTTCGCCGCTATTCCAGGCGCCGCATCGGGTGGCGTCAACGCAGTGTTCACCGTTTGCCCGGAGCTTGGCCAACCCGCCTATATGTAATACATGCTCGACTTCGCGGCGCGATCGAGGATGTTTCGTAACGTCGTACCTTCCAGGATCTGTTCGATGCCGAGAGCGATCTCCTTCCAAGCGGGCGCCATATCCGCGGATCCTCTATCCTTCACAGGCAATGGGTTGAGGACTGGGCCGTCGACAGCTCGTATCACGTCCAACAGGGAGACTTCCTCCGGCGTGCGCGCAAGGAGATAACCGCCCTTCGCGCCGCGGACACTCCTGACAATGCCGGCGCGCTTCAGTTGGATGAGGATATGGACGAGGAATTTCTCGGGGATGTGTCGTCTTCCGGCGATATACTCGCCGGTAAGGGGCTGTCCCGTGGGGGCGTGGTAGGCCAACTCAAGGACAGCGCGACACGCATATTCACACCGGCTCGAGACGTTCACTCGACGTACATCCTTCTTGCACCTCATTATCGGGCACTGAGGCGGGTGGTGTCAAAGCTTTGCGTGACAAGCTCTGCGTGTCTTCGGGTGGCGCGATTGGACGGGCTTCATTCGTGACGGAGGGCCTCTACCGGATCCATGTTCGCCGCGCGCAGGGCGGGGTACAGGCCGAAGACGACGCCGACGAGTCCCGATATCGAGAACGCTAGGAACGGCGACCATGGCGTGATAATCGTCACCATGCTCGCGAAGTAAGAGATGGCGGAAGGAATGGCCATGCCGAGCACAACGCCAATCACGCCACCCACGCCGGAGAGAATGACGGTCTCGATGAGAAACTGCACAACGATATCGCGGCGCTTGGCGCCGAGCGCGCGGCGAATCCCGATCTCCCGTGTGCGTTCCGTAACGCTGGCCAGCATAATGTTCATGATGCCAATGCCGCCGACGAGCAGAGATATAGCGGCAATCGAGCCAAGGACGATGTTGAAGATCTCCTTTGTCCGCTGGGCCTGCCTGAGCAGTTCCAGCGGAA
>Ga0315279_10007462_pt1 | contig 13510 bp, 8 predicted proteins | sample YL17G06_20_MG_FD_203694 | JGI IMG/M metagenome (GOLD analysis project Ga0315279, IMG submission 203694) | Sediment microbial communities from Yellowstone Lake, YNP, Wyoming, USA - YL17G06_20 | ecosystem: Environmental > Aquatic > Freshwater > Lake > Sediment | place: USA: Wyoming | collected... | reverse complement strand
CCCCGGCGGGCCCTATTACCGCGCACCTGGATCCGGGATGCATCTTCTGGAGCTCCTCTGTCGTCTGGAAAACGTCCTTCCCCCAGAGCGTGGATGCGTCCTTGATCTCGATCTTCCCGTCGTCGATGTGCAAGTAGACTGGCTTGGACGCTTTTCCTCGGATTATCAATCCATCGACGCCTGCTTTCCTCATCATCGGGGCGAAGTGCCCTCCGGAATGGGCGGCGCTGCAGGTCCCGGTGAGGGGCGATTTCGTGGTGACGTTGTAGAATGCCGTGAACGCTCCCTGCGTGCCGGTGTAGGGCCCGACGATGAAGATGAGATGGTTGTCCGGGGAGAGCGGGTCGACCTTCGGCTTATTAAGTTCGTAGAGCAGCCTTATGCCCAGTCCACGTCCTCCGATGAATTCCTCGATCATTTTCTTTTCAATCTGCTTCTCAGAGACCTTGCTGGTTGAGAGATCGACGGTGAAGACCTTCATTCTACCACCATGTTGGCTCCGATGACAAATTTCGGAGCATTTAATTGAAATGAAAACAAAGTGTATAAACTATTTGGAGAGTAATCTGGATTAAGTTGAATAATTTCCGAATAGAGCCCAGGACGACAATACATGATATATCCCGGGAAGGGGATATCAGCCACGATAAGAAGCGGGGGATGCTGAGATGGCAAAACCGAAGCACATTTCGCCGAAGCTGCTGGCATTGGATGAGAAGGTCTTGATAGAAACTCGCATGAGCACGGTGAGGCACATGACAGGCGGGATCACGAGCATCTTGGTCGCGCTCGTTCTGCTCCTTCTTGCCTTTTGGACCAAGATATTTGTGTCGACCAACCTGCCGTTCATCTCCGAACTGCTGAACAATGCGACCTACGGCAACATCATCAGCATAATATTCGTACTGCTGGCATTGCTGTTCTTTGTCTATTTCATCGTAAGGTACCTGAGGTGGGCCAGCACGCTCTACGTGATGACGAACGAGCGGGTGATGACCAAGAGGGGGATCCTCGGAAGGGACTTCGACGACATGCCCCTCCGCATGATAACAAACGTGGACGTGAACCAATCAGTCGGTCAGCGGTTCCTGGGATATGGGACAGTGGTCTTCTCGTCCCAGTCTGGATCGCGGGACGACGTGATATGGAAATTCGTTCCGGACCCCATCAGGGTGAGGAGAATGGTTCAGGAATCGATGGACCAGTCGTACTACAGCAGGCAGAAGTAGAAGCTTCCGAACCATAAGCTCTCACGCGGCCGGCAGGAGCACTTGGAACACGCTGCCCTTCGAAGAGTCGGAAGGATGCCTGTCCTCGACCCAGACAGACCCTCCATACAGTGCAGTGATCGCATGGACCACGGAGAGGCCGATGCCGGTGCGGCCCACTGATTCTCCGAGGCGCGAGGTGATGTCGAAAATGCGCATCTTCTGCTCCTCTGGGATGCCGCGGCCGTTGTCCGCGATGGACACTTTCCAGTATGTCTTGTTGCTGAACTCGTCGACCAGGCCTTCGATCGATACCGAGACCTCGACCTCGTCGCTGTAGTTGTGGACGATCGCGTTGGAGATGATGTTCCCGAACAGGTCTCCTATGAGGTCGTTAGCGAGCACGTAGCAGTTGGCTGGCATCGCGCCGAAGCTCTCCTTGACCTTCTTGTCGGGGTACTGACCGATGACCCTCGAGACCTGGCTGCGGACTGCCGCCCTCAGATCCACCCGGAGGAGCTCGGCGGCGCCTGCTGACCGAATCGAAGAGAGCCTCCGCACCTTCTGGACAAGGTCGACCATGCTGTCGAGCGTGCGCTGCGCGCTCCTGATGTGCTTGATCCGCTGCTCCCTTGTGAGACCCTGGGAGGTCGCCATCTCGAGGTATTCCCGGATGGTCGTGTTCAGGCTCGATACGTCGTGGAAAATCAGGCCGTTGAGAAGCTCGATGTCCTCTTTGGCCTTGAGCGTCTCCGAGTAGTACTTGGCGTTCTCGAGGGCGATGGAGACGAGGGAGGTGAATATCCCGATGCCGTCGATGATCTCCAGAGGAGGGACGCGCTCGTCCTTAGGGTTGTCTGGAGAGAGGATGCCGGCGACCTTCCCCATCTTGTTGTATATCAAGAACGACAGGTTATCCTGAGGGTGCCATGCTCCCGGGAATGCGCGGGGGATGTGCTTCCTCTTCTTCATCTCCGTAAATCTGTCGGGGGTATATATCTCCCACACCAGCGATTCGTCAGGCAGGTCCTCGGCTGGGAGGTAGTAGGCGTTCCGGCCGATCAGGTGTTCCGACGAGGTGAACACCTTGTGCGCCTCCGGCGGTATCCTGAGCGTCCTGGCGTACTCCATCTCATCCTGGCCATAGCCCATCATTGCGATGTACTTGAAGCAGTTCTCCCTCTCGTCGAAGAGCGAGATCGTGGCGGACTGGAATCCGAAGAGGTCCCGCAAGATATTCAGCACACCGCTGAAGACCTTCTCCGGGCTTTCGAGAGACAGAACGTGCCTAGCGAAGCTGAGGACCTGCGTGATCTGGCTTGCCCTCCTTTCGGCGGCGTCGGAGATCGCGTTCTCCTTCTCTCGCAGCTCTGCCAGCTCTATCGCGATGGAACATATCGATGCGAGTATCTCGATCGAGCGGATGGTCTCGATCGACGGGATCTTGCCATCGAACGGGCGGCGCAGCTCGATTGACCCGATGAGCTTGCCGTCCAAGGATATCAGCCTCACCTCGAGGTAATCCTGTTCGAGCCAGCTGTCGGGTGACATCCTTGGTTTCCAAGCAACTTCCTCATCGACGAAGAGGGCAGCGTCCTCGTGATCATAGCCGACCTCCCTCGTGATCTCTCCCGGCAAGAACAGCGATAGCCGGGTGAGCCAGGTCGCCAACTCCCTCGTGCGCTCATCTTCCCGAGGGGAGAGCGATATCGAGAACAGCCTGCTGCGGATCTCCTCGGGGAATCCCAGCGCGACTCGCGGCATCCAGTCGCCGTTTTCATCGACGATCCATATGACGACCTGCTCGACGGCTGCGAATTTCCTGACGACCGTCGCAATATTGGATAGCAGGTTGTCGAGATCCTCTATGAACAGCAGGTCCGTGACGGAATCTATGATGCCACGTATCACATCCTGTCTGGGCATCTTGATGCCGCCGGTCCTTGGCCTGATCTCCTTGACTTTCGGTTCTGCTGCCAACTGCGTCACCCCGGCGGGAGGCCCGCGGGTCAAATCCTAGAACAGCAACCGGAATAGTATATTTTGCCCCTGAGAATGATAAAACAAAGACTGGCTATCCCGATAAGGTCGAAACGATACCCGTCTTCCCCCTCAAACCCATTTCAAGGCTTTTTCCTCGTCCCGCCGATTACCAACGCAATCAGCATTAGCCCGACTATCGGGATGACGACCTCGGAGAACTCCGGGATAATCGGAGGTATCGATGGGGCCGTCAGGGGATAGTAGTCCTTCGCTCCGGCGCTTCCCGTGAGATTGTACGACCAATCGACTATCCCATCGAAATTGGTGTCCGGCGTCGTCAAATCGCTCCAGTAGTTACCATATCCGTGAGGAGAGCCCGAGGTGTTCCAATAATTGTTCGTCCCCGCGTCATAGGCTTGGATATGATTGATGTCGTAGACGCTCCCTGCGCCATTGTTTCCTATGAATGTGTTGTTCCAAATCATGTTCCGGTCGGCTCCGGTTGAGGCGTATATCCCATATCCGGAATTGTTACAGATATGATTCCAGGCAACGATGTTGTTGCTCGATGAGTCAAGATATATGCCGTAATTATTGTTCGAGCTACAGTTGTTGTTGGAAATAGTGTTGTTATTGCTGGAAGATTCGAGCATTATGCCATATTGAAGATTGCCAAAGCAAGTATTATTAATTATATTATTGCCTCCGTTGGAAGACCAAAGATCTATGCCACAGATAACATTGAAAGAGCATGTGTTGTTGAATAAGTTGTTATCGTTGCTAGAAGAAGCAAGCCATATGCCATAAATTACATTGTTCGAGCAAACGTTATTGGCCAGGGTGTTATTGCTGGAAGTTAATAAGTATATGCCGAACCAGAGATTGTCCGAGCATGTGTTATTGATCAAAGTGGTGTTGCTAGAAGAAAGTAGATGAATGCCATATAGGGCATTGCTTGAACAGTCGCAGTACGCTAGGGTGTTGTTTCTAGAAGATTGGAGCAATATGCCATATTGCGTATTATTGGAACAGGTGTTGTCAATCAGAGTATTGTTCATTGAGAGATAGAAGTCCATGCCGTGAGCAGTATTATTTGTGCACATGTTGTTAATCAGGATAATGCTACTGGAAGATCGGACATATATGCCATCATAAAGATTGTATCGGCAGGTGTTATTGCTGAGGGTGTTGTTGCTCGATGATTGGACGTATATGCCGTCCTGATTGTTTAAGTTGCAAGTGTTGTTACAAATCACACAATCGCTTACATCATCCATGTAGATTCCATTATTATTGTTCGAGCAGGTGTTGTTGACTATGGTGCAGTTGATGAACATCCAGAGCTCTATGCCGTTAACATTTCCCACGCATGTGTTGTTGGCCATTATGGCGTTGGCCGAATACAGTGATGTGGAATCCAAGCCCGCGTATATCCCCATGTAACCGTTTCTATTACAAGTGTTGTTGACGATTGTGCCGTTCTGGAAGTCGTTGACGAATATTCCGTACATCTGATCGTTGCAGATGTTGCCGATCAAGGTCACATTGTCGGTGAAATCGGACCAGATGCCCCCATAGACAGTCGAATTGCTGCATTGGTTGTCGGTCGCGGTGATGTGATTACAATGCGAGATCCTTATGCAATCCCAACGGTTCAAGTCGCAGTTGTTATTGCTAACAGTCACCCAGTCCGCGAAATTCAGACGAATCCCCTCGTAATTGTTCGAACTGCAGTTGTTGTCATTGATCGTGATATTGCCTGATGAAGACAACCAGATGCCGCGATTGTTGTTTGTGCATGTGTTATTGATGAAAGTGCCATTCCTGCAGTTGTTCAGGTATACGCCGTAGCGGGTTATTCCCCCATCATGGATGTAGCAGTCCCTGACGATGAAATGCAAGTTCGTATTCTGTATTGAAATCCCATGCGCGGAGGACGCATTTATGTCCCATCCCTCAATGATGTACGGATTGCCAACAGTCCCGCTCCCCCAAGATATTCCAGTTGTCGCATTCGGACCAAGAAATCCCGCGTTTCCGTTGATTGAAATTGGCGTGTGAGTCGCATATGAGATATGAGCAGGCACATTCGATGCCGGAGGATTGCTTTCTGAGGAGGGAGGCGTGATGAACATAGCCACGATGAGACTGATGACGAGGGCAGATGCGACCAGTATCGCGAGCATCTTGCCTTTAATATGATTCCTGGAATCCTTCAAGATCCTGTCTATCTCCGCCATTTTCCTCCCATAGTCATCCCCTCGTCAGGAGATAAGGATTGGTGTGTTGAAGAAGCCCCTCGCCGTTATCGAGTTGGTGAACAATGATGCGGCAAGAGACCAAGGTATACGTTGGCCTGGACGTACATAAAGAATTCTGTCAGGCGGCTCTGTAGAAACCCTGTGAAAAGCGACATTCTGGGAAGATGAAAGTCGCGGCATGATATAGCCCTCTCCCGGCGGCAAGCCAGCATCTTCACAAATGCCTTGCCGCCAGGGATGGGATGGCCTCGTGCCGCAGAACGGGGGGAACGCTAGGCAGAATAAACTGGTTCGCATCGTACGAAGGCAGAAGAGGATCCTCGAGCGCGCAAGATTTCCGCTCAGGCGTTCGAAATACGCGAATCACATCTACAGCGATCATCAGCACGTCATTCTGCTGGCGCTCCGCCAGCAATTAAGGAAGTCGTATCGAGACTTCTGCGACCTGATGGAAGCGTGCGACTCGATTCTGAACGAGCTGGGGCTGACGAGAGTGCCTCACTGGACTACATTGCAGAAATTCTCCGCTCGGGCGGAGACGATGAGGCTGGAGCGGCTGCTGCTCGTCTGCCTCGACGAGGCGCGCCTCCGGGTACTGGATCTCGCGGTCGATTCGACCGGCTTCAGCTCTACCGCCGCCAGCTGCTACTACACTCGGACGCTCGAACTGAGGACGGGGGAAAAAAGGCCGCCCCCGCAGCAGGCGCCCTATCAGGCACCATATCAAGCAGACCATGGCCGTCGAGATGAGGAGACAGCTCATCGCCGCGCCGTCAAGTTCAGGTACGGTCCTGCGAACGATTCTCCGGACTTCATCCCCGTGCTGAGGAAGATTCTGCCGGCGAGGCAATCGGTCAGACTGGTCGTCGCGGACAAGGGATACGACTCCGAGAGGAATCACGAGTACGCCTGGAGGTCGCTCGGCGCCAGGGCGGTGATGCCTCTGAGATGGGGCGGCACGCCGAGGATCTGGATCAAGGGGCAGTACCGAAGAAAGCAGCTGAAGGACTTCGACACGGAGGCGTATCATCAGAGGGCGATAGTCGAGACGGTTCACTCTGTCGAGAAGCGGAAGATGGGCGACATCGTGCTGGCGAGAGGCACCTGCCAGCAGCACAAGGAGTTGATCTTCAGGGCATTCGCGTACAATGTCGGGAGGTTGGAGGCTATCTTTTTGTTATTCATCGAGGATTTCTACAGAGCGCGCTTCTCGAAACATTTTTATTATCCACAATTTTCAATTCCCTAGGATATCGCTTTACTCAACTTCTTTATCACTATAGGAATCCTTATTTCTTAATATGAATATTCCCAGGGGGAGTCAATGGTAAATCTAATAATAATCATATTCTGCCTCATTGGGATACCTCTATCGATCACGCTTGGCATCAAGTGCCTTCGCGCATATGATCGATCTGAGAGCACGATCTCCTTCGTAGGGTTCGTGTGTCTAACATTCGTCGTGCCAATCATCCTTTTCCTTTTGTTATTATGGACGGTGGGAGATCTCCCTTACGGCTGGTGATAGATGAGAAAATGAAAAGGGTTTAATACTAAGTCTCGTCGATTACCAATACTCCTCTATCGTAAGATGAGGTGCAAGAAGGTAATTATCAAAACCCTGTGGGGATATATAATTACCCAGAATATTTTGCATATCGCTTAGCACATCCCTTTGGCCGTCACCATTCAAATCGAAAAAGAGCCTACCGACAAATCCCTTGAAGAAGGTTTCCCAGCAAGATTCATGATGATAGTAATCTTGCCAAGTACTACCATCCACCTTGTGATTCTTAGGCGTGCATAATGCGTGCTTATTCGTATGCATCAAACATTCCGGACACGATGCTGGTCCATCTGGCCCAATATACTCATCGCGAAGCCCGATGATATAATGTCCTATTTCGTGAAGAAGAATTGAATAATATTCCTGACCATCCGGGTAAATAGGCACGCCCGATCCATAGTAATCGAATGCTTCCGGTATATTGATACCAGCATTTGGCCATGGCGGGTCTGTCGAGCCTTTATTCCAAGCCACTCCCTCATGTAAGCTGATATCAGCATAGTGCCAACGAACATAGTTGTCATAAATCTTTACCAATCTGAAATCAAGGGTGCCATCTGTTGTGTCATAAAGGATAGCGGAAGTCATTTTTATGCAATAAATGAATTTCGTTTTGTAGTCATCGGGGACATCCCAATTCGCGGATATCTCAAGATACAGGTCATAGAAGTAGGGGTCTGTATTGTAGGTCAATTCCTCGTGATTGACAAGCCCGTCTGTATCAAAGTCATATTCTCCGTCGTTTGGTCCAGGTCCAGGGTCAGGGTTTGTTCGGACAAGAAGTGGGTTTAATCCGATCTCGTTCCATGGAATCCCGTCTATGTCGTATTTCTCTTCCCACCATGCCGGTAGGTTGTCATTGTCGTCGTCATAGACTCTAGGATCTGCATAGAAATGATTTGCTTCTTCCCAAGTTGTGAGCCAATCCCCATCAAACCCTCCATTTACCTGCTTAATATTGAATCGGAGTTCACAATCATTACTTACGACATAGTTCTCGACTCGGCTACCGTCTTCCTCGCCACTCACAAAGCCAGGACCGTTTGGATCAGACGATCCTCTGTCATCCCCTGTCCAACTCCCTGTCCACAAATCGTAGGTAATTTCGACATCATTGGCGTCATTGCCCGCATCCTCCCCTCCGCCAGCGTCGCGGCTGATATCGCAATACTTCAATATGCCATCATCCGTGTCCCAAAGTGTTATTGTTAAGGTTACATATCGTTGATTATCCGGTACATCGATTGGATATGACTCCCATGTTTGCTGTATATGCCCAACATTTAAGGGACCTGATCCGAGGTCATATGGGAGTGTATTGCTCTCAACCGGGCTGACATAGATTTCCCAGAAGAAATCTGCTTCTGTATCGTCACTATCTATCGAATCGATTTGGACAATATCAGTTATTTCCACGACAATCTTGTAATCTATTAATGGATCGGAATCTTGACCATCCGTGACTGTATCTCCATCAGTATCCCAGTGGTGGTAATCGGTATGGAAGCCTCCGACACTCCGACCTCCTCCGCTAGGATCGACATAACCGATTTCGCCCGGGCTGTCTTGAATATCCCAAATGTGGTTTCTATTTATGTCAAACCAGCCGTCCCATAATCCATCTAAATCCGAATCTGGTCTATCATCGCGCGTCCCCCACCCTCCCACTCCCGTGAATCGCTCTCCTTGTTCTCCTTTGATTTCATTTTCCTGGTATACCATGTCTCCGTTAGCATCTCTCCAGCCATCGTACAGGCCATCGCCGTCAGAATCGGGGTTGAGAGGATTTGAATTGGTAGCACGCCTGCCTTTACGATCTTGCTCATAATAATCATCCAGACCATCACCGTCTGAATCATACATACTGGAATCTCCAATCTGGAACGGAGAAAAAATCTGGGTCTTTCCCCAAACTTGATAGCCGCTCATGACTCCTGTCTCTTCGAGAACGTTCCATTCCGAGCCATCGTATCGATATAGCGATAGACTCTCCGTTTCAATCCCGTTTGTCAATCCCTCCGGGTAAATAATCAATATGAAAGCGATGAACAATTGCGCGCTATCGGTGCTAATCTCGAATGCACCTCCTAATCCTGAATTTGGCGGCAACCGCGGTGGTTTCGTGAAATGCACATCGATCTTCGGTAGATAATCCTGACCAGGATCACCCAGATAGTCCATGGCAACTGTCACTTGGTAGGAGCCTATTCCGGTGGTGAATGTCTCTGTGACAGAGACCGGGAAAGTAGAGTTGTCAGGCGCATCGAATACGAGCGGATTCTCGTCAAGACCATCGATGATGCCATCTCCATCTGAATCGCTGTCATTTGTGTTATTAAATCCGTCATGATCTGTATCTACATTGTACCCGAGATAGGTTATTTCATACCAATCATTTGCCTGGTCGTCGTCAGTATCGAATTTGGTCGGATCCGTCCCGTAAGTGTTTATCTCCCAATAATCGATGATGCAATCTCCATCGGAGTCTGCTTCCTGAGGATTCGTCCCTCCCGCAACCTCATCTTCATCTTCCAACGAATCGCCATCGCTATCTATCACCACAAGAACGAATGCCCTTGCCGTTGCCAAAGCGCCGTTCGGATCGACCACGTACACTTCGATCTGATACGATCCGCTTGCGGCGTACGCATGGCAGATCGACTGCCCCGTTGCATTGGTCCCGTCTCCCAAATCCCAATAATAGATCAGACCGGGAATATCCACCGGGACATCATCGCCGTTCCCCCAGAATGTCAGCTCGGGGCAATTCCCATATGCTCTCATACCATGCAGCGTGATCTTCGGTTGCGTCAGAGGAGCGATGATCCGTTCCATCGAAGTATTCGTCTCTCCATCGTTATCGATGACCGTGAGTGAGACATTGAAGTTGCCAGGTGAGCAGTAGACATGCCTGACCGATTGACCATAAGTTTCACTACCATCGCCGAAATCCCAAAGGTAAATCAAAGAGGGTCTATCAGAGATAGTGTCGGTGCTCGATGACGCATTGAGAGAGATTATCCCCTCATTGATGTTGCTGAGGCTGCAATTTACTTTGGCTTGCGGAGCGACATTTCTTATGGTCATCTCCGTAATCGCTACGCCAGTGGCGTTCATGCCATCTCTGACAATCACCGAAGTGATGTAATTCCCTGAGAATGCGAAGGAATGCGATGCCTCGTTGCCGAGCGGACTGATCGCCCCAGGTGATGAATAGCCGTCTCCGAAATGCCATTCATAGGTCAGGTCACTCGATTGATCGTCCCTTGCAGAGGCGACACACCAGACGCTGCTATCCTCGACCCCTGATTTCGAGGAACCCAGTATGGAGACACTCGGTGCCAGATTCTGTATGGTCATTCCGTGATCATCGATTTTAACTTCTGTCAGGAAGGTTCCTATCCCGCCGTCATCGTCTCTTGCGGTGATCCGAATGGGATATCCCCCTTCTGAAGGAAAGGCATGGGACACTGAATCCGTGCAATAGAGGGGCGCATTGTCAGGTTGGTAACAACGCTCAAGGGTCGTGCCGTCGCCGAAATCCCAGAGAGTCGTAACATCGTCCCGACCGGAATCATAGACGAAGCTTTCGAAAGTTATCTCATGACCAACCAAACACGCGATCGGGCAGACGGTCCAGTTCCATGTATCCTTCTGCTGGACATTGAAATTATGGGATTGGATTGCGATGGAATTGTCTTCGAAGGACAGTATGAGCCATCCTGGCGTATCGCCCTGTAATTGACCGTTGATTGCATCGTTTTCGGGGGTGTAGCAGATGCTCGCCTGATAATCCGAAGTCATATCAAATGTGAAATTAGAAATCGTCGATTCCTGCTCATTCGGGTTTCCGGGGATTCGATAGACCGAGAAAATTTCCGCAAGAGAGCCGTCCTTGTAGAGATACATTTGGAGATCATGCCACTTCTCTCCGGCCGCTCTCAGAGTGATGTTCGCTTTGACAGAGGCACTCAAAATCCTGGTAATTGGTGCGATATTGCGGACTTGAACATCCCCAATCGCACTAGCCGTTGCATTATTGTCATCTCTAATTGTTACCTGAGGATGATAAAGCCCATCGTCGTAGAATGTGTAGACGGTCTTCGAGCCGAACTTCCCGTTGTTCCATTCGTATCTGAGAGAATTGAGATCCGATGCGGTATCGTTTCCAATCGCGGTGACGACGACGGCAGTTCCTTCATCGACGGTCACATCGGGAATGCTCGCGGACGGCGCTCTGTTGAGTACGGTGGCTGCCCGCGTGTCCCTTCCAATGGCTCCCTGGTCGTCCGTCACGGATAGTAATGCGGTGAATGTCCCAGCGCTCGTGTATGCGTGCTTAGCTGCTATCCCAGAGGAGCTATATCCGTCTCCGAAGTCCCATCTGTAGGTGAGGCTCGGCATGTCGATGATGCTATCGATGGTGTTGCTGGCATCGAAGCAGAGAATCTCATCCTCGTAGATCGTCGCATTCGAACCAGCATCAGCAACTGGAGGATCATTGCGGACAGTGATTCTGACAGTATCGAGGTTCTGCTTCCCGGTCGGGCCGAAGACCACCAACCCGACATCGTAGACGCCCTCCGTATGATAGACTCTTGTCGGGGTGGCGCTGCTGTTGCTCCATCCATTGTCGCGGAAGTTCCACTAAAAGGAGGCTGCATTCTCAGAACCGCCCCCGTCGAATTGGACGATCTCTCCGACATCGACGGTCTGATCCGCGCCGGCATTCGCGACGACTTCATCGCCCATCATGAGGAACGCACCGAAAGAGACCGAGAGCATTATCGTCGCGCAGGCGATTCCAACCAGTACTTTCTCCCTATCGTTCATTTCATCCCTATCCATCGCCCTTCTGATCCGATGCAGACCCTGACTTATCCCTTGCCAATCGGTGACAACGGCCCGGAAGGCGCGAAAGATGGTCGGTTTATAATGCTTTTGAAAAATGCTTCGTTTCCTCTGGAAAATCGATCCATCAGGTTGAAATAGTACCTTTTTCGAATTGAAACCGGATTGACAAATGCGGCGGATAGCGATGCTGATCGATGGGATGCTGTCGAAAAAGACACGCGGCACGAGACGCGCGACGGTTCGCATCACACGATGATGATCGGGAAAGATAATCGAAGCAAAGATCGTAGCAATCTCTCTTTGGGATATTCCAATAGTATATTTTGCCTGAAGCCGAGCAGATAATGGTAAGAATGATTAGGCAGGGCTCATCTCCCGTAGAAGGATATGATCTGCCTCGGAATCGAAGGGACTGCTCACACCGCCGGCATCGGGATAATGGACGACTCAGGCCGGGTGCTATCAAACATGATAGACATGATCAGCGGCGAGAAGGGGGGCATACATCCGAGGGAGGCCGCCAATCACCACGTCCAGGTCATTCCGGAGCTAATAGACAAGGCACTGGCCGAGGCAAAGCTCGATCATGGCGACATCGGCCTCGTTGCATTCTCGCAGGGGCCGGGCCTCGGACCCTGCCTGAGAACCGCGGCGACCGCGGCGAGAGCCCTGGCATTGTCCCTCGACGTACCCATCATCGGGGTTAACCACTGCGTCGCGCACCTGGAGATTGGGAGGAAGGTCGCTGGCTGCGACGATCCCGCGCTGCTCTACGCCTCCGGGGGGAACACGCAGGTGATAGCCTATGCCGGAGGGAAGTACAGGGTATTCGGGGAGACCCTCGACATCGGGATCGGCAACATGCTCGACAAGTTCGGCAGGGAGACCGGGCTGAAGTTCCCGTCGGGGCCGAGAATCGAGCAGCTCGCGAAGGACGGCCGGAGGCTGCTGGACATCCCGTACAGCGTCAAGGGGATGGACGTCGCGTTCTCGGGCATACTCACCGCGGCGCTGCAGCTGAAGAAGAAGGGCGCCTCGATGGAGGATCTCTGCTTCTCGCTTCAGGAGGTCTGCTTCTCGATGCTCGTCGAGGTGGCGGAGAGGGCGATGGCGCACGTCGAGAAGAACGAGGTGCTGCTCGGCGGCGGTGTCGTGCAGAACAAGCGCCTCCAGGAGATGGTCAGGATGATGGCCGAGGAGAGGGGAGCGAAGATGTTCGTGCCTCCTGGAAGGCTCTGCATCGACAACGGCGCGATGATCGCGTGGACCGGCATCCTGATGCACAACAGCGGGACGAGGATGTCTGTCGACGACACCTCGATAAACCAGAGGTTCAGGACCGACGAGGTCGATGTGACCTGGCGGTGAACATCACTTCGTCTTGAGCTGGATCCCAGTTATCTCGTCGAGATTCTTTAGAAATTCGTCCTCGCGGACCAATGGCACGGTCGCACCTGCCGCGACGTTGTGCCCTCCTCCGACTCCCCCGAGCGGCTCAGCGGATTTCCGAAGCGACTCCGCCAGATCCAGCCCTTTCGCGACAAGGTCGCGGGTCCCCCTGGATGAGATCTTGACCGTCCCCTCGACCTTCGATATCGCGATGGTCGGCTTCGTCTGGTCGAGGAGGTACTGCATCG
>Ga0315279_10007461_pt1 | contig 13511 bp, 7 predicted proteins | sample YL17G06_20_MG_FD_203694 | JGI IMG/M metagenome (GOLD analysis project Ga0315279, IMG submission 203694) | Sediment microbial communities from Yellowstone Lake, YNP, Wyoming, USA - YL17G06_20 | ecosystem: Environmental > Aquatic > Freshwater > Lake > Sediment | place: USA: Wyoming | collected... | reverse complement strand
AGATTGGTGTGATATTTTGTTAATTGGGGGGGGGACTCACATAAGACCATGGAATGTAGGGGGGTATGAAAAAGCGAAGTATGCAAAGGAGAAGGGTAAAAAAGTGGTCTATTATGCTCAGACTATAGAAGAGGGCCATCCTTTATTTGAGGAACATTTAAAACGTGCAGATTTTATCACCGTAAGAGATTCCGAGTCAAAAAAAGTGGTAGAGCGCTATGGTTTAAAGGCAATCCTCACTTCAGACCCGGTTTTTATCAAAAAACGCCGATTGATAGGATTTTCTTTCCGAAGATGGTTAAAAGAACCGTCAAATATTATCGAAAGGCTGGCATCTGTCCTTGATGATCTTTCAAATGATTATGATATCGTTTCAATTCCTTACACTCTTCATGAAACCGATACTGAGAGTGATACTTCTTTTCATGATAGAATAATACAGCTCATGAAATACAAACCGAACCATGTCAATTATAATCAAGTGATTGACCACCTTGACCTCCTGATTGGGATGAGGCTCCATGCTCTCATTGATGCGGTGAATAAAGGGAAAAAGGTGATTGGAATTAACTACTGTTCAAAAGTAGGGAGGATATTCTCTGACCTTTCCCTCAACGAGGTGGTCATCTCCTACGAAAAGATAGAGCGTATCCCTGAAATGGTTAGGGAGAAGATCTTCAAGTCTGACAGTTTAGCCATGCGGGAAAAAATAAATGAAGCCTTAATTGGAAAATTATGCGCGGATATAAAAGGGATAAGGAGACCAGAGGTCTCGGTCATTCTACCAACATACAATGAGGCACAACTTTTGAAAGAATCGATCGATTCTGTATTGGGTCAGACCATTAATGATTGGGAACTGATCATCATAGACGATGGGAGCACTGACCATACAAACGAAATTGTGGATTTTTATAAGGATGAAAGAATCAAATATTACAATTTTGGGAGAAACGGAACTGCCTTTTCATTCAACGTTGGAAATTTGCTGGCGAGGGGTAAGATCATTGTTTTATTGGATCCCCGTGTCGTCAATATGGATGATCGATTAGAAAAAATATTGACCGAAATTGAAAAAAGCGGGGCGGATCTTACATATTCCTCACTGACGATCATCCATCCCACTGGGGAAGAAGAATTCTTACCCGCTCAACCTTTTAATCCAGATATATTGTTAAGGAGAAATTTTATCTCTTACCCAACCGTAGCATATAGGCAGAATCTCGCAATGGACTGCACCTTCAACGAGGACTTAACGAATGGATGGGACTATCAGTTCTTCCACATGGCCTTAAAGAAAGGCTTCAAGTTTCATTCCATTCCAGATAATACATTAATATTTCGAATTCAGGCTGAGGATGATGGTTCTGCCTATCAAATTCCTGTGGTCAGTATAATTATTCCAACTTTAAATAGACCCCATTTCATAAAGGAAGCTCTGGAATCCGTACTTCGGCAAACCTACCAGAATTTTGAAATTCTTGTTGTCAATGACGGCGGAAAGGACATCTCAGAGACCATCGAATCACTAAACCATAAAGGCAAAATCGTTTATCTTTGGCAAAAAGAGACAAAAGGGCCCTCTGCTGCAAGGAACCTCGCCTTGAAAGCGGCAAGAGGCAAATATATAGCTTATCTGGATGATGATGATATTTTTTATCCGAATCACCTCGAAACACTTGTGGGATTCCTCGAAAAAAGCGATTTCACAGTCGCCTACACTGACTCTTTTAGGGCACTTCAAACAAAAATAGATAATCGATATGTGACTACGGAAAAAGAGGTGATTTATAGTATTGATTTTGACCAGGATAAATTTCTTATCAGCAACTACATTCATATCGACAATATTTGTCATAGAAAAGATGTCCTTGAAGAAGTGGGCCTTTTTGACGAAGGCCTTGAGACCCATGAAGATTGGGATTTCTGTATCAGGCTTTCTCAAAAGTACGATTTTTATCACATTAAAGAGATCACGGCTGAATTTAGGATAAGATCAGATATCTCGAATGCCATTACACTGAAAATACAAGATTTATTAAACACAATGAAATTAATCCATAAAAGATACTCGCACCTCGTAACGAATCGTCATTTCTTTGAGGAGCAGAAAAAAGCGGAAGAGGCTCTCACCAGAGAAGTCGAAATGAGATATATGTCCTCCGCCCTGATAGATTATGAGCGTCTCCATCATTACCAATTTGCAAAAGAATTTGTAAAAGGGAAGAATGTTCTTGTCCTCGGAGATGGGGAGGGCTATGGGAGTTTTATCCTTTCGGAAGAGGCTGAATCTGTTACCTGTATCGGCGCAAATGAAAGCAACATCAGACAGGCCTCTTCAAAATATATCAAAGAAAACCTTGACTTCGTCAAAGGCACCATATCCGATATTTCTATAAAAGGTGAGAAAATATTTGACGTAATAATTTGTTTTGGTTCTGAAGAGAATATAAGTGAGGATGACTCCCTTATAAAAGAAATCAAAAGGCTTATTAAAGATGATGGTATCTTTTTACTTTCCATTCCAAGCCGGCCTTTGAATTTTAATGAGTTCAAAATCCTTCTCAACAATAATTTTAGAAATACTTATATTTATGGCCAGAAGGTTTATCCATCATCAAATATCTTCCCGCTTTTTAAGAGCTCAGGAACCACAAGAGACTATGTCATAGAAAAGGGTGATAAGGCTTTTCTATTTGTACCACATGAAAGAAAAGAGGCACAATATGTCATTGCTGTTTCATCGGATGGCCATATAAAAGATATACCGGGGAATTCATATCTTGTGGATGTCTCTGAGATCCTCTTCAAATTGAAGGACAACCAGATAAGAAACCTTGAAGCAGTCATAAAAGATAAGGATGTCCACATAGGCAATCTTGAGGCAGCTGTAAGGGATAAAGATGTTCACATAGGCAGTCTTGAGGCAGCTGTAAGGGATAAAGATGTTCACATAGGCAGTCTTGAGGCAGTTGTAAGAGATAAGGATACCCATATAGATAATCTTAGGATTGCGATAAGTGAAAAAGAGGCGACATTAAATCGTATTTATGATTCCCATGGCTGGAAGGCGCTTTTAGTCTACTACAGAGTGAGAAACAGAATCCTTCCGGAGAACAGCAAAAGAAGATCATTCGCCAAAAGAATGTTTCGCATTGTCAAGAAACCGAAACAAGCAGCTTTAAAAGTTGCGCTACAAAGCAACCAGTGCGTGTTGAAGAAAGAGCTCACCTTTGGCCCTCCGGTTCACAAGAACAAGCAATGTTTAAGACCAGTCAGGCGCACTGTACCGGAAGAGGCTTTACGCTTTCAGCCCGGAGAAGACGAGTTGAGAATTGAACTGAATAAAATTAAGAGCGAACTGGCACAAGCCCTTCTATTTAAGGAGAAAAACCAATGAGTGATTGCTCGATCATTTCTGTCATAACGGTGAACTATAATGGCAAAGATTTTCTCCCAGGCTTTTTTCAGTCTGTCCTTGCAACATTCAGAGACCATTTCGAAATTGAGATTATTGTTGTAGACAATGGATCTACCGATGACTCGGTTGGTTTCCTTAAGGAAACATACCCGGATGTGAAACTCATTCAAAATAATGTGAACAATTACACCAAAGCCATCAACCTCGGGATCCGGAATGCCAAGGGGGATTACGTTGCCATAGTCAACAACGATACAGAGCTTCATCCTGAGTGGCTCCAAAGTTTATGGGAGACTTTCCAGACCGACGAAAGAATCGGGGCGGTTCAGAGCAAAATCCTCTTCTCAGATCGATCTACGGTAAACAGCACGGGTGGAGAAGAGATAGAAACCTTCTATTTCAGGGACGTCGGATTCGGGGAGGAGGATGCAGGGCAATACGATGAGGTAAGGAGAATAGATTATTTTTCAGGCGGGTCCGCAATGTTGCGAAGGCGGTGTCTGGAAGATGTAGGAGCTTTTGACGAAGATTTTATTATGTTTTTTGAGGATGTCGATTTTAGCATCAGAGCCAGGAAAAAAGATTGGAAATTATTTTACTGTCCCCGCAGCATCGTGTACCACAATTACCACGGCTCCTCATCAAACGAGCTCTGCGATTACCTTTGCACCAGGAACAGATTTCTTTTTATTGCAAAGCATTTTCCCTTAAAATTACCTGAAAGCATAAAAACATCCCATTTCTACCAGAGGGGTGAATTCAACCTGCTCTATCATTCCTTATTGGAAGCAGTCAGGAAATTGGTTCAATTTCATGGGGACAGCATTGTTACTGACAGCCTTCATCGGCTCAAAAAAGAACTCGCCGATATTTTTGGACCCCTGGGTGCCCATAACTTTTTTTCGCAGTTAGAATTAATGCTGGGTTTAAGGAAGATAAGAATTGGTATTTATGATCATGCCTTCCATTTCGCCGGAGGCGGGCAAAGATATGCGGCATTCATGGCCGAAGGTCTTCAGGAGAAATATGATGTCACTTATATAGCCAACAAAGACGTTACGCTGGAACAGTATAAGGAGTGGTTCAATATTGACCTATCCAAATGCAGGCTGAAAATTATCAAGATCCCCTTTTTCGAACAATTAAATCAATACTTCATCGATGAAGGCATGGTTCTTAACGAGCAAGAGAATCCTTTTGATATTATCAGCAAGGAAAGCCTTCAGTACGATGTTTTCATCAATGCTAATATGCTAGGAAAAGTTCAGCCTTTATCGCCTATCTCTGTTTTTGTTTGCCATTTCCCGGATCGGGAGAAAGGGCAATTCTTCTGTGTGAATCAATACGATTACCTCATAAGTAACGGCCGGTACGGTACGCGGTGGATAAAGAATAGATGGCAGCTTGATTCTACACATCTGATCTATCCTCCAGTCGATATGTACGATCCTCACAGTGATCCAAATAAGAAAGAGAAAATTATTCTATCAGTTACGCGATTTGAACAAGGGGGCAGTAAGAAACAGATTGAAATGGCAAAAGCGTTCATGGACCTGACGGCAAATCATTACGATATAGGTCGGACATGGAAACTTATTTTGGCTGGAGGCAACACCCCCGGGAACCCATATTTTGAAAAGGTCGTAAAGTTGGTGGATGGAGCAAACTGTAACATTGAATTGAAGACTAACTTGAGCTATAGCGAGATCAGGGCCTTATACAAAGCTGCTTCTATTTTCTGGCACGCCTGTGGTCTTTACGAAACCGACCCGCATTTGGTTGAGCACTTCGGGATGACCACGGTGGAAGCTATGCAGAATTATTGTGTCCCGGTCGTAATAAATGGCGGCGGCCAAGTGGAGATAGTTCAGAATGGGATAAACGGGTTTACTTTCAATACAATAGCGGAACTACAATCTCTTACACTAAGAATAATTAATGATGAAGTTTTGAGAAGGGATATTGCAGAAAAGGCATATCGAAGAAGCCACGAGTTCACTGCCGAAGCCTTTAAAACAAGAGTCAATGCCTTGTTTTCAGAAATCGAGAATGAATTAGTGGGTATCGATGTGCTATAGCTCAACCATAACTTTGCCCTTTTACGAAGACAAGAGATAGGCATTCCATCTTCGCCAAAATGGTCGAGTGCGAAAGGGCTCTAGAAATAAGGCCGATCGGTTAGAACGTTTCGAGCAGTATTATCGGAAAACACCTGAAATGCTGGATAACAATGGGCCTCGTCCTATTAGCCTTTTATTTTTTTCTCTTTTGTATCCTTACTTACCCGTTGATTATGCTTTTCCCAGCCACTTCTTTGCCAATCAAGTGGAGGGGACATCCCCGTTTCTTCTTGCTTTCTTCTGCTCTCCTTGTTATTGGCTACCTCAATTCACGGAATCCCTGAAAAGGTTCCCGGTATTTTACAAATCTTCAAAAACAGTGTATATTTCGATTGACAATCATTGGTTTATACTTGAAGAGTAACAACAAATAAGGAGGAATGCTCTATGAAGCCACCTTTAACTCTTGAACCCGAGCCAGTAATGCGTTCAAAGCTAAGGATACCTAGGTCTCAAAGTGGAGAGGTGTCCTTTCCGAAAAGGAGGCAAAGATAGAGGGTCAAAGGACTGGCCTGCCAGAGAAAGAAAGAGAGTTAGGGGGTCTGAAAGAGACGATAAGGCAGAGGGATGCCAATATTTCTAACTTTGAGGGAATAATAAGAGAGAAAGAGACAGCATTAAACCATATCTACAATTGGGGCGGCGATCTTAGCTTTGACCTGGCTATGGATTTTAGGCGGCATCCCGATAGCCTTGAAGTTTTGAAGTTATCTGATGCGCCTTATAGCGTTGGATATGCTACAATCATAACTCACATGATAGCAACTGGATGAGCATATACTAGAAACGCCTTGTGGAGAGGTGAATAATGGAATATGAAACATTTACTGAAAAAGTTTCAAATTTTTGGGGCCTCACTAGAGAAGATAAGCTGAAATTAGGCGAAGAAAATATACATTGGCTTGAGAACAAATATGTAAGTCAATTTTATGTCAATAAAGTGATAAGTGGTGATACTAACAAAAATTGGTTAATCTATGTTGGCCAAAAATATTTTAAAGAACCTGTTGACCTGGGATTATCCATAGGTTGTGGGGACGGTTGCCTTGAGAGGCACGCATTAAAACTTGATATTTGTAAAAGGTTCGAAGCATTTGACATTTCTGAGAAGGCTATCGAGAAAGCCAAACTTTTAATTATTCAAGAAAATTTATCTGATAGGGTCTCTTATGAGGTGCTGGACTTCAATGTGGCAAGGTTAAAAGAGAATTACTATGACGTAATCTTTGCTGCCGCCTCAGTTCATCATATTATGAATATTGAGTTTTTATTTGAACAGGTGAATAGAGCCTTGAAGCAAGAGGGGCTTTTCATCATTAACGAATACGTTGGACCTTCGCAATTTCAATGGAGAGAAAAACAGTGTGAGTTTGTAAATAAAATTTTGGGGGTATTGCCAGTTCAGTTCAAAAGCAGTTTGGATAAAGACTACGGAAGAATTAAAGAGACAATTGAAAAGGTCTCGAAGGAAATTATGGACCGAAATGATCCCTCAGAGGCTATTCGATCGGAAGAAATTATTCCCCTCTTCTACGGATCCTTCGATGTAATAGAAAAAATAGAATTTGGCGGAACTATATTGCATCCGCTTTTTCATAAAATTGTGGGTAACTTTGATATTAACAATGAAAAGGATAAAGCTATTTTAGATTTAATATTCATGTTGGAACAAGTCTTACTCAAAGAAGGAATTATTTCTAGTGATTTTGCACTATTGATTGGTAGAAAAAAAACTTCAGAAACACGATTTGACCAATATAAAATACTGAAGAAAGAGAAACCTAGCGCGGTGAAGCTTCCTGTTAATGAAAATGAAGCGAAGGAACACAACCATGTAGAAGAGCTATTAAGGGAAAAAGACGCTAAAATTATTCAGTTAGAAAAAGCGTTAGAAGAGATTCAAGATACCCTAAAAGAAACTCAAACCAGTGTCGGCTGGCAGATACTTTCCGGGTATCGTAGGATTAAGGATAAGCTTTTACCTGCCATGACCTTGCGGAGAAAAGCATATGATTCTGTTCTTAACATCGTAAAAGATCACAAGAAACAATATTTGGGTTAGCAGGAAAGGGTATCTCGCTTGGAATCGTTTATCAGCGTGGTTGTAAGAGAGTGTTATGCGATGCTCAGACACGGCAGGTGATGGGTTTGTGAGATAAAAGTGATAAAATAGAAGGGCGGGGTTAAACCTTCAAAAATCAATTTTGAATTCAATTTAGGATATACCAAACGGGGAGCGTAATTGTTGTGAATTACAAAAATACTTGAAACGTTGAGAGGGGTCACAAAAGGCTTTTTCTTTTCACTGGGTAGAAGGTTTTTTGAAAATTTTATGTTTGGACTGCCTTAAAGAGGTAGTGGAAGAAATTTCTAATACAGAAATTGCCTATGAGAATCCATCATGCGAGGAGTACTCTTTTGAGATTGTAATAAGAAAGACTGGCTCTACCGAAATGGGAAATTTACTTAAAGAAAAAAAGGAAGTGGAGACGGAAGAACTGAAGAAATCCCTTGTTGAGAAGGATAATCGCATAAGAGGCCTTGAGCAAACCATAAATCATATCTATAACTCGCATGCCTGGAAGGCTTTGCCTATTTATTACAAGGTAAGGGACAAAATCTTTCCGGTAGGTAGCAAAAGGAGAAGAGTAGCAAAGTTTTTATGGAATTCATTAAATAATCTAAACACGCAAAATGTAAGGAAATCTCTTTTTTACATCAGAAGGTACGGCTTCAGTGTGTTCTTGCGAAAAGCTACCGAAAAGATAAAAAAGGGAAAACGAGTTACTATAGGCGACGTTGATTATGAAAACGCATATGACGCATGGATTAAAAAAAATGAGCCGATTGAAAAAGAACTGGACGTACAGAGAAAAACGAAATTCAGTTATGACCCCACGATAAGCATCATAGTTCCAACTCTTAACACCCCTGAGCAATTTCTCAGAGATATGATTGGTTCCGTCCTGAACCAAACATATTCGAAATGGGAACTCTGTATAGCCGATGGCGGCAGCAAAAATAATCAAATAAAACAAACACTAGAAGAATACACCCGACAAGATAAACGCATAAAGGTTAAGTTCCTGGACAAAAATAAGGGTATTGCTGCAAACTCCAACGAAGCTCTGGCCCTGGCATCCGGGGACTTTGTTGCTTTACTTGACCATGACGACATGCTGCCACCCTTTGCACTCTATGAAGTCGTAAAAACCATTAATGAAAATCGCGATACCGATTTCTTGTATTCCGATGAAGATAAGATCTCGGAAGACAGTAAAAAGAGATATGATGCCCATTTTAAACCCGATTGGGCACCGGACACGATGAATTCTTGCAATTATATCTGCCACCTGTCGGTTATCAAAAAGAATATTGTAGATGAAATCGGTGGTTTCAGGGATGGATTTGAGGGCTCCCAGGATTATGACCTTTTTTTAAGGGCAAGCACAACGGCTAAATGTATTGCTCACATACCTAAAATCCTCTACCATTGGAGGTCCCACTCAACTTCTGCGGCAGACCCTAGAGTTGTGAAGATTTATGCAATGGCGTCGGGCAAAAAAGCTCTCAGCCAACATCTAAGCAATAATTACTTCAAAACAGAAGTTGCTGATGCTTTTGCTTTTTACACATACCGCGTTTCCTATAAGATAAAAAGTTGCCCCACGGTTTCCATAATTATTCCTACAAAGGACAACATTCTCTTCGTGAAAAGATGTCTATCTTCCATCCTGGAAAGGACAAATTATCCAAACTATAAAATTTTGGTTGTGGACAATTCAAGTGAAGAAATTGAGACCTTCAAATATTATGAGGAGATGAAGAGAAACGCCAAGGTTTCTTTAATAGCCTATGACAGACCCTTCAATTTTTCCGCCATCAATAATTATGCCGTTTCCCAGGTAATATCAGACTACATATTGTTTTTAAACAACGACACGGAGGTTATAAACAGAGATTGGTTGACCTCTATGCTTGAGTACGCCCAACGGAAAGAGGTTGGAGCTGTTGGAGCAAAGCTCTATTATCCTGATGGCACGATTCAGCATGCAGGGGTTATTCTGGGGATGGGTAGAGTTGCCGGGCATTGTCACAGGTTTTTTTCAAAAGACTCTTTTGGGTATTTCGCCAGATTAAAAATCATACAGAATATGAGCGCGGTCACAGCGGCATGTATGATGATGAGGAAAGAAATATTCGAAGAGGTTGGAGGCTTTGATGAGAGCTTTTCCCATGCCTTTAATGATATAGACTTATGTATGAAAATAAGGCAAAAGGGGTATTTGATCGTATGGACACCCTATGCTGAACTCTGTCACCATGAAAGCAAAAGTCGTGGATATGAAGACACACCAGAAAAACAGCAAAGGTTCGGAAAAGAGATTGAATTTTTTCAGAAAAAATGGGGGGATATGCTTGCTAAGGGAGATCCTTATTACAACCCCAACCTGACTCTGGATAAAGAAGATTTTTCCATAAGGATATAAATGCCGAGGGTGAGCATCATTGTCATCAATTATAATGGAAAAGGATTTATTGGGAATTGTTTAGAGGCTTTAGAAAGACAGTGTTTTAAGGAATTTGAAATTGTAATTGTTGATAACGGTTCTTTAGATGATTCCTTATACGAAATAAAAAGATTTTTAAAAGAAAGTTCTATAGGTTCTTTTGTAAAATTGGTTCCCCTTAACAAAAACCAAGGCTTTGCAGGTGGTAATTTAGAAGGATTAAAGCATGCTTGTGGTGAGTATATAGCACTTTTAAACAATGATGCAGAGCCTGATGGAAGGTGGCTTGAAGAACTTGTGAGGGCTATGGATAATGACCCTCAGGTTGGAATATGTGCCTCTAAGCTCATCGTTTATGGGAGTGACATTATAGATAGTGCAGGGGATGGGTTTTCCACTTCCTTAAAAGGGTTTAAAAGGGGAGAGGGGAAGAAGGCCTTTTTGTATAATAAAGGGGAGTATATCTTTGGAGCCTGTGCAGGGGCAGCCCTGTATAGACGGAGGTTGATAGAGGAGGTTGACTTTTTGGACAAAGATTTTTTTTTGATTCATGAAGATACTGATTTAAACTTTAGGGCTCAACTCCATGGCTGGAAGGTGTTATATGTTCCAACTGCCCTTGTTTATCACAAAGTTAGATCCAGCATAGGGGAAATGAGTCCTATGGCAGTGTATTACACGTTGAGAAATAGTGAATTTGTGAAGATAAAGAACATCCCCCTTTCTTTGTTTCTGAGATGTCTACCAGTGTTTATATTGGGGATGGTCTCGGAGTTTTTATATTTTGCAGTAAAGCACAAACGCCCAACCCTTTATTTTAAAGCAAAGATTGATGCAATAAGAATGCTTCCACTTATGCTGAAGAAAAGAAGGGTGAATTTAAAAGGAGCGAAGGTAGATAGCAAGGGCTTAAGGGAAATCATGACTCCTGTTTTCGAATGGAGTTTTCTTGGGAATAAATTAAAGAAGCTCGTCTATGGATGATGAGATGAAGGTTTCTTTTATTATTCCCACGCGAAATGGTGGAAAATATCTGGGACGGCTCTTTGAGACATTAAAAGAGCAGTCGGTTAGTCCAGATCAAATATTGGTCGTTGACTCTTCATCTAAGGGCGGGAAAGAAAAAGGGGACAGGCTACTTTTCCTCTTTTTCTCAAAAACGAAAATTAGAAGGCAATGAGAAAGGGGAATGCTTTTTGTCTCGATTGGGTATAAACAAGCATCCTTGCTCCTCAAGTAAACCCCGCACCACGGGTTTACAACCGTGGCTTTCTGGTGGTGCGGGGTAAATTGATCCTACCAAAACAAAGGTTGGTCAGACATTTAATGTCCAAAAGGAACTTATTGCATGGGTACTCCCTAATCTTTACCCTATTGTTGCATAAAGATCCGGTTGAATTAACTGGATACCATCATAAAAAGTGGGTTTCCAGCATTTTGATGACCTCTTCCCCTGTGGAATAAGAATCATATTCGATAGCATCACGTATTATTTGCTCCACTATTGGGAGTTTTATCTTTCCAGAGAAGATGTAAAACCTATTCCACAGGGTCACCATTTGGTTGATCCAGCGGATGACATTGATTTAAGGGCCGTCCCCCAATCGGTAAAGGGTTGATGAATCCGAGCGCCGAATATAATGCAACAAGAGGGTTTAGTTTGTTTTAGAAATATGGTATAGTTTTTTTGTATTCTAGAAGTGGACTACAAGATTAACCTTGAACCGAGTTCATTATGCTAATCCTAGAAGAAATTAAAAAGGCTATTCTCGAGTCTGGAGAATCATTTAAGGAGATCGAAGGTATTGGTTTATGTGGTTCCTTGGCGAGAGGTGATTTTTCTTTGAAAAGTGATATTGATATTTTTATTGTCATCCCTGATGGTCTTTCAGAGAGGGAGGCCTGGTTAACGTGGAATAAGAAATTAAGAGAATTTCTAAAAGTCTTCGAACGAGATATTACGGTGCTGATTTATTCTCTGAAATCACTCAGAGAAATTTCCTCATGGTATGTCCTGAGACTTGCCTCTGAAGGTCAGTTGATTTATGACCGGGATGGAAAAGTAGAAGCACTTTTTAAAAGGATTATCCAAGTTGCAAAAAATGCTGGGCTAACCGAAGAGGAGATTCACGGACATAAATACTGGATCAAGAAGGATTTGAAGATAGGAGAGGCTTTTGAAATAAGAGTGAGTGAATGAACAATAAAACTGAAACCCAACGCTGGAAGAAAGATGCTCAAGACTACCTTAAAGAGGCTGAAAGGGCTTTCTCAGAAAATAGTCACCGCTCAGCCACACAGAATGCACAGCTCTGTATTGAGACCTCCTGCAAGGCAGTCATCTCTTATTTTTGTGAACCAGAATGGACACATAGTCCAGGAGGACAGTTATTAAAAATCATCGAAGGCAAAAAGGAAGAGTTGGAAAAAACCTTACCCCCTGCATTTCTTAAAGACCTTTACATCTTAAGTGAAGATGCCGATTTCGCCGGGCCCTGGCATGGATTGGCCACATACGGAGAAGTAAGAGAAGGGGTCCATTACGCTGCTGTGGAAATCTGCACAAGAGAGGTGGCCCTAAATTTACTCACCCGGGCAAGAAAAGCCTATAAGACCTTAGAAGGTTTTTGTAATTACATATGAATTCAAAAAAGGGGACAGGCTACTTTTTGGGAAAGAAGCGATCTTAGGTTAATGAGATAGATTGGAAGGCCAATGTGAGGAAAGTCAGAAACCTGTTTGTGAGAATTGGGGGATTATGAAAATACTCTTCTTTTTTGGCACAAGACCAGAAGCGATCAAGATGGTCCCTTTGATCAAGGAGTTCCAAGAATCCTCAGGAGGCTTTGATATAAAGGTTTGTATGTCAGCAACTTCGGAGAACTTCCTAAGTATTTAGGGATCTTCGATGTCTGTCTGATCCCTTTCAAGGTGGACGAATTTACAAAGAAGATTTACCCTAAAAAATCTCATCATTATATGGCAGCAGGAAAACCCGTAGTCTCATCCCGTCTTCCAGAACCGGAAGCATTTGCCCCACGGGTAGAATTTTATTCGGATACTAAAGAGATAGAAGTGAAAATAAAGAAATTGGTCAGTGAGGATGCAAAAGAAAAGGTTCTGGAGAGAAGGAAGATCCCATTGAAAACATTTAGGATCGAAGGGTAGAATTGATGATTCAAATTTTTAATACCATCGTCAAAGAGAGAATGCCTTCCCGTTAAGGAAATGGAGATCTCAATTATCGTCGTCACCTTTAATTCTTCCCCCTTTATTAAAGCATGTCTTTATTCGACTCTTGACCAGATGAAGGACATAGATTACGAATTGATCGTCGTCGATAACGATTCAAAAGATGAGACTTATGAAATCGTTAAGAAAGAATTTTCTCAGGCCATTTTGATTCGGAATGAGCTTAACGTTGGATTCGCCAGGGCAAATAATCTGGCCCTTCGGAAG
>Ga0315279_10007460_pt1 | contig 13515 bp, 12 predicted proteins | sample YL17G06_20_MG_FD_203694 | JGI IMG/M metagenome (GOLD analysis project Ga0315279, IMG submission 203694) | Sediment microbial communities from Yellowstone Lake, YNP, Wyoming, USA - YL17G06_20 | ecosystem: Environmental > Aquatic > Freshwater > Lake > Sediment | place: USA: Wyoming | collected... | reverse complement strand
CGACTGAGCTGGGCATGCTGAGCGGCGAGACGCCGCGCCTGATTACCACGCGCAAGCCGGTGGCTCCCGGAACTTCGGGCGGAGTGACGTGGGATGGTACCGGCTCGGCATTGATGGGCGCGATGTTGATCGGTGGGCTGGCGGCGCTCTTGCGCTGGCTCGGCGGGACGCCGATGGGCCTGGCCGTGATGCTGCTCCCGGTGGGCGCGCTGGCGGGCGTGGTCGGCTCGCTCGTAGATAGCTTGCTGGGCGCAACGGCGCAGGGGATTTATTATTGCGACGCTTGTGGCAAAGAGACGGAGCGCGAGCTGCATCGCTGCGGCAACCGCACGCGGTTGATTCGCGGCTGGCGCGCGCTGAACAACGATTGGGTCAACCTGATCGGCACGCTGGTCGGCGCGATGGTGGCGGGGGGATTGGGTGCGCTCTTGGCGAGATGACGGCAGCTTGCCTCGCAAGCCAAGATCACTCGCGCCCACAAAAAAAAAACGGCGGCAGGCCTGGGATGATGGTAGCATCAAAGGGCCTGCCGCCGGATTGAGGTCGGACTCGGTCGGGCAGCAAAGCGGGCGGGATGTAGCGACGATGTGAGCGGCGATAGAGTTGGATGTTAGATGTTAATAGTTGAATGTAGTTGGATGCGCCGAGTCCGATTCCTTTCAAGAATCAAATGTGAAACGTCAGAAGGCCACGCTTGACGTTTCACTTGTTCACCATACCCCGGTCCTCAAATAATCGTCAATCGCCTTGGACGCAATCTTGGCCTGGCCCATCGCCAGAATGACCGTCGCGCCGCCGGTCGCTACGTCGCCGCCCGCGAACACGCCCTTCTTGGAAGTCTTCATCGTGTTCGGGTCCACCGTCACGCCGCCATGCTTGGCAAGCTGCAAATCGGGCGTGGTCTTGGGGATGAGCGGGCTGGGGCTTTGGCCTACGGCAATGATCGCAATGTCAATCGGGATGCGAAAGCTGGAATCCTTGACGGGCACGGGCCGCCTGCGGCCCGAAGCATCCGGCTCGCCTAGCTCCATCTTGATGCACTCGATTTCCTTCACGCGCCCGTTTTCGCCGTAAAAGGCCACCGGCCCGGTCAACAAATTGAATTGTATGCCTTCTTGCTCGGCGTGATGAATCTCTTCGGCGCGGGCGGGCATCTCGGCGCGCGAGCGGCGATAGACGATGATGGATTCTTGCGCGCCCAGGCGCAGCGCGGTGCGCGCCGAATCCATCGCCACGTTGCCTCCGCCGATGGTGACGACGCGCCGGCCGCGCGCGATGGGCGTATCGTATTCGGGAAAGCGATAAGCCTTCATCAAATTGGCTCGGGTCAGGTACTCGTTAGCCGAATACACGCCGCCCAAGTTTTCGCCCGGGATACCCAGGAACCACGGCAAGCCAGCGCCCGTCCCCAAAAAGACCGCGTCGTATTCTTCCAGCAGCTCGTCCACCGTGGCCGCGCTGCCCACGACGAAATCCTTGACCAGCTTGGCGCCCAGGCTGCACACGTACTCGACTTCGCGCTTGACGATGGCTTTGGGCAGGCGGAACTCGGGGATGCCATACACCAACACGCCGCCCGCTTCGTGCAGCGCCTCAAAGATGGTGACATAGTGGCCCAGCCGAGCCAGGTCAGCCGCCACCGTGAGACCCGCCGGGCCTGCGCCGATGACGGCCACTTTTTTGCCGGTCGGCGGCGGTAATTCTGGAATGGATAACTCGCCCTGTGCGGCTTCCCAATCGGCCACGAATCGCTCCAACCGGCCAATCGCCACCGACTCGAATTTCTTGCACAGCGTACACACGCCCTCGCACTGCGTCTCTTGCGGGCACACGCGCCCGGTGATGGCGGGCAAGGCATTCGTCTCTTTGATCAGGTTGACCGCCCCGCGAAAGTCGCCCTCGGTCACCAGCTTGATAAAGCCGGGCACGTTAATGTTCACCGGGCAGCCTGCCATGCAACTCGGCTTGGCGCATTCCAGGCAGCGCTTGGCTTCGGCGATGGCATCCTCGGCGGTGTAGCCGTAGGGCACTTCGTTATGGTTGTGGATGCGCTCTTCCGGCGGCTGCTCCGGCATAAGAGTTTTCTTGGGGATGATCTGTTTCTTGGCCATGGCTACTTCCTTTCCGCCTCAGCCGCCGCCGCGTCCAATCGGCACTGATGCTGCTTCCAGCGTTCGACCGACAACTGTTCCTCGGCCCGGTAAAACGCCATGCGAGAGAGCATCACATCCCAGTTGACTTTGTGCGCGTCGAACTCGGGCCCATCCACGCACACAAACTTGGCGCCCTGGTCGAGCAGCACCCGGCAGCCGCCGCACATGCCCGTGCCGTCAATCATGATCGTGTTCAGGCTGACGAGGGTCGGCACATTGAACGGCTTGGTAGCCGCCGCGATAAACTTCATCATGATGGCCGGGCCGATGGCCCACACGCGGGCAATATCCTTGCGCGTCTCTAGCAACTCTTTGAGCGGCTCGGTCACCACCCCTTTGCGGCCATACGAGCCATCGTCGATCGTGACGATCGTCTCGTCCGAGACCGCTCGCATCTTGTCCTCCCAGAACAAGAGGCTCTTGGTGCGAGCGCCGAGGATCGAAATGACGTGGTTACCAGCCTCTTTGAGCGCGCGGGTGATGGGATAGATCGGTGCGATGCCGACCCCGCCGCCGACCATGACCACCGTCCCAAAATTCTCGACCTCGGTGGCGTGTCCCAGCGGGCCGGCGACCGTGGCAAATTCATCTCCAGCATTCAGTTGACCCATCTGCATCGTAGACTTGCCGATTTCTTGAATGACGAGTGTGATGGTTTGGGCTTTTCGATCATAATCGGCGATAGTCAGCGGGATGCGCTCGCCCTGCTCGTCCGTCCGCACGATGACAAACTGTCCAGCCTGCGCTTTGCGAGCGACTTGGGGAGCCTGCACCACCATCATCTTGACGACGTCGCTCAAGATTTGTTTTTCCAGAATCTTGTACACAACCAGTCTCCTTCGGGTTCTCCAATCTTGGCAGGCGCAGAGGGCACACAACGCGGCAAGCGCGCTCACAACGGGGATGACAATGACGCGCCTTTTATATGATACTCGGGGAGGGTAAAGTCCCTTAGTCCCGGATGTCACAAGGAAAGGGGGAAAGATGTCACGTCACCCCCACCCCGGCCCTCCTCCGTGAAACGGGGAAGGGGGATGCTCACGAGGTTGGGCCGGGCGTCGGCGTGGGCGTGGGTTGCGCGATGAGCCAGCCGAACGAGCGGGTGACGCTAGCCGGCCCGGCGTCGGAATAAATCGGCGAGCTATCGGCGCGCGTGCCGGTCACTCGCACGACGCGCACCTGCCATTGAAAGACGCGGCGCGAATCCGTTGGCTTGGGGAACAACTCGACCGGGATGTGCCAGCCTGTGGCGCGCGTGCGCCAAGTCGTCGGCGGCGCGCCGCCTTCGACTTGCTCAAGCCGGACAGAGTAGGATTCGTTGTCGCGCAAAATGCCAACCGAAGCCCACTGCAAAAGAATCGGCTCGTCGTTGCCCTCGAACGCTTGACCCTCGGGCGGCGAAAGAAGCACTGGCGCGGCATACTTGGGGGGCCCGGTCGGCGTGGGCTGCGGCCCGGCGGTGGCAGTGCCGGTCGGGCCAATCGGGATCACAAGCTGTTGACCGGCCCGGATGGATTCGGGATCTGGGATGTTGTTGGCTTTCTGAATAATGTTCATCGGCACGCCGTACTTGAGCGAGATGCCGAGCAACGTGTCGCCGGATTGGACGACGTGCAGCACGGTGCCGGGCGTGGGGCCGGGCACAAAAGTCTCTGTTGGACGAGCCGTCGTCGTGGGGGCCGGTGTGGCGCCCGCCGCCGGAATCTGAATCACTTGGCCGACCTGAATCACGTCCGATTGTCCCAGACCGTTGAACGCTTGAAGCGCCTCGATGGTAGTATTGAACCTGGTGGCGATGGAGCCTAGCGAGTCGCCCGGGCGGACGGTGTACTTGGTCGGCGGGATGGGCGTCTCGGTCGGCCTGGGTGTTGATGTCACCGTCGGCGTGGAGGTGGGCGGCCGCGGCGTAGGCGTGTCGGTGGGCGGCTGCGTCGCCGTCAAAGTGAGCGTGGGCGTGGGCGGTGGCGTCATCGCGCGCGGTCGCAGCAGCAATCCGACCACCGCCAACAGCAGCACAATCACTCCGGCGGCAATGACGACGATTCTTCCCCGGCTGGGAATCTGCGACCACGGGAACGCGCGCACAGGCTTGGCCTCTGCCGCTGGCGTGGTGGACGCAACCGGCTGCGTCAGTTCTGCGCCGCAGACCAGGCACGTCCTGGCGCGCGACGAGACGCTCGTCCCACAATTGGGGCAGGTGCGGGGTTGGGTATCGGAAAGGCTAGGCCGATTTTCCATCGGGGCGTATTGCTATTGCAGTGTGCGTATTGCGTGAAAACGGAATACGCACCACGCAATACACTTTTATGACTTGATCCCGTCTAAACCTAATTCAGCAGCGCGCGCCTGCATCGCAGCTAGCACCACGCCAATGTGCTCATCGAGCGGCACGCCCAGGTCGGCGGCGCACTGCTCGATCTCTTGCCGGTTCACGCCCGCGGCGAATGCCTTGTCCTTCCACTTGTTCTTGACGCTCTTGATCGTCACGTCGGCAATGTTTTTGCTGGGACGCACGAGCGACACAGCGGCGACGAGACCCGTGAGTTCATCCACCGCAGCCAGCGCCTTTTGCATCCTCGTCGTGCGAGGCACGCCGGAATAGTCCGCGTGCGAAAGCATCGCCAGGACGATCTCTTCCGGCCAGCCGCGCTCGCGCATGATCTTGGCGCCGACAGCAGTGTGCTCCGGCATCGTCGGGTTCTGCTCGTAATCAAAATCGTGCACCAGGCCGACGACTCCCCACAGCTCTTCGTCTTCGCCATAGCGGCGAGCGTAAGCGCGCATGGCGCACTCGACCGCCAGCGCGTGCTTGCGGAGCGAATCGGTCAGAGTGAATTCACACAAGAGGTTCCAGGCGTCGTCTCGATTCATCGTTCCCTCGTGGCGTAGGATACTACTGACAAGAATCGAACCGCCAATGACGCGGTTCGGATAGAAGCATTATACCATAAGCGCGGCCTCCCGCCGCAACCAAAATTGAACCGCCAAGACGCACAGGACGCCAAGATTTTCTTTTTTTGCTAAGCCACGCGGGTGTCGCCTGCTCCCACGCTCTTTCGGGGCAGCGATTCAAATCAATCTCGCGGACAACGCAATTGTTGCAGAGCAATTCTATAAGCGCGTGAGGCGATATGCGATCCGCGATCAGCTAAAATGCCGGACGACCGAGAGCAAATCCGCCATCACGCCAAACGCCGTCGTCTCGACTCCGCCGCCGGCTTCAATAATCGTAAGATTGGGCAGCGGGTCCGTGTTCAGCCGCAGGACACTATCGGTGCCGGTGATGAACGCGAACGGATCGGCGACGCTCACCGCTTCCGGCGCAACGCGCGCTTGGATGGCTCCGCCTTCGCGCCGGGCCTGGCAGATCAGCTTGATGCGCTGATTCTGCGCGATGGCGTCGCGCAGCTTGTGCGGCGTCACGTCCCGGATGCCGGTGCGATCCACCTGTGTCGGGCGGAGGTCGCCCTCCATCAACACGTTGACGAGCACCGCCGTCTTGGTTGCCGCGTCCCAGCCGTCCACGTCGTTGCTGGGATCGGCTTCGGCCACGCCCATTGCCTGCGCCTGCTTGACCGCGTCGTCGAACGAGACGCCGCTTTCCATTTGCGTCAGGATAAAGTTGGTCGTGCTGTTGAGGATGGCGCGAAAGCCGAGCAGTTCCGCGCCCTGCAAGCCCTCGCGCGCGGCGGAAAAGATCGGCGCGCCGTCCATCACGGTGGACTCGAAAAAGAAGCCGAGACGCCTGGCGGCGGCGCGGTCGCGCAGCTCGCGGTAGGCGTGCGCGATAGGCCCCTTGTTCGCCGTGACGACGTGCATTCCCGCGTCGAGCGCGGCGCGGCAGTGGTCGAGCGCGGGCTGGCCCGTCTGCGGATTTTGCGTCGAAAGCTCGACGAGTGTGTTGGCGATGCCGGCGCGAATCAGACTCATGTTATCGCGCACATCCGGCCGGCGATGCAACCCGTCCAGCTTGCCGCCGCTTTCGACAGCCGCCAGCGCCGCATTCACGTCCAGCCCGTTCGGGTCGGCGGCCAGCCCGTGCCGCGCCGTGCTGATGCCGGTGACGCGCCAGGTCAAGTTGCGCGAGCGCAGCGCATCGTCCTTGCGCTGCATCAGCCGCATGAGCGTGCGAGCTACATTTCCAAAACCGATAAAGGCCATTGTCAGTTCCATGCTTCCTCCATCGCGTATTGCGTATTCTGTTCCTCAGCACGCAGCGCAAAATACGCGATACAGAATACGTGCTATACTTTTCTCATCACCTCAACCGACATAGGAGAGTCTCATGTCAGTGCTATTCACATCTTTTACATTGCGCGGCGTCACACTGCGGAATCGAATCGCCATGTCGCCGATGTGCATGTACTCGGCGGGCGAGGATGGGATCGCCACAGATTGGCACCTGGCGCACCTCGTCTCGCGCGCGGTGGGCGGCGTCGGGATGATCGTCACCGAAGCAACGGCGGTCGAAGCGCGCGGACGAATCAGCCCGAACGATTTGGGTTTGTGGAACGACGCGCAGATCGAACCCTTGGCGCGCATCGTGCGCGCGTGCCAATCGCAGGGCGCAGTGGTGTGCAGCCAACTGGCGCACGCCGGGCGCAAAGCCTGGAGCGCCACGAGAGGAGCCGGGCCGTTGCCCTCCGTCGCGCCGAGCGCGATTCCGTTCGACGCCGAGTGGGTCGCGCCGCAAGAACTGAGCCATGCCGAGATGGACGCCATTGTAGCAGCTTTTCGCGCGGCTGCACAGCGCGCTCTGTCCGTTGGCTTTGATGCCATTGAGCTTCACGGGGCGCACGGCTATTTGTTGCACGAGTTCCTCTCGCCCGTCTCGAATCATCGCGCGGACGAATACGGCGGCTCGCTGGAGCATCGCGCGCGGGCGCTTTTGCGCGTGGTGGACGCTGTCCGTGCGGCCTGGCCGGAGCGCAAGCCACTGCTCGTGCGTCTCTCGTGCACGGATTGGATTGAGGGCGGGCTGACGATTGACGACCAGGTTCAGGTGGCGCGCTGGCTCAAAGCGCATGGCGTGGACATGGTGGATTGCTCATCGGGCGGCATCTCACCATTTGTGCCGGCAGCCGGGCCGGGCTATCAAGTTCCGTTCGCGGAAAGAATTCGGCGCGAGGTCGGCGTTGCCACGATGTCGGTGGGATTGATCACGACGCCCGAGATGGCCGAAGAGATTGTGCGGAACGGTCGCGCCGACGTGGTGACTTTGGGTCGCGAGCTGCTGCGGCATCCTCACTGGCCGCTCGACGCCGCGCGCACGCTGGGGCATGACGTGGCGTGGCCGAAACAATATCTGCGGGCGAAACTCACATGAAACGACCGCCGACGGCAGACCGCGGACCGCAGCGCACCAGCAACGGTCTGCGGTCAGTGGTCAGCCATAGCCTTGCTCACCATCGCGCCGACCGGGTTGAGGCCGATCATTAACGCGCCGGGTTTCCAGCTCACTGCAATCGTCATGCCGACGACGCGACCAGTGTGCTGACTGAGCACCGGCGATCCACTCATCAGGCCCGGATCGAAAACGCTGTCCATTCTCACCCATGCGCCGTTCTGGTCAACCGATTCGACGACGCCGGGCAGAATGCGCTGTCCTCCGCGTCCGTCGCCCAGGCCGCTGTAGAGCAACACACGCTCGCCCGGCTGCGGCGCGCCGCGTGAATCAGGACGGAGGACGAATGCGGGCGCGGGTGGCGTTTCGGGCCGCAGCAGGACATAGTCAATCGTCATGTCCGCGCCAGTGCGCGGCTGGCCGCGCGGGACACGCAGTTGGGAAAAGGCTGCCACTTGCTCGCCACGCCCCGCAATCGTGAACGCCATCGGCGCAAAATCGCGCCCGCCCAGGCTATGCGCCGTCGTCACGCCGATTGCCTCACCATTGGGCAGCTCGAGCAAAAAACCGCTGCCGAGCAGGTCGTATCCTGCGCCCGCTCGAATCCGCTCCTCGAACGCGACAGCGCCAGTGGGTGGATCGCCGCGCGGCGCGGTAATGATCGGCGGAGGCGGCAGCGGCGGGAGAAACGGGCGCGGCGCGAGGGCAAGCTGGATCGCGCCACCCACGGCGATGCCGCCCAAAATGGCAATGATCACGCGAGCGAGGGTTTTGCCGGACACGTTGACCTCAGAGGCCGAGGCGTCTCTTGAGCGTTTCCAGAACCAGGCCGAACTTGATGCGGCTGACAACCACGATTCGTCTATAGCATTGCTCTGAGAGGCTGTCTGAAAAGTAGCTCGCTCCTTGTGGGCGAACGGGCACAAGGCCCTACGCTTCGCGTACAGGCTTTTCAGACAGTCTCTGCAACAATTGCATTGTCCGCGAGATTAATTTGAACTGCCACCCCTGAAAGGTAGGGCACGCCTGCTTGGCAAGAATTTTACAGGATGGACAGGCCAAGATTCCTCTTGATTCTATCCTGTCCATCCTGTCGAGTTCCAGAACCGGCCGAGGACTAACCAGTTACTTTTGCGGTTAATTGGTTGCGGCCGGAAACCGCGCGAAGAGTGCGTCAGCCATAACTCTCAACCTTTAGCGAGTCGTTCCACCGCGCCGGAAGGACGACGGCACCCGTTACACCGACCAACTGCCTCAACGTTTCGGCAAACGCCCCAGCATCCCCGCTCGTGTAAAAATCTTGGCTCACTTGGTCGTCTGATGAAAGCAACCCTCGCTGCTCCATCACCCGCCTGACCCGGCGCGCAATCGCAGGCGCAGGATCAATCACCTGCGCGTCCGGCCCGACGATGCGCCGAATCGCTGGCGCGAGAAACGGGTAATGCGTGCAGGCCAACACGATGGCGTCCACGCCGGCTTGCATCATCGGCGCGAGGTGCTGACGCAGCATCGCTTCCGTGTCGGGCGTGTCCAGCCGCCCGGCCTCCACTTGCTCCACCAAGCCGGGGCAGACCTGGTTCACCAGTTGCACGCCGTTGGCGAATCGCTCGACGACGCTGGCAAACAACTCGCCCTGGAACGTGGCCGGGGTCGCCATCACGCCAACGCGACCCACGCGCGTGCTTTGCGCTGCTGGCTTGACGGCCGGCTCCATTCCCACGAACGGAACAGCGGGGAACGCGGCGCGCAAATGCGCCAGCGCCGCCGCCGAGGCGGTATTACATGCCACGACGATGATTCGGCAGCCCCGGCTCAACAGAAAGCGCGTGATCGCTTCCGAAAACGCGCGGATTTCTTGCATGGGACGCGGGCCATAGGGGATGTGCGCCTGGTCGGCCAAGTAGACCGTGCTCTCGCCCGGCAATTGCGCCGCGATTTCGCGCCAGACGGATAGCCCGCCGACGCCCGAATCAAAAACGCCGATCACTTGCTTGCCTCAACCAACGCGCGGAACAAGGCCAGCATGTCGGCCCGGTTGTGGAACATTTCCTCGGGGTGCCACTGCACGCAAACGGCAAAACGGCGACCCGGCGCTTCGGCCCCTTCCACCACGCCATCGGGCGACCACGCGGTGTAGACGATGCCGTTGCCCGGCGCATCGCACGACTGGTGATGCCAACTGTTGACGCCCACCTCGGTTGCGCCCAGAATGCTCGCCAGGCGCGCGCCCGTCTCCACGCGGACAGTGTGCGCAATGAAATCGCGCGGCGTGTCGTCGCTATATCGGTGACACACTGCCGGGGAGACTTGGGCCGGAATGTCCTGGATCAGCGTGCCGCCGGTCGCCACGTTCATCACCTGGATGCCACGACAAATCGCCAGCACCGGCTTGCCCTCTTCCAGCGCCCAGCGAGCTAGCGCCAGCTCGGCGCGGTCGCGCTCGTCGCTGACGCCGTGCGTGAGCCGATGTCGCGCCTGATAAAAGATCGCCGGGTCAATGTCCCCACCGCCGGAAAGCAACAGTCCATCGAGCCGGGCAAACAATTCGCGCAGCTCGTTTTCTTTCAGCATAGGGGGAATCGTCACCGGCAATCCTCCCGTCGCTTGAATCGCGCGGATATAGTTTTCGCCCAGGTTGTACGAGTAACGCGCCAGCGGGCCATAGGGATCGCTCTTCCAACCCATGATGCCGATAAGCGGTGCAGACACATTTACCTCCAGAGATGGCTCACAATTCCAGTCAAATCATACTCCATCGCGCCGGTGACGCGCGCGCGGACAAACTCGCCCACCGGCGCATGGCCTTCAATCATCATCAGCCCATCAATCTCTGGCGCGTCTCGAAAAGTGCGGCCAATCGTCAGACCCTCGCCTTGGCCTTCCACGAGCACATCGAGCGTCTGGCCGACGAGCGACTGGTTCTTGCTCAAGCTGATCGGCTGTTGAAGCGCCATCAAACGTTCGTAGCGCTCGCGCTTGACTTGTTCGGGCAACTGATCGGGCAATTCGGCGGATGGCGTGCCCGGTTCCACGCTGTAGGTGAACGCGCCGACGCGGTCGAACTGCAAGTCGCGGACGAACTGGCAGAGTGTCTCGAACTCGGCTTCGGTTTCGCCGGGATAGCCCACGATGAACGTAGTGCGGATGGCAATGTCGGGCATAGCCGCGCGGATTTTTTCCAGCGCGCGATACACCCAGCCCACGTTGGCCGGGCGGCGCATCCGCTTGAGCGCGTCGGGATGGCCGTGTTGCAGCGGAAGGTCGAGGTAATGCACGATTTGCGGGCGCGTTGCCATCACCTCGATCAGCCGATCGTTGACTGCGCCGGGGTAGGCGTACATCACGCGCAGCCATTTCAATTCCGGCGCGGCATTGCAAATAGATTCCAGCAGATTCGGCAGCGCGTCTTGCCGGCCCAGGTCGTGACCATAGTCGGTGGTGTCTTGCGCGATGAGGATGATTTCGCGCACACCGCGCGCGGCGAGTTCTCGCGCTTCGGCGATGATGGCTTCCGGCGGGCGGCTGACGGCGACGCCTTTGATGCGCGGGATAGAGCAGAACGCGCACGGGCGGCGGCAGCCATCCGCAATCTTGAGGTAGGCCGACGCGCCCTGCACGGCCACGCGCATCACGCCGCGCTCGTCCGAGCCGACGACGGTCGCATCGCCGGGCAGATGATACATCGGCTCGGGCTTTTTGCGGCCTCGCACCTTTTCCACAAACTCGACAATGTCCATCCAGCGCCGTGTGCCGATGATGCCGTCGAGGCCCGATACCTCCGCGATCAACTGTTGTCCCCAGATTTGGGCAAGGCATCCGGCGGCGACGAGGATTTGCCCGCGCTTTTTGGCTTGCGCCAGCTCGCGCAAATGTTGGATAGATTCCTCGCGCGCCGGGCCGATGAATCCGCACGTGTTGACGATGAGCACGGACGCCTGGCCCGGCTCCTCGACAGCCACGTACCCCGCTCCATCGAGCAGTTGCGCCATGCTTTGCGAATCTACAGTGTTCTTGGAACAACCTAATGACGAGAGGAAATACTGGGTCGGCATCTCACATCAAAAAGCACGGACGAACGACCAAAAACGAAAGACGGAAGCGCTCTACCCGTGAGTAACCTCCGTCGTGGGTCATTCGTCATCTGTCTAGGGAGTGGGGGAAGGCGCAGGGGCCGTAGGGGTGGATGGAAGCGCCGTTTCTCCAGCCGGTGTCCAGGCGCGCGCGACAACCTGTCCGCGTTGGCCGAGCACACCGACCGGCTTGCCGTTATACGACGCCGTCAATCCCGCGCCGTTGCTCGCCTCGACGATGAGCAATTCTTTGGCTTCCCAGTTGAGCGCCTGGCCCGGCGCGAACATGCCCTCGAACGCCGTCGTCCCGTCCGTCGAAACACGCACCCAGACGTGCTCCGTCGCCGCCAGCGCCACCTGGACGTAACCGGTTGTGCCGGTCGTGCGGACGCTCGTCGTGATTTGCGACAGAGACATCACGGTCGGCGTGGCCGGGGGGATCGTGGGCAATGGCGCAGTGGCTCGCGCTGTGCGCGTCGCCGTGGGGCGAGGCGCAGGAGCGGGCTGGCTCAATCCTGGTCCCAGGAAAACGAACGCCGCCAATGCCCCCACACACAGCACCAAGACGGCCGCCAGCGCAATCAGCCCGGTTTCCACTGTCAGCCACGGCGGCAATCGGAATGACGGCGCGGGCAAGGCAGCGGCTGGCTTGGCCGCTGGAGGCTTGGGCTTGGCAGGCTGAGGTTGAGGTTGAGAGGGTGTGACGACAGGCTGAGGCGCAGGAGTGGGCGGTGGCTGGCTCGCAACAGGCGGAGGCGGCGTGGCAGGCTGGGTGGGCTGGGGCGACATCGCCGCCGGTTTTGCCGGTTGCGGCTTGGGCTGCGGCGGAGTGGGCCGCACAGCCACCGGGCGCGCGGGCGAGGCGGACTTGAGCGCGGCCGCCGTCTGCGCCGAGCGAGTCTCGCGCTCATAGCTCGCCAGTATCTCTTCGGCGCTCAGGCCGAGGCAACTGGCGTAACTCTTCAAGAACCCGTGCACCTGCACCGGGCCGGGCAGCGCGTCAAAGCGGCCTTCCTCCATCGCCTGGAGGAAACGCTTGCGGATGCCCGTCGCCTTTTCCGCCTCTTCCAGCGAAAAGCCCTTGCTCTCGCGCGCGCGGCGCAGTTGATCGCCCAGTTCGCTGTGTGCCATCGCCTCACATACAAAAGCCATCGGCTGTGGAACGCGCCGATGGCTGCGGCTGGTGACTGATCTACACCCTCAACAACTAGAATCGCCTCAACCTTTACACCGCAGGTTGAGCGGCCTCTGCTTCGCCCGCCGGGGCCTCGGTCGGCTCGATGACCACTGTCACCTCTGGCGCCAGGTCAGCTGCCAACCGAATCGGCACGGTATGTGTGCCCAGCGTGCGCAGCGGCTCGCGCAGCTCCACCTTGCGCTTGTCCACCTCGATGCCCTTTTCGCGCTGGATGGCTTCAGTGATGTCGTGTGCGGTGATCGAGCCATACAGCTTGCCCGTCTCGCCGGCCAGCGTGCGGAAGATCAGCGTTGTCCCGGTCAATTGATTCGCCACCGCCTGCGCCTCGGCAAACAACTGGGCCTGTCGTTTGTCTTCGGCCTTGCGAATGGTTTCGGCCTGCTTGAGCGCGCCCCCGGTCGCCAACACCGCCAGGCCACGCGGGATGAGAAAGTTGCGGGCATAGCCATCGGCCACGTTCTTGATCGTCCCGGCCTTGCCCAACTTGGCGTGATCCCGCAGCAACAGCACTTTCATAAGTTCAGACTCCTATTAGAAGTGGGGCAATCATACCTCAGGAGAGCCAAAGTCGCAAGTGAGGTCAGTGATCGGTGATCAGTGATGGGTGGTCGGTTGTCAAAGTGTGATTTCAGTGCTAACATCCGAGCGAGAATTTCTTGGGTGGGGCCGCTGATGTCATCCATTGAGGAACTGTACCAGATTGCCGACGAGCTGCGGGCCATCGCTTGTTTGGGCCGGCGTTTTGCAGAG
>Ga0315279_10007458_pt1 | contig 13519 bp, 14 predicted proteins | sample YL17G06_20_MG_FD_203694 | JGI IMG/M metagenome (GOLD analysis project Ga0315279, IMG submission 203694) | Sediment microbial communities from Yellowstone Lake, YNP, Wyoming, USA - YL17G06_20 | ecosystem: Environmental > Aquatic > Freshwater > Lake > Sediment | place: USA: Wyoming | collected... | reverse complement strand
AACTTCACCTTCCTAGGCATATTGCTCTATAAGAGCAATTAACTATTTATGCCTATACAATCCCTGACGCGTTCGAAGAGAGTTTTCACACAGTCTGATACCTTCTATGGAACGGTATTTCAATCAGCGGCTCAGCGCTATCTGATGCCCTACTGCTCAGCTTCTTGTCAACACTGTTTGCTCTTGACTACGCCATCATTAGTAAGCGCTCATCGGACGAGACTGAGGAAGAAGAGGCTCCTGATCAAGTAGCCGCCTCGGGAACCAAGAGGGAACAGGCCCTCAAGTTCCTAAAAGTGCTCGGTCACGTGTCCTCTGGCCAGCTAGCTTCGCTCCTAGAGATCGATGTCAGAAACCTGTCAAAATTCGTGAATCCACTCATCCAAACCGGAATCATCGCTGCCAGAAAGGAAGGGAAGACCTTCATCTACAGCCTCAGAGACGCGCATACATACCTGCATACGCATAATCGTCATACTCCCTTAGAAGACAGTGATTATGAAAGCCATGTTGAGCTGCCGAAATGTCTTGCCAAGCTACCGAAAGAAGGCAACATGCTAGGTCGAGTCACCCTAGATGACTGGAAGCTGGGCGAATTCCTCTATCTGCCGCTGAGGAAGTACGCGCAGAAGGGAATCCTTGTCTCAGGGGCCAGCGGAGCTGGAAAGACAATCGCGGCCAAGGTTATCGTCGAAGAGTTGGTCGAAGACGGGGTACCTGTCTTGGTGTTCGACTATACGGAGCAGTGGCAACGACTTCTCGAGAAGAACATGAGCGAGGAGATGCTTGATCACTATGCAGAGTTCGGTATGCGACGAAGCCCGAAGGGGTTCAAAGGGCGTGTGATTCAGTCGGCACCCCAGTTGGATGATTTGCTGACTTCTGCAGGTGTGAGTATAGTTGACCTCTCAGACGTCTACGACAGCAGGGAAAGGGTCGACAAGGTTGCGCGTATGCTCGATCAGCTGCTTGAATACTTCCAACTCCAAGAAGACTCGGACGATCTTAGGCTGCTAGTTGTCGTGGAGGAAGCCCATTTGTGGACGGCGCAAGGAATGCCGAAAGAAGCGTTGCGATTCCTAGATAGTGCAGTCAGGCTGCTCAGGAAGAAGGGTGTTGGCGTAATGCTGGTTTCACAGAAGATCAGCGACTTTGATCCAGCCATGAGGTCTGCGATGAACACAAGCATTCTCTTCAGAACAAAGTACGAGGGAGATTTGAGGGCAATCGCGAGAATTCTCGGAAGCGAGATATCCGAAGTCATTCCGAAGCTACCGGTGGGCTATTCTGTATTTCACTTGGCTGATGTGGGAGATCCGTTTGTTGTAGCATGGCGTCCCACGTACTCACAACCGTAGTGCTTGCTTAGTTACATTCGACACTCTCCGTTCTGCCGTCGCGTCCGTTCTTGTTAATTAAGAGTCAGCCAGAATGGTCAGCCATTCTGTAGAAATTGTCGATATTCAGGACTTGGACGGAGTCGGACCTGTGACAGCAGGAAAACTAAGAGAGGCCGGCTACGATTCAATCCTAGCAATCGCGATCGCTCCAATCAGAGAGTTGGTAGACAAGGCAAGAAGGACGGAGGCCTCGAAGGCAAAGTGCTTTTCATAGATGCCGAAGGAACATTCTCAGCTGAACGAGTCTACCAAATAGCTTCAACCTGAGAACATCCTCGAAGGAACATTCTGCACTCGCGTATACAACAGCGACCACCAAGTCCTAGCGGTGGATCAAGCCTTCAAGCTCTGCCAAGAAGAAAACGTCAGACTTCTCGTGGTCGACTCGGCCCTGCCACATTCCCGAAGCGAATACAAGTACCATGCCACGCCTGGATTTGTAACGAGGTGTCAGGCCATCGCGAGCCAGGGCTGTCCACTCACGTTACCTGTCTATGTCGGGCACTACCCCGCTTAGCCCTACAATGGGCCAGAAGACGCCCCAAGATGCTATTGGAGCCGCAGGAAAACGGCATGTCCAACCACCACGTCAAGAAATAGGCGACCAAGAAACCACATCTTTGTAGTCTGTACCGTATGTCCTCACCGAAGTTGGATATTATCCGAGCTGAGCGAGATGCTTATTAGCCTTGTTCAGGCCCAGTCGATTCGTGGAAGGTTTGCCAACGATCAGAATACTTGGAGTAGCTGGAACCCCTAACAGGGGCGGTAATACCGAGCAAGCGCTTGCCGAGGCTCTAAGAGCAAGTCAGACGGTTGAGGAAGTTGAAACCGAATTGGTAAGTCTAGCTGGAGTTGACATCAAGCCATGTATTAATTGCCTCCTCTGTTCTACCAAAGGAACCAGGGAGAGACCCTGCCCTACATTCAGCGACGGAATGACGGAACTATATCCCAAAATGGCGGAAGCTGACGGCTTCATCTTCGCAAGCCCGGTCTACTATGGTTCTATAACCGGTTTGATGAAGAATTTCATGGATAGGTTGCACCCTTTTTCAAACTCCTACTACTATCCGGACAGCGTTGGATTTAGGGGGACGTTGAGGTTCAGACCTGCCGGAGCAATCGCCGTGGCAGCGGCAAGAAACGACGGAATAGAGGGGGCACTTTTTACCCTCTATCACTGCTTCCTCATGCATGACATGATGATTGTTGGATCTCAAGGGATAGGCAACACCTACCATACTTCCGGCTTGGGTGGGGCGATCGTCACTGAGGGTAAACACAACATGGTCCTCACAGACCACGGAGGCATAAGGACCGTTCGTACAGTAGGGAAAAAAGTTGCGACGCTTGCGAAGGCGCTCAAGAATGTGAGGCCCCAACTTGAAGCGTTGAAGGCCTCGACCTTGTAGACAACGCGTCGGGCACCGACTGGCCCAAATGGATAACGGTTAGTATCCAGGCGAAAACGAAAGAGGGATTGTGAGGCAGATGATACTCCCACTTCCTATCGGCCCGGATGCTTCAACTCATGGGCGGCAAGAAGCAGTTCATATGGCCAGCACGGCTCAAGAGCCACGACTACTGAAACTTCTTTTTTTCGCTTTCTTCCATTCTTCTATCTCGATAGGGCTTTCGAACTTGATAGGTAACATCAGGCTTGGCGTGAATATCCTGGCCGGCCGCGTCTGTTCAAGCACGGTCCGCTCTAGTGATGGCCTCGCTACCATCTTTGGCATAGCACCACAGATGGGGCTCACCACAGCACTATGAACTTCCAGCCTATGATCTAACACTGCCGAATTTCTGGAAGAAAGTACACGACGTTGAAGTGACCGCGGACGAAACGCCACTTATTGTCCTCAGGTCGTGCAGGTTTTGACCTTGAACTCACGTTTCCACCCTCGTTCGTCTTCTTCGACAAGCACTCACTTCGGTTGAGCTACGGTACGCAACGGTTCATGGAGCCTAGACATGCTCAGGCGAAGGAGAAAGCGAGAGAGGTCCTGAGCAAAGCTCTTGCTGATTTCTCGATAGGCGATTTTGGACTGGAGCCATTGCAGCTAGAGGCTTCTCGCACAGGCGCAAGAGAGTTGCTGCTGGCCGACCTACGTGAAAAGCTGTTCGGCAAGACCGTGAAGGCAATAGCGTCAGTCATCGAGGCAAGCGACCGGGCCTATTTCATTCCGCGTCAGGTGGATGGTGTCTTCTGATGCAAGTGGAATTCCGCAACGGCATCCAAGTTCTTCGTGAGCACGAAGCGAAACCGAGGCTGACCACGGGAATCTTGGAACTTGACAGCCTGCTTGCTGGCGGGGTTGAACTTGGAACGTTCAGCCTATTCTACGGTGACAACGAAGGATTCATTGACCGTATCCTCTACAATCTGCTCTGCAACTGTCAACTTCCACAGGAAAGGTATGGATTCGATGGGAAAGCGATCTTGCTGAATTGCGGCAACTACAGGCAGGAGCAGACGTTGCTTGATCTTGAGCTAGCTACGAGTCTCCTGAAAGTTAATGGACTCGACCCAGTCAGAGGCCGCGACCAGATAATCGCTGTCTCCGCCATCAATATTGACCAAGCAAGTCAAGCTGTGGAAGAAGCATGCAACATACTAAGCAATGATGACCAAGTACGATTACTAGTCGCGAGGAATCTCGCCAAGCTCTTCATCGAAGACCGCGTCAGAAGCAAGGAGACTCTTGCTAGAATACAGCAGCTTCAACATCTCGTCGGAAGGCTTTGGTAAGCATGCTCCGCACGCGAAGTCTCACTTGTTGCTTCATGTAGGCCGAGAAGAGCGAGTACGATTCGTCCATCCCTGCCTGAAGGTGGAGTCTTCCTTAGGCATCTGGCGCAGGTGATGGTCTGCTTCAAGAAGACAGAGGAATAATCGGTGCACTCATCCCCTCGCCGAGAGTTGGCCTCCACGAGAATGTTGCAGAACTATACTCCAAGTCACTATTTCCCTTATTATCATTAGGCACAACATCAGCAACGAGACGATCTCCACGAACGGAATCCACTCAAAAAGAAAGGCTTGCTACCCGAATTCGCAGAGTTCATCGGAAGAAGGCTCAAACATATGAAGAAACAGTTGCCTGAGCAAGGTGAGGCATGGAACGAATGTGATCAGAGAGAGCAGACGCTCAAGAAACTCCTTGTCTCCATTTTCGGTTACAGCGGATCCGATCTGAATCGTTTCTGCAGCGCCTTCGCCTACCGGGAAGGCAACCGTCTCGGAAGAGTAACTGTAGTCGCCGCAATGAACACGGCCCTTGGAGAAGGCTTCGAAGTCATCTACCTAGACACCGATTCGGTTTTCGTGAAAAGATCGAAGGTGGACCTCGCGATTTTCTGGCTCCAAGTGCAGGTAGCATGACACGTCTTTGTGCCTCGTCCAACACAAGCTCTATGTATTTGTGTCCTGTACAGAAAAAGTCTTATATGAGCATTCTATGGACCTTAAGCATGTGAGGCAAATTCTGATGACTGAAACGGGGAAAATCGGTAGGCGTGCGTATATTAGGGCTGCGGGTGCAGGCGTACTGGGTTTGGCGGTCGGTGCGGTTGCTGGGTACTATGGTGGTCTTTCCACTGTTCCTCCCTCAACTGGTACTCCTTCAACTGTGACGGTAACGCAAAGTCAGGCAGGGCAAACTTCGGCGGTGACAAATCCATTGAAGATAGCTACTATTGGTGATGGTCCACCCGGGACCACGTGGGCAAGGGCGATACTCTCGGGCGAGGCGCTGGCTAATCAACTCATTGCCGAGACTCTCCCAGATATGAAGCTTGAATGGCGTCACAGCTGGAACGTCAAGCCGACAGACGTTACAACCGTCTTCGAGGGCTACATAGCAGACGGTGTGGGCTTGTTCATCTCTCTTCTCTACAGTCAACCTATAGTGAAAGGAATCATAGAAGCTAATCCTTCGGTCTACTTCACGGAACCCCAATTCACCTTGGCAGAAACCCCTAACGCATCCACATACGAGTGGAGCCTCCACCTAGGTGCCCTCCTATCTGGGGTAGTTGCTGGAGGGCTTACGAAGACAAACAAGATTGGTCTTGTGGCTGCTGTGTTAGGCGGGGAGGAGGCGCGGGCGTTCAATTGTTACAAGCAGGGAGCCAATGTGATCAATCCCAATGTACAAGCTTACTATGCCTCTACTGGAGAATACCATGATGTCTCGTTGGGGATGAAAGCTGGAACAGCGCTGATATCGACCGGATGCGATTTCCTTATTGGTCTAGGAAACGGAATGACAGACGGCGTTATAAAGGCCGCAGAAGCAGCGAAAGTCTATGCCATGGGGATATACGCTGACGAACAGTCCGTTGCACCGTCGGCTGTTGTTTCCAGCACGTTATGGAAGTCCGGGAAAATGATGGCCGACCTTATCACGATGGCATCCACAGGCGTGTGGCCACGCACATATTCGCAATTCCTTCCTCACCCACGCTTCCAGTACGAGCTCAAAGACCAGAGTGTTGCCCTGGCTCCATTCAACCCCGCCATTCCGGTTCCAGATATTGTGCCAAAGACAATTCAGCAACTCATCGACGACAACAGGGCAGGCAAATTCGACCCCAGCCATGATATGACATGGCCACCGGCACTTGAAATAAGGTAGTCTGTGGTCAGCCAGGCTGTGTGACCTGTCAGCCAGGTCACACATTTCCTTCTTTTTGCGTTTGCTGGGGGTGTTCTTCGACTCGAATTGCCGTCCGGATGCGTGCGTACATTTTTCCCACGAACGGGGGGATTCATCGATTGCTATCGAATCGCGATGCTCAGGCCGCCTGAACCCGACTTTGGCAGGGAGCCAAGATTCCGGAGAATCTTCCTTGGACAGGAGGAGAGTCAGTCGTTGGAGGCTTGTGATCGGCCACCCGGCATGTAGCGTACGATAGCTCATTACTCCCTCTTGTAAGGAATCCCCAATGCTGCTGGACCTGCTGCACTCTTACCAAAGCGGTTCGTCAGGACTACGCTTACAATGCTTATCAAATAACTCATGGACAAGAAGAATTCGCCCGGTATGTTGCCAAAGACGATTTGTGCAAGGTACTGGAAACTAAATAGAACCGACAAAATCACGGAGTAGATTCCGACCAAGAGAGGATTCCATTTCCCAATTCTAACAACGGCTATAGCCAGAAATCCTACGCCCCCCGTAATACCTACTATCCAGCCACCGAGTATTCCGTACACGAAATATCCGCCCGCGAAACCCGCCAATACGCAAGAGACAACCAAGCTTATCAATTTCGTCTTGAAGACTGCGATTCCTACCACATCGCTGCCCGCAGGATTCTCTCCGGTGGCCGTCATTTTTAATCCAAAAAACGTCCGATTCATCAGGAGCCAGGCCACCGGAATGGCTGCTAGAGAAATATACACAAACACATTCTGATCCAAGATGAAGTACCAGTAGGGCTCTCGGATGATTTCGAGCCTCGGTAGTGTAGCAACAGCCCGTCCCATCAGTCCTTCAGGTAAGAAGTGAGCTATGTAAGGGTCTATCCCCGCACCAACTAAGAAAATGCCCAGTCCCACGAATGCTTGGTTAGCTCCAAGCCTCACCTGAAGCACAGCTAGGAAAATGCCGAACGCCACTCCAAGAAGAGGACCAACGAGGATAGACAGAACCAGATTGCTAGTAGTCAGAGCCACTACGTATGTGGTCGTGGCGCAAATTAGCATGACGCCTTCCATTCCTATGTTGTACTCACCCGCCCTCTCGCAAACGTTCATGCCCAGCGAAGAAAGGATGATTGGGGGGCAAGTCAGAAATGCAACAAACAGCACCGTTGGTAGATCTATCATATCACTTTCGCCTCAAGACCGCTACAACGATCATGACCAAGCCAACCACGGCCACGGCAAGTAGAAGCGGAATTCCGGTTCCCGCGTGTAGGAATTGTAATGTCACGAACAAGAGCGCGACGATAAACGCGTTCAATGGGATGTCGACGGTGCGTAGCCTGGCCATCAACGCGACACCCATGCCGACGAATCCGTACATGGAAGAAAAGCCCGGCATCAAAGCGCTCATGAGGTAACTGGTGGGGATTATTGCTCCTGCCAGCCCAGCAAAAGCTCCACCGATGATCATGGCAAGTGCCCCGGTGTAGGTCATGCTTATGCCAGCATATGCAGCTGCCCTAGGGCTTCTGCCGACGACTTGAATCTCGTACCCCAATCTCGTCTTTTCCATCAATACGTATGAGACAACCACTGACGCCACGAGAACTGCTAGTAAGCCGGGAATGAAGAATAATTGGGGCAAAATGGGAGACTGCGGTGCCATAGCCTGCGGCAGTCTGAGAGGTTCCCTGGTCGCGTAAAGAACAGAATACGCCGCGACGAAATTGAGCAGAAGAGTTGAAACAATCTCGTTCGTACGGAACTTGAACCTCAGTATGGCAGGAATCAGTGCCCATGCCCCTCCAGCAATCATGCTGAAGAGAACAATTACGCATATTGACTGCGTGCCGAGTGCGACCAATGCTACCGTCGCAGCCAACCCACCCATGCAAAGTTGGCCCTCACCGCCTATATTCCACATAGAAGCGCTGAACGGAATACAAGCGGCCAGACCCGTCAGAACCAACACCGTGGTTAGTGCGATGAGGACTTCAATTCCGACAGACGTGCCTAGACCTCGCCTTACTAGGGTCGCATAGAATTCCAAAAACGGCGCACCCGCTATGTAAGTCAATATTGATGCGGCCAAGAACGCCAACACAATGACGTAAATTGTGTCTCTATAGCCTCTCAAACGAGCACTGCTATGCTTTGTCCAACCCAAGAATATACGCTCCTACCTGCTCTAGGGTCGCTTCGGAAGCCGGTAGCACATTCCTAACCGTCCCTTCATACAGGACGTAGATAGTGTCAGCATATGTCATCACGTCCCCAAGCTCCTCACTTATCAAAAGAACCCCTCCTCCCCGATTCCTCAATCGAACTAGGTAGTCCATAACCTCTTGGCTAGTCCCTATGTCTAGACCGATCGTCGGGTCCTCTGCAACAACCACTTTCGATTCCTTCAGCAACGCACGCGCGAGTACGACCTTGCGTTGGTTCCCCCCAGAAAGAACTTGAACAGGCGCGCGTATGCTGGGGGTTCTTATCGCGAATGCAGTCACGGCTTTCTCTGCCAGTGCATCAATGGCCCTTCTATTCATGAGGAACCTCTTAGAGAAAGGCTGTTCATAGTACTGATTCAACGCCAAGTTGTCGCCGAGGCTCAGTGTCGGAACCAGCATTAGGTCGATGTCCTTCAAGACGCAGTCCAATCCTTTCGACAAGATCTGCCTTGTTTTCCACCTTGTTATGTCTTCACCGTCGAATATCACGGACCCTCGCGTGTTGTGAGCCATGCCCATAACAGCCTTGGCTAGAACGTCTTTTCCGCTGAACGCCGATCCAACAACTCCCACGAGCTCTCCACTATGAACCTTGAGGCTTATGTCCTTCAGAGAACGCCCACTCCGCTGATCCACAGAGTCAAGACTACTGAGTTCCAACAAAGGCGCTGCTTCGACGCGCTGATCGGCTTTCGTTCTTTCTCGCGGTTCTTCCCCTGTGACAGCCCTTACTACGTCGCTTGGCGACAGATGTTCGACCGTGCTGCGCAGCACTATGGCCCCTTTTCTCATTACCAAGATTTCGTCTGGGTACTTCAAGAGATTTTGGAATTTGTGGGTTGTGATAACCACTGTCAGCCCAAATTCAGCGACGAGGTTCTTGAGGGCGTGCAACAAGTGCTCTTCTTCCAGGGGAGTCAACATAGTCGAAGGCTCATCCAGCATCAGCAAATCGACGGAACAGGCTAGGCGCCTTAGCACCTCTACTTTCTGACAGTCTTCGAGCGGAAGGTTTCCGACTTTCTTGTTGAAATCGGTTTTGAAGTCTAGCCGCCTCGCCAATTCACTTAACTTACCGCCGCCGTCGGACAAGTCCAAGACGAACTTCCTGGAAAACTCTCTTTGGATGGCGGTGTTTTCAACCGAATCAAACGTGGAAATTAGGGAAAGCCCCTGCGTTACCATCGCCATGCCGCTGTCGATGTTCTCACCGACAGATTTTCCGGTTATTTCCTCTCCCTTGAAGAACAACCTGCCTGAGCTCGGTTTGTACAAGCCAATAGCAATCTTCAGTAAAGTGCTCTTGCCAGCTCCGTTCTCACCGATCAAGGCGTACATCTTTCCCTTCTCTAGGGAAAGGTCTATGTCATTGAGCACTTGGACGTTAGGTGGAAATGTCTTTGTGAGGTTCTCAACTCTCAGTATTGCTGCCTGTTGGGGAACTTTCACAGCGGGCAGCATTCGATCGCACACTTCGAGTCAAATGCGCTTGTTGGTCTTTGGTTCGGACGAACTATTCGGTAATGGCTGTAGCATCAATCTCGATCTTATAGGGGAAACGCCCCGACTGATCCTTTGCCAGGCTACTGATGCCAACCGTTGTACTTGCAGCGAGTGACAGTATGCCTTTATCTTTGTATTCTCGACGAACACGCCTCAAGGTATCAATATCTCGCATGTCGGTAAGATAGAATGTGATCTTCACCACGTCCTTCATGCTCGACCCGCCCTCCTCTAGAATCGCTTGGATATTCTCGAATGCCTGACGCGCCTGAGACTCAAAATCCTCTCCCGGCAACTTGCCAGTCGAGTCCACCCCGGTCATACCCGAGAGAAAGATCATTCTGTCAACTTTGACCGCGTCCGCCAAGATCGGAGCACCATCCGTATGGCTCCAAGTATAGACTTTCTTCGATTTGACAATCGTTCTCAAGTGTCTTCGCAAGGCAGGCATGTGCTGGTTTTACTTATATGACTTCCGTCGTGTTCGTCTTACTTTCGTGCAGGAAGATGCTCACAGACCTGACTCACGCCGTTGGACAATGTTCGGAAACAGGACCTCATCACTGTACAGGTGCTGGAAACTGCTCACAACGCATGAGCAAGAGACAACTCATAAATAGACATCAACCAGCATTGTCGCGCGGATGAAGACATGGCCCAAAAGCAGGACGTATTGGAAAGACTTCGTAGCAGCGTCATTTACGGGGATGAGGGGGCCGTTAGGCTAGCGACTCATGAAGCGATCGACAGCAGTATCGATCCCATAGTGATTGTTGAGAAAGGGCTCATCGCGGGAATAGCAGAGGTTGGTGCCAAGTTCGAGAGAATGGAGGCCTACCTGACAGATATGATGATGTCAGCCGACGCAATGAAGGTTGGAATGAGTATCGTACTTGCCAAGATACCCGGAGAGAAGATACGCAGACAGGGAACAGTCGTCCTTGGGACCGTGAAGGGTGACATACACGAGATAGGAAAGAACATCCTGAGCGCCCTACTGACAGCCGCGGGACTTGACGTTCTTGACGTGGGTTGCGACGTGCCGGCTTCGGCTTTCGTTGAGAAAGCTGAGGAAGTTGGCGCTATCATCATTGGAGCTTCAGCCCTCATGACAACAACTCTTCCGGGGCAGAAAGATATAGTGGACTACCTTAACTCGACCGGGAAGAGAGGGAAGTACTCTCTACTTGTTGGCGGGGGACCAACAACCCCACAGTGGGCCAAGGAAATCGGGGCGGAAGGATATGCTGAAACTGCGACAGACGGGGTAAAGCTTGCGCTGAGAGAACTTGAGAAGAAGAGGAGGAAGTAAACCACTTGAGAGATAGCGTGCCTGCTACAGACGCTCGTGTTCGAGGAAGGCATAAGGATAGACGCCCGTCGCCCGAAATGAGGATCTGAAACATGATCACGTATCTAGATGTCATCAAGGGAATACACACCGGAAGGATCTGCTCAGAAAGGGATTTTGATTTGAGGACCTTCGCGCCTAAACTGAGGGAAGTGCTGAAAGCGCACGACATTAAGTATGATCCAGAGAATCCTGTTCCAGCCGATGATGGGTTGGCTGACGATCTTTGGAACGCAGCCATAGATTTCTACTGTAGTGTTGGAACCTACTGTCTTGACACAGAGCGCATAGTGCAGTTCGACGAGAACGAGATAGCTCAGACTCTGAAGACAGCTCCACGGGAATTCACGTTTGGAGAGGGAAAACAGAGAAAACTGCTAACTCAGAGACGACCTGAAGATAGGACCCCGCCTTGGTGCTTTCTAGGAGCCGGAGGAGCAGCCGTTTCATCCGAGGAGAACCTCCTAAGATTGGTGCAAGGGTATGCATCGATCCCAGTGATCAATTCATTGACTTCACCCGCCCTAACCACTGTGGACGGCATGAGAATCGTCGGAGGCTCTCCCCTGGAGATATATGGAGCGATCAGGGCGGTAGGACTCGCAAGGCAAGCGCTCAGTCGTGCTGGGAAACCTGGACTACCCATAATGAACTGCATTTCAACGGCCTCCTCGGCCATTGCCACAATTGCTGCTAGCCAACCACAATTCGGGTTGAGACCATCGGACGGTTGGTTATGTGGAACACTTGCTGAGATGAAGGTAGACTACGGCGTGTTGTCCAAGGGTGCGTACTTACTCAGCTGGGGAGCGAACGTCTGCTCGGAGACTGCACCAGTGCTAGGCGGCTACGCCGGCGGACCCGAAGGCACCGCCTTGGTTAATGCGGCTTACAGCATACTGGGCACGGTCATCCAGAAAGCTTCCTACCAGCTGTCCTTCCCGATACACTCCAACTTTCAATGCAATACGGCCAGGAATACGTTATGGGTCATTAGCCTGAGTGGTCAAGGAATAGCTAGAAACGCAAGTCTGCCAGTCTTCATGCTAGGGTACACGGCTTCTGGTCCGATGACAGAAATGGTCCTTTACGAGACGGCTGCATGGGTAATTGCAGCTGTAGCTTCAGGAACTCACATAGAGGCCGAGGGTGTCTGCAAAGCCACCCATGTGGATCATTTCACTCCAATGGAACCCGGGTTTGCTGCTGAGGTGGCATACGCAGCTACGGGCATAAAGAGAAGCTTCGCGAATGAGCTGGTGAAGACACTATTGTCAAAATATGAAGACAAGATCAAAGATGCTCCCATCGGTAAGAGATTCGGGGAATGCTACGATATGACGACAGGTAAACCATCGGAAGACTACCTTCGACTATACTCCAAGATGAAGAAAGAACTAGAGGACATGGGCCTGGAATTCAAGTACTGAGCGCCGAGCGTTTCCTGCATTTCTTTCGCTGGCATCGTGTGTATTGGTGGGTCGCGGGGTCCTCAAAGGTGACGCGATTAGGATTAAATCTCCCTTGGTCATAACTCGCGAACAGCTAGATGCCGCCGCGGATGCGCTGGAGCACAGTCTTAAATCAGCCTTCTGCTGAGCTACAATACACACGGGTCTAGGTCATGAGAAAGAGAAAAAGGCAAATTGACCAAACGGACTTGTCGATAGTCAGATTCATTCAGAACGATTGCCGGGTTCCTCTTGATGTTCTGGCGAAGAAGCTGAGGGTTCCCAAATCCACCCTGCACTACAGAATCAAACGGCTCGAAAAAGATGGGGTGATCGACGGATACCATGCCAAGGTCAACGCTCTCAAGCTTGGCTACGACTATGTGGCAATTGTGCTCGTAAGAGCGAAGTACGGGCCTCACTATCACGAGAGAGTGGGCAGGAAGATCGCCTCGATTCCAGGCGTGTGGGCAGTCTACTACGTGCTGGGCGACTTTGACTTCATAGTCCTAGTAAGAGCGACGAACAGAGAGGACTACATGAGCAAGCTCGAGCAGTTCAGCAGTATGAATGATATAGAGCGCACAAGCACGCAGATAGCCGTGAAGATAGTTAAGGAAGACCCAAGAGTAAACATCTAAAGCCAAACGGGTTTTTCTCACGACGCGGCAATTTGCATGAGACTTGGGATTCCTGAACAATGTCCAGAATTCTCTTGCGCAAATTGGACGCAAATCCTATTAAGTATAGACACCTTAGCGAGATCCGATGTGGTATGGTTCAGGCAACCGACCACCCGAACGTTGTGAAGCTGACAAAGCAGTACACATATGGGACATGGCGAGCGCAGAAGAGCTGGATACCTCGCGAAATTGTGAGCGCTGAGGGATGCTACTTTACAGATGCTTCGGGTCAACGACTACTTGACT
>Ga0315279_10007457_pt1 | contig 13521 bp, 11 predicted proteins | sample YL17G06_20_MG_FD_203694 | JGI IMG/M metagenome (GOLD analysis project Ga0315279, IMG submission 203694) | Sediment microbial communities from Yellowstone Lake, YNP, Wyoming, USA - YL17G06_20 | ecosystem: Environmental > Aquatic > Freshwater > Lake > Sediment | place: USA: Wyoming | collected... | reverse complement strand
CCTTTTACCTGAATCAAATAGTCGAAGGAATTCTTTCCTATCTTCTCGGAGGCAATGATTCCCCCTTCGGCCAAGGTATCGCCCAACCAACCCTTTCTGAAACAGATGCGTTCGATCATCTCTAGGAGTGCCTCACTGCTGCCGAAACGCAATTCTAAGCCATCGGTCTCCTTGTTCGTGAGAATTCCCAGCTCATAGAGCTCCATCGCCCAGGAGATAATGCTTCCAATCTCCAAATTATCCACACCCCACTGATCGACCAGGTGATTCGCCGATAGCAGAGTTTCCAGGCTTGGGATGTCCGGTTCTGAGCAAAAGCCGCCCTGGGACGTATATTCCGGCCCTTCGTCGTATTTGCCCGCATAAGGCCCGGTTTGAATCTTATACTTGGCCCGGCAGTGGACCTGACAGCCAAAGCAACCGGCCATATGGTAAGGTCCTATGGTTTCGGCGCAGTTGTCATCTATGGCTTCCGGCTCAATTTCATCACAATAAAGCATCTGGTTATACTGGAAGTTTCTGGTTCGGACGCCGCCCCAGGAGTTGGTGGCTCCCCAAATAAAAGGAGTTCCCAAGGTTCCCTGGGTTTGGTTGACCTTCGCGCTTGTGATTTGATCGATGAACCGCTTGTTGTAATCGAGAGCTTCCTTTGGGTGGGCGATTTTAATATCCATGGTGCCGCGGACAGCAACGGCCTTTAAATTCTTTGAGCCCATGACTGCTCCCATTCCAGTCCTTCCGCCGGAATTCTTGATGCCTGTCATCACGTTGGCATATCTGACGAGATTCTCACCCGCCGGACCGATCACCAAACTCTTTATATCGTCGTCCCCCAGCTCTTCCCGGATCGCCCACTGGGTGTCTGTGACCGTTTTTCCCCAAATGTTTTTGGCATCGCGGATCTCAATCTTGCCATTGTGGATCCACAGGTAGACCGGTTTTTCCGCCTTCCCCTTAATGACGAGATGATGGAAACCAGCCCAGGCTAACTCAGGAGTAAAGAAACCTCCCATGTTAGCGCTCCCCAGCATCCCTCCCAGCGGGGATTTCGCCATCACATGGCATCTGGCCGTTGCCGAAGCCAAGGTGGCAGTTAAAATTCCGCCGCTCACCATCAAAGTATTGTCAGGCCCCAGAGGGTCGCATCCTTTCTTGGTGTGATTGTAAAGCAGATAGGCATCGAGTCCCCGGCCTCCCAGGAACTTCTTACGCACTTCGAGCGGAATAGGCTTGATTTCTATTTTGCCTGTAGAGAGATCAATGTAGGCTATCTTCCTATTTAGGGCCATCTTTCTTCTCCTCCTTCATTTTTCTTTCAAACGCCTCATCCGCTAATTTCTTGTCCACATCCCACACCGGGCCCCTGATGCGGGGGAAACCCTCTTTGACCCAGGCGACGCGATATTCCATCCCACACTTAAGACATTTCACTGTCTTGTCCCCGGGTTTCGGCTCGAGTCTTCCCATGCAACTGGGATTATGGCACCTTACCTGGCCATAGGTGCGAGTCTTGCGCAGGCTCTCAGCGGTTGAAAGATCTTTCTCGCCAGCCATGACAGTCTCCTTTCTTAATATCACAAAAGGTGAAGGGAATATAGATTTTGATGCAGCGACGTGTGTTCACGATGCTGAACTACTCAAACACATGATTAAGAATTACGCATAGAACATAAATATCTCACATTTACTTGTTTGTCAAGAACAAATTTTTCCTCTAACACGTTGACTTTGTTGAAAGATTCTCCAGTATTTCCGCTGGGCTTCCCATGAGCAGAGTATTCATCGGGAAAAATTGTCTTTCCCAGGGGTGGATCAAGTGGTCCTCGGGCTTTGTTCAGCCTACAGGTCGAGTTCACAATAGTGAACCCATGCAAAGGATCGGAAGACTAACCCCCATGATTCAGCAAATTCCACCATTCGATCCAGGTTCCGTCTCTGCCAAACCTGATGTCCGTGGTCGATTCGATCTGTCGGATCCAATCACCGAGGGTTGATGCGTGGTGGATAATGAGCGGAGTGCTGTGCTCAGGGAGGATGTCCTCATAGAACCGATGGAGAAATATGTTCGTATCACCCTCGCGCATCGTTTCAGGATCATCCCAGGGCGTGGGACGAATAAAGCCGTGATTTGCTCCCTCGTCTCGCCGATAAAGGAAGGTGCTTCCGAAGCGGTCTTTCAGACGGCGGAGCGTTTCGACGCACGTCACGATATTGGCCACGGTGATCCCCTTGCAGAAGTATTCAAGGAGACGATCGTTGAAGGATTCAAAGCCGATCGACGAAAACATGATCTTGACGTTCAGGCTTCGCGCGAGAGACAGGATGTCTGCAAGGTCAGAGGCATGAGCGTTGATGTCATCGACCCGGCAGACGAGATTAATCTGTGAAAGCGCTATCCCTTGCCTCTTAGTCTCTTCCAGCAACCGTGCCAGGGAACGAAGAGGATATTCATCGATCAGTTCAAAGGGGATCTTTCTCCCCTCAGCCTCGGGCAGCCCTCGAATCTGAGCGATGACCCTGTCGCGTTCGATAAGGCCGTGGTATCCTTTGTCCCGTGAGACATCGCAGAAGATGCATCCTTCGCTCCGAGTGTCCAGGTTCGGTATGTCTCTTTCCCGAAGCATGACCGGTGGGGGGAGGGTGACAGTCTGAGCTTCACTCGCATAAGGGCAGCCTACCGCATTGAGCACTTGTCCGAGTCGGACCTCGAGCTTCGTGAGCGTATTGGAAAACGTATAAAGGTTCGACCAGTTGACCTGCAGGAATATGTCATTAGTCCACGGGTGCTCGAAGAGGTTTCCCCTGGCTCGCAGAGGGTCTGACCTGAAACCATCCATTGGGCCCTGGAAGGCGACATCAATCACTGAATGGAGTCCCTTAAACCGGTGGGGGTACGCGTCCGTGGACGGTTCGCCCTTGTAATCATGTCTGGTTTGAGGTCCTCCCAGAACAGTCGTAAAGCCTTGCTGTTTCAGTTCGCCAATGAGTGCGATCAGATCTTTTCTGCCGCACAGGTGTGAAAAAGCGACGACCCTGTCTTTGCCTGCGTAGTCTTCGTCGATGAAACGAAGCAGTTGTTCCTTCGAGAACTCTCTCTTGATTCCAACGACGATGGAAGGCATGGAAAGCTTTCGTTCGAAGAAGGTTGCTGCTATCTGAGCTCCTAGGATACCGTAAGGCTCGCCTGTGTGGTGTGTGAAGATGATCATAGGCGTTTCAGACTGCTGGCCGGCAAGTGCCCCGCAAGCCCCGTCCTTGAGGGCGGGGTCGAGGGGCACAATAAAAAATAAGAATACCTTACCGGGAAGCCACACCCTTTGGGGCGTGCAGCTTCACAAAAGAAAGGACTGAGCAATGAGATATGAAGACTGAGTTAAACCTTAACCGAAAAGCATTCAACTTCGCTTACCCGGCCCTCGATCCTCGTTACCTTGTAGAATGTCACATCTAAGAAACGGTTTCAATTGTAGAAGGAGTTGGCTTCGAGATGGTAACTCTTGCCCCTCGAAGGGGAACGGGGAGAATGGGGGAACTGAGTCTTTTGAAAAACAAGACCGATCTGGGATAAAATAACGTATAAGGACCGAGGCAAGGATATGATGACTCCAGCGGAAGAAGCATACGCGTTGGACAAGGCTTATGTCCCGGAGCACATTGTCAGCCTCATGGTGTCCATCTCGGAAGCAGAAGCCTTTCTCATCGAAGACCATCTGAGCTTTGCCAAAGATAATTGGCTGATTGTTGTAGGGTATCCTTTGGACCGAAAGTTCTCACAGGATCGGTGCGAGGAAATCGTGAAGTTCAACCTCGAAAGATTTCGGCCTGAGGTTCTGTGGTTCATTGGGCCACAGGTTCCGACTTCTCTCTTGGAATCCTGCACGGAAAGGGAAAGTGACCAATACTACCAGCTCGACCTTGATCGAATGAGAGTGAAAACGTCTCTCCGAAACGCGGCTGAGAAGGCGGGCCGAACACTGAGTGTCGAACGAGCCAAAGTGTTTTCGAGAGAGAACGAGAAACTCGTTTCAGAACTCTTAGAGAGGGAAAAAATGCCGCCCAGAATCAAGGGACTCTATCAGGCTATGCCTCGGTATATTGCCCATTGTCCCAGTGCATGGGTTCTCAACGCGTGGGATCATCGAAGAAGGTTGTCTGCGTTTTTTGTGGTCGAACTCGCGGCGAAACACTTTGTCACCTATATGCTGGGCTCCCATTCAAAGAAACATTATGTTCCTCATGCCTCCGATCTCCTTTTCCTGGAGATGATCAACCTCGCTCGAGAGTCTGGAAAAAACACAATCCACCTGGGTCTCGGTGTGAACGAAGGCATCAGACGGTTTAAAGAAAAATGGGGAGGGGTTCCTTATCTTAATTACGAGTTTTGTGAGGTCTCTCGGGAGTCTACTCGAGCGGTATCGCTGGTCCGAACGCTTTTGGGGAGGCTTTAATTGAGGCCGGTTTTTGTCGTGACGGGGTGAGCCTATTGATGTGGTGGAAAAGGCAAAAACTCAGAATGGTATGGCAGGTGGAGAAAGAGGGGCGGGTGTCGTTCCTCGTTGGGACAGCCCATTTCTCTCCTTACCGTTTTGAAAGAGCTCTGACCCAGTTGTTTCAAAGAGGTGAAATAGCTTTTTTCGAAGGGCCTCTGGATGACGAGACTCTTAGCCGGGTAGCCCAGTACGGTCGACAGGGGGAGGGAGGGCTTTCCGTTTACGATGCCCTTGTACCAGAAGTCGTCCAGGCCATCAACCGTCACTTCGATGATCGGCTTCCACACCGCTCCGCGGAGTCTTACCTGGAATACTTCCGAGCCCCTTCCTCCGGCTTCATGGAGGTCCACGCACGGGGCGTTCGACCCTGGATGGCTTTGTTCACCCTCTGGTCTGCCTTCTTAGACTGGAAGCACTCTCTCGATCGAGACGCCTTCCTTCTCGCCCAGCGACTGGGAAAGAAGGTCTGTTTCCTCGAGACCATCGAAGAACAGCTTGCGGCACTCGAGGGAATCCCCTTTGAGCGCATCGTTGATTACATCAACCGCTTTGGTCGGTGGGATTCTTACAAGAAGCAATTCATTAATGGCTACCTCCGGGGAGATCTTGAAGGACTCATGTCAAGAACAACGGGGTTTCCGACGCGATGCGAATCCATCCTCGGGGAACGTGACCGAAACTTTTTTGAACGACTGCAGTGCTCGTTTGAGAAAGGAGGTGGCGTGGCCTTCCTGGGTCTCTCTCACATCCTTCCGATAGTAAGACTGTTCTCGGGTTCCGGATATCGGGTGACCCAGATAACGTTATGATCGCGACCGACCAGCTCGACACCATTCTCGAACACGCTTACATCCCGGAACAAATGACTTCTTACGTGATGGCCGTTTCGGCTGCCGAGCCATTCCTTTTTGGAGATTTTCTCGTTTACCGGAAAGAGAAACTTGTCATTTTTGTAGGTTATCCCCTGCGTGAAGTCTTTCAGGAAAAAAGTATGAAGAAGGCGCTGGACGAAGCGGTCAGACGATTCAATCCCAGTTGGGTTGCACTCACGGCACCTTCCATCCCCACCTCGATTCATCCTCAGACTCCTCCGTCTTCCGATCAGTACTACCGTCTCGACCTGACCGCTCTGTCCGTTCCTCAGAAAGTGCGAAACATGATCAACCGGGCAGAGCGTCATCTGAAGGTGGAAAAAAGAAAAACCCTCAACGAGAGCCATCATGAACTGGTGCGTGAATTTCTCACGGTTCATGCGGTAGGCGAGCAGACGCGCTTCATTTTCGAGAGGATTCCTGATTATGTTTCGTCTTCCACAACGGCGTGGGTTTATGACGCAAGAGATGAAAAGGGCGAACTCGTGGCCTTCGATGTTGCGGAAATGGGCCCAAAACACTATGCCTTCTACATGTTCAATTTCACTTCCCACAACCGTGATGTTCCGGGGGCCTCGGATCTTCTCCTTTGGGAGATCCTTCTTCAAGCAACGAGGGAAGGCAAACATTATATTAACCTAGGGTTGGGGATCAATCCGGGTGTAACCTTTTTTAAGGAGAAATGGGGAGGAGTGCCCTTCCTTCCATACTCCTCGTGCTCGTACGAACCGCCAAACGTGGAAAGGCTGGAATCATTGCTCCAGAAACTGTGAGCCCATGATTGAGAAGTTCATCGAAAGATTGACTCGAAAAAGAAAGAAGAAAATGTTCTCAGTATGGCAGATTGAACTGACGACCCGATGTTCACTCCAATGTAAGATGTGCATCCGAAGGGAAAGTGATCAATGGCAAGATCGGGACATGCCGTTCGATCAGTTCAAGAAGCTCCTTCCCCATCTGAGAGATGTTGAGAACGTCGTTCTCGAAGGGTGGGGAGAATCTCTGCTTTATGAGGGCCTTGCCGAGTGTATCAGACTCGTTAAGAGGGAAGGCCCTGAGGTGGGGTTTGTCACCAGTGGAAAAGGGTTGACGAAGGACCGGGCTTCCCAGCTTGTCCAGGCGGGAGTTGATTTTATCGGGTTCTCCATCGCTGGCGCCGTTCCGGAAACACACGCAACCGTGCGGGTGAATTCTCATTTATCAGAGGTTCTGGAAGCCATTCATTTTTTGACCGAAGAGAGGAAACTTCGAGGAACGGATCGACCAAAGTTACACCTCGTTTGCCTCATGGTCAAGGACAATATCATGGAGGTCCCGGCCGTTCCTTCCCTGGCAAAAAGGGTGGGAATTGACGAGGTCGTTCTGACCAACATCTGTCATACCATCAATTCATGGCAGGAAGAGCAAAGAGTGTTCTCCTGGGAGAAGACGGAAAATGGGTATACCAACATCTTGGAAGAGGCGGAGTTGAATGCCAAGAGATTGAACATACGGCTCAGGAGGCCATCCTTAAACCCCATCGATGTGCCGGTATGCGAAGAGAACCCACTTCGGAACCTCTATCTATCGGTCGATGGGGAAGTCTCTCCGTGTGTGTATCTCAATCCTCCGTTGCCATCTCCCTTCAAAAGGATCTTCTGCGGGAAAGAATATTGGGTTGACAAGGTGAGTTTCGGGAACCTCTTTCAGGAACCTTTCCCGCTGATCTGGGATCGCAAACCTTATGAGGATTTCAGAAACCGATTTATCCAGCGGAAAAAAGAATCCACGGAACTTTATCTGTCGTTGCTCAGTGGGGGCACATTGAAAGATGTGCAGGGACAGGTTTTTTCGAATCCTCCGGACCCCTGTAAGAGCTGTCATAAAATCCTTGGAGTCTAAGACAGATTGTCGAGTGTATCGAGCCAGGCTTCTTTCAACATGGTTGAGGAGGGTCCGTGACCCGGGAAGATCGACGTTTTGGGCGGGATGACACTGTTCAGTCGCTTCAGGCTTCGAAGCATCAACCCCATGCTGTGGGGTCCCCGTATCTTCCCAAATTCACCTTTGAAGAGCGTATCCCCTGTAAAGAGAGCACCTGCCTCCCGAAGGTGGTAGCAGAGGGATCCCATGGTGTGACCGGGGGTATGGAGGACTTTGATCGTAGTGTCTCCGAGCTTCAGCGACTGGCCGTCGTTAAGCAACAGATCTGCTTCCAGGCCGCTTTCTTGTTGTCGAAGCAGATCCCGGTCGGAGGTGTGCAGACAGATCGTACCGCCTACGTCCTTTTTCATCCGTGAGAGGGAACTGATGTGGGAGGGATGCCCGTGGGTGATGAGGATGTATTTCAGGGTGGCTCCAAGATCCTTGAGGGACTCCTGCACAGCGTCGACGCAATCTCCGGCATCCACCACTGCAGCCTCAGTCTTGTTCACAAGAAGGTAGACATTCGTGTCCTTCGGGGGAGCAAGGATTGTCTTAATGATCAGGTTGTTTTTCATCATGTCCTTTCCCCGTAATGCCTCACAATGTGTGAAAAATCAAATGCTTGGAAAAAACTAGCACTCGCCCGTGAGGGCGAGGCTCTTGGAAAAACTTTAGACCTGCCTGCGCGAAGCCCCGCCTCCAGAAGCCTTGCGGAGGGCAGGCGCTTCGGCGAAGGCAGGGCGGCACCTTTAATACTTAAGCCAAACAAGCATCAATACAAATAACTCCAAAGACTTACTACTGAGAAAGGCTGTCCTACCTATGACACTCCGCGATTCTAAAGTTTTGGATAGAGACTCGACCTGAGAGGGCGAGGAAAAGAACGAACTAATTTTATCACACCTTCTCATTCGTTCGTGGATGGGAAAATGTTTTCCGCCTCGGCCGCCCTTAACCGAGCTGTTGCCTCCTCCATCTTTATTATAATGTCGGGAGCTGACGCCGTCTTGACGGTCTGACTGGCAGCGAGATTGACTTCCTTTTCGATCCCCTCGAGTTGGTTCACGAAGGCTATGTAGCCCTTCCGAGTCAAGTAAGCATTTCTGACCATCGAGCTGTAATCCTTCCCATCTGCATTGAAGAGCCTGTAATAATGGTCGAGAAGCAGCTCTACCTCGCGCATCTGTTTTTGGCGGATCTTGATGGAGTAAATCCCCTTTTTGTCCGAAGTCAGGATCTGACTCGTTTGGTCTCTGATCTGACTTAAGGCATCTTCGCGGTTCTGGCCTTTCTTCACCATGTCGAAGGCCCCTTGAAGCGCCAGCTTCTTGGTAAAAAGGAAATTCAGCGTGAAGATTTCTCTGGCCCGCTTGAATTTCAACACATTGAAAACGAAGACGATGGGGATGAGGACATCCCATACGGTCACGGAGCTTTCCCCGATTACGCTCCTGGCCACGGCCTTGGCCACGGTGTTTTCCTGGGCGAGAATGTTCTCGTATTTAGTATCCAGAATCGTCGGCAGGAGCTTTCCCATGTTTGCCTCTCAAGAGTAGATGCGCTCGATCTCTTTTCTTCTCATCTCTTCCACCTGCACCTGTTCTGCCCGCAGGCGCTGCCAGATTTCAGGGGTTCCGCCATGAATCTCGGCAACAGCCCCATCGACCTCCTGTTCAGCAGCCGCAAGTCTCTGCAAATAACCCACGAACTGGTCCTGCGTTTTGTAGGCGTTTCTGACTAACTCGTGATAACTATTTCCCTCTGCCTGGAAAAGCGCAATGTAATGATCGATCAGCAGATTGATTTGCTCCATGTGCCCATGGAGGAGTTTTTCCGAATAAAGCTTGAGTGAGATCAGCCACTGCCTGATTTCCTCCTCAACCCGAGAAAGCACCTGTTTTCTGTCGTCACCCTTGAGAACTTCGAACGTCCCGTGGAGGGCCGACTTCCTGGGGAAGAGAAAAAGTTCACCATACCTCTTCGTTTCACTGTTTCTCCTGAGAAAATCAAAAATGAACATACCCGGGATAATAAAATGCCACGTCGTCAGTGGCTTCTTCACGACAACTCCGAGGGCAACCGTCCTGGCGAATGATTCCTCGGCTTGCAAAATGATCTGATAGGTATCTTGCATTGTCTTTTCTTGGCCAATAACATACCATTCTCCAACTCTGGGTGTCAATTTGATTGAACCGCAAAACCAGGGCGACGGTTAGGGCAAAGATGCCGGTTTGGCAAACAGGGACTAAACCTTACCCCTCCCTTCGCACCACACCAGAGTTTTTGCGGCCTCAAAGAGGAAAAAAGAAGGGGCCATTTAGGCCCCCTCTCTTTACTGATGCATTTATTAACGATTAATCTGGTGGGATAGGTGGAGCGAAGAGCCATCCGGACCAGAGCACCCACACAACGATCAGTGTCCACACGGCATTGAAGGCCTGAGCAATCCAGTACACGATGGCCGGCTTGCCACCGCCCACGGAAATCAGATCTTTTAGGCGGGTGTCAAGGCCGATGCAGACAAAGCAAAAGGCGAAAAACCAGTTTCGATAGGCTGTGCAGAGACCTTCAACCGCCTTCCCGGTTTCTGCGCTTAAGAAAAAGGTGACAAAAATGGAGGCGACCACGAACCCGACGATGAACTTGGGAAAGCGATACCAGACCTCTGCAAAGGACGGCTTTTCACCGGTCGCTTTCTTCTCCAGGCTGACGGTTGCCCAAATCGCAAGCAGAAAAGCCGCAAACCCGATCAAGATGTTCTGTGCCATCTTGACCAAGGCAGCGGCGTTCAAAGCAGCCTTCCCGCCATAAACCTCGCCGGCGGCGACAACCGCCCCGGTATTGTCGATGACTCCTCCGAGCCAGGCTCCTGCCATATTGCCCGGGAGGCCCATCCATTTGGCCATAGGAGGCATAATAACGATGCAGATGACCGCACCGATCATCAGCCATGCCAAGACGTAGCTCACCTCTTTGGGGTCTCCCTGAACCGCTCCGCCCGCGGCGATGGAGGCCGAGACGCCGCAGATGGAGACACCGGTCGCAAGGACGCTGGAAAATCGCTGATTGATTCCAAAGCGCCTCGACAGCCAGTACGCAAAGAACCAGACCGCAGAAACGACGAGGATGGCCTGAACCATGGCGACACCGCCTGCCTTGATGACCACAACAAAGTTGATTGTCGCCCCCATGACGACCAAACCGACTTTAATAAAGAACTCGGTCATGACGGCGGGCTTCAACCACGCGGGAACACCAAAAACGTTACTGATCAGCAGACCGATGAAAAGCGCCCAGAGGACATACTCAAAGCCGTAATACTTGATTCCCTTCTGCCCGGCAATGACCATGGCGATGAATGCGATGATGAAGATGACAAGGAACCCGGGGATATAGCGTTTCACATCCCGCTTCATCACCGCGGCACCGATCATCGTTAATATCGCCGTGGTGATGAACAGGGCGACCAGGGGGCCGAGCGTGCCCCAGCCCTGAGGAAGGGCTTTGGAGAGTGTCGTCCAGGTCCCGATACTCGGGGCCTTGGGCAATATCCCTGCGATCGCCAACAACAAGATGAACCAGCCAACCCAGCAAGCCCACCAGTCCTCCTTCTTCCACAAAGACGACCAATCAATTTTTGCCATAACTTTCCCTCCTCAGTACAGATATGACGATGATTGGATGCAGATCCGTTTCTCTTTTCTCTTCTTGTCGACATCCCTCCTTTCTTAAAGTGACGGTATTTTAATAGTGAGAAACTACTCCATTTCACTAGGCTTGTCAACAGAAAAGTTTTTGAAAAGTTTTTGAAAGAAGAGTTTTTGTTGTGTTAACAAAGGGAGAACGGTTCCCATAACTGGCAAGGCAAAATGTTCCCAATGGAAGGGGACAAGATTCTATTGAGTCAGAGGCAGTTACAAAAGTGGCTTCTGACGAAGAGGGGGGAACCATGGAAGATCACCTTATCCTGCCTGATCTCCTTTGGAACCATGCTTCAGTGATTGGCTACAAATTCCAAACCAAGTTTTCTTAGCGTATCCGGGGTTGGGATTCCTTCCTTATCCCATCCCCGTAAGGAGTAATAGTCATTCAAAGCCATTTCGAGTTTCTCTAAGGGGAAGTATTTCCCTTTCGCAGCGCCTTCTGGAATCGGTTCATGGGTCACACGGTAAGGGAGAATGTCATCTTTTCTGCTCATTCCTTCCCGGCAGTTAAAGGCACGCTCTAAAGTGACAATCCGTTCGCCAATCCTTTCTAAATCTTCAAGCTGGATATCCCAACCTGTCACTGCATTCAGGAGCCGGAGATGATTGATCCCTAACCTGATCCCCAGTCCCTGCTCCGTCACGAATCGGCATTGAGTCAAGGAGTCTCCTACTGCCGATAAATTTTGAGTGCTGATGACAAACTTGGTCTGGAGGTTCATGTCACTGTGCAGGGGATCGTCGGGAGGAATGGCTCGAAACGTCGGTCGGTGGTCATGGTGGCTGCCCCCTCGGGTGTTGGTGGCGTAGCCTATCGCGTTAATCGGATAAGCCCTAGCAGAATGGCCAGGTATTTCCAAACCCTTTACCCCATAAAGAAGTTTCTTCGCCTCTGGGCCTAATCGCTCGGCCATTTTGAAAGATCCCTCGGCGAGAAAACCGCCCAGCCCTTCTTTCTTCGCAGTCTTTTGGATTAAATCGAGGACAACACTAGGATCGCCGAAGCGAGGAGAGATTCCTCCAGTATATTCATTGGGAAGAATACCTCGTTCGTAACACTCCATGGCAAACGAGAGGGTAACACCCATGCTTACCGTGTCCACCCCCATGAGGTCACAGAGGTGGTTTGCAGCCATGATAAAGGGGAGGTCGCAATTATCCGTCATGGTGCCCAGGGCAAAAAGGGTCTCATACTCGGGCATCTTCCAACGGAGTCCAGCAAATTGGCCCTCTTTCACCTCGGAAACCTTGCCGCAGGCAACCGTGCACTGGGCACAGGCAGAATGTTGCACAAAGTAGTTGTCTTTCAGTTTTTCCGAACTGATTGCCTCCCAAGAGCTGTTAATCTCCTGTTGCAGGTTTCGAGTTCCAAGTGCACCCTGAGATTGATAAAGACTGACTAGGATTGGGGTACCAAAATTGGCCATGCCCTGGGTCTTTTTCTTCAGCGGTTCATCGCATTCCTTCACCAGATTTTGCAATCCCTCTGGATCAGCTACCTCTGTCCTGTACTTGCCTTCGACCACGACCGCTTTGAGTTTTTTACTTCCCATGACCGAACCGATTCCGCCGCGGCCGGCCATGCCATGCCTCCCTTTCCACTGGTGGGAAATACCGGCAAACCTAACCCCTGCTTCGCCAGCAGGACCAATCGCCGCCACATCCGCCCTATCACCATGGATGTTCAGTAATTCCTCAGTCGTCTCTTGAGTGTTTTTCCCCCATAATCTCTCTGCAGACAAAACTTTTCCACCTTCTTCATTAACATAGACATAAACCGGGACCGGAGATCTTCCTTGAATGACGATGGCCTCAAATCCTGTACGCTTTTGGGTGATTGCAAACCTTCCTCCGAAAGTGGAATCAAAAAAACCTCCCGTGAGGGGTGATTTTGTAGCGACGTAGGCCCGACTTGTGCCGGGAGTGCGCGTATCCGTGACGGGTCCCACAGCAAAGACCACCCTATTCTCGGGAGAGAGAGGGTCAATACCAGGCTTCAACCCATCGTAAAGAATCTTGGCAGCAAATCCATTCCCACCTAAGTATTTCCTGGCAAAGCTTTCGTCGAAAGTCTGGATGTTGAAACTATTTTTCTCCAGATCGATGGTCAATATCTTTCCCGAATATCCGTTCATGGTTCTTCTCCTATGGAGTCCCACGGGCAAAGCTTGTAGTACCTTGCCCAACGCCCATGTGGGGACGACATTCCGGCCACACGATGGCGTACTCCTCCTCCCGGTTATTATCGGGGAGTCTCCTGTTGCCGGAATGAGGTCACATCTTCCTCTGACTACACACCCTTTATCTAAAGTAGGAGCTGCGTTTCTTCGATGATCCTGTGCCGGAGTTCCAGAAAGGCCGCATCCGTGTGTTCACGTGGCCGGGTGAATGTTCATCTCTAACCATGGGTCTCTGCATCAGCAATGGGCAGTGCCTTGTCGAACACGTCCATGGCGTGGTCTATCTCATCCTTGGTAATCGTCAAGGGGGGTGCGAGCATGATGACGCTCACTTGACCAGGCAGGCAGTAAACGCCCTCCTGAAGCGCTT
>Ga0315279_10007456_pt1 | contig 13523 bp, 13 predicted proteins | sample YL17G06_20_MG_FD_203694 | JGI IMG/M metagenome (GOLD analysis project Ga0315279, IMG submission 203694) | Sediment microbial communities from Yellowstone Lake, YNP, Wyoming, USA - YL17G06_20 | ecosystem: Environmental > Aquatic > Freshwater > Lake > Sediment | place: USA: Wyoming | collected... | reverse complement strand
TTTCAAAAGCGTTCAAACAAAGGCTAAACGTAGTTCATCCAGTAAGACTAAAAGAGAATTCTGACGAAAGAATATGGTCATTGTTCTCGATAGATTACAGAACAAGCCCATTGCGCATTGCTTTTCCAAGGATCACAGGGCTTTCAGCAATGAAACTTGGTATCATCTAACGTACTGGATAATAAAGAATGGGGGCTCTTTCCATCAAATCCTTTGTTGTGAGGATTCCGAAAAGACAAGCAAACCTTCTCTTCTTCTTTCATTTCTCTCCCCCCCATCTGCCGTAAGAACAGTCGAAGGCACCTAACGAGCATATCCAGATGTTTTTTGACTTCAACGCGGTGATGAAATAATCCATTTCGCTGACAGATATTGAGATCTGACTGGCGTTCTATTCTCAGTCAATAACTCTAATAATATCCCGTGCAGACTATTCCATATGTTCTCTTCCACATAATCTCGAGTACGTACCGCGTACTCTGCTCCAGAGACGAATCGCTTGCTAATGTTACATAGTCTCCAGCGTCAATCTTCCCATTATTGTTCAGGTCGTGAACTACTACGACAAATGATATGTCAGGTTGTTCTTGAAAAGGTTGACTGAAATAACTCATTATCATGGGATGATCGATGCCGGTTTGAATATCACGAGACATATTCGGTTGATCATCGATCCAGAGAATGAGAATACATCCGGAATATGATGTTGCTTTGTCAGGCTGTCCGAATGTGAAGTTCAGTGTCGTATTTGAGTCTATCTTCACATTCATAAAAGATCCATGTGGTGGCCCGAAAAAGTGATCGCCCCACAAAACGACCACGGTGGCAAGAATCAGAAGGATAATTCCAGCTAGCATGAGGACGATTCTCAGGATCCTCCAAGAATTGGCCACAACATACCCTCCCTATGGCTTTTCAGGAAATCGATATATGACAAATTAGAGGCCAAAGGGCGATAAAAAGAGTGTGGTGCTGCGATTCGATTCTTTCAATCTGCATTCTATTCTCGCTCACAAGTTGTGATAATGCGCCGGAAGATGGGTGTGATATCACACTATTCATTCTCAAAATGCCCCCAGCAGATTTCTGTATGAGTTCTAGCCCACCAAATCTCGAATCCGATCCGTTCATTGGTTGCCAGAATTGAACTGCTGGTTACGGTCAGATAATCTCCTCCATCTATTCTTCCGTTATCGTTCAGGTCGTGAACTACTACGGTGTATGTCCCGTTGGGATGTATGCTGCTGTAGTTGAATATCATAGTATGGTCGGTGCCAGTTTGTATGGGACGGATACTGCTCTCCAGAGTATTGACCCGGAGAACAAAATAACAGCCGGAGAACGGTGTCGCTTTGTCAGGCTGTCCGAACGTGAAGTTCACTGTAGTGTTTGAATCTGCTTTCGTACTTACGATAGATACATGTGGTGGTCCGAAAAGGTCATGACCCCAGGCAACGACCACGGTAGCAAGAATCAGGAGGATGACTCCTGCCAAGGTCACGGCAATTCTCAGAATCCTCCAGGGACTAACCACAATCGCTCCTCCTCGTGTCTTTGTCGGAAACTGATGATATGAATAATCCATGAGTCAATGGGCGATAAAAAGAGTGCGGTGTTGCGATTCGGGTCTCTCAATCTACATAAATATCAGTTCACGACATGTTATAGTTGAATGACAGAAGACCGCTTTGCTTGGCGCGACACAGTACCCCTTATCTTCGCGGGACTTTCATTGCTCTCTCTGTCTATCTTCATCTCTTCATGGGTGTTCATATGCGATGCGGGTCATATTCATGACCAGGTGTGGTATTCCGCTGATCACTATCTGTTGCCGCCGTTGATCATCATACTTTCCTGGCTTACTATTGGAAGCGAAGTTCTGGTCACTTGGCATCGTGATAGTGTACTAGTAACTCGTTCGTTCTTGGCGTTCAGTGTCATATATTCGATTGCGGTGTCGGTCATTATGTTGATCTTCTTCTGGTCCTTTTTTGTCATATACTGATTGTCTTCACATGACTCTGGTTTTGTGGTTGGTTTGGTCTGTCATTCAACGGAAGATGCCGTCATATTCAGTCATGAGCCGACCGTCACTGTGCATCCCGCATCTGCCGTCAGAACCGTCCGAACCGTCAGAAGAATGGTGGACCGAGCGGGATTTCTGTTCAAGAAAATGACTGGCAAGAGGTCGAATTGTACAGTTCACGGTACAAAGCATCTGTTCGAAGGTATGAAAGATAGACCAAACCTCTTCCATTCCTTCTTTTTACATTTCAATAATAGTTGAAAATTCTGATCCATTATATCCGTATTATTTTATATTTTAGGAAGGATTCCGACGGTATCTCTCCCAATGTTGATATAGGCCCTAGGGGCATCGTAAAGACGTGGAGGAAAAAAATGTTCATCATGCAAATAGCGAAGCATAGCCCTGAGACCTGTCCAGCCTATGAACCAAAGTATAGGGCCATGACCGTAAACTGGTATGAGAAAGTCGAAGCACTAGCGGCAAAGCACAAAATCAAGGTGATCGGGGTTTGGAACGACCACCCAGGCCATATAATATATGCAGTCTATGAGGCGTCTAGCATGGATGCCTTTATGGGCCTAGCGATGGAGCCTGAGTGGATGGCACCCACGGCCTTCTGTACAGGCGCAATAAAACCTGTATTCTCTGCCAAGGAAACGCTGGCAATGCTCAAAAAGTAGAATCGACAGGTTCGGGAAACACTTTACTTTCTTTTCCTTTCAGCTATCCCCATCTGCCGTCAGAAGTGTCAGACTATTCCGGAGTAACATCGCCAGTTCGCCGTTTGTCCGATCTCTCTCCTGATGCCTTTGCGTCAAACATCCGTTGAAATTCTGATTCGGGGACGAGCATCCGTTTCATCAGCTGGCCTAAATGGGAAAGATGAAATCAACTCTGATAATGGTCACCCACGTCTTAATACCACCAAACCAAATCGATAACCGTTGACCCAAGGTGACTGAGTTGAAAGCCACGCAGTCTGTCAGAGTGCGAGAATCGACAAGTTTCAAAAGAGGAATGCATGACGGCAAAACACATCTCGGACAAAGACCCAGCACATGAGCAATTGCAGCAGCTGGTCATTCTGGCAGTCGTCCTGACCATCCTTGTCGCCTTCATTCTAGATACTCTTTTGCCACTTGGGGTAGCGACCCCGGTCCTATACATAATGGCGGTCGTGGCGAGTCTGGGAACAGGGGATGAGAGAGCCCCACTACTCGTCGGAATCGCCGCAATTCCTCTAATAGTCATAGGTCACTACGGTTCTTTTGGATACCTTACATCCCCGTCTGGGGCTGAGTCGCTGGGAATGGCAAACCGCTTTCTATCGATTATCGCGATCGGGACGGTCGCTGCGACATCAACCTACTATGTCAGGGCCGACTCGGCCCTTCGTAGACTGAATATCGGTCTGGACAATGAAGTGACACAAAGGACGGAAGAGCTTTGGATAGCTAATGGCTCGCTCGCATTCGAGGTTGAGCAACGCGAGACAGCCGAGAGAGCACTTCAGTCAGAGAAGGACAAGCTCGAGGTAACGCTCAAGAGCATCGGCGAAGGCGTGATAGTGGTCGACTGTCTTCAAAAGATAATGATGATCAACAGCGTTGCCGAGCAGCTTACTGGCTGGAAATTCTCCGAAGCGGAGGGTAAGGATTTCGATGAGGTCCTCAGAATCGAAGACGAAGAAACGGGGGTGGAATGCGAGAATCTAGCTTCGATGAGCCTCAAGACTGGAAAGATCGAGGATCTTCCGAATCATGCAATCCTAGTCTCGAGAGATGGCACCCGTAGGAGGATAGATACTTCGGGCGCTCCAGTGGTGATGGAAACAGGACAGACTCTGGGCGTCATAATCATCTTCCGGGACATCACCACCCAGATTAGAATGGAAGAAGATATCGCCACTGCGAAGAAGCTTGAATCAGTCGGGTTACTGGCTGGAGGGATAGCGCACGACTTCAACAACATCTTGACGGCAATCGAAGGGAACATCTCGTTAGCATTGGCGTCTGCCCGTTCCCGGAAGGGGGTTGTCAAGAGGCTTTTGGAGGCGGAGAAGGCATGCGTGAGAGCAAGAACTCTATCGAGGCAGCTTCTCACCTTTGCAAAAGGGGGGGAGCCTGTCAAAGCTGTGTTGCCAGTCCCGGAGATACTTGAAGATACGACAAGTCTGGCACTGTCAGGATCCAGCATCAGACCTATGTTCTCGGTCGATGAAGACATCTGGTCAATCGAAGCAGACGAAGGGCAGATCAGCCAGGTAATTGCCAACATCGTTATGAATGCAAAAGAATCAATGCCGAATGGCGGCGAGATCATCATATCAGCCGAGAATGTGGAACTCCAGTGCGACTCTTCCACCCTGAAGGCCGGCCCCCACGTGAAGATTGCGATCAAAGACAGGGGAGTGGGAATTCCCCCTGAAAATCTCAGCAGGATTTTCGAGCCGTATTTTACTACAAAGCCCAGCGGAAAGGGATTAGGCCTAACGATCGCGTATTCAATCGTCAAGAAACACAATGGACACATCGAAGTTGATTCGGAAGTTGGCCGCGGATCGGCTTTCCACATCTACCTACCTGCTTCTGAGAAAAGAATAGACCACGAAGTGGAGGAAGTCACGGAGCACGTTTACGGCTCCGGAAAGATACTTTGGATGGACGACGAGGAGGGGATAAGGGATGTTGGCGAGGCCATACTTGGCTCGCATGGGTATGAGGTCGAATTCGCTGTCAACGGTGACGATGCGATTCAGTTGCACAAGAAGGCTCTTGCGGCAGGCAATCCTTACGATGCCCTAATCCTGGATCTGACAATAGTTGGAGGAATGGGGGGGAAGGAGGCGATTGTAAGGATAATGGAGGCCGATCCTGAAGTGAATGCGATAGTATGCAGTGGATACTCCAACGATCCTGTGATGGCCGACTATAAGCAATACGGATTCAATGGAGTGTTGCCGAAGCCGTTCAACATTGAGGAACTGTTGAGAGTTCTTAATGTAACAATGCGGGACAAAGCGACAAGACATTGCAGAAGTCACGCCCCGGCAGAATTGGCTGGTTAGGCTGTAGGAATCGGAGATGTCTGGCTAAATGGAGTACGGGCGTCGGATTTGAACCCGAGCATATCTAGATGTTCTTTTTCCGATTTCGATTGAGGAGATGATGCATTACTCTGTCATGTTTGATATGACTTCTCTCACGGGATCACATCGTCTGAACGACCACTCCGTGCAAACCTACAAGATGATTTCTGATGATGAGAAAGCAGGACATACGTCAAGAATGTAATGAAGTTGCAGTAATATTGCTAAACGGGGGATATGACATGGCAATAAATATGAATTGGGGGGCACTGGGACTCGGCGCAGTCGTAGCATTCGCTATAGGCTGGTGGATATTCGGTCTGCTTGGCGCGGTAATATTGGCCATCATAGTCTGTGTTTTGATGGGAATTCTGACGTTTAAGTAGGAAATGGCAGGTCTGTCAGAAGCGGCTAGAGTATCGAGCTGAGGAATTTCTCAATGTCCGAGACGACAAGAGCGCTTCCGCAATATGGACAGTTGGTCAGCCTGTCAATTGAGGTATCTTTGTTTATTGTTATCCCGGCCTGGCAGTTCGGACACCTATAAGGAACAACTAGTTGCCTTGCCTTATCTGCTCGAGTAGGTGGTTTATGTCCACATACTGATGCTTCACTATGGTTGTCTTGCCCATTTCTCTAAGTGCCTTGGCTTTATCAAGGTAACCAAGTCTTTCGTAATCTCTCGCAGCATCCTCGTATCTTCCTGCCTGTTCGGCCTTTGTGGCTGCGCTGATAGCACCAACGGTCTCACCGTTGACATTGTTCCCGCAGAACCCACAGGATAATTCAAGAGTGTAGGTTATGTTTCCATAGTATTCCTGACCGAGCTGTACGCGTCCTGTTGGATCCATTACGGTCTTCTGAGGTCTGTACATCAAGAAGTGAGTGACCTGCAATTGTCCCCGGGTCTTGCAGATTGGGCATACGTTGTCCCACGAGGTAAGAACTCTGTTCTGGTAGTTCTTCGCAAGTACCGCGTAGCAGTCGAGACAAAGGTTCACTCCGTTCTGGTTGGTGAAGCAATTGACACATACGTATTTGCCACAATTTGTGCAACGATCTAGACGCAGCGCTATCCTCGAGGCTCCGCATCTTTTACAAGTCAATCTGAATAGAGGCATTTCCTATTCTACTACACAATGGTTGAATTTAGTTATTGTTGTCTCCCCATCTGCCGTCAGAAGTGTCAGTAGTATTGGATGGCGCTGCCCGGACTGGAAATAGTGACCAGCCCGTCAGGAGAGAAAACAAATCAACTCGGAGATCTGTCGTCGACCAAAGTCAATTCCCCGCAATTGAAGACAGAAAACAGTTGCCTTTTGGTGCGCAAAATTGTGCAGGGGGTGCGATTTGAACGCACTGGCATCCAGACAATTATTCTTTGGTTTCAATCAAAAGGGAACTGAGATCTGGGCGTCCAGCAAACTCTTTCCCTTTTCTTTCCCTTGTTTTTCTTCAATTTTCCTCGTTCGCAACCAGCAGGGGCGAGGATTGTGCGGTTTTGCGGTTTTGAGCTGATTACGAACAGATCCGATTAGCATGAATAGAATTGAATCCAACGAAATCATTACTGGCGAGATTAAAGCGGAAGCAGGCGGCATATTATGCTGCCGATTAGCACTGTAGGTTGACTAAGAAATTGCATTATCCACCGGAGATGACTGAGTCGTTTTCTTGATTAAGTTGGTATCGCGCCTTAATAGATGGTGCCCATCATAGACAGCCTAATCCACACGTAGAGAACCAAGACAGTTCCCAAGCCCGCAGCCGCAACAGATAGACCGCTCGGCCCTTTCTTGCCTTCAAACACAGAGAGAGACGGTTCGCTCCTAAGGGCAGCCGCCCACCAAAGGATCGGTGGGATGGCCACGACCCACAGCGAGCTAGCGCTGAACATCATACTTGGATAGATGAGGCCCAGAATCAATACTATCAAGAAGACCATGACCCCAGAAGCTGCCAAGGATAGTCGAGTTAACTTGCGGTGGGATGCGAAGCCCAGAATCGTCAGATAGGTAATGATGACTATCCCCCCGATGAGGAAATCATACAGGATGGAGTAGGTCCAGAAGAAACTAAGGTCATAATAGCCCCAGTTGAGCAAATCAACCCACCACAATTGGACCGACAGGATGGCGATGACAAGCAGCAGCGTCACCAAAACTGGAGTCAACACCGAAAATCTGGAAAGATATGCTGATACCTCCCACAACAGGAGAATCAGAATTACGATTGAGAGATAGGCCGTTATAGCTTGACCAAAACCATAGTCAGCGTAATTCCTAGGAGGAATAACGGTGTAAACAAGAAGCAGAGTTCCTATGATTAGGAAGACAGCTGCAATTGACCATCTCCAAACTGCTCGGATAGACGCAACCCCTAATGCTCATCAAGATATTGACGATAAGTATCAATCGGAGACGATTGTCGAAGTGGACGTTCACACGGGCGTCCCGATCGATCAAGCATCTCAGAGCATGAGGCACTTCATAGACACTTACTACAGAGCGGTACTATTGCCGCGCTCGAGTTGAATCTGTCTTCGCTCATATCAATGTGGCATACAATCACATGTTCTTGCGTGAGCAAGCTACAACTGCAGAGGAAGATTGGCTCGACTTTCGAAAATGATTGTCCTGAAGAAGATGCGAGTGGGCTCAGCGGATATTGAGCATCGATCTAGTCAGATGGTCAGAATCGAAATTCAATTCCAGCGTGAAAGGGGGGACCAGTTCGCAGAACCATTTTCCTTCTTTTTCTCCCTGGATCACACTCGCCATATGCCGTCAGAACTGTCAGAAGTGTCGTATCAAGGGTGGCTGCTGGGACTAGAACCAGAGCACATCCAGGAATTCCTTTTCCGATTTCAATAATCAAGGAAATGCGGAATCCGATCCTACCGTAGTGGATTTCTACCTCGAATCAGTTCATTTGGAATGAGGATTGATAAGAAGGTTTAAGTTGATCGCTGAGAATGAAAAAAGGGGAACGACTCTGGGGAAGACCAAGGTATCGATAAAGGCAGTCATTACGATACTACTGCTGGTCATGATACCAGTAGTTTCTTTTCTTATCGTCAGTGAGTTGGGAATTATTAAGACCCCGCCGGATAAGATGTTTGTTGGAGAGGACGCATTTCCCCAAGGTTGGGTAAGAACCTATTTTGAGATCGAGAAATACCCAAGTCCGGTCATCAATTGGACAGCTGTAGTGTCGTTCTCAAACAATAGCTCTGCTGCAAGGGAAGAAGCCCTGATAAGAATCACTTCCTACAACTCCCCGTTGGTTGCTCATGAAGAGTACTTGAGATCCATTGGAGGAACAAACATGAATATGACAAGAATCAGCCTCGGCGATGAGGGACACTTCGAGTTATGGGCCGGTTCCGAACCGAACCCCGCAGTAGTTGAGTATGTGTTCAGGGAGAATAACATCCTTGTAATTATCGTGTTCAGCAAGTACTCACCTGCGGATCAGTATCAGCCGAATCCATATCAGCCATGGATGGATGAGGTCGCGAGGTTGCAGGCATCGATGATTCGATAGCAGATAGCATTGTGGAACAGGTGTCGCCCCATCTGCCGTCATAGCCGTCGGAACACGCAATCAAGTAACGGCGTGCAGCTTCACAAAAATCGGATCCGGTCCTGTCTCTCCAGAATTGATAGCCTAGACGCAATCTTTTTTACTTCAATCCTCTTTGGCTCGTTGGGGTGTAATGCTGACCAATAGCCTGGATTGCAGGTCAATGACAGAAGAGGAGCATATTGTCTCCGCCTCCTGCACCAATGGCGTCGGCTTGGAGAAGGCTACGAAGCCCGAACCCTCAACGGTCACTATCTTAATGGCTGGCATCGGCGGATTGCTTGCCTTCTTTGGCCTCTCCTTCGGATTGGTAGCTGCAGTCGCTGAGCCAGGGTTCCTGATAGTCTGTTTGATTACCTGCGTTATCGCCGTTTCGCTCTTCATGATGGCCTATGCGGCGAGGAAAAAGCAGATAGGAGATTGGGAAAGGGCGGAGGAAATGGCATTGGCCTCGGCAAGATGCAATTATTGCGGCTCGCAGAACCCCAAAGGTACCGAGAAATGCGAGTCATGCGGTGCTCCGCTATGAAGGTCATACTGCGTCATGAGCATACACGCGGATTCTCACCATCTCAGTCGATCATGCGGCTTGGACACCAAGGATGCGGTGAGGTTCGGTTCGTGAGAGATGAGCTGAAACCTTTCTTTCCTTTTCCATTCCTTCTGCCTCTACCCATCTGCCGTCAGAACCGTCACTATTATCGAATTAGAGAATGATGGACGGAGCGGGATTACGGCCCACGATTCTGAGTGGCAAGGAATCGATTTGTACCGTCCACGGTACAAAGCACCTGTTCGAGGGTATGAGAGATAGACCGAACCTCTTCCGTTTTTCTTCTTTCCCCACCCCTCCTGTTGTTTAGATAATTTGATTATAGAATCATTACAAATCGCAAAGGATTTATATGATGAATCACCCAGACTCGTTCTCTATGAATGATGAGGATGTCGCGTGGATTCGAGAGAATTTCAGAATCTCGCAAGATTACTCGGATGATATCATACGAAAAGTTGCCGAGAAAATCGAGAGATCGAAACAGAAAGAACTGAAGAAGGTTGTCGGCAACAGAATCGAGCTGAATACCATCAATCGCAGCATCTTGAAAGAGAACATGTTCTTACCGAATGAGGGAGAAACGTGGCTCTGGGAAAGGGCAGGGGATCTTTTCGTTGACGGGTATTTCGGTCCTTGCTGTATCTGGGCACGCGCGGCACTTGAGTATATGATGCAGAAGGAATGTTTGAGAGATCCGAATGTTTGCGTCAACCTCAAACGGAGGATCGAGCAACCTAAACGGAATCCGGGACTGGACATTATGTTTGATGAACTTGTATTGGCAGGATCGTGGACCGATGCTGATCGCAAGCCATTCGTCACCGTGAAAAACAACGGAGACTACTCTGCCTATCACAGACTAGACAAAATCATGAGCAAAGGGGCAGAGGATCGTGAGTTCAAGTTTGTGCGTGCGCAAATTGGTGCCGATGGACTGGAAACAAAGGGAATTGATGTGAGGACCACTTTCGAATTCTGGCGTGGTGTTGAGGAACGAGGTATGGCCGAGAAATCACTTAGGGCTCTCCTCCAATTGCTCGTGAGACATTGCGGACTTACAAAGAGTGAGGTTGATGAACTTGCGAGGAAGAGAATTGAAGAGCTTGAGAAGAACGGTAAGCTCAAAATCGATCGTGTAGGTCTAGGATGATTTCGGAGAATCACTTAGCCAGCTCCCTTCCTCATCTCTGACGGACTATTGGGCTCTTGAAGAGGAAATTTCCTCCCGGAGGAAGGATAGCACGATAACATGATGGGTCAAACCTTAGCCCTTTCTCTTCGTTCTTCCCATCTGTCGTCAGAACTGTCTGAATTGAAGTCCTCATGTGACGATACTATCTCAGATGAAGCCAGACCTTTGGACGAATAGGGAGTCAATAGTACACCGAGGACGAATCCTTTAAGTTCCACTGTGAAGAATACATCAATGGGGAAAGGTGGGGTGATCAGAATGAGACCGAAGAAGAGTGCAAGTGTCAAGAGCGGATTGAGGAAGGGTCTTCCGTATCTGCTGCAAGCTCAGGAACAGAGCCTCAATGAGGCTGATACGGTAGTAAGAGTGGTCAAGGTCTTCGAGGATATTCTGGGTTATGACGCGCTGACCGAAGTCTCGAGGGAAGCCCAGATGCGGGACAAATACATCGATGTGCTTCTGAAGACCGGAGACGTTCCAAGGCTGATCGTCGAGGTCAAGGCGGCAAGCGTCACCCTCAGGGACAGGCATATCGAACAGGCTGAAAATTACGCATCGAGAAACAACTTCAGGTGGGTTCTTCTCACGAATGGCGTAGCCTGGAATCTATATCATCTCACCTTTGAAGAGGGCATAGAATATGAGAAGGCATTCTCCATTGATCTGAAGAAAGACGATTTCGACCAAGCTGCCAATATGCTGGCACTCTTGCACCATGACTTCCTTCAAGTAGGAGGATTGGATGACTATTGGGAGTGCCAGCAGGCAATGAGTCCCGCGTCAATTGGAAGAGTGCTATTCCATGAGAGCGTCCTCAGGAATATCCGACGAGAAATTAGGCGCGACACCGGGCGGCTTATTGACATCGAGGACCTAGCTAAGGCCGTTCGGAACATGCTTTCACCAGAAGCCCGAGAAGAGATAGGGCGCGTGAGGATTCGAAAGAGAAGGCGTAAAGCAACGACTAAGGAAGGTGCTAACACAAAGGAAGATGCAAAACCTTGCTCGGAATCTGCTTCCTCGGACAGTGGTTCAACTGTTGGAGAAGGAAATCATCCTTCAGCCTGATGCCCTCGACTTGATACTATTATTTCCGAGTTAAAACCGGGCGGAATATAGGTTCCTCGATACTGCTTTTTCTGAGTTCAACGAGTTAAATCGGGCAGATATGCTGGCTCCTCGCTTCGATAAGTTCTTACCTTTCTTTTTCTAGTTTATAAACAATCTTTTTCTCGTTTATAAACAACCTTTTTTAAGTTTATAAATAAACAAAAAGCTATAATATTATTGCGTTGTTATTGATTTGAGGCAAAGAAGAAAATGGTGACCAGTAATGCACCGGAATATCAAGATGTTCAAAATCAAGACTCCTCAGAGAACGATTCATCAAGGATAATAAGTCAGAATTACTATTCTATCTCTGAGGGTTTAGATGCCAAGCGAAGGCCTGGCGACGATATTCCCTCTGTGGTCAAAAATAAGGCTGGCAGGAAGAGGAGGGGTAGGAGCATGGGCCGATATCCCTTCTTGACCTGGGCTATGAAGTATCTCGATAGTGTCGGGAACGGCTACGCACAAACCACTTTTTCCGAGCTGGAAAGAAGGTATCGAAGGATGAACCGGGAATTTAAGGCATTATTCGAATCTGGAAAGGTTGGCACAAATAACCCAGAGAAGATAAGTGCCGATGACGTCCTGGCCTATGTTACCAATCTCAAGAAGAAGGGAATGAAGGAGAGTGGTGTTCTTCATAATATTGGACCTTTGAACAATTTGCTGGCATATGCTGGCAATCCAGCGGTGACGGTGTTTAAGCAAAAATACCGTTCTTCTGTGCCGAAGAAGAGAATGATGAGATATCTAGCACTGGATGAGTCAGTGCTGCAAAGGATTCTCTATAATTCTGAGCAGGTGAAGGAGAGCGATTGGAAGAGATTGAGAGCATATGCGTTAGTCATCCTGGCAATAGGCACTGGATTGCGTAATAAGGAGATTCGTTTCTGTAAGGTAACGGATCTCGATTTATTTAGAAAGGAGATTATTGCCGAGCATGTCAAAGGCGAAGGTACATATGGACAGGCTCGGACCATCGCCATTAGGCCAGAAGCTATCGGGATCATGGAGAAATATCTTAGAGCGCGGAACAAGAAAGTAATGGAGAAGTGTCCAAACAATCTGGCCCTCTTTCCAGCCTTGAGGGACGGGGAGGATGGTTACCTTTCATCTAATGGTATCCGCGAGTTGAAGTTTATCGTTGAGAAGGAGATAGCAGCGAAGTTCGATCTACGAATGTGCAGGAGGACATACGGTCAGAAGGCTATCGATGACGGATTGGACCTCGATGCTGTCTCAGTTCTTATGGGACATAGCACCACCAAGACCACAGAGACGTATTATTGTCGCAAGAGGCCGGAGACCGCGATAAGGGAGGCTCAGACCATCTGGATGTATGGTAACAGCCACCCAGGTGCAAAAACCCCTAAAATTGATTTTAGGAATGAGGTGACTGGATATGCTTAGTGGTGCGGGGGAAGGGATTCGAACCCTTGGACTCCTGCGAGACAAGACCCTCGATCTTGCGCCGTTGGCCAGGCTTGGCTACCCCCGCGTGCGGTTCTGTGAATGCTGGTTGCGTTTATTAAACCTTGCTGCAGGTGTTCAGTCGCTTTCTTGAGAAAAGACCCACTTCACTAATTTGCGCAACTTATAAGTAGAAACGGCGGGAATAATCTAGACCCTTCGAACGTTCTATAATGTCTAGTCTTTAGTTGTGGGGGGGGGAGTCGACGGCACAGAGATATCGGAAAAAGGTAACAAGGTCCGGAAAGGGGGCCTTCTCTCTTTACATCCCGAAGAGATGGATTGATAGATGGAAGGGGGAGCAGGCCAAAGAAAGGACTGTGGACCTACTCCAGATGGACGACCACCTCATCATCTCACCAGTGCTGAAGGGATCTTCGAAATCGGCAATGCTCGACAGCGATTCCGTCGAGGAAGTGAGACACTTTCTCCTCTCATGTTACGTGAGAGGTTTCGAGTCGGCAGAGATAGTGACCAATGGCAGGTTCACAGA
>Ga0315279_10007455_pt1 | contig 13524 bp, 13 predicted proteins | sample YL17G06_20_MG_FD_203694 | JGI IMG/M metagenome (GOLD analysis project Ga0315279, IMG submission 203694) | Sediment microbial communities from Yellowstone Lake, YNP, Wyoming, USA - YL17G06_20 | ecosystem: Environmental > Aquatic > Freshwater > Lake > Sediment | place: USA: Wyoming | collected... | reverse complement strand
CTTCTTGCCCGCCTGGGCCTTGCCCATCAGCACGTCTCGCGCCTGCACCACGTTGGGTTGATCCGCGCCAGAGAAGGTGGCTGCGGCTGGAAGCCCTCCAGTGGCCACGATGACCACATCAGGTTTGGCCTCCTCGATGGTCTTCTCATCCACTGTGCAGCCCAGGTGGACATCGACCCCCAGCAGCTTGAACTGGTATTCGTAGTAGCGCACCGGCTCGGCCATGTCCTGCCTGCCAGGGGCCTTGGCGGCGATCTGGAGCTGGCCGCCCAACTGGTCATGCTGTTCGTACAGGGAGACAGAGTGGCCCCGCAGCGCGGCCGCCCGTGCCGCCTCCATGCCGGCGATGCCTGCGCCGATAACCATCACCCTCTTCTTCACCGGAGCGGGGGTGATCTCCAGTTCCTTCTCCCGTCCCGCGCTGGGATTGATGGCGCAGGTGATGGGGAGGGTTTCATATATGCGGCCCCAGCAGCCCTCGTTGCAGCCGATACAGCGGCGAATCTCATCGAGCCTTCCTTCCCGCGCCTTGTTGGGCAGCTCTGGGTCGCACAGGTTGGCTCGGGTCATCCCCACCATGTCCGCTTGATTCTTGGCCAGGATGTCCTCGGCCACCACAGGGTCGGTGATGCGGCCGACGCAGAATACCGGCACGTCCACCACCTCCTTGATCCCGGCTGCCAGGTAGACGAAGGGGCTGCCGGGCATGTACATGGGCGGGATGGGAGCGCCGCCGGCGCCAACGGTGACGCTGACGTAGTCCAGCTTGCCAGGGGCCGTTAGCTTGGGCATGATCCTTTTCATGTCCTGAAGGCCTAGCCCACCTCCCTGGAACTGGTCGCCGCTGATCCGCAAGCCGACGGTGAAGTCGGAGCCCACGGCAGCGCGGACCGCATCGATCACCTCCAGGATGAAGCGAAGACGGTTCTCCTCGGCCCCGCCATACTCATCGCTGCGGTCGTTGGTGCGAGGGGACATGAACTGCTCGATCAAGAAGCCATGGGTGCCCATCAGCTCTACCCCGTCCAGGCCAGTCTCCCGCATTCGCCGCGCCGCCTCGGCGAAGCCCTGAATCACCTCCTTGACCTCTTCAACCTCCATGGCGTGAGCGATCTCGGCGTGGAAGGAGCCGGGGTTAGCCTCGCTGGACCACAAGGGCAGGCTGCCCTCTCGCGCTCCGTAGAAAATGCTGCCCGGATGCCATAGCTGCGCCACTAGCTTGGCCCCGTGCTCGTGCACCGCGGAGACAATCCGCCTGAAAGGCCCGATGCACGCGTCTTTGTAGGCATGGATGACGAAGGGGTCAGTAGCCGCGGTGGGGTGGACGGCCTGGTCCTCGGTGACAATGAGGCCGATGCCCCCCTTGGCCTTGGAGACCCAGTAGTTCAGGTGGCGGTCGGATGGAAGGCCCCCCTCGGCGAAGCCGGTGAGGTGAGCGGTGCTGAGGATGCGGTTGCGGACGGTGAACGTGCCGATCTTTAGCGGTGTGAAGAGGTGCTTGAACTGCGCCTCGGTCCTCCCTAGTTGGGTGGTCATGAACGCTACTCCCTTGCTGCTACTGGCACCCGCCCACCAATACCGCTTCCGACCAATCGTAGCCGCGCGCCAGCAGCTGTTGCGCTCGGTTCACTGGGCGCCCATCTGAAAGTCGTAGTATCCGCGGACTACGTCGAATCTGCCCAGTTGGGCTCCTCCTTCCCAGAGCTGAATCTCTTTGCAGTCCCTCCAGTATTTCTCCACGTCGTACTCGCGCATATAGCCGTAGGAGCCCATCAGCTCCATGGCCTTGTTGGTAACCATGATAGCCACCTCGGCACCGTAGACCTTGGCGATGCTCCCCCGGGACAGGTGGCCAGGCGATTCCAGAGGCCCGTAGGTTTCGGGGTGGTCGAGCATGTAGGCCACGGTCAGATAGTACGTCCTGGCAGTCTCGATGCCGATGGCCATATCGGCCAGCATCCCGGCACAGATGGAGTGCTCTCGGATGGGCTTCCCAGCCACGATCCTGTTCTTGGTGTACTCAAGGACCATCTCAAAAGCGCCCTGAGCCGCGCCCACGGCCATGGCCGCGCTCCCTACCCTTCCAATGGTCAGATTGATGTGGAGCAGCTTGGCATCCTCTCCGGGGCCTGCGGCGCGGTTCTCCTTGGGAACCCTGACGTTGTCCAAATAGATATCGCAGTTTCTGTCCGCCTGCATGCCTGCCTTGTTTTCGAACTTGCCGAAGGAGAGCCCTTCGCTGGGATGAGGCACGTAGATCAGAGCGATGCCTTCGTCCCCCAGAGTGAGGTCGGTGGTGCAGACAACGCAGTAATAGGCGGAGATGCCCGCGTTGCTGGGGAACCTCTTGTTTCCGTTCAGAACCCATTGATCTCCGTCCAAGGTGGCCCTTGTGGAGATCCTTCTTCCGTGCTCGGCAGGGTTCTCGACGTCGCACCCCGCGTCGGGTTCCGTCATGGCGAAACATCCCCTGCGCAGCTCGTCGCCACAAAAGACCGCGGCAACCTTGCGCAGTACCGCTTCGTTGTCAGCCAGGACCGCTGGCCGAGTGAACCACCAGGTGCAGCCCAGTGACACGGCCAGTCCGACGTCTCCGCGGGCGATCTCCTCCATGACGGCGGATGTGCCGACCAGCGATCTCTGTGGCAGGCCGCCGTATCTATCTGGCACTATGCCCCTCTGAAAACCCATGTCCTTGAGCTTCTCGCATATCTTGTCGATGAGGATATGTTCCCTATCATCGTCCAGTTGTTGGCGGACAGGCATGATCTGCGCATCCACAAAGGCCCTCACTGCCTGTTGGATCAACCTGTCCTCTTCAGTCAACAGCTCCTTAAGAAGCGGCTGCCTCATGTTTCCACCTTCCCTTCCGAATCTCCGCCAAACCGACGCGTTGGGCTCAGGCGCGCTCGCTCGGCTTTCTGGGCGGTCTTGGCGCGCAAGTCACTCTGCACGACCGGTCGGACTCTCAATCGGCAGGGCATCTGGTAGAATAGTCCTGTTCGGCATGTCTTTGCAAGCGAAGGAGGAGCACCATGGCAGAGCCGCAGCTTCTGGCAAGGATGTATCACGCCGTCATGAGCGGCATAGTCCGCGATGGCCGAGCGCCCCACTACACGGAACTCGCCACGGAGCTGGGCCTCTCCCCGGACCAAGCGCGCGAAGCGCTCCACGCCCTCGGTGACGGAAGGGTGCCGGGCTTCTGGCTTCAGCCGGGCACCGACTTGGTCGCGTCCCCCGCGCCGTTCTCCAACACCCCCACCCAGTACCTGATCTCCGTAGAGGGCGAGCAGAAATGGTACGGACAGTGAGGATTTGAATCGCTGGCGGTCAGCTGGCTTTTCCCCGGCAAGCAGATACAGATCGACTGTCCGTGTCTGGACTGCAACGAGCCGATACGGGTGCGGATGCGCGATGGGGAAATCCTGGAGGCCTCGCCGCCCAGCATCGTCGGCCACGTGAACGTTCCCTTCTCACGCTGGCGCGACGACATCGCCAGGGCCTGAAGCCTCATGAACCTCTTCCAGTCGGAAGAGCACGTCCGCAACTGGTCCCTGTATGATCCCGTGAGCGCCGCCGGCATCATGCCCCTCGCCGACTATGCCACTCTCTTCAGTACGGGCTTGTTCCGGGAGCGCCTCAAGCCCGACTATCTGCTCCGGCTCCCCCAATTCATGCCCGAGTGGATGATCACTTTGGCGAAGCTGGGCAGGACGGGGCCCTTCTGGAGCCTCGGCGGAAGCTAGGCGGGCGCAGGGTTGAGGGAGCACAGGCTGGCGATGACCTGCTAGGGCAGCGACCGCGTCGGCGCTATGCGAGAAGGACCGACGGGCGACATATGGGTTATCGTCGACCATAGAGGCGGCGAGGTAGAGGATATTGCCCTGGGGCTCATCGGGCAGGCCCGCGAGCTGGCCGATCGACTGGGCGTGTCGGCGGCGGCGGTGCTCCTGGGCGATGACGTTCGTGGCCTGGCGCCTCTTCTCGGTCAGTGCGGCACCGATACGGTCTATCTAGCCGAAAGCCCTCTCCTGGACACCTACAACCCCGATGCCTATACTCCCCTTCTCGCCGACCTCATCCGTCGTCGGCAGCCTTCCATCGTCCTGTGGGGCGCTACCGATCAGGGGCGCGACCTGGCGCCGCGGGTGGCCGCCCGCCTGGGCACAGGCCTGGCCTCCAATTGCACCCGCGTCGATCTGAGCGAGGATGGCCTGCTGGTGATGACTCGCCCGGTCTACGGCGGCAAGGCCTCCTGCAACATCGTCTGCCCTCAGGCCAGGCCCCAGATGGCCACCGTTCAGGCGGGGGCGGTGCCCACCAGGCGGCCGGAGCCCGGCCGTCAGGCACAGGTGATTGCAGTGGACGTGAGCCTATCGGCCCAGAGCCTGCGCCTGCGCCTGGAGGAGGTCATCAAGATTCCTCCCTCAGGTCTGGACGTGACCGAGGCGGAGGTCATCGTTGCTGGCGGGCGAGGCGCTGGCAGCAAGGAGGGCTTCCACCTGGTGGAGCAGTTGGCCCACCTTATGGGCGCCGCCGTGGCCGCCTCCAGGCCGGCAGTGGACGCCGGCTGGACTCCTTATGAGCGTCAGGTGGGACTGAGCGGCAAGACTGTCGCCCCCCGGCTATACGTTGCTTGCGGCATCTCCGGCGTCAATCACCATGTCGTGGGGATGAGGGATTCCAGGGTGGTAGTCGCGATAGACCGGGACCCCCAGGCCCCTATCTTCCAGATAGCAGACCTGAAGATACTGGGCGATCTGCATCAGGTGCTGCCCTCGCTGATCGAGCGGCTGCGGCGATTGCGGCAGGAGCGGGGGACAGTCGAGGACGAGGAGGTCCTGCGGACGCTGGCCAACGTGCCTGGCGCCAGGGGGGTCTCGTGAGGTGACAAGCTCGATGAAGGTGGTTGTCTGCGTGGCCAGGGGGGTGGACACCAGTGAGCCGTTGCTGGTGAGGTCGGGACAGGCCGCTCTCGAGGAGGAGGGTCTGAGGCACGTCCTGAATCCGGCCGACCAGTATGCCCTGGAGGAGGCCTTGCGCCTGAAGGATCGATTCCCCAACAGCGACGTGACGGCCATCAGCATGGGCCCGCCGGAAAACGAGTCGGCCCTGCGCCGCTGCTTGGCCCTGGGGGCTGACCAGGCGCTGCTCCTGTGGGACGAGGCCTTCCGCGGCTCCGACACTCTGGCCACCGCTCGCATCCTGGCCGCCGCTATCAGGCAGACGGGGGCCGATGTAGTGCTCTGCGGGAAGCGGGCCAGCGACGGCGATACGGGACAGGTCGGCGCTCAGCTGGCCGAACTTCTCGACCTGCCGGCGGTCACTAGTGTTCTCCAACTGGAGGTGAGGAACGGCGAAGCGCTGGTTCATCGCCGGCTGGAACGAGGCCGGCGAGAGGTGCTTCGCTGTCCTCTGCCCGCTCTGTTCGCCGTCGAGGAGGGGATCAATCGCCCCCGTTATCCAAAGCTGCGTGTTCTTCTTCGGTCGCTGGGTGCGGAGATCCCCCGCCGTGGCCTGGTGGAGCTTGGTCTCCGTCCTGACGAGGTAGGCGAGGCGGGCTCCTGCGTTCAGGTAGTGAACCTGTCGCCGCCCAAGCCCATCACCAAAGGCTTGGTGATCCCCGATAGCAGCCTCTCGCCGGAGGAACGCTGGCAGCAGATCATCTCCGGCGGCATGGAGGAGCGGCACGGTGACGTCATCCAGGGGCCGCCAGACACTGTGGCTGAGCAGTTGCTTCAGTTCCTGACCCAGAACAACTTCGTCTAGGCAACCTTAGCCAGAATCGATATCTGCTCTGCTGTTGCCGAGGTCCTGGGGAACGGGGCTCGCCGGGTCGCTCGGGTTAGGTGGACTTGCGCCGTCTCTCGGCCGGCAGCCTCAGCGCATAGCGAAGGGGATAACTGTGCTCCCGCAATCCTAACTACAGAGACCACCTGCCTGGAAAGCAGGAGGCCGCCCACTGGCGGCCGCTCGTTACGTACGTGCGTTGTGACATCTGGTACGCGGTGGAGCGGGAGACGGGGATCGAACCCGCGACCTCCTGCTTGGAAGGAAGAAGGTCACCCCTGAGGAGAAGCCTAATTGCTAACCCCTTAGATTCAAAAATCGGGGTGAAACCGGGGTAAAATCAGGGTGGATTTGAGGGTTTGGGGCTGCCGGCCGGCCAGCCTTCGCTCAGCCGAGCCGCTCCCCCATCCGGTCCGCCGGGCTGAACCGCTCATGGGCCCGCGCCGCCTTCTCCGCATCGTAGGTCGCCGAGTACCGCCGCACCATCGCCGGCGTGCTGTGCCCCAACAGGTACTGCACGTCCAGCTCCCTGGCTTCGTTCTCTATGGCCCAAGTGGCGAACGTGTGCCGAAACCGGTGCACCTTCACCTTCTCCACCCCTCCCACCTTGCCCAACCGCCTCAGGAAGATCAGCACCGAGTGAGAGCTCATCCTCGTACCATAGCGTGAAAGGAACAGCGGACCGGACTCCGTGCCTCGGAACCGCTCCAGGTAGTCCTCCACCGCCTCCTTAGCCCTCGCTCCGAACCGCACCACCCGCTGTTTGTTCCCCTTGCCGTGTAACACCCTCAGGCGGTGCCCCTCCAGGTCCAGATCGGCCAGGTCCAGGCTCACAAGCTCCGTCCGCCGCACCCCCGTGTCCAGAAGGACCAGTATCATCGCCCGGTTGCGACTGCCCCAGTAGAACCGGGTGTCGCAGCAGGCCAGCAGCCTCCCTATCTCCTCCGCCGAGTAAGGCTGAACGATCTTCTGCGGCAATCGAATGTTCTTGATCTGAACGAAGGGGCTCTCCTCTATGTACCCCATCCTCTTCAGCCAAGAGAACAGGAACCGCACCTCGCGATGGCGGCGGTGGCGCGTCTCCAGGCTGGCCCCGTTGCTGCCGATGCGGCCCAGGTACGCGTAGATGTGGACCGGGGTGATGGCCCGAACGCCCTCCGGGAAGCCCTCCTCCCGAGCGATGCGCTGGAACAGGGTCAGGGTCTCCCGGTAGGCGGTGATAGTGTTCGGCGACTTGCCCTCCACCTGGCAGCGCAGGAGGTAGAGGTCGATGAGGCTCGCCACGTCTTGTTGCTGTTCGACTGTCGCCTGGGTCGTCATCTTTGTGTCACCTGGTGCAACGTACCTCGCGTACGTAACATTCACGCTCTGTTGCCGCGAGAAGTCAAGCTCAGAAGGGGCGAATCTGGCAGATATTGGGAAACAATCGACGTATTGGCGGGCTCGCAGGACAATCAGGGCCGCAGCCGCCAAAGAGGCCCAGCCACCGGGCCTAGGCGGGCCTGGTGGCTGGTTTGGGCCAGGGCCTGAGGCGACTACTGCTCGCCGGTCTCAGCGGGATGCCAGAAGACCCAACCGTTAGTGGGATGACCGGTGACGGCCTTGGCGGCGGCACTGAGGGAGGCGAAGAGCTGGTCCCCATACTCGACCGCCCTTCCAGCGGGGCGATCCTTGGCCTCCACGATCACAGCGGTGTGCGGCTGGCCTTTGTGCCTCGCCGTGAGAGTGGTGCCCACAGGCGGTAGCTGGCGGGTGGTCTTCTTGGGCTGACGCTTGGTGGTCATGATGCACCTCCTTTCCCGAGTTATGTCGTCCTGCCGACCGACCGGCGTCCTTGGACGCCGTCGATAGACACACATCACTCGAGTGAGGGAGAAAGTCAAGCTGTGTCACGATGGAAGATCCCGATATCTACTGCCATTCTCAGGGACCGCTTCCTAGCAGGCCTTTCAAGACTCGGAAGGATCGGCTCGGCTCTGACGAACCTGCGAGGTGCCAAGACCTCGTCCGTATTCAGAACGTTGGTCTACTGGCTCAGGCAGCTCGGGGTGCCAACGGTCCCCACACGGACAGCGTATTGGCGTCCAACCGGCGCTGCGTGGCGTTGGGGGCACACGAGAAGTGGACACGCAGGTTGCAATCTCCAGGGGAATATGTCATACTTAGAACAGTAAGAACAAAGGATCTAGGCTGAAGCGCCTACCAAACGGTCCATCAAATCCTCCTAAAGCGGAGTCGGGCCGGGAAGGTAGGCGCTTTCCGTTTGGGAGACCTGGCGGTGGAGGGTTCCTGGGCCTCAAGCGCCAGAATCCTCACGAGAAGAAGGAGGTTCCTATGACCGAGGAAGAGATCGAAGATGGAGAAGTTGTCTAACGCCCTGCCCGGGTACCTCGGCGGCAAGCGCAGGCTCGCGCCGGTCATCTTCGCCCTGCTCGCCACCCGTGTCTCGCAGTCCAGCTGGCCCCAGCTCACCTTCGTCGACCCCTTCCTGGGCGGCGGCAGCATAGGCCTCCTGGCCAAGGCCTATGGCTTTGAGGTCCAGTGCAACGACGTGGCCTACCGGTCGGCGCTGGTGGGGCATGCTCTTATCGCCAACTCCAGCGTGACGCTGAGCGATGCCGACGTAGCGCTTCTGTTCCGCGAGCCGGAAGAAGCCTACCCCCGCATGGCGGAGGAGCGCTTTTCGCCGTCCGTGTTCAGCCGCGGGCACGCCCGCTTCCTGGATCGAAGCCTGCACTGGGCCCGCTCGGCCGCCTTCCCCGAGGCCAAACGCTACCTAATGGAGCTGCTGCTGGTGCGCTGGGCCCTGCGCTGCCAGCCCATGAGCCAGCTGCGGGGAACCGATGCCCGCGCCGCCGCTGAAGGTGACTTCGACCGGGTGAGCCCACGCCGGGTGGGTCACTACATTGACTCGCTGCGCCTGTTGCAGCCACAAGCGGTAATGACCATGGCGCGGCAGATCAATGCGGCGGTGTTTCCGGGCCGCGGCTCCGCCAGGCAGATGGACGCTGTGGACTTCATGAGCCTCATCGAAGGAGACGTCGTCTACCTGGACCCGCCTTACCCGGGCACTACCAGCTACGAGAACGAATACCGGGCCCTTGACCTCCTGCTCGAAGGGCGAGCACTCCCACCCAGCCGGTTCAGCAGCCACACCGAGGCGCTAGGGGAGCTCTTCCAGGCGGCAACCCACATCCCGACCTGGCTGATCTCGCTCAACAACGCTGTCCTCACCCTCGACCAACTGCTGGAACTGATCCGGCCGCACCGGCCAGAAGTGAGAGCTGTCGAGGTGCCGTATCGGCATTTGGGCAGCATCGCATCGGAGGAGAAAAATGAAACGAACCGGGAATACATCGTCCTCGCCACCGCCTGACGCCGGCTCCCGGCGGACCGGCCGCCTGGCGCGCGTTCCCCTGGACCTCCTGCGGCCCCACCCGGCCAACGCTAACGTCATGGACGAGGAGGGGCTTGAGAAGCTCGCGGCGAACATTACCCAGGAGGCAAACTACCCTCCCCTCGTGGTCCGCCCTCATCCGGAGGAGCCGGGCTGCTACCAGGTGCTCGACGGCCACCAGCGCTGGCAGGTCTTGAAGCACCTGCGCCACGAGGCAGCCCTCTGCTACGTCTGGCCCTGCGACGATCACACCGCGCTGGTCCTGCTGGCGACCCTCAATAGGCTCGAAGGCCAGGACGACCCCCTGAAGCGAGCAGAGTTGCTGCGGGAGCTGACCCACCTGGCCTCCCCGGAGGACCTGGCCCAGCTCCTCCCCGAGAGCGCCGCCCTCATCCGGCAGAGCCTGGAGCTCCTCGACCTGAACCTCGAGGAGCTATTGGCTGACCTCGAGAGACAAGCCGGCGCTGCAACCGGCGTACGGGCCATCACCTTCGTGGTCACCCGCGAGGACGAACAGGCCATCGAGGAGGCGGTGCAGCGGGTGGCGGCCGACCTCGAGGGCACCAACCGCCGGGGCCGCGCCGTGGGCCTGATAGCACGCCGGTACCTGGAGGTGATGCGATGAAGGAGAAGACCAGACACCGGCTGGCCTTTGACCTCTACGTCCGCATGGGCGCGAACCGCAGCCTGGAGGCCTTGCACCGAGACCTGCAGGAGGACCCGTCCCTGGTCGGCCTCAAGCGAGGGCCCAGCCCGAGCACCCTGGAGGCCTGGTCCAGCGCCTTTCACTGGCAGGACCGCCTGCTGGATCTGGAGCGCCGGGCCCTCGATCAGGACCGGGAGGAACAGCTGAAAGCTCTGCGGGAGATGAACGACCGCCATGCCAGGGAGGGCCTCGCGCTCCAGCAGAAGGCCGTAGAGCGCCTGGGCACCCTGTCGCCAGAGCAGCTGTCCGCCTTAGACGCCGTACGGGCTCTGGTCGAAGGCGCCCGCCTGGAGCGCCTGGGCCGCGGCCAACCCACTGAGCACATTCGACAGGAAGGGGAGATGCTCTATGGACACATCGACCTTCGAAGCTTCACAAACGAGGAGCTCCGCCGACTGGCTGAGCTTGCAGATCGCCGCGCAGCAAGAGCTGGCGAGGAGGAACCCGAATAGCCTCCTGGACTGGACTTTAGCCTATCGCTTCCTTCAGGGGAAGCCCATGGAGCTGATCCCAGCCCTCCAGGACCTGTACCGGGACACCCACCCGTTCATTGTGGTGCAGAAGGCAGCCCAGGTCTTTGTGTCGGAATACTTGATAAACACTGCCCTCTGGGTCGCCGACACCGGCCAGGGAGGCCGCGGCAATGCCCTGTACGTCATGCCCACCCAGGGCCAGGTGGACGATTTCAGCCAGAGTCGCTTCGATAAGGCCATCGCCGAGAGCCCCTACCTGCAAAGCCGCCTTTACCCGCCGCCGCCGGGGAGGCCAGGGCCGGCCCGTCAGCAGTTGAAGAAGGTCGGCCAGGGCTACATCTACCTCCGCGGCGCCGACAGCCGCCGCCAGCTCACGTCGGTCGACGCCGACGTGCTTCTTCTCGACGAGTACGACCTGATGGCCGAGGGGGTGCTGGAACTGGCCCAGAAGCGCCTGGCCTCCAGCCGCCTGGGCTGGCTGCGGGTGGCCTCCACGCCGCGACTGCCCGAGGCAGGCATCAACGCCCTCTTCCTCCAATCGGATCAGCGCTACTACTTCCTCCCCTGCCCTCGCTGCGGCCGTCGCCAGCGGTTGGAGTGGGCCAACAATGTGGACCTGAAGCGGGCCCGCATCGTCTGCCGCTACCGCAACTGTCGCAAGCCCCTTGACCTGTGGGCGAAAGGCGAATGGGTCCCCGAAAAGTCGGGGAACGACGTGCACGGCTATCACATCAGCCGCCTCTACTCCCCCTTGGCCAACTTGAGGGCGATGATCCATGCCAGCGAAGACACAACTCCCTCGGGTCTGCGGGAATTCCACAACTCGGACCTCGGGGAGACGTTTGTGCCTCCCGGCGGCCAGCTGTCCTACGGTGACCTGGACGCCTGCCGCCGCGACTATGAGATGCCTGACGGCTGGGAGGAGAAGACCTACATGGGCGTGGATGTGGGCACCAAGCTCCACGTGGTCATCCGCGAGCGGCTGGAGGACGGCAAGACTCGCGCCCTCTTCATCGGCGAGGTGGACTTCGAGGATCTGGACCGGCTAATGACTCGCTATCGCGTTCGCCGCTGTGTGGTGGACGCTTTGCCGGAGCAGAGGCTGGCTCGAGAGTTCGCCAAGCGGTGGCCGTCCGAGTCGTGGGTGGCCCTCTATGACCGGCGAGAAGGTGGGCACCACTGGGACAGAAGTGGCGAGGTGGCGACCGTGCACATCAATCGCGTCGAGGCCCTCGAGGACATGTTTGACGGCTTCCACAAAGGCCTAGCAGAGCTTCCACGCGATGCGCGCTGGCTGGGAGGACGGGTGCAACACGGCGTGGGCGAGTACTACCGGCAGATGACAGCCATTCATCGGGTCCTGGAGCAGAACGCTCAGGGGAACTGGGTGGCGCGCTACCTGGACCACGGCAAGCCCGACCACTACGCCCACGCCGAGACCTACTGCGCCTTGGCGCTCCACTGGGAGGAGCCGTCTCTTGCATACTTCTAAAGCCTACATCCCCACAGGGAGAGGTTCCGGGTCGCTGTGAACTACTGCTGAGGGCCGGCATGATTCCGGCCGCTTCTACTGGAAGCTCCTGCCGCCAGAGAAGATAGAGGCGATCCCGGCGCTTCGAGAAATAGCTGCCCGCTAGCCCGACCTTGCTTGAGGCGCACGGCCTGACTGACCCTGCGCCGAGGGTGAGCTCCTGCCGATGGAGCAGGAGAGCCGGTCTTCTTCCTACAACCTCCACTACACGGCGTGCTTGAGGCCGCACTAAGACTTCTCTGTTATTAAGTATCAGAGCGGGGCGAGAGGGGCTGACCCGACTAAGACATGGCCGTGTGCCCTGGATGAAACCTGTCACCCCCTCGCCAGGCTCCCGGGGGCTTGACCTGATAGGAGCCAGTCGGAGACCTGAGAGAAGCCAGTCAGCCCCTGAGCCTGCGGCTATCCAGCTCTGAAGGAGGCCACATGATCACGATCGGGGTGGACGCTCACAAGCGGGTACACGTCGCGCTCGCGCTGGACGAGGCGGGACGCGAACTGGGCCAGTGGCGAGGACCGAATAGCACGGCCGGCTGGCAAGGCTTGGCGCAATGGGTCCTCGCCACTGGCGGTGATCGGCAGTGGGGCATCGAGGGCGCCTGGGGGTACGGCCGGGGGCTGGCACAGCATCTAGTTGCGGCTGGGGAAACCGTCTACGAGGTCAACGCTCGTTGGACGGCCTCCGGACGACGCAGTGCACGTAGACCGGGCAAGAACGACCGGCTGGACGCACGTGCCGTCGCGCTCCTGGTGCGGCAAGAGGCTCCGACGCTGCCTCAAGTCCAGGCTGAAGACGAGACAGCGGTGCTGGACCTCCTCACTACCGAGCGTGAACAGGCGCTTTCAGAAGCTACACGCCTCCGAAACCAGATCCACGCGCTGCTGCTCCAGCTCGATCCCGAATACCAGGTCCACCTTCCAGTGCTGAAGTCGCGGGCCAGCTTGGCCGCCCTCGAAACCTACATCGCTCCTGGTGGCGGCCCCTTGCAACTCGAACGCGCCGCATCGGTGCGCAGGCTAGCGCAGCGGCTCCGGCTCGCGCTGACGCAAGCAGAGGAGCTCGCCAGCCGCATTCGAGACAGTGCTGCTGAGGACTTCTCCCCGCTGACGCGGTTGTGCGGTGTTAACCTTCTCACGGCTGGCACCCTGGCCGGCGTCCTAGGGCCTGGACGCCGCTTTGCGACCGATGCGCAACTTGCCGCCTACGCTGGCGTGGCACCCCTTGAAGCATCCTCAGCCGGACTTGTGCGCCACCGTCTGAACCGCGGCGGAAACCGTCGGCTCAATGCCATCGTCTACCGCATCGCGCTTACCCAGGCGCACCATTCATCTGAGGCACGGGCATATCTCGACCGCCGTGTTGCTGAAGGGAAGACCCGGCGAGAGGCTATCCGCGCTCTCAAGCGATTCATCATCCGTGCCATCTGGCGACTCTGGCAAGAGTGCCGCTCAGTCAGCAACACGTCACTGGAGGTGAGAGCAGCTTGACCCCTTGCACATAGGAGCGTTTCGTAGTCTGGTTCGTGCTAGTCGGCCTTCTTCTCTTGCCAACCCTCGCGTGTGCGAGTAGTATGGGGCATTATGTGCAGGAGGTGCTTTTCATGTTCGACGGTATGTCTAAGCCGAC
>Ga0315279_10007454_pt1 | contig 13524 bp, 16 predicted proteins | sample YL17G06_20_MG_FD_203694 | JGI IMG/M metagenome (GOLD analysis project Ga0315279, IMG submission 203694) | Sediment microbial communities from Yellowstone Lake, YNP, Wyoming, USA - YL17G06_20 | ecosystem: Environmental > Aquatic > Freshwater > Lake > Sediment | place: USA: Wyoming | collected... | reverse complement strand
CAGGTTGCCAGCGGGATCAGGATCGGTGTCCAGGCAGTGACTACGATGGGCATGAAGGAAGGGGAAATGAAGGAGATTGCCCGCTTCATCTCTGATGTCTTGAGCAATATCAATAATACACCCACGCTCAAAAAGGTACGGGGAGAGGTTGCTCACCTCTGCTCGAAATTTTCTCTCTATCATAAACGTCTTAAAGAGTATATAAAAGTATGATGGAGAGACCGAGTTGGGAAGAATACTTCATGGCAATCACCCATCTCGTGGCCAAACGCTCAACCTGTATCCGGAGGCAGGTTGGCGCCATCCTGGTAAAAGACAAGCGGATTCTCGCCACGGGATATAATGGCGTCCCTCCAGGTCTGGCGCACTGTCATGATGTAGGCTGTCTGAGAGATACCGAGGGAATACCTTCGGGTGAGAGGCATGAACTCTGCCGGGGGCTCCATGCTGAGCAGAACGTTATTATCCAGGCCGCGTATCATGGGATTAACATCAAGGATTCACATCTCTACTGCACCAATCTTCCCTGCAGCATCTGTATGAAGATGATCATTGCGGCTGGTATCAGGAAGATTACCTACGAAGAGGGCTACCCGGACCGGCTGGCTGAAGAGATGATGAAAGAATCTTCTCTTGAACTTTTTCGACTGACAAAAGAGCAGGTATAAAAAGAGAGGGGTAAATCATGAAATGTCCCTTCTGTTCAAGTATCGAAAACAGGGTTATTGATTCCAGACTGAGCAGGGATGGTAATATCATCCGGAGGCGGCGGTTATGCTCCTCCTGCCAGAGGAGGTTCACCACCCACGAACGGGTGGAGGAAATTTCTCCCGTGGTGATCAAGAAGGACGGGAGGAGAGAGCCGTTTGATCGCAATAAGATCTTCGCGGGCATCCAGAGGGCCTGTGAAAAGAGGCCGGTGAGTATCGAGGTGATCGACAGCCTGGTTGATAAAATGGAAAGGGATTTCCAGGAAAAAGGTGACAAGGAGATCAAAAGTACTGAAATCGGAGAGCGGGTGATGCAGGAACTCCATCGTTTAGATGAAGTTGCCTATGTCCGCTTCGCCTCAGTATACCGTCAGTTCAAGGATATCAGTGAGTTCATGGCAGAGGTAAGAGAGCTCCTCAGCACCAAAACTAAGAACAACCCGTCGTAATAAAATTAGTGAATAGCGGGTTGAGAATTCAGAATAGAGAAATCAGAATTCAGAATCCGCCTTTGGCGGACTGACTCCTGAATTCTTCTTGTTCTATTCACCATTCACTGTTCACTATCTTTAACCTCGAATCCTGCTTATAACTAATTGTGAGAAGACCCCGCTATGTCTAATGTAGCAGATGAACGATTCATGCGAATAGCCCTCTCTCTCGCCAAGAGAGGCAGGGGGAAGGTCAGCCCCAACCCCTTGGTTGGTGTAGTGCTCGTCAGGAACGGGCAGATCGTAGGGAAGGGTTTTCACCGGAGGGCAGGCGAGCCGCACGCTGAGGTAAACGCCCTGCACGATGCCGGTGATAAGGCTATAGGAGCAGACCTCTATATCAATCTCGAGCCATGTTGTCATTACGGAAAAACACCGCCCTGCACCGATGCCCTCATCGCACACAAGATCAAGAGGGTGTTTGTTGGCATGGTGGACCCCAATCCCCTGGTGTCTGGCAAAGGAATCAAAAGGTTAACCAAGGCAGGGATTCAGGTTACAACCGGTATCCTGGAGGGGAAGGCACGGAAGTTGAATGAGGTTTTTATAAAATATACTACTGAAAAGATGCCCTTTGTGATCATGAAGGTCGCCTCCACCCTCGATGGGAAGATCGCTACCAGAAACGGTGATGCCAGGTGGATAACCGGTGAGAAGGCCCGCACCTTTGTCCACCAGTTGAGAAACGAGGTGGATGCAATTCTCGTGGGGGTAGGCACCGTCAAGAGAGACGATCCCCAGCTTACCACCCGCCTGCCACACGGGAGAGGCAGGGACCCCCATCGGATCATCCTGGACACTCATCTCATGATACCCCTCTCAAGTAAGCTTCTCCACCTGGATTCGCAAGCCAGGACTATTATTGCCACTGCTGCTCAACACGCCTCATCGGGGAAGGCCAGGAAACTTGAAGGACTGGGAGCCACCATCCTGACCGTCCCGACTCTCAGGGGGAGAATCAACCTCAAGGCACTTTTAAAAAAACTGGGCACACTGGATATTACCAGTGTCATGGTTGAAGGAGGGAGAGAGACCATCACCTCTTTTTTCGAACAGGGTCTGGTTGACAAGCTCTATCTCTTTTACGCCCCCAAGATCATTATGGGGAAAGAAGCGATAGGGATTACCGGAGGGCATGGCAAAGCACTGATACAGGAGGCAATCCGGGTGAACGACATTACGGCCAGGAGAATGGGCGATGACATTCTCATCGAAGGGTATTTACAAAAATAAGAGATGAGCGTAAAATTTGCAGGTAGGAATCAAGGGGTCGAGTGAGAATGTCAAATGACAAAGCCCAAAGTTCAAATGAATGTCAAATGACAATCCGCCTTCGGCGGACAAAGTTCAAATTTGGCATTTGTCCGCCACCGGCGGATGACATTTGGATTTTAATACTTGCAACCTTGAACCCTCGAATCCATGAACCCTCGAACCCTTTTTCATCAATGAATTGAGTAAACTCATGTTTACCGGCCTGATAGAAGACCTGGGTGAAGTGAAGAGGATAGAAAAACGGGGCGAGAACCTTTCCCTCCTCATCTCTTCCCACCTCGATCCCAAGGAGTTCAAGAGCGGTGACAGCGTTGCCGTAAACGGTGCCTGCCTGACCATTGTTTCGCTGACCCCGAAAGGGTTCACCGTGGAAGTCTCTCCTGAGACTGTCAGGCGAACGAACCTAAGGGACCTCAAAGAAGGCGACCTCGTCAACCTGGAAAGGGCGCTCAGGTTAAGTGACCGCCTGGGAGGCCACCTGGTTTCAGGGCATATAGACGGTACCGGTATCCTGGGCCGAAAAATAAGAGAAGGAGAATTCTATCATCTTACTTTCTCTGCATCTCCAGAGATCATGAGGTATGTCATCGAGAAAGGCTCGATTGCCGTTGACGGGATCAGCCTCACCGTTAATCAGTGCCGGGACAAGGATTTCACCGTTACCATCATACCCTTTACGCTCAGCCACACTAACCTCGGCGAGCGGAAGGTGGGGGAGCGGGTGAACCTTGAAGTTGACCTGATCGGGAAGTATGTAGAAAAGTTTGTAAGCCTAAAAAAGGAACAAGGGGTAACCAAAGACCTGCTGGTCGAGCACGGTTACCTGTAAATGTGCAGGAGAAATACATGCCGGTTTGCAGGACTCAGGATACAATTCAGGAAATAAAGAAAGGCAGGATGGTCATCCTCTGCGATGATGAGGACCGGGAGAATGAAGGTGACCTCACCATGGCTGCAGAGAAGGTCACACCAGAGGCCATAAATTTTATGGCTAAGTACGGAAGAGGCCTCATCTGTCTCTCTCTTTCTGAAGAAAAGCTTGAACAGCTCAAGCTTCCCCTGATGGTTACGGAAAACACCTCGCCTTTCCAGACCGGATTTACCGTTTCCATCGATGCCAAGAAAGGGGTTACTACGGGGATCTCAGCCCCTGACCGGGCAACTACCATCCTGACCGCCATCCGCGATGACTGTCAGCCTGAAGACCTGTCCCGTCCGGGTCACGTCTTCCCCCTGCGGGCAAAAAAGGGCGGGGTGCTGGTGAGGACCGGTCAGACCGAAGGTTCTGTTGACCTTGCCCGGCTTGCCGGATTTAAGCCGGCAGCGGTGATCTGCGAGATCATGAAAGACGACGGTACCATGGCGAGGATGCCTGACCTGAAAATCTTTGCCGAGAAGCACAGCATTAAGATCGCTACCATCGCTGACCTCATCAAGTATCGCCTCCAGATGGAGTGCCTGATCAAGAAGGCGGTTGAGACTCACTTTCCTACCATCTACGGCGGGGACTTCAGGATGATCATTTATGACAGCGAAGTGGATAATAACCAGCATATTGCCCTGGTCAAAGGGGAGTGGGAACCTGACGAAGAGGTGCTCGTACGGGTCCACTCTGAATGCCTGACCGGCGATGCCTTGGGCTCACAGAGGTGCGACTGCGGCGAACAGCTCAGGCGCGCAATGGAGATAATCGACAGGGAAGGAAAAGGGGTAATCGTCTACATGCGTCAGGAAGGGAGAGGGATCGGGTTCCTGAACAAGATGAGAGCCTATGCCCTCCAGGATGAGGGAAGGGATACGGTAGAGGCGAATGAAGAGCTGGGCTTCAAGGCGGATTTGCGGGACTATGGCACCGGTGCCCAGATCCTGAGAGCCTTGGGGGTCAAGAAGATGCGGCTCCTAACCAATAACCCCAAGAAGATTGTCGGTCTGGAAGGGTACGGGCTGATTGTTACGGAAAGGGTTCCCATCGAAATCAAACCAGGGGTCAAGAACCTGGGATACCTGAGGACCAAGAAGAAAAAGATGGGGCATCTGCTCAATATCAAAGACTAAAGTCAAGCAAGGGGAGGCGATATGGTAAAGTCAATAGAGGGGAAACTCAAGGCTGAAGGTTTACGGTTTGCAATCGTGGCGAGCCGCTTTAACGACTTCATCTCCCGCAGGCTCATTGACGGGGCAACAGATGCACTGCTCCGCCACGGGGCAGATGAAAAAAATATCGAAATAGTGAGGGTGCCCGGTTCCTTTGAGATACCGCTTGTCGCTAAAAAAGTTGCCAGCAGCAAGAAATATGATGCCGTCATCTGCCTCGGTGCGGTGATCCGGGGAGCCACTCCCCACTTTGAATATATCAGCGCCGAGGTGGCAAAGGGTATTGCGCAGGTCTCCCTTGAATCAGAGATACCCGTTGCCTTCGGGATCCTGACCACTGACAATATCGAGCAGGCGATAGAAAGGGCAGGAACGAAATCAGGGAACAAAGGATGGGATGCTGCCCTCTCCGCCATCGAGATGGCCAACCTCCTGAAGGAAATTGGAAAGAAATAAGGTTGTCCCTTGGGCAGCAGAAGGAAGTCACGTGAGCTCGCCCTTCAGATTCTCTTTGAGCTTGACACCAATCAGAGTGATGTTCAGAAGGCAATTGATCAGTTCTGGAAGAACTTCGACTATCCGGAGGATCTACGGGAATTCTCAGAACGGCTCGTAGAGGGGGTCGCCCAGCACAGGGAAGAGCTCGACCGGCTGATCAGCAAGCACGCTAAAAACTGGAGCCTCAGCCGGATAGACCGGGTGGACCGGAATATTCTTCGGGCTGCCATCTTCGAACTCGCCCACTGCCCTGATATCCCGCCGAAAGTCGCCATCAACGAAGCGATTGAGCTCTCCAAAAAATTCGGCAGCGAAAAATCCTCGTCCTTCATCAACGGTATCCTCGATAAGATCGCGCAGGAAATTAAGAAAAGCAGTCCTGCCTGAATAATAAAATACCTACAAACACTAATTAAGCCCCGTCGAAAACATTTGACAAATAAAACAGTTATGGTATTTCACATTTCAAGGTTACTGACAAGGTGATTTATGAAAACCAACCTTGAAGAGATAAAACAAAAAATCCTGCCAATATTAAAACGGCATGGAGCTAAAAAGGCAGGGTTATTTGGTTCGTGCGTGCGTAAAGAGATGACGGAAGACAGCGACATTGATGTATTAGTAGATATTGAGGCAGATATCAGTCTGCTCGATTTTGTTGGCATAAAACAGGAAATTGAAGAAGTGCTGGGTAAGAAGGTAGATCTGGTTGAATACGATACGATCAAACCTCTCTTGAGAGAGAGGATTTTGAAGGAGCAGATAATAATTCTGTGAAAAGAGACGTCAGGGTCTATATAGAGGACATTTTAGAGTGCATTTCAAAGATTGAAGAATACATCAAAGGAGTTTCTGAGGAAGATTTTTATAAGAATACGCAGATTCAGGATGCTGTTTTGAGACGATTAGAAATCATCGGTGAAGCAGTAAAAAAGATCCCTGAGGAAGTTAGGAGCAACTATCCAGAGATACCGTGGAAAGAGATGGCCGGAATGAGAGACGTGCTGATCCATGAATACTTTGGGATAAACATGAAGCGAACTTGGAAAGTTGCTAAAGAGGATATTCTTGAACTAAGGGGTAAAATACTGCAGGTGAAGGACAGTCTGCCGAAATAGGCCGATGATCTTATTTTAAGCCCTCCACTCACTGCCCTGATATCCCGCCGAAAGTTACAATTAACGAAGCGATTGAGCTCTCTAAAAAATTCGGCAGCGAAAAATCCTCGTCCTTCATCAACGGCATCCTCGATAAGATCGCGCAGGAAATTAAAAAAAGTATAAAAATTTAAGATGCTCTACGATGCTCTGCATATAGCAGGATATTACCGAGGGCTGATCTATAATGTGGATGCGGTGAAAGATTATTTGAAGGCTACGAGGGCGTTTATTGATATAATAGCACCATAACGACCTAAATCAGCGGGGCGGTTTTACAGCATCCGCTGGATTTTCTTGTTAGGCTCCCTTGTATTTTCATTATTGGCAGCCGTTCTTATTTCCATGCTACGCTACCGCTTGATCTCCTGTACTTTAAGCTTGAAGCACTGCCTGCCTGGCCCATGAGTCCAGAAATTCTTATAAGGGGCGTCAGGCTGATCGGTCCAATCGCGCGCGAAATGTGCGCACAACTCGTAGGTATTGTCGCTGAGCATCCTGTACTCATAGGGCCGCTTCGTATCAGGGTCCAACAGTTTTACGGAACCTCCGGGTTCCCTCGAAAGGTCCTCAAGCGAAGCTGGTAGACTCCTATGCCGAGTCCAGTAAAGGTCAACCGCGCTGGCAACAGCACGCAGGTCGGCCACTCGCTGTGCGTCTATTCGCCGTATTCGCTCCTGGGCCGGAGAACCAATCAGGATGAGCCCGCCGACCACCACAGCCACGACTATGGTGACAACTGACGCGACGAAAATGCCTTTCCCTGGCCCCTTCATGCTTTGGTCTCCGATTCTTCTGTGCGTATGTCCCACAGGTAATATCCAAAGATCGCGCCGGCGATGGTTCCGACCGTCAACACTTTTAGGAAAAAGCGCACGCTAAGCTCTCCACCCAAGAAGTTGTAGACGAGGGCAGTCAGGTCGCCAATGATCACGCTGGCAGCAATAAACAGCGTTATGTATGTCAGCCACTTGCGGACTTTTGAAGTACGCTTGCTGGGGTCACGCCTGACTGCACGGCTGAGCAATCGGGATATATAGAGGAAGACCGGAAAAGCAATTATGAGGGATGCAACCGCCCAGCGGATTGTCTGCCGTGTGTACTCAGCGAAACCAGCGGGCGCAGTGGGGTCTGGAAAGGCGCGGTTGATGAACTGGAAGATCAGGCTTCCAAGGTTGTAAGCACTGATATATAAGGTTGTAAAGAGGACGAGGTACATGAACGCTTCGCGTGCAGAGAGGTATGGCTTTGGCCTCGGCACCGGAATCGGAAATTCGATCTCAGCAAAAGCAGTAAGTGCACTTTTCACCTGATCTGATTCCCAACCCGCCTTCAGTAAGGCGTCTTCAATCTGGGGTCGCGAAAGGCCGCGCGCCAAGGCATCCCTGACGAAGTTCAACAATTCCTCATTGATGGCCATTTTCCCCTCCTTATTTGCTTAACATTAATTTTAAAGCATATTCCGCAGTTGGGAATAATATAGAAGCTGGATGTAAAGGTGTCAATCGTTTTTCATAGAATCATCACTGAAATGGCCTCGAGTCTTTGGGGTCAGGTCTTGCAATATCATATCCCCCACACCCCTCTATCGGCACTGCCTACCGTAGTATAGTCTTCATAAACATGTTCTGCAAGTTCCTGTATAAGTCAAGGACATATGCGACATTCCTCCTTTTGAGAGTAGATACTCAAGAGGGCTTTTCAGACACAATGATTTATGAGGTCTTTGGGCATTATAGAAGATCGTTATAATCTAACGATTTGTTATGTTTAGGTTTTCAGATAGAGATCTTCATTAAGGGATTACACAATCTCCTCTAAATTCCTCGACCCGTGAATCACCCGGTGGATTTCAACGGTGCGGCCCCGGACAAGGTAAAAAACAAGATAGGACTCTATGGTAAGAGCGCGGTAACCAAACTTCTGCAGTTTTTCGTCTCTGGGGAACTCGACCAATCAATGGATGAGCAGCTAAGTTGCCAATTCGCTTGTCGAGCACATCAACAAATCCACCTGCCCGGGCCGGGCTATCCTGTGCGATCCAGTCAAAGATCGAGATAAGGTCATCAACAGCAACAGGAAGATAGCGAATAGTATATTTACTCGCCATGTAACCGCTGCCGGAGTTTTTTCATTACCTGGGAATGGGTTAATCCCTTCTCTCCTGCCGCAGCCTGGGCCTGGGCAATGGCGAGTTTTTCAAAAAGTTCGACTTTTGCCTTTAACCGTTCATAGTGCTCGATACTCATAACCACCAGGTCACCTTCGCCGTTCTTGGTCAGGTACACAGGTTCATTCTTCTCATGACACAGGGCAGTAATTTCCTTTGTCCGATTGCGCAAGCTCGAGATAGATTTTATGATGGGCATAAGTTCTCCTTCCCCAGTTTTTCTATCAGGCTGCTGAAAAACGCCCATCTGTCCGCCATGGCGGATTCCCCTCTTCCTTTGTCGTTGCAGAGGTACAAAAAACGTTTGGTCGTTCTTACGATAGAATTTACCGCAGGAGCGGCCCAAGGTTTTATTCTCCTCAGGATTTCGGGCGCCTTGCATCTGGACATTTTTGATCAGCCTTACAAACAGTTGCTTTTTCAGCAAACTGTTGTATCAGAATTATCACTTTATTATGATAAAATCAAGTATAATTTCCTCCATTTATCATACTTGACCTGCCGATAGAATATGTGTATAGTAAGGTGTATGAGGAGGTGTCCTATGAGAACTAATATAGTGCTTGACGATGGTCTCGTTAAAGAAGCCTTTAAGTATTCTAAGGTAAAAACCAAAAAAGAACTCATTGACATAGCATTAAAAGAATTTGTCAAAAACAGGCGTCGCAAGAATTTACTCGAACTGAAAGGAAAAATAGTATTTTCGAGAGGGTACAGCCATAAGGCACTGAGAGAAGATACATGATCCTTGTGGACACTTCTGTTTTAATTGACTTTTTCAAGGGCATTGAAAATAAGCCAGCAACTAAATTTCAGAATATCCTGACTCAGAGGATACCCTTTGGAATCAATTCATTTATCTACCAAGAGGTACTCCAAGGTGCAAAATCAGAGGAGGAATATCATCTTTTAAAAGAATATCTTTCAACGCAACACTTTTTTTATCTTAAAGACCCAATTGATTCATTCGCCAAGGCAGCGAAAATATACATCGCTTGTCGTAAAAAAGGGTTAACCATCCGGAGCACCATTGACTGCCTCATTGCACAGACGGCCATAGAGCACAATCTTCTCCTCCTTCACAATGACAGTGATTTTCATGAGATAGCCAAGGTTGCCAGATTAAAGTTTTATTGAAAAATACTCACTTCAAAGGCATCCTCTTCAAAACGTCCGTAAGCATCACCCTTCTCCTTTACCTCTTCTTCACCATCAACCTCTCTTTTCTTAAAGAAGCCCTCGCAACCATAGACATTACCCTTTTTCTCCTTGCCTTTCTTCTCTATCTCCTCGCCCAGCCCATCCGGACATTGAGGTGGTGGCTTCTCCTGAAAAAAGACAATCGGCTTCCCTTCTCAAGCCTCCTCTTCCTTTACTTCATTGGTATGTTCTTTAACCAGTTTTTACCAACCTCAATTGGGGGAGACGTGGTGAGGGGATACTACCTCTGGAAAGAGACGGACAAAAAGGAGCACGCCCTTTCTTCCATCGTGATGGAGAGGTTTACCGGCTTCTATATGCTCTTTCTCCTTTCCCTCGCAGCAAGCCTCTCAGCCTTGATCAGAATTGGCAGTTCACCCCTTTTCCTTTTTGTGTTGGTGGCATCTGTTATCGTTTTGATCGTCATGACCCTTTTTTTCTTCCCTCCCCTTTTTGAATTCGTCAACAGGACGTTTTTCATCCATCGACTCGGCATCGGCCGGAAGATTGTGCAAATCTACTATGCAACCCTTGAGTATCGAAGGGAACGACTTCTCCTCCTGAACGCCTCCCTCCTCTCTCTCCTGTTTCAGGTGATGTTGATTCTGGTCTACTATTTTCTTTCTCTCTCGCTCCACGTGAATCTACCGGTGGGCTACTTCTTTCTCTTGGTGCCCATGGTAACTGCGGCTGCCATGATACCATTCTCTCTGAATGGACTGGGGATCAGGGAAGGGGTGAGTGTCCTGTTATTTTCCCGGGCAGGGATAACAAATGTAGAGGCGTTCTCTATTTCTCTCACGATACTCTTCGTTGGTCTTTTGACCGGGTTGATTGGCGGGTTGATCTATCCCTTTTTCCGAAGCGAGGTCTTACAGAAAAAAGAGGTTAAGTACAAAAGCCTTTAATCCTTCCTGCCCAATTCTCGGGAACGCCTGGTAGCAGCCTCTACTGCGCTGATGAGAGAAGTCCTCACCCCTCCCTCTTCCAGGGCATGGAGGCCATAGATGGTAGTCCCTCCGGGGGAGGTTACCTTATCCCTCAGTTTTGCAGGATGCTCGGAGGTGGCCAAAAGGAGTTTCGTGGTGCCGAGGCAGGTCTGGACCGTGAGGAGCGAGGAGACCTCACGGGTCAGCCCCATCTTCACTCCCGCATCAATGAATGCCTCCAGAATGAAGAGGAAATAGGCAGGGCCGCTCCCGCTCAATCCTGTCACTGCATCCATGAGTGATTCGTCCACGACAACTACCTTCCCTACGGACTGAAAGATCTGCCGAGCAACGTTCAGGTCTTCTTCCCGCACCTCTTTTCCTGCGCACAGTGCCGTAGCCCCTTCCTGAATCAGGGCAGGGGTATTGGGCATGGTCCTGATAATTTTTATCTTTTCTCCCAGGTGCTGGGCGAGAAAACGCACGGTGATACCGGCAGCAACGGAGATCATGATGTGAGAAGGTTTCATTCCGGGGGCGATCTCCCTGAGTACGCCCTCTATGATCTGGGGTTTTACTGCGAGGATGATGATATCGCTCTTTGAGACCACTTCCGTATTGGAAGAAAAGGTGGGTACTCCATAGGTATTTTTGAGGTTCTTCAAGCAGTCTTCCCTCACGTCTGAAACAAAAATGTTTTCTTTGGGGATGAGACCAGCATGCAGGATCCCTTTGATTAGGGCTTCTCCCATGTTCCCGCACCCGATGACTCCAAGCTTTTTATTCAATACTGAAGCAGTCATGGTTCTTACCTCCGGCACTCTTTAATAGTGGCATGGTATCTCATCTCTTTTTACCATTCAATCTTTTTCTCCTGAAGCGCTCATGGTTCTATCTACTGATCTGTTCTTTTTGCTTCTTTCAAGATGATCTCAGCAATCTTTTCATAATCTCCGCTGGAATGAAAAGCGGTATAACAAAAATTTTCCATCTTATTTGGCAAAAATTCCTCTCATGCCTCCCGAGATGAGGGAAGCGATGTTGGTGAGGATGTGGGGAAGCGACAGTCCACCTGGTGAAGCCAAGTATTTCGGTTCCCACCTCGGTTCGAACTTCTCCTTGTATTGACGCAACCCCTGAAAGTTATAGAAGTGTTCTCCATAGCGAAAAACTACCGCCCCAACACGGCTCCAGAGAGGAGAGAGAGGCCGGGCCTCAAGCCCGGATAAAGGTGCCATCCCCAGGGCGAACCACCGATATCCTTCTCTCTTTCCCCAGAGCATGAGCTGTATAAATATGTAGTCCATCACCCCTTCAAGGGCCTCAGGGAGGTAGCGCATAAGATCGAGAGAGAGTTCTTCCTTCTCTGCTCCCATCCAGATGTTGACGAAGGCTACGATCCTCCCCTGATGCTTCACAACCGCAACAGGGAACTGTTGCACGTACTCCTCTTTGAAGAAGCCGAGCGAGAAACCCTTTTCCCTTGTGTTTTTCTTTTCCAGCCAGGCGTCGGAAATTGTCCTTAACTCTGTCAGCAGTGAAGGGACTGCAGATTGCGGGATTATTTCGAATGTGCACCCCTCTTTTTCGAGCTTGTGGAGGAGGTGGCGAAAACCCTTCCGTGACCCCCCCTCGAGAGAAAAAGCGTCAAGCGGAACGCGTGCCTCCTCTCCGAGCTTGAGCAGGCTGAGACCAAGGTCGAGATAGAGAGGAAGATTGTCAGGGCCGACCTGATAGAATACCGTCCAGCCATCGTAGGAATCGCACAGTTCGCGAAACTGCCAGACGATCTCAGACATCTCATTCCCCGGACCGATTGGATCCCCCAGGGCTACCCAGCTTCTCCCCTCGACCCCGTACATGATGAATGAATTTCCCGTCTCGCTAAAAAGGAGCGCCTTATCTCTGAGGAGTGCAAGGTTGGCTAACGTGCTCCTGGATCTTTCAACCAGAGGGCGGACCCTGTTCAAATCTGAGAGGGTAGGAAGGGCTGGTTTAGCCCGGGCAGGGCGGAGCAGTCTCGCCAGGGAAAAAAACAGGACGGCGGCGATTGCCCCTACGGCGGCACGAAGAGATCGTGATGCTTCGCCTGACAGGGCAAAACGCCACCAGAGCTCATGTGAGTACTCTATGTGCTGGTAGGAGAAAAACCCCAGCCAGAGCGAACCAAGCAGAATAAGCACGATAGAGGCGGTCCAGCCCAGAGTGAACCTCTGGTTGATGAGGGATGCCTTGCGGTAGAAATACCGGCGAGCCGGCACGAGCGTAGCGAGCATGATCGAAAGTATCAATGCCTCCTCGTAGTCTAAACCCTTGAGCAGGGAAAAGATGATCCCTGCACTGAGCAACCCAACGGTGAGCATGTATGCAGCATCGAGCCTGCGCTGGATGCCGCGAGATAAAAGTAACAAACCCACACCGGCCAGACTTCCGAGAAAGTGCGAGATCTCCAGAATCGGCAGGGGGATGAAATCTTTCAGCCACGTGAGGCGCCATCTTACCGCAGGAGTTGCCACGGAAAAGAGGAGAATCGCACCACCAAGAAAAGTTGTAAAGGCGAATACATGGGGGGCCAGACCGGGAATCCATTGCCCTAAGGCAAGAACGATCTTCCTGATTCCCTCCTTTTTCTGAAAGAGCTCGTAGGTTCCGAGCAGCACCATGGCAACACCAAACGGCAAGAGATAGTATATTCCTCTGAAGGCTAAGAGCGAAACGAGAACTGACGGAGCCGGTAAGGTAGGGGAGAGGAGAAGGATCACTACTGTCTCAACCACGCCAATCCCACCGGGAATCTGGCTTACCATACCCGCGATCTGAGCCAGGAGATAGATACTGAGGAAATGAGGATAGGAAAGTGTTGCCGTCGAAGGGAGAAGGACGTAGAGTACGCTCCCAGCCAGAGCCCAGTCGAGGCAAGATACTGCAATCTGGGCAAAGGAGAGCCGGAAAGAAGGGATTGAGAATTCCCACCCCCTGATTTTGAGCATCCTCTTTTTC
>Ga0315279_10007453_pt1 | contig 13525 bp, 11 predicted proteins | sample YL17G06_20_MG_FD_203694 | JGI IMG/M metagenome (GOLD analysis project Ga0315279, IMG submission 203694) | Sediment microbial communities from Yellowstone Lake, YNP, Wyoming, USA - YL17G06_20 | ecosystem: Environmental > Aquatic > Freshwater > Lake > Sediment | place: USA: Wyoming | collected... | reverse complement strand
TGTCATCGTCCCGGTTGAGGACGGCGAAGTCGCCCGCGGCCAGGGCCGTGACGAGCTTTTTCTTGGCCCCCCAATATTCCTCGAACGAGCCGTGCCAGTCGAGGTGGTTCTGGGAGATGTTGAGCATGACGGCGATGTGGACTTTGAACCGCTCGATATATTCCAGCTGAAAACTGCTTATTTCTATGACGTACAGGTCGTCCGGGCGGCTCCGGCGGACAAAGGAGAGGAGGGGGACGCCGATATTGCCCGAGAGAAACGCGCGATGCCCGCCCTCGGCCAGGATTTTATGGGTCAGGGTGGCCGTGGTCGATTTGCCGTTCGTTCCGGTGACGCCGATCAGGGTTCCTTTGAGGAAACGATAGGCCAGCTCGATCTCGGACAGGACGGGTATGCCCTTATCCCGGGCGGACTGGATCTCGGCCAGCTTGGGGACGCCCGGGCTGGGCACGATGAGATCGGCGGACAGGAAGGTGGCCGGATCGTGGCCGCCGCATTCGACGACGGCGCCCCGGGAGGTCCATTCGGCCAGCTCCGGCCCCAGCGCCTCGGCCGTCCGTTTCTCGCTGATGGTCACCCGCGCGCCCTCGGCGAGCAGGAACTCGGCCAGGGAATTCCCCGTCCGGGCCAGCCCGACGACGACGACGTGGCGACCGCGAAGCTCCATGGTTACCTCAATTTCAGGGTGGTCAGGCTGAACAGGGCGAAGATGATGCCCAGGATCCAGAAGCGCACGACGACCTTTTCCTCGGGCCAGCCCAGGAGCTCGAAATGGTGATGGAGGGGGGCCATTTTAAAAATGCGTTTGCCTTTCGACAGGCGGAAATAGGAGACCTGCAGGATGACCGAGATCTCCTCGATGATGAAGACTCCGGACACGGCGAAGAGCAGGAATTCCTGCTTGATCAGGATGGCCATCAGGGCCAGCGTGGCGCCCAGGGAAAGCGCCCCCACGTCGCCCATGAAGACCTGGGCCGGATGCGAGTTGAACCAGAGGAATCCCAGACAGGCCCCGGTCAGCGCCCCGCCGAAGACGGTCAGTTCGGCGGCCAGCGGCACCCGGGCGATATAGAGATACCTGGAGAACACCGCATGCCCGGCGATATAGGTCAGGCCGGTCAGGGCCGTGGCGCTGATGAGGGTCAGGCCGATGGCCAGCCCGTCCAGGCCGTCGGCCAGGTTGACCGCGTTCGAGGAGTTGATAAGGATGAAGACGATCCAGGGCCAGTAGAGCCAGCCCAGGTAGGGTAGCCATTGCTTGAGAACGGGAAAAAACAGGTGCAGGTCGAAGCGTCCGTTCTGGCCGAGCCACAGGATGATCCCCCCGATGAGGACGGCCAAGCCGATCTGGAGGACCAGCTTGGTGCGGGCGATGAGGCCCAGCGACCGTTTCCTGCGGAATTTGAGATAATCGTCGAGCCAGCCGACCAGGCCGAAGGTCAGCATGGCGCCCATGGCCAGCCAGACATAGGTGTTGCCCAAGTCGCCCCAGAGGAGCGTGGGGACGATGGTCGCCCCGATAATGAGCAGTCCGCCCATGGAGGGTGTGCCTTTCTTGGAAAAATGCGACTGCGGCCCGTCCGTCCGGATCTCCTGGCCGATCTGCCGCTTCTTCAGGCTGCGGATAAGCAGCGGGCCGAAAATGAAGCTCACAATCATGGCGGTGATCCCGGCCAGGGCCGTGCGGACGGTGATGTAATGGAAGACGTTGAAAAACGACACCGTGTTTTTGAGCGGAACGAGCAGCCAGGTGAACACGTCAGCTCTCCTTGAAGAGGGTCTTGACCGCTTCGACGATGATCTCGGTGCCGACGCCCCGGGAACCCTTGACCAGGACCAGGTCGCCGGGACGGAGAATCGCAGGCAGGGCCGCGGCCGCCTCCGCGCTCGAATCGAACTCCGCGATCGCTTCCGCCGCCAGTCCGGCGGAGCGGGCCGCCTCGGCCAGTCCCCGGGCCAGCGGTCCGACGGCGACGAGCGCGTCCCAGCCGCTGGCGGCCGCGACGCGCCCGGCTTCCTCATGGAAACGGACCTCATCCCGGCCGAGTTCCAGCATATCGCCCAGGACGGCCACCCGGCGGGCGGCGGGCAATCCGCCGAGGCCGCGCAGGGCGGTTTCCAGAGCTTTCGGGCTGGAATTGTAGGAATCGTCGATGAGAACGACGCCCCGGCCCAGGGTGATCCATTCCCCCCGCTTCGGCGCCGGGCGCAGGCCGGCCACGGCGGCGGCGATATCGGACAGCGGCATGTTGAGGGCGTAAGCGACGGCCGCGGCGGCCAGGGCGTCGGACAGGTAGCCTTCGGTCAAAAACTTCAGGTGCGTCCGGGCCGAGCGCCCGCCGGCTTCCAGATCGAATTCGAATCCCTCGAAACCGCGCCGCTCGACGTTCCGCGCGGCGACGTCGCAGCCGGTCCCCGATCCGAAGCGCAAAAGGCGGCCCGTCCAGCCGGAGGAGACGGCCCGGAGCGCCGGGTCGTCGCCGTTGATGACGGCCGTCCCGCCGGGCTTCAGCCCGGAGACGATTTCCCACTTGGCCGCGGCCACCGCTTCGAGGGAGCCGAGCGTTTCGAGGTGGGCCGGGTTGACGTTGGTAATGACCGCCACGTCGGGCGGCGCGATCGAGGTCAGGGTCCGGATTTCGCCGGGCGCGCGCATGCCCATTTCCAGGACGGCCGCCGTATGGGCGGGTTCCAGGCGGAGCAGGGAGAGGGCCAGACCGAGGTGGTTGTTGAAATTGCCCTCGGATTTGAGGACCTCGTAGCGATCGGCCAGCAGGCGGGCCGTGAAATCCTTGGTCGTGGTCTTGCCGATGCTTCCCGTGATGCCGACGACCCAGCGCAGGCGGACGCGCAGAACGGCCGCGGCGAGCGCCTGCAGGGCGCGGACCGTGTCGTCGACCTGAACGAGGACGAAATCGGCGGGCAGGCCCTCGACGGAGCGGGACACGACGGCGCCGCGCGCGCCGCGCTCGGCCGCGGCGGCGACGAAATCGTGACCGTCGCGCGCGGCGGCGAGGGCGAAGAAGAGGTCGCCCTCCTGGGCCCGGCGGGAGTCGATGGTGTAGGACTGGAAGCGGCGGTCGGGCGCGCCCCGGCGGAGGACGCCTCCCGTCCGTTCCGCGATCCAGTCCGCTCTCAGCTCGGCCATGGCTACTTAGACCCCATGGCCAGGAGGATTTCGCGGGCCGTCTCGACGTCGCTGAAATGGTGCGTCCGGCCCTTGATCTCCTGGTACGTCTCGTGGCCCTTGCCGGCGATGAGGACGAGGTCGCCCTTGCGGGCCGTGGCTAGGGCCTTGGCGATGGCTTCGCGCCGGTCGGGCAGGAGGGTATAGGATTTCGCCCCCGTCTTGAGGACGCCTTTCTCGATGTCGCGGAGGATGTCCAGGGGGTCCTCGGAGCGCGGATTGTCCGAGGTCAGGAAGACCCAGTCGGCCAGCTCGCCCGCCGTTTCGCCCATGCGCGGGCGCTTCAGCTTGTCCCGGTCGCCGCCCGCCCCGAAGACCACCAGGAGCCGCGCCGGTTTGAGGTCGCGGGCGGTCTCCAGGATGCTGCGCAGGGAATTCTCGGTATGGGCGAAATCCACATAGACTTGAAAACCAAGCGTGTTGGCGACCTTCTCGAATCGTCCGGGGACCTGGGCCAGCGCGGCCAGGCCGTCACGGATGGTCATAGGCGGTATGTTCAGGGCCAAGGCCACGGCGAACGAAGCCAGGATGTTGTAGAGGTTGTGCTTTCCGGACAGGGCGGAGGCGATGCCGATCTGTCCGCCCGGGTATTTGATCAGGGCTTCGAGGCCCGTTCCGTTCAGCTTGAACCGTTCGGCGCGGACGAGGGCGGCCGGGCTCAGCCCGTAGGTGATCGTCGTCATAGGCAGGTCGGCGATGAGCTTCTGGCCCCAGGGATCGTCTTCGTTGACCACGGCGGTGCGCTTCTTGGTGTTGAGGAAGAAGAGCTTTTTCTTGGCGGCGAAGTAGTCCTCCATGGTCAGGTGGTAATCGAGGTGCTCGCCGCTGAGGTTGGTGAAGACGGCCACGTCGAAGGCCGCGCCCGTCACGCGCTTGCGGTCCAGGGCGTGGGAGGAGACCTCCAGGATGACGTGGGTCGCGCCCTGGGCCGCCATTTCCGCCAGCATGCGCTGGAGGTCGGGCGCTTCGGGGGTCGTCCGCTTGGCCTCCCGGACGAACCCGGGCCCGCGGTGATTGATCGTCCCGATGACGCCCACAACGAAGCCCGCCTTCCGGAAGATCGCTTCAAGCAGGTAGGTCATCGTCGTTTTGCCCTTGGTCCCGGTGATTCCGACCAGCGTTATCCGGCGCGAAGGGTGGCCGTAGAAGTTGGCCGCCGCCAGGGCCAGCGCTTCGCGGGAATCGAAGACCTGAACCCAGGCCGCCTCGATCCCCTCCGGGCGCGGCCGGTCGGACAGCACGGCGGCGGCGCCGCGAGCCAGGGCCTCGGGAACGAAGACGAAGCCGTCCTTGACCTCGCCCTTGAGGGCGGCGAACAGCGCGCCCGGTTGGACGTCCGCCGAGGAATAGGCGATGGAGGCAATGTCCGTCCGGGGATCGCCCGAGAACAGCAGGACGGGAACGCCGCGGAACAGCTCTTCCAGGGTCATGGCCGTCCTTTCTCCGCCGGCCGCGACGCCAGCAGGGCCGGGACGCGATAGGGGCGGACGCCGAGGTAGCGGAGGGTTCGGCCGGCGATCTCGCGGAACACGGGCGCAGCCAGCTGGCCGCCGTATTGTTCTTCGGTCTTGGGATCATCCAGGACGACGATGATCGACAGGGCCGGCTCGTCGATCGGAACAAAGCCGACGAACGAAGCGATATGGCGCTTGGTGGAATAGGCTTTGATCAAGGGATCGTATATTTGGGTCGTACCGGTCTTGCCCGCGACATCGAAACCCTCAGGCCGGGCGGCTTCGCCCGTGCCTTCGGCCACGGCCCGTTTCAGAATGGCGACGAGCTTTTCGCCGGCGTCGGGTGAAAGGACGGCCGTCGCCGTAGTCTCCGCGGCCCGGGGCCGGCTGCCCTGGACGAATTTGACGATGCGAAGCGGGACGAGCTGGCCCCGTTTGGCCACGATGTTCATGGCCTGGAGAACCTGGATCGGAGTCACCTGAATCTCGTAGCCGATCGACAGCGAGGACTGGGAACGCCGGCTCCATTGATCGACGGGATACAATTTGCCCTGGGCCTCGGCCGGAAGCTCGATGCCTGTCCGCCGTCCGAATCCGAAAGCGTTGATCATGCGGTAGAGCTGGTCCTCGCTCAAGCGCTGGCCGACCATGATCGTCCCGACGTTGGAGGAGTTGGTGATGACCTCGGCGAATGAGAGCACCCCCATCTGTTGGTGGTCGTGGATGGCCCCTCCGGCCACCTCGATCGAACCCTTGCGGCAATCGAACGTATCGGCGAGGGTGACGACGCGGTTCTCCAGGGCGGCCGCGGCCGTGACGATCTTGAACGTCGAGCCCGGTTCGTACATATGCCGCACGGCCCGGTTGAAATCGGCTTCGGGCTCAGCCGGGTACTCGTTCGGATCGAAGCCGGGGGCCGTGGCCATGGCCAGGATATCGCCCGTCTTGGGATCGGAAACGATGGCCGTCCCCCAAGCCGCGCCGGTCTCGGCAACGGCTTTCTGGATGCCGGACTGGGCGTAGAACTGGATTGTTTCGTCCAGGGTCAGATGGATGTCCCGGCCGTCTTCGGGCTCCTCGATCACTTCATTGTGATATTCGTGTTGCTTGGCGTCGCGCAGGCTGAAGGCCTGCCCCTTCTTCCCCTGGAGCACGGCGTTGAACTTCAATTCGATCCCGGAGACGCCCTGGCCGAGGTTATTGACCCCGCCTAGGACCTGGGCGGCCTGGGGGCCGAGGGGATAGAAGCGCTTGGTTTCTTCCCGGTATTCGATGCGCAGCCGCCGATTGACCTTGCTGGCGGCGGCGTCGGGCTCGATTTTCCGGAAGGCGGCCGGATCGATTTTGCGCTTAAGGCAAATTTGGCGGGTATTCGCCCGGATCTGGCCCTCGATTCTCTCCATGTCCTTGGCCGTCAAACCGAGGGGCCCGGCCAGGCGGCGGATGGGCTCGATGCGGGCCGGGAGGGAGTCGGCCGGATTAGGTTTGTAGTAGATCGAGCCGGCCGGCAGGCTGCGGGCCAGGATTCGGCCTTGACGATCATGGATCGTGCCCCGCCGCGGCTGGATGTCCATGCGCCCTTGGTTCTGCTCGACCACTTGGGCCTCGGCCTCGGTGTGGCCGAAGACCTGGAGCTGGACGAGGCGGACGATGATGCCCAGCATCCACACGGCGCAGAACAGGGCAACCACCCGCGTCCGCCGCCGGGCCTTCTTGCGGTAGTGGTCGTTGAGGAAATTGGCGGCGGGCACGGTTCAGCGCTCCTCGTAGACAATCTGGTCGTCGCGGGGCTCACCCAGCTTCAACACGGATTTGGCGATGCGCTCGACCCGGTCGGGCGCCAGCAGGGTGGCCCGGCGGGTTTGGAGCCGCTCCACTTCCTCGCGTGCGGCGATGCGCTCGCTCTCCAGCTTGGCGTAGTCCCAACCGAGGCGGATGTTTTCGTTGAGATGCCAGAGATAGAAGGTTACGATGGCGACAACGAGCAGTCCCAGCGCCGTCCAGGCCCCGATCTGGCGCAGGGAGTACTGCTTGCGGACCATCACAGCCTCACCGCCGCCCGCAGCTTGGCCGAGCGGCTGCGGGGATTGCGGGCGATCTCGGCGTCCGCGGGCGTCTCGGGGTGACGGGTCAGGATCTCGATGAGAGGCTCGCCGGTCTCGGGACGGGCCAGCCGCAGGAAGGTGTGCTTGACGATGCGGTCCTCGAGCGAATGGAAGGCGATGACCGCCAGCCGCGCTCGCGAAGGAATGAGCCGGAGGGTCCCTTCCAGAAATTTGTCGAGGTTTTCCAGCTCGTTGTTGACTTCGATCCGCAGGGCCTGAAAGACCTTGGAGGCCGGGTGGATTTTCCCTTTCTGGGGAATCCAGCGGCAGACGTCCTCGACGATCGTCCGAAGCTGGGTGGTGCTTTCCAGGGCTTGGGCCCGCCGGGCGGTGGCGACGGCCCGGGCCAGTTTGCGGGCCTGCTTGAGTTCGCCGTAATCGCGGAAGATCTGGGCCAGCTTGACCTCCGACGCTTTCTCCAGGATGCGGGCGGCGGTCATTTTGTTGCGCCTATCCATGCGCATGTCCAGGGGGCCGTCCGTCCCGTGGCTGAAGCCCCGCTCCGGCGAATCGAGTTGGAACGAGGACATGCCCAGGTCGATGAGAACACCGCGGACGGACTTAAAATCGAGGTCCAATTCGGGCAGGTTTCTGTAGTCCGAGTGATAGAGGGTGACCCGGTCGCCAAAGGGCGCCAGGCGTTCCTGGGCGATGCGGATGGCCGCTTCGTCGATATCGATCCCGACGATTTCGGCCCCGGCGTTGCGGCCCAGGATCTCGAGCGAATGCCCGCCCAAGCCGAGGGTGCAGTCGATGTAAAGTCCCGGCCGGCCGGCGTCCAGCGCCCGCAGGGTTTCGTCGAGGAGGACGGGGATATGTTCGGGTTGGTTCATTCCGGCTTCCGGACGGGCCCGAGCGAGGCGAACTTCTCGAAATCCTCGGCGGTCAGGGGATTTTGGTCGAGTTTCGCTTCCAGGCGCTCCTTGTCCCAAACCTCGAGGTGGTTGTTCATGCCGACGACTTCGACCTCGCTCTGCAACCCGTTTTTTTCGCGGAGCCGTGGAGCGATCAGGACGCGGCCTTTCGCGTCGATCTCGCCGGGACAGCCGCGGCCGTGGGCGCGGAGGAAGAATTCGCGGTAGCTGGGACGTATGAACGCCATGCTCTGCTCGGACGTGCCCGTCATTTCTTTCCAAATGGAAAGCGGGAAGATCCGGACGGATTCGTTTTCCAGGGAGGTGATGAACAGTTCGGGGCCGTACCGCGCCTCGATGAGGACCCGGAACCGCTCAGGAATTTTGAGGCGGCCGGCTTTGTCGAGGGTGGCCTGATAGCTTCCGATTAACGATTCTTCGCCCATTTCGTCCCATTTCTTCCCAGTTCGGGTCAAATATAGGCCCAAAAAAATTAAATGTCAAGCTATTTTCGGGTGGATTTTGGTCTTATTTTTGGTCTGGTTACCCGTTCATAAGACAAAAGTTATGGCCGAAAGGGGAAACGTGGAAGGAGAAAACGGGGTTTTCAGGCTTCTTCGGGCGGGAGTTCCGGCTTTTCGAGGAGAGCCTTGGCCGTCTGAAAGTCCGCTTCTTTGACCATGATGCGGATTTCGCCCATGCCGTCCGTCGTGAGAGGGTAGACGGAAGCGGCGACCGATCCACGGTAGATGCACTCGATGCCGTTGCTCTCCAGGAAGCTTTTGATGACGTCGGCCTCGGCCAGTCCCCAAACGCGGTGAACTTCCTTCAGATTCAGGTCATCGGTGAGAGTATCGTCAAATCCGCGCTTTTCGTCGTCCATCGGATGTTCCTTTCGTTGCGCTTCGGGCCGGGCGGCAGGAGGTCCGCCTCCGGCGCTTGAAATAGTCGGACAGGATCAATTCATGGTCGAAGGCCAGCGGCTTGGGCAGGGCGGCCCGGGCAAATACGGCCGCCTCCCGGGCGTCGTCCTGTCCGCGGGGGATGCCTTTGGCTTTGGCGATGAACACGGTCGTGATGGTATGCTTCCGGGGATCACGGCCGGGCGCGGAATAGGTATGGAGTTGGTCCACGAGCTTGACCCGCAGGGATGTCTCCTCGAACGCTTCGCGGAGGGCGGCGTCTTCGCATGATTCCCCGTAATCGACGAATCCGCCGGGGAGGGCCCAGCCGAAGGGAGGGTTTTTTCTTTTGATCAGGACAATCCCCGTCCGTCCGCGGCCGTCCTCGATTTCGATGATCAAGTCGACGGTCGGCGCGGGATTACGATAACGGGGCATGGTGTCGGTCCAAGGCCCATTCTAACCGAGACGTGGGAGGGATTCAAATTATGCGCCCTTTTAATCGAACAGAGCTTGCTATCGATAAGACAGGTGTCCTAAAAATAAGACAGGCCTGTCTGCAAATAGCGGTTTTCATCTCTTAGAGGCGATGGCATATCTCTTGCATATAAAATTAGATAGATGGGAGAGGCAAGGAGCGGAATAATGAGCAAAAAGCGGATTCTTCTCGTTCTGATCGGAATTCTGGCTTTTGTCATCAGTCCGGCCTCCGGATCCGACGGCCCTTACCAGGTCGTCAACGGGCCGAAGGACTTTTACTACGGGCACATCAGCCTGACCGACGTCCGCAACGACGGCGCCGACCCGCTCGTACTGCGCGGCGATTCGGACAAGGGCGAGCCCGCCGCGCTCAACCTGCCGGTCGGCCCGGGCGACATCATCCGGACGACGGGGGAGCGGCGGGTGGAGATCCAATTCGACAACGCCACCATCGTCCGCCTGGACGTCGACAGCGAGCTCAAGATCGAGACGATCATGGCCCAGAGCCTGAGCTCGAAGAGCCAGATCTCCAACCTGGTCCTGCGCCGGGGCCGCTGCTATATCATGTACAAGCAATTCAACTCCAAGGAACTCTTCCAGGTCCTGACGCCCCTGGCCGCGGTCAAGTTCAAACACAACAGCGTGGCCATGATCGGGCTCCCGGCCGGCGGCGGCACGGAGATCCAGGTCAAGTTCGGCAAGGCCACGCTCCTCTACGGCGCCGATCCCAAGGCGCTCAAGGACCAGATCCTCTACGCCTCGGAACGCATGACGATTTCGGCGGACGGCCGGTTCGCCATCCAGGGCTACCGGGCCGACACCGATTTCGAGGCCTGGAATAAGTCCATCAACGACGATTTTCTGGAATTGCATAAGGGCCTGACGCCCCTGCCCAAGCCCGTCCAGAAGCTTTCCTCGGCCGTTTTCGAATTCGCCCAGAAGTTCGGCAACCGCTACGGCGAATGGATGTACGACGATTACTTCGGCTACGTCTGGCGGCCGTACTACAACGATCATTATCCCTGGGGGACGTGGGCGCCCTACTATGCCGGGCGCTGGTCGAACTACAACGGCCAGATGTTTTGGGTTCCGACCGAACCCTGGGGCTGGATCCCCTATCACCTGGGCGTCTGGCAATGGGACAACAAGAAAGGCTGGTACTGGATCCCCGGTTCGGCTTTCGCCCCGGCCTGGGTGGATTGGGCCTTCTTCGGCGGATCTTTCTGGGCCTGGCGGCCCTGGTCCATGTGGGACTGGGGTTTCTACGGATATCCTTATTTATTCGCTGATTGGTTCATGGACCCGTATTGGGGCTGGCGGTCGGGCTGGGGTTATGGCGGATATGATCCTTGGTTGTGGGGCGGGTATCCCTACCAGGGAGGCGGGACCGCCGTGCCCGATAAGACTCTGCGGACGGTTTCCAAGGATCAATTGAAGGCGCCGTCCAAGCCCCACCTCGCCATGCCCAAGGAGTTCCAGGCCGGACTGAAATCCCTGATGGAGGGCCTCCGCCGCCACGATCCCGGCGCCGTCGATTCCATGCTGGCCGTGGGGCGGCAGGCCGTCGTCGTCGACCATCGTTCCCTGAACTCGCCGAACGTCGGGGAGAAATCCGTGCCCCTAGCCGGACTGTTGGGCGCTGCGCGGGTCCTTCCGATGCCCGATGCGGCGAAGATCCTGTTGTCCGCCCCGCCCCTATCGGCGGACCGGTCCGCCAACCTGGCTTCGCGGCAATTCGCGTTCAATCAACGCCAGATCGGCCAGACCGAACAGCGCGCCCGGATCCAGAACGGCGAGCGCCTGCTGGCCTCCCCCCGCGCCTTCCCCCTCGCTCTCCGCGTCTTGAATTCTCCGACGTCCGTCCGGCATCTCGATTGGAACCCGGATGTTCGCATGGCCGCTAAAATGGGCGTCGATGTCCGCTATGCCAGCTCGGCCAACGAGATCTATTGCCCCCAATTGAATATTTCCTCAAGCACCGTGCACGCCCGCGGCGTCTCCGGCGGCGGGATGGCGAGCTACAACGGTTCGTCTTCGGGCGGTTCGGACGGTTCGGGCAGCTCGGGCGGCCATTCCGGCGGTTCGGGCGGGGCCGTATCGAGCGGCGGTTCGGCCACCAGTTCGGCCGGATCGGCGTCGGCCGGCGGCGGGAGCGGCGGCGGCCATATACGCTGATCAGAACAGCCGGAAGGGCGCCTCGAGCAGGGCCCGATATTTATCGACTTCTTCCTTGAACGCCGCCGAGAATTCTTTCCGCAGGGGCGCCACCGGATCGAAACGCTTGCCCAGAGGGTTGATGAAGGACCCGCCCTGGAGGATCCGGTAATCGAGGTGCGGCCCGGTCGATTCGCCGGTCGATCCCACGCGGCCGATCGCCTGTCCCATTTTCACCCGGTCGCCGACGTTGACCAGGATGCGGCTGAGGTGGAAATACATCGTTTCGTACGAATGGGCGTGCCGGATTCGGATCATCTGGCCCGCCCCGCCGTTCCATCCGGCCGCCGTGACGACGCCGTCGGCCGTGGCCTGGACGGCCGTGCCGATAGGCGCGCCGTAGTCCACGCCGTAATGCGCCCGGTACACCTTGAAAATGGGATGCCGCCGGCTGGCGCTGAAGCGCGACGTGATCGGGGCGAAGGGAATGGGCGCGCGGAGGAACTCCTTGCGGGTGGATTTGCCCCCGCCGTCGAAATGGTCGGCCGCACCCGTGTCGGGATAGACGAAACGGTAGGCCTCAAAGCGGCGGCCTTGGCAAAGGAATTCAACGGCCAGGATTTCGCCGTAGCCCGCGAATTGGCCTTCCCGGAAATTCTTCTCGAAGATCACGCGGAAGGCGTCACCGACGCGAAGCTCGGTGTTGAAATCGATGTCCCAGGCCAGCAGGTCGGCCAGGGCCAGGGCCAGGACGGTCTTTTCCCCGGCCTTGTCCACGGCGTTGATGAGGATGTCCTCGATGACGCCGGCGGCGAAGGCGGGCTTGGTCTCGAAACGGTAATTCTCGATCCCGGGCAGGAACCGCTTGCCCACGCGGTCGATGCGCAGATAACGCCGGTCGTCCAGGTCATAATCGATGGTCTGAACGTTCCCCGCCGCGTCCTTGTAGAGGCGAAGCTCATGGCCGGCGATGAGCTTCTGCATGTCGAAGACCGGCCGGACTTCGCGCCAGAGGGTGTAGGACTCCCCGGCCGAAAAACCGTGCCGGGCCAGCAGCGCCGACAGCGTCGTCCCCGGCGGGATGACTTCGATGTCCGGTTGGGGCGGAGAGGGCGCGGTGAAGCGGGGGAACGGCGCAGATTTTATCGGCCTGCCGTTTCCCGCCACGACGCTGCGGGCCGGACGGAGAAGCAGGAGTCCGGCGGCCGCGAATACGGCGGCGGCGGCGCCGATCAGGAGGAGCCGCAGGGAACGCCGCCGGCGTCGCGGACCGGCCTGAAATTCCGGGCTCCTCAGAAATTCGGCTCTGCGCCTCATGATCAATAAGAAAAACGCGCCTTTGCCCTCAATGGTTTCATGTCCGCCGCCCCGGCCCTCCCGCGCGCGGCCGGCGATCAGCGATTGGCCCAGTCAAAGCTCGACAGGAAGGCGACCTTGGCGATATCGGCCATGATCTCGGGATTGATCCGGTAGATTGTATCGCCGACGGCGTGGTAAGCCAGGTGCGGGCCGTTCGAGCCGATCATGGCCGTGGCCGCTCCTTTTTCATAAAAGGGGGCGAAATCCGAGCCGCGAACGCCTACCGGGCCCGACATCTTGCTCATTCCGCGAAGGATGCCCACGGACTTATCGGCCTTCTCGACGGCGGCCTTCAGGCCGTCCACGGAGGCCGAGCCCCAGGCGCCGTCGCCCTCGCCGGTCATGTCGAAGTTGAACATGCCGTCGATCTTGGTGAACGGAGCGGGGACGTGTTCGACGAAGTAGGTCGAACCCTGCAGGCCCATCTCCTCGCCGCCGAACAGGACGAAGACGACCGAGCGTTTCGGCTGGCGGGCGAGGGTGGAATAGGCCCGGCCGATCTCCATGACCGTGGCGCTGCCGCTGGCGTTGTCGTCGGCGCCGGGGAAGAGGAAGCCCATGTGGAACCCGTCATGGTCGAAGTGCCCGCCGATGACGACGACCTCTTTCCGCAAGACCGGGTCCGAGCCCTCGACATAGCCGGCCACGTTGTACCCGACTCCGTCGGCGTGGTGCTCGGATTCGACGGTGTAGCGGACCTTCGACTGGAGGGCGAAGCTGAGAGGCTTTTTGAACGTCTGCAGGATCTTCTTGAGGTCGGCGCTCGTCGTTCCGGCTTCCTTTAGGATCGTGTCCGCCGTCTTTTCGCTGATCATGGCCGGCAGGAAATCCTTCAACCAGTCGCCGTTGGGATTGGAGATCGGTTCGGGATAGATGTAGAAGAGGCCGAGGGCCCCTTTGTCCTGGGCGGTTTTCATCCGAGTGCGGTGTTCGTCGTGATGCTGGAAGCGGGGATCGCGCGGGGCCGGCTGGCCGCGGAAACACAGGACGATCTTGCCTTTGACGTCCAGGCCGGCGTAATCGTCATAGC
>Ga0315279_10007451_pt1 | contig 13529 bp, 13 predicted proteins | sample YL17G06_20_MG_FD_203694 | JGI IMG/M metagenome (GOLD analysis project Ga0315279, IMG submission 203694) | Sediment microbial communities from Yellowstone Lake, YNP, Wyoming, USA - YL17G06_20 | ecosystem: Environmental > Aquatic > Freshwater > Lake > Sediment | place: USA: Wyoming | collected... | reverse complement strand
TTCTTTCTCCTCCGCTGAGCATGAATGGCGAGGTTGTCCTGTATTGGGTCAGGCTTAACAGGTTCAGGGCCCATGTTACACGGTTTTTCGTGACGTCTTCTTTGAAGCCAAAGTTTCTCAGTGCGAAGGAGATTTCCTCTTCGACTGTTTCGCTGAAAAGCTGGTGGTCTGGGTTTTGAAAGACGAAGCCAACGTTTCTTGCTAGGGTGGCGACGCTTACTTTCTTCACGTCAACCCCATCAACGAGAACTTGCCCTTTCGTTGATTTGAGTAGACCGTTGAAGTGTTTGACTAGGGTTGTTTTGCCAGCGCCGTTTTGTCCCATTATGGCTACGAATTCACCGTCCTGTATGGTTACTGAGACGTCTTTCAGTGCTTCCACGCCGTTTGGGTAGGTGAAGCGAACGTTCTTGGCTTCGATCATTGGGCTTGCAGTGCCTCCTTCAGCAAAGCTGCCATTTCTTCAGAACAAAGGGGCACGGTGTCATTGAGGTTTATTCGGTCTTTTTTGAGTATCTGGTAGAGGCGTGTTGCTTTCGGGATTCCGATGCCTATCAGTCGGGCTTCTTCTGAACGCAGTATTTCTCGTGGGTTCCCGTCTAGGACGATTTTTCCGTCGTCCATTACGATTATGTGGTTGGCGTATCTGGCTGTCAAATCTAGCCTGTGCTCGACGAGCACGATTGTGATTCCCAGATTTTTATTCAGGTGATCGATTACCTCAAAGATCTTCTTTGCGCTCAAGGGGTCGAGGAAGCTTGTTGGTTCGTCGAGTATTATTACTTCTGGCTGCATGGCCAAGACTGAGGCTATGGCCACTCGTTGCTGCTGTCCGCCTGAGAGTTCGTGTGGTGCTCTTTCTCTCAGGTCATACACTCCTGTGAGTTTCATAGCCTCATCTACTCTTCTGCGCATCTCTTCTCTTGGCAAGCCGAGGTTTTCCAGACCGAAAGCCACGTCTTTCTCGACAGAAAGCGCGAAGAGCTGATTTTCGGGGTTTTGGAAAACGAGTCCCACATGTTTTGCCAGTTCATAGATTGGATGTTCAGCGACGTTCAGTCCTGTGGATGTTATTTCGCCTTTGAGTTCGCCTTGATAAAAGTGTGGTATTAACCCGTTGAAGCATCGGCAAAGCGTTGTTTTTCCGCATCCGCTTGGTCCGGTGATTAGGGTGAACTCGCCTTTTTCTATTTGAAGCGAGATGTCTGTGATTGAGGGTTTTGTTGCGCCTGGATAAGTGTACGTGACCTTTTTTGTTTCGATTGCCGCCATGCTGATGATGCCAACCTGTCTTAAGCGGGTTGCCAGAATCATTTAAGAGTAGCTACTTATTATTGGTTATCAGTTTTTCCTTCAAAAGAAATAGACAACGTTTGAGGCCTGTTTCGATGTCTCCCACGCCGTTGGCTCCAGCGGCTGTCGAATGTCCACCGCCCATGCCGTGAATGTATTCGCCTAAGGGTTTGGCCACGTCTTTTCCTAGGTGCACGCCTGTTTGCTTGTGAAATTCCCGCGTGGCTCTCAGGCTAACTTCGATGCTTCCATTTCTTTGTCCAGCCACAGCGGCCACATGGGCACCTAAGTCAATTAGGGCTCGTGCCGCTGAAGCTTGGTAAGCGCTGACATGCGACAACGCGATTATCCATTCGTTGATTTTGAAGAGTTTGACTCTTCTAGATGCTTTCAGTCTTGCGACGCGTTCAGAGAAGTCCATTGGTAGTGAGAGAAAGGGCAAGGTTTCTTGTACGTTTACGCCTGAGTCGATTAGCTCTGCCGCGTTCTTCAGGGTGGACGAGTTGGCCAGCACGAAGTGGCGTGAGTCGAAGGCTATGCCTAGGAACAGAGCTTTTGCTTCGTTTGGAGCGAGTTTGATGTTTGCCTGTTTGTAGAAGTCGTAGACGATCTCGCATGTTGATGAAGCTTCTTCATTGGTTATACACAGTGTTGCCAGTTGCTGCGTCTCGGGATGGGCTGCATGATGATCAATTACGATGATTGGAGCTTTGCCCGTTTTCACTTTTTCAGCCAAGTTGTCGAGTTGCTGTATTGTGTTGGTGTCGAGTAGAACAATGACGTTGGCGTTTTCAGTGTTTGGGTGCTCCTTGATTTCTATTGGTACGTATTGGAGTAGGTGTTTTGAGAGTCGGCTTATGCCGTGGGCTGCGCCTATTTCGATTTCCAGTTGGGGTCTGGACTGTTTGAGTAGGCTTCTGAAGCCATAGGCTGAGCAGATCGCGTCCGGGTCTGCGTTATGATGGCACAACAAGACAACTAGTTTGGCGTTTAACGTGTCGATGATTTTGGTTATTTCTGTGTATGACACGTTAGACTCCTCAGGTATTTTTCAGCGGCTTTGAACGCTTCCCCTACAGCTTCGTTAGTCAGTTTCTGGACATTGAAACTCTCCATTGATGGAGACAGCTCAATGTCAACATCGACGTTAAGGTTCACTGGCTTGGTGCCTTCCACTTCAGCACACACGGTTAGCGTTTCGATGCTTTTCTTCTTGAGTTTTGAGTGTATGTGCTTTCTTGCTGCCTCTTCTGCAATAGTGCACAGCTCTTCGATCTGGTCGCTGGTTAACTCTGGTATGCCCAAGTCTTCCAATAAAGCCTCACCTAAAGACGGTGCTTAGGACTGGGATGAAGGCGGCGAAACTGGGCCCAAGTCTTGTTGCAGCCTGATCTGCACTTCTTTGAGTTGAGCGCGTACGCGTTCTTCTTGTTTTGTAAGGATGGTTACTCTCGTGTTGAGCAGGTCTTTGCGCTCGTTCAGTTCAGCGGTTACTTTTGTCTTTTCAGCTTTTATCATAAGTGAACCAGTGGCCTTGTAAATGACTGCGTCGTCAGTCAGTTTCTCCAGTTCTGTTGAGGCTTGTCCGATTTCTGACAGTTCGAGCTCCACTTGCTGTTTTTGTGCCAAGATTGATTGGAGCGTTTGCTGGAGTTGCTGCAGTCTGAGGAAGCGTTCTTGAACTTGGGGTGGGAGGTTTGAAAGTTCGTCACTCAAGTGTTATCCTTCCATTCTGCACAGCAATAAGCATAGCAATTAATAAAGCATTTCTCAGAGTCTTCGGTTCAACAAACAAGCGAGACGATTATGCTTGTTTTTCATCACAGGTTACAGTGTTGGATTTCACCAAAAGCGTTTTTATCAACTAGATTGCCGTATATTATGTATCGCGCATGAGGAAGGCAAGGACTTATGAAACGTTTGACATTGCTCATGTTCTTTTTCTTGATGTTTTCTCTGTTGTTTAACAGTTCGGTCTTGAGGTTTGTGGAAGTTAATGGGAATCCAGTTAGTCATTTGAGTATTGATGGGAAGCTTGAGAAAATAGGGAGTTTCGATGGTGCGGATGACCTTGTGGGGGTTTGTGACAGGGCCTTAACACGGCCAGAGGCGTTTGCGGGTATGGACAGCGGTGTTCCATGGGGCGATTGGGGGCATTATCATAACTATACTGAAATAGTGGACACTATTCTGTTCTTGAACGCTACGTACTCAAACATTGTGGACGCCTTCTCAATTGGTGAAAGTTGGCAGAACTTGGACATATATTGCGTCAGGTTGACCAACGAATCTAACGTTGTTCCGAAGCCCAAGGTGCTCTTTGTTGGTTATCATCATGCCCGTGAACACATCAGTGCTGAACTCGCTTTGTACTTCACGGTGGAAGCTGCAACCAACTATGGTGCAAATGCAACTGTCACTCAATTGCTGAACAACAGTGAAATCTACATAATCCCTGCATTAAATGTGGATGGCTTTGCTGCCTCCAAACAGAACGAATGGCAACGCAAGAATGCTCGTCCAATCGATGAAGATGGAGACGTCTTGTTAGATGAAGACCCACCTGATGACCAGAATGGTGACGGCTATATTGAAGACCTCTTTTTCACGAATGGGACGTTCATCAGATGGGAAGGAATAGACAATGATGGTGATGGCCGGTTGAATGAAGATTGGGTTGGAGGCGTGGATCTGAACAGGAACTACGGGTATCAATGGGATGCGTGGTGCCAGAGCGGCAGTCCTTACCCTCAGGACGAGGACTACCGTGGACCAGCGCCGTTTTCAGAGCCAGAAACGCAAGCAATAACAGATCTAGCAACGAGTCAGAGCTTCAAGTATGCAGTTAGCTTTCATTCCGGCGCTGAGAACATAGTCTATCCTTGGGGATGCACGACCTTACCGACCTCGGATGACAAGATTTTCAGAGAAATCGCGGGCAACCTTTCAGGGTTGACGGGTGCCTCTTACGAACAATCTGGAGCTTGGTATACGACCTCGGGTGTATGGGATGACTGGATGTATGGGAACAGAAGCACATTTGCCCTGACGTGCGAGGTCTACACTAACAGCAGCGCGTGGCAGTACAGGTCTGGCCCGTATCCGAATTCACTGTGGGAGAGAGGAGTGTTCCAGTTCTTCAACCCAGACCCAAGCCGGATCGAAACTGTGACCCAGCGATGGTTGCCCGTCTTCACATACGTCACCAACAGAGCTATCGCCGAAGCTCATGATGTGGCTATTTCGAATGTTGCAACATCTAAGGATGGGTGCTTGCCCAAGCCTGTAGTTTTTCAAGGATTCACTGCAAAGGTAAATGTTACAATCTCAAACAGGGGGATATACACGGAAAGCGTTACCTTCACAGTCTATGCCAACTCGACTGTAATTGGGGCGCGGACAGTCAATGATTTGGCACCTGGCACGCAAACAACGTCAACCTTTGTTTGGAACACTAGTGGCTTCAGCAAGGGCAACTACACCATTAGCGCCTATGCTTTGCCTGTTCCAGACGAAACAAACACGATTGACAACAATTCTGTGGATCCTTGGGTTATTGCCTTGGTCATGGTTGGTGACATCAACGCCGACGGCCAAGTGGATGTGAAAGATGTTTACGCAGTTGCCAAAGCATACGGCACATCCATAATAGGACCAAACCCTCCTGGCTACACATATAATCCAAATTGCGACATAAATGACGACGGAAAAATAGACATAAAAGACCTCTATTATAGTGTGTAAGAACTACGGAAAAGTAGAACCCCTAACACTCTCTTCTTCTTGGAAGGAATCTAAAAGAACTTGAGTTCTGATTCTGTATGGGACGGTATTAGTGGACAGGTTCCACCTCCAAGCGTTGAAGGCCTTCCAGTTCAGGTGATGTGGCTTGAGAGAGAAGAGGCAAGAGCGTAAGAGCGAGTTTGAGGTTCCGCCTCACACGCATGTCAGGTTGACGGTTACGATTGCTGAGAAGGTGATGGCGCGGCTGAAAGCTATACATAAACAGGAATTGAAAAGAGCTGAGGATGAGGACAGAACAGAACTGGACTGGAGCAACACGGTAGAAATGATAATGAGAAAAGGCACAAAAGCCTACTCTTCAAGCCAGAAAACGCTGAATAGAGTTCCGCTGACCTCTCATGAGACGAGTTAACATGCTAACTGCCATAGGACAGCTTACTAAGACGTGAACGCTGGAGATATCTCCCGCATAATACCCCTTTTTTCTATTTTTGCAAATTGCCACAGCATCAGAAGCCGCAATCTTTTTCGCACAAGGATTCAAATAATGTCTTGACCGTGGTTCCGCGAACTTCTATTCCTTTCTTATTAAAGTATTCGTTAATTTTTGTATAATATGCCTTCAGCCTAAAATCCTCACTTCGATTAACTAGCTCAAGCCAGCTTCGAGTCTCCACGAAACTTCGATCTATTGACGTTTTAAATTGCCTCAACAAGATGTCTAACAGCACTATAATGTCAATTGGAGGATATGGGAATCTAGGTATGTCAATCAGGTTATCAAGGCAATAATGAAGGGAAGCGTTTTCCTTTTCCATCACGGCAATTTTATCTCGGTCGCATAATCCTCCAAATTGCATATGGGAACTGTTTTCATAGTTTTCAGGGGTTCCTTCGCCTGTGTCAAAGTGAAAACGCCTAACTATCCTGCTTTCTTTGTTATAGCGTTTTTCGCAGCAGGAAAGAAATAGTCTTTTGCTTTTCACTGATGATTGTGAATTTCTAACAATACTCACAGAGAAATTGTACCTTCTAAAACAAAAATCGTCAACTTCTATTGCCCCTCCCACCAACAAATATGCCGCTCTTGTTTCGCAAAAATAATTGTCCTCAACTATGTCAATGGCCCATGGAGGGTCGATCCTTAGACCCCACGAACCATCAGAGGCTGCTTTCAATTGTGAATGCAGGCTTGAGGATGAAGCCCATAACTGTTGGTTAGCAGTGTAGATTTCTCTTGAGGTGTACAAATACTTGAAAAAATCCAAAAAAAGGGCTTTCAGTTCTTTAAAGTATTTTTTCTGCGGTGCACTCATCACTTTTCGCCTTTCGTTTTAATTATCCTCAAGTCGTCAAAAAACAAGGCTTTTGTTGCCTCATGGTTCTCATCGCTGCATCTGTAATGTACGGGTGCCATCTCATCACTTCCAGGCTCAGTGCCCATCGTGTCCGGAAATTTACCGTTGCATACGACACACATAGAAATTTCATTTTCTGCTAACTCAAATGCATATTCAGCCAGTCTCCTCACGTCTGATGAGAGGCTATCTTTGGCTAGTTCGTCTTTTTCAGCTCGTTCTTTGGCTTTTTTGTTCACAGTTTCAAATAGGATTGTTTTCCACCACAACTCCTCTCGCAATGACTTAGAGAAAATGCCGTTATAGAGAGCAGAATCAAATTCAGTTAGCCTCTCTTGGAAGGCTTTCGAACTCATTCCCACAGCTGTTGCTGAATATGGTTTGTTATAAAGAAAACCTGGTTTTGCCAAGAGGACATTTCTAACCCACGAAGCATAATCTAAGGATCTTCCAGCTATATTCTCAGTTTTTACTCCCATGAATTTAGTTGTCTTGAGAATATGGGGCAACAAACCCTCAATCTTCTCTTTTTCTATTGCTGGTGGCTTCAGCAAATCAATCAACTTAACAATTCCCTTTCGGATTGTTTTCCGGATGGTTCTGTAATCGAACGCATCGTAATATAGAAAATCGTGTCCGCTAAGCTGAATTTCGGCAAAGTCCACTCTTGCTTCTGCTTCCTTCTTTAGGATATATGTCAAATTTGTGCTTGTCTCAAATTTGGGGAAAGCTGAAAACGCGTAAATTGGGGTATCCGGGTAATTCTCCTTAAGCAGACCGATGAAAGATATTCCTTTACCCTGGTATTTCTGACCATTCATACCCGACGAGCGATTGAGGTAATAGTCGACCAGAAACAGATCTATTTTCTTTCCCGATTCAGCAATATTTTTGAAGGCTTCAGGACGGTAAAACAAGACCTTCCCTTTTTTGTCGGATTGCCTCATTTTTCCTTCCAGATTCTCTGCATCGAGCTTATGTGCGTCTTCGTCATCTATCCAACAAATTATTATTGTCATAACGGCAAAGTTACCTCCACACAAGTTTTCCAAGGTTGTTGAAGTTCTTTGTTTTTGAGAAAATGAATAGTTTTCCCATAACTCTTCAAAATGTCAGAGACAATACTCAACCCCAGTCCACTACCTTGCCCAACCGAGAGGATTTCTTCTTCTCCTAAGCGTTTGGATAGTTCTGAATAGAGTCTGTTTTCAGGGTCAGCCACCAATGCAGTAAAGACATGATCCTTTGCGGAATCCGACAAGCCGATCCCATCATCATATACTCTGAGAATAATCTCATCATTCTTTGTAGAGCTTTCAAGTTTAACGCGATTTCCATACCCTGCGATTGCCGCTTTTATTGCATTCGATACCAAGTTCAATAAAACTGAGTATACTTCTGCATCAAGCATAGGACCAGTTTTAAGACCTTCTGGAATTTTATTTTCTACTCTTAATGAGAATTTGTTGACCAAAGAATGATGACAATCGATAACTTCCTGTGAAAGTGCACGCAAGGCTATTCTGTGCTTTTTCATATTGGCTAGATTTGTAGAAACACCAGAGAATAATCGCATCTGGTCGAGGAGTCTTCGGTGGGTTGTCTTTACCAAAAGAGACAACTTGAGTAATTCTGGTTTTTGATCTTCAGGAGCTGTGGATGCAACTATGTCTATTTTGTTAGATATTGTTCCAAGCCTGCTCAACAAGTCATGTATTTCATGAGAAAAAACATACATTAATGCGCCAGTCGAAGCAACCGTTCTCAAAGAAGTGACTTGCTCGGTCGCATAAGCTGTAGACTCCTTTACAACTTCAAGAGCCTTATCAAAGTATTTCCCAGAGACTGTTCTTTTTTCACTAGGGACCTTTTCTTTGTAGTCTTTGTAAGCATCGTTAAGCACGCGTATTGCGGAGTCAAGAACTTTAGGAATTTCTTCTGGCTGTCTTCCTTCTACAGCCGGTGATTCCTTGACGAACTCCTCCGCAACCTTTTGCATTTCCTCTGTTGTTCTTAGATAAAGAAAATGATTGTAGTGTACTGTGGCCCAAATTATTGCTTTTATAAGGAGGTCCTTTAATTGTCGAGAAGCTTCGTTCTCAATGAAGCTTTCTCTATTGATTGGAACATCAAATCTGCGTCTGGGTTGGTTACTCAAAAAAACTCTTCCAACTAAGTTTTGGTTTCGAGGCTGATTAAGAAGAGCACGATTCTCATCAACACGTAAGCTTCTACAAAGCCTCTCAAATATCGGATTTATCTTGCCAAGTCTTCTAGCTTGCTGCTCATCAATACTCAACCAATCATTTTTTGGATCTCCGTACGGATAAACTCAAAAACCATCAAGAAAAACTTTCACTCCACTCCAGTTCTCAAAGATCTCATCGATGGAATAAAGTGCCAGCGTCGATTCATCCCTGCAGTATTCCTTAATTCTTTGAATAATAGCTATATCAAAACTGACAAAGGGAATTTCCTTAAATTTTTCAGAAAAGACAAAATCTGGTTCACCGATTTTCATAGCTTCAAGTGTTACAGTTGCTGTTCCATCTTCTGAAACTGAACCCTTGAGTCGTCCCCAGCCTGCGTTCATAACTTGTTCTGAGAGCACTTCGGTCTCTTTCTTAAACTCTGGTGCAGTAATAGTGATGGTGAATCCTGGATCTTCGTGATACCCTTCTCTTTTTTTCGGATAAACCATTGCAAGGCCGAGAATTTGGCGGCGTAGAACATTAAACTCTTTGGTAGTCCATGGTTCTCTTAGATTGACCAGTTCTAGTTTAGTGTAGGGGTTCGAATTTTCTATAGTCTCAGTAGTGAATTTATTCGGCACTTCCGTCAAAGTTGTTCCAGGAACGTAATCATCCCATGCAAAAATCACTCGGGTGCGCTCAAAGTAGTCGCAATTGTGGCTTTTTGCCACGGTCTCCAGAATTAATTGAATGCCCAATCGAGCACAAGCGAACCTACCAATGCCTTTGCTTCCCGTTTTTATCCTACCATAATAAGGTGTTATGTTGACATCCATCTTGTTTGGAGTCGCTATTCTCATCCAAAACTTCTTAATCTGTTCAAAAGTCATCCCATGGCCGTTGTCAGTAACTACGATTGCGCTTTTCTGATTTGGGCCATTACCAGTTGAATTAATGAACTCTATATTCACTCTTGTACTGTCGGCATCATAAGCATTTTTAACAAGTTCCGCAAGAGCGATATAATTCCTAGTGACCAAACGTTCGCCTATCTCGCCTAATAGCAAGCTGTCGACGGTAAATCTCAGATCACTGTTATCCATTTGATAACCTTATAAAAGGAACAGGTAATTTATAGTTTTGTTAGTAACCTATGAGGCATAGTTCTGACAAGCACAACCGACACAAACAAACTTCGAGGAGGATATTATACTCCAGCACTTTTAGCCGATTACATAGCCGGCAAAGTTGCTCTCTCTAAAACCACCAGCATTCTCGAACCAAGTTGTGGCGATGGCCAGATAATTGTTTCGGTGGCTAAGAAGCTAATTGAACTGGGTGTCGCGAAAGATGAGATACATAAAACTGTCTTAGGTATCGAAATTGATCCAGTGGAAGCTGCGATGACTAGAACAAATCTAGCAAAAATCGGCATTACCCATACGGACAAAATTGTCCGAACCGGCGAATTTTTTGAATATTGCAAACTGAATCTAATGCATAAAACACGCTTTCGAGCAGTCGTGGGCAACCCACCGTTCTTGAGATACCACGATTTCCCAAAGAAAATAAAAGACACTGCGTTCGAATTGATGTCGGACGCTGGGTTAAAACCTGTTGGTCACACAAATAGTTGGGTTCCGTTTCTTGTTGTATCCTCCCTTCTTCTGAGTGAAGACGGCTTATTGGCAATGGTCGTTCCAGCACAGTTATTCCAAGTGAGTTATGCTTCAGAAACAAGGAGGTTCCTTAGTAGTTACTACAAGAAACTCACCATAATAACATTTGAAAAATTAGTTTTTGAGGGCATTCTACAAGAAGTTGTTGTACTCTTGGGCGAAAGAAATAACTCGGAAAATGAAGGCATACGAGTCGTCGAGTACAAAGACACTTCGGATCTAAAGCTCAATGGAGCTAAGACACATGAAATATGGAACGACAAGAATAAACTCAAGCCACTAGACCACACGAAGGATAAGTGGACACAATACTTCTTAGATATTGATGAGATACTCCTTTTGAAAAAACTGAGAGAAAAATTCCAGCTTAGAACATGCAAAGAGATAATGGATGTCGATATCGGAGTTGTGACTGGGCGGAATGACTATTTTGTGTTAACTGATGATGCCGTCAAAGAAAAGGAATTAGTTCCTCAAAGTACAAGAATAGTCTGCAACTCATCGCAGCTTCGAGGGACAATGTTTTCTGCAACCGATTTATCAGGCATCAAAAACCAATCTCCATCTTGGTTGTTCACACCTCCTGATTCTTCAGTTTTGGAATTTCCGGAAGCGGTTCAAAGATACATTAAATATGGCGAGACCATTGACGTACCTGACGGCTACAAATGCAGAATTAGGAAAAAATGGTACGTTATTCCCTCAACATGGGTGCCCGATGCATTTTTGCTTCGGCAAGTACACGAATATCCAAAAATCATACTAAATGAAACAAATGCAACATGTACAGATACGATCCATAGAGTAAGATTAGTTTGCAAAAACAAAGGAAGAGAAGTTGTCTCTGCTTTCTTAAATTCGCTGACATTTGCATTCTCAGAGATATTGGGTAGAAGCTATGGTGGAGGAGTTCTTACTCTGGAACCGAGTGAGGTTGAACAATTACCCTTACCCTTAGAAGGTTTGGAGAATCTGGACTTTGAAAAAATTGATCATCTCGAGCGTCAGAATAAGATTGAGAATATTCTGGACATGACAGATTCCACACTTCTTAAGGAAGGTTTAAGGATCAATAACAAGGAAGTGGCAATGCTTCGTAATATTTGGAGAAAACTGAAGAACAGACGTCTTTCAAGGAATTCAAGTAGTTAATGAGTATTTACTGGAGTCTCTATTTGCGGTTCGCGGGAGTCAAGCAAACTGAGAGCGAACCAAAAAAAGGAACTATGACTTCTTGACTTGAATGAGCTTGTCTCTAACAGTCTCCGCTACGAACTCTGCTCGGCTGCGGTATCCTAAAAGCTTCTTATCAAGACTCTTGTCAACGTCGTCTGCAAGCTCGACAAAAAGGTGATTCCAGGGAGTTGACCGCCTAGATGAGCACGGTTTCAAGCGCCTACTACGAGTTTGCGATGCACTAAATAACAAAAGACATCTGCCATACATTTTCAGATTTGACAAGGAAAAAAGGAATTATGGGTCAACTTCGCCGTAGTGTTTGCATACTTTGTAGTAGTCTTTTACGTTTATCTCTTCATCAGCGTTTATGCCGCAGTTGGGGTTGTACGTTCTGCTTGGAGAGAGTTAGATCCTTCTATGGAGGTTCCGTAGGCAGCCGAAAGTATGTGATATGTTGTCAGAACTTGAAGCCAAACACAAACTATGTTGGCAGAAACGTTATTCGCAAACAACAAATGGTAGTAACGTATATAAGTGTATTTTTCTACTTTTCTCTTGGTGGTCAAGTTGACCGTTACCGTAAAAATCGAAGACACAAAAAAAGACAAGCTGGACAAGTTTCTCGCCTCTCTACTACTCAAAGAAGGCATAAAAATAACACTGCAAGAAACAATCGGCTTAATGGTGGACTACGCTTTAGAAAACGAGGAAGACATCATCAAAAGACTCAAGGAATTGCCTCCTCTAGAAGAAGACCCCGCATGGAAAACTCTTGAACATCCGAAACACTGGGGAATAAAAGACTCAGCAAAAAGAGTTGACGAATTCCTCTACCAGAGGTAAACACAATGGCAATCTTCGTGGACACAGGAATCTTTGTTGCCCTGCACAACGCTGATGACGAACTTCACAGCCGAAGCCAAACACTGATGAGAAAAGCACTACAGGGCGACTTCGGCAAGATACAAACCTCCGACTACGTAATCCATGAAGCAATAACCACAGCCTTAGCGAGAACTAGGAGACACGACTTAGCCATAGACGCGGGCAGGTATATCATCGATTCACCGAGAATCATAAAACTGTGGACTACGAAAGAAACCTTCGATCTTGCATGGAGAAAATTCCAAACATTGAAAGATCACCCACTGAGCTTCACCGACTGCATAACACTAGCCCTTATGGAACAAAACCACATCAAGCAAATCCTCAGTTTCGACGCAGGCTTCGACGGACTGACCCAAAGAATCTACTAACCATACACCCGAAAACAACAAGAAACAAAACAAACAACCTTCACAACCAAAGAAAGACAGAATCGCCAACACCAATAGAAGTCAGAACTCTAGCTCAACCGATATAGAGTGGGCTCAAAATCTGCTTCAAGCACAACAGAGCAATCCACCATCCATTTGTCGAACAAACAATCTCAGCCAACCGACAAAACTGCAACAAACCCACAAAATCGCCAAACAAATCTCAACTGCTTAACAAACCTGTAGACTATCCTGATGTTTTTCCATAACCCCCAGAGCGTCTATTATCGAATTAATCCATCTCAAATAAGCGTTCAAAGCCGCACGCAGAGCCACCGTGTCATTAGCTTCAACCCTCAAAACTAAGAATCCGTCTTCTTTCTCCAGACTTTCTCTAGAACGCAAGGTAGTAGACTTCCTAACCTCAGGTTCCAAAGCCTTGAAGATTGTTTCCAGACGCTCTTCTGAAGAAAACTTTAGACGTACAGTTGCCTTTGCCATCATCAGCTATGCTCCATAACCAAGAAAAGCGAAATCGAGAAAATAAAGAAGAAAAAATGGCTGCTTAGACTGTTTACTCTTCTTCTGTTGGCGCTGGCTCTTCCACTGTCTTTGTTGCTTCTTCTATCGGTGCGCCTTTGGCCACTCGTTTTGCGACTATACCGAGCTTCGTGGTAGGCGTGTAGGCTCCGCCAGTGAAAGTGTACCCGCATTTCCAGCATTTCCAGACGCCCACGCTTTCCCTCTTGACTCGTGGAAGACCGCACTGCGGACAAGCATGAGGTCTCCTCAGTTCCTTAACGACTTTCATGTACCGCTTTCTAACAG
>Ga0315279_10007450_pt1 | contig 13530 bp, 12 predicted proteins | sample YL17G06_20_MG_FD_203694 | JGI IMG/M metagenome (GOLD analysis project Ga0315279, IMG submission 203694) | Sediment microbial communities from Yellowstone Lake, YNP, Wyoming, USA - YL17G06_20 | ecosystem: Environmental > Aquatic > Freshwater > Lake > Sediment | place: USA: Wyoming | collected... | reverse complement strand
CCATCCGCCGCTCGGCGCTGCGCGCCAGGTAGGCCATCTCGCCGGCGTAGCCGCGATCGAGCCACTCGCGCAGGGAGTGCAGCTCCTGGAAGTCGTCCGCGCGCGCGACGCCGCAGAGGTCGAACCCGAGCGCGAGCGCCTGGCGCTTGATGGCGGAGGACGTGAGGGGCATGGGGGCTGCCGTAAGCCTTAAGCCGATTTCTTCACCAGCTGCCGCAGCACGTACGGCAGGATGCCGCCGTTCTTAAACGCAATCAGCTCTTCGGGCGTGTCGATGCGCGCCGTGGCGCGGAATTGCCGTACGGCGCCCTTGTCGCTTGTCGCGCTCACGCTCACCTGCCCGCCCGGCCGCAGCCCCTCGGCAATCCCGGTGATCTCGTACGTCTCGCGACCGGTGAGCGCGAGCGACGCGGCGTTCTCGCCCGGCAGGAACTGCAGCGGCAGCAGGCCCATGTTGACGAGGTTGCTGCGGTGGATGCGCTCGAAGCTCTCCGCGATGACCGCGCGGACGCCCAGCAGCATGGTCCCCTTGGCGGCCCAGTCGCGCGAAGACCCCGATCCGTATTCCTTGCCGGCCAGGACGAGCAGCGGGATCTGCGCGTCCTTGTACCGCATCGCCGCCTCGTAGATCGTCTGCACGTCGCCGGCCGGGATGCAGGCGGTCCAGCCGCCCTCGGTTCCCGGCGCCAGCTGGTTGCGCAGCCTGATGTTCGCGAACGTGCCGCGCATCATCACTTCGTGGTTGCCCCGGCGTGCGCCGTACGAATTGAAGTCGCGCGGCTGCACGCCGTGCTCGATCAGGTAGCGGCCCGCCGGGCTGTCGGCGGGAATCGACCCGGCCGGCGAGATGTGATCGGTCGTCACGCTGTCGCCCAGCCACGCGAGCACGCGCGCACCGCGGATATCCTCGAGCGCGGCCGGCGTCATCTCGATGTGCTCGAAGAACGGCGGGTGACGGATGTAGGTCGATTCCCGATCCCACTCGAACCGCTCGCCTGCGGGGACCCGCAGCGACTGCCACCGGTCGTCGCCGCGAAACACCTCGGCATATACGCGCCGGAACATGTCCGCGGTCACCGAGCGAAGCATCGTCTCCTGGATGTCGCGCTCGGTCGGCCAGATGTCGCGCAGATACACCTCGCGGCCGGTCCCGTCCCGCCCGAGCGGCTCGTTGGCCAGGTCCTTCGTCATCCACCCGGCCAGCGCATAGGCGACCACCAGCGGGGGCGATGCGAGGTAGTTCGCGCGCACGAGCGGCTGGATGCGCCCTTCGAAGTTGCGGTTGCCGCTCAGCACGGACGCGACGACGAGATTGCGTTCCTTGACGATCGCCGCGACCTCGTCCGGCAGTGGTCCGCTGTTACCGATGCAGGTGGTGCAGCCGTACCCGACCAGATTGAAGCCGAGCTCGTCGAGGTACTTCGTCAGGCCGGCTCTCTCGAGGTACTCGGTGACGACCTTCGATCCGGGCGCCAGGCTCGTCTTCACCCACGGCTTCACCCGCAGGCCGCGCTCGACGGCCTTCTTCGCCAGCAGGCCGGCGCCGATCATCACGCTGGGGTTCGACGTGTTGGTGCAGCTCGTGATGGCCGCGATGACCACGGCGCCGTGATCGAGCGATTCGACGCCGACGCCTGCCGGCTCGGCGACCGCCACACCCGCCGGCGCCGCGGCCCGGCCTCCCGCCACCGCGGCCGGCGCCGCTTTGCGCTCGGCCAGCATCCCGCCCAGCGCCTGTTCGAACCCGCGTTTCGCCTCGCGCAGCGCCACGCGATCCTGCGGCCGCTTCGGCCCCGCGATGCTCGGCTCGACCGACGCCAGGTCGAGTCCGATCGTGGCCGTGTAGGCGCTCTCCGCCGACCCGGGTTCGTGGAACATGCCCTGCGCGCGGGCATAGGCCTCGACCAGCTGCACCCGCGCCTCGTCGCGGCCGGTGAGGCGCAGGTAGTCCAGCGTCATCGCGTCGATCGGGAAGATCGCCACCGTCGCGCCGTACTCGGGGCACATGTTCGACAACGTCGCGCGATCGGCAATCGTCAGGCTCTGCAGTCCTTCGCCGTAGAACTCCACGAACTTCCCGACGACGCCGTGGCGCCGCAACCGCTCGGTGATGGTCAGCACCAGATCGGTCGCGGTCGCGCCCTCGGGCAGCCGGCCCTTCAGTTGGAAGCCGAGCACGTCCGGGATGAGCATCGAGATCGGCTGGCCGAGCATCGCCGCCTCGGCCTCGATGCCGCCGACGCCCCAGCCGAGCACGCCCAGCCCGTTGACCATCGTCGTGTGCGAATCGGTGCCCACCAGCGTGTCCGGCCAGGCGGTCATCCGGCCGTCGATGGTCTCGGCGAAGACCACCCGCGCCAGGTACTCGAGGTTCAGCTGGTGCACGATGCCGGTGTCGGGCGGCACGACGCGGAAATTGCCGAACGCGCTCTGGCCCCAGCGCAGGAACGTGTAGCGCTCCTTGTTGCGCGCGAACTCCAGATCGGCGTTCAGCTGGAACGCCCCGGGCCGGCCGTAATGGTCCACCTGCACGGAGTGGTCGATGACCAGTTCCACCGGCTGCAGCGGGTTGACGCGCGCGGGGTCACCGCCGAGGCGGATCATGCCGTCGCGCATCGCCGCCAGATCCACCACCGCGGGAACGCCCGTGAAATCCTGCAGCAGCACCCGCGCCGGCGTGAACGCCATTTCCTTCTGCACGGCGGCCGCCGGATCCCATGTCGCAAGCGCTTCGACGTCGGCGGCCTTCACCGCGTGGCCGTCTTCGTGCCGGAGCAGGTTCTCGAGCAGGATCTTCAGCGAGTAGGGCAGCTGCGCGACGCGCGGAAAGCCGGCGCGCTCGAGTGCCCGCAGGTTGTAGGTGTCGTAGCTCCGGGCTCCGACGCGGATCTGGCTTCGCGTGCCGAACGAGTTGGATCTGCTCATAAGTGCCTGCGCTTGATGAAAGTGTGAGATGACGAGCGCGCCGCGGCCGGGCCCGGCGTGCGCGCGAGTTCAGTGCCGGTTCGCACACGTTTCTGACCGCCGCAAGGCCGGCTTCAATGATGACTCACGCCGGCCGGAGGGGGCAAGTCGCGAAGCGCGGGCACGCCCTGGAAACGGACCTGGGCAACCCGATGGAACGGGGCAGCGGACAGGTGAGCAATCCGGATCGCTCGATCGAGTCCGACCGCGACGAAGAGGGCGGCGCCAGCGACCGCTAGAACGCCACCAGCAGCGAGCCGCCGATCGCGCCGAACACCTGCTGCGAGTTGCCGAAGCTGTACCCCTTGCGCGGGATGTACACGCGGCCATCGACGCGGAGGCCGAGACCCATCAGCCGGCTCGCCGGCCGCTTCGAGAACATGTAGGTGACGCCGCCGCCGAAGTGGTAGATCTGGCCGGTGTTGCTCGCCGTGTTGCCTTCGTGCATCTGGCGCAGGTACCCGGCGCCCGCCTCGAGGAACGGAATGCCCGCGCCGTTGGAAAAGGCCAGATGGCGCAGGTGCGCGAGCGCGGACACATTGACGAAGTACTGCGTCAGGCGCTCGATCGCGGTCGCCGGGGCGGCGCTCTCGGTGTCGGCCGAGACGTTGCCCCGCACGTCGCCCCGACTCAGCACCAACCCGCCCTCGACGCTGAACATCCAGGTGAGGTTGTAGCCGATGCGGCCGCGAAGCGCGGGGGCCGCAGCGCGCCTGCCACTGACGACGAAGTAGTTGAACGGCGTCGCCGGCTGGCTGTTCGACGTCAGCGTTGCCGTCGTCGAACCGAGGGCCTGCGGCGTCAGCAGCTCCCCGCCGATCGAGAGTTCGAAGGACCGCGGGCGGCCGGGCTCCGGGGCGGCCGGCCCCGGCGCGGGCTGCTGCTCGTCTCCGGCGGCCACGGCCAGGGCCGGAGGGGCGGCGGCCAGCGCCAGCATGACGGCGATCGGCCGCAGCGTGTGCCGGAAACGCGACAAGGGGCCAAGCCCCTTGTCGCGGGTGGTTGCAGAACCGTGATTGGCGGCGGAGATCATTTCGGCGTCACCTGGATCTGAATCTGACCGGCATTGCCCCCAGGCGGCACGATTGCAAACCGGCCGTAGTACACGACCTTGTAGTTCACGTCGACCGTCGAGGGATCGTCGAAGAAGCTGTCGAGATCGGCGTCGTCAACGGGCTCGACGCGGAGGATCACCGGGCCTGGCGCGAGGCCGCTGATCGTGAAGGCCCCGCTGTCGTCCTGCGTGAAGTTGCCGACCAGCGTGCCGGCCGACGGGCTGAACGCCACGACGTGCGCCCCGAAGACGCCTTTTCCGTTCTTCATGACCTGCCCGGTCACGCTGCCGGTGTTCGACTGGAAGCCGCCGGCCGGATACAGATCGGACATGCCCGCGATGTCGTCGGGCTGCAGCGCGCGATCGGTGATGTTGCCCGGCGAGTACGCAATCGGGAACATCACCGCGCCCTTCGCGATGACGCGCCGGCCCCCGCTGACCTGCTCCGTCTCGCCGAGGGCCGAGTGGCCGATCCCGAAGAGGTGCCCGATTTCGTGGGTCGCGATCGACTGCAGGTCGAAGCGTCCACTCGTGCCGCCGGCGGACACCGACCACGGGATGGATGAGGAGTTGAAGAAGATGTCCGACTCGACGATCTCACCCGTAATGTCGTCGATCAGCCAGTCGGTGGACCCGAGGACGTTCGGTTCCTGCGGATCGGCGAGGAACCCGATCACCGAAAGGCCGTCGTCCTGGGTCGGCTGAGCGTTCGTGTAGCCGGCGAACTGCGCGGACACCGCCGCAGTCGGCACGTCGTGCCAGGTCGCGAACGAGGCCTCGACGGTTGCCTGGAGCTGGCTGGCGGTCACGCCCGGAACGCCGACGTTCTCGATGTAGTACTGGACCGGCATCCGGTTCCACTTCAGCTTGATGGTCCGGTTGCCTACCTGCACGCCATACTGCTGATACGCGCGGCTGTGGACGGGCATCCACACGGCGATTGCGCAGAACAGGAAGATGGCAGCGCCCTTGAACGGGCGGCGGCGACTGGTGTGTGAACGCGCGAACATCATCGGACCCTCACTAGCGCAAGCGCTTGTCCACCGCCGGAACCCGCCGGTCCTGCCCCGCGCGGTCGGCCCGATTCTGCTGGAGCACCGAGCGCACCCGCGCCTCGAACTGATCGAGCGGCACCGGCTTGCGCGACGGATCGCCGCGCACGATCGGGGTCGGCTTCGTCACGTCTCCGGCCAGAAGCGGCGAGGTCACGACGCGGGCGCCCGAGATCTCGTCCGTCGTCACGCGGAAGACGCCCTGGTTGAAGCCGACGATGCGCGGGACGGCCGGGCCGCCCGGCGCGAGGAAGACGACGACTTCCTCGCCGACGCGAAACACCGGCGCGCCGACCCGGACGGACCGCAGCCGCCCGATCGTGCCGCCCGGCACGCGGAAGGTGATCTGCGCCCCGAGATCCCCCTTGAGATACCTGTCGACCAGGAGCGTCACCACGGTATCGATGCCGTGCCGATCGCTCGCCCACTGCGGGCTGAGCGCCATCACGCGGCCGTGTGCGATTACCTCGGCACTGCCCGCGAGCGTCTTGAAGTCCAGCGGGAGCACCACGGTCGCCTGTGCGAGCGCGGGCGCGAAGAGTGCGAAGCCCGCGGTGAGAACGAGCAGTCTGTGTCGCATACGCAATCCCCTGGTCCCTGGTTCTCTTATACAGCCTTTCCCGCCGCCGACGGCGAGAATAGTCGGAGGACAGATCAGGAGAGCCTCGTCCGCCGCCGGGATCGCGACGCGATGTCGGCGATCAGGCGCGCCGCGCGGGCGGTCGCACCCGGCTCGCCGAGCCGCTGCCTGACCGACCGCATCGCCGCCACGGTCTGGGCGTGCCTGGCGGGATCGTTGAGGAGCGCGACCGCTTCGGACGCGACGCGCTCGGCCGACAGGTCATCCTGGATCAACTCCGCAACGATGCGTTCGCCGGCGACGAGGTTCACCATGCCGTACGTATCCACGTGCACGAAACGCTTGCCGAGCCGATAGGTCAGCGGCGACAGCCGGTACATGATCACCATCGGCCGCTCGTGGATCGCCGCCTGCACCGTCGCGGTGCCCGAGCACGTCAGCACCAGGTCCGATGCGGCGATGACATTGTCCGGTTCGGATTCGACGACCGCGGGCGGAGGCCGAACGCCGGCCAGCGGCGCGAACAGATCCTGCGCCAGCCCCGGGGCACGGGCGATGACGAACTGGACGCCCGGAACGCGCGCCGCGATCAGCGGCATGGCCTCGGCGAGGACCGGCGCCAGCGCCCGGACTTCGTTCGGACGGCTCCCGGGCAGCAGCGCGACCGTTAGCTTGCAGGGATCGAGATGCAGCGACGCCAGGAACGGTGCCCGCGGCGTCGTCGCGCGCGCCAGATCGAGCAGTGGATGGCCGACGAAGGTCACCGGAATCGCCTGTTCGCGGTAGATCGCCTCCTCGAACGGGAAAATCACCAGCGCCCGATCGACGAGGCGCTTGAGCGTACGCAGCCGGCTGCGGCGCCAGGCCCAGACCTGCGGGCAGACGTAGTAGACGATCGGGACGGCAAGGCGGCGCATGGCCGCGGCAAGGCGGAAGTTGAAATCGGGAAAGTCGATCGCCACGAAGACGTCCGGTCGATCGGCACGGGCCGCGCGCACCAGACGCCGATACGCGAGCAACGACCGCGGCAGGACCGAGAGTGCTTCGATGAGGCCCGTAACCGTCAGGCCGCCATAATCCGCCAGGACCTCGGCACCCGATGCACGGAAGTGCCCTCCGCCCAGGCCGACGATGCGCGACCCGGGATCGATGCGCGCGAGTTCAGAGGCGAGCGCGGCGGCGTACAAATCGCCGGAGGCCTCGCCGCACGACAGCATGTATGTTGACAAGGTGGTCGTTGGTCGCGGTCCCGGTCGTTAGTCGTTGGTCGCGGTCGTTGGTCGTTGGTCGCGCGTTGAGCCGGACGGGACCCGGCGCCAGCCGGATTTTCGCACTTACGCCGGTCGATTGAACAGCGTCTCGTCGACGGGGGCGTTGAGCTTCACCTCGGTCAGGGTCCGCTCCAGGATCACCGCCTCGCCACCGGCATGGACCTGCGTGAGGTCGCCGTTCGGGAGCCGGGCGTCCACCCGAACCTTGTCCGGATACGCGATGTAGCTCGTTGTCGGCAGCGTGATCCCGCCGGGCGTGGTGATCGTGCCCTTCATCACGACCGTCCTGACCCGCCGCAGCCGGTCGGCGCCGCCCTTCGCCTCGATCGCGCGTTGCAGCACGCGCTGTGCCCGCTGCCCTTCCTGCTGGTCTACTGGCGCGGGAACCGGGCGCGCACCGCCCGTGTGCTCGTGCGGAGCCGGAGGGCCGCCCGGATCGCCCGTGGCCGGACGGCGGCGGAGATCGACCGTGGTCAGATCGATGTCGCCGGCTGGAATCACTTCGTACCGGTCGAACCCGACCGCCTTCAGCTGGTTGACGAACGCCTTCGCGTTGCCGACCAGCACGACCGACAGCCTGTCGGGGCGCACGTAGGCGTTGGCGACGCGGGCGATGTCGTCCACCGACACCGCGTTGACTCGCTGGCGGTAGGTCTGCAGCTCCTCGACCGGCAGGTCGTAGAAGAGCACGTTCAGCACCTGCATCGCGATGTCGGCGGGCGTTTCGATGCGTAGCGGGAAGTTGCCGGTGAGGTACGCCTTTGCATCCGCCAGTTCCTGCTCGTTCACCCGTTCGAGCCGCAACCGGTTGAACTGCTCCACGATCAGGCGCAGCACCTCGCCGGTCGCCTCCGACCGCGTGTTGGTGATCGCCACGAACTCGCCGGCCCGCCTCAGCGTCTCCATCTCGGCCGACACGCCATAGGTGAGGCCGCGCTCCATGCGCAGCACGCGGTGCAGCCGGTTGGCGCCCTCGCCGCCGAGGATCTTGATGGCCAGATCCATCGCCATGTAGTCGTTCTGCTTGCGGGGGATGCCGAGGTGGCCGACACGGACCTCCGTCTGCACCAGCGTCGGGTTGTCGACGATGATCACGCGACGGGTCGGCTGCGGCGGGTCGGCTGCGGCGTCGGTGGGCACCTCGCGCCTGGCCCAGTCGCCGAAGGCCCGGGTCACGGTCGCAAAGGCCTCGTCGGCGGTGACGTCGCCGACCACGGCCAGCAGGCAGTTGTTCGGCGCGTACCAGCGCTGGTGGAACGCCTGCAGATCGGCCCGCGTGATCCGGGACAACGAGTCGGGCGTGCCGTTGCTCGGCGCCCCGTACGGATTGAACCCGTAAACCAGGCGATCGAACACGATATTCGCCATGTACTCCGGATCGTCGTAGCTGACCTTCAGCGCCGACAGCATCTGCTGGCGCTGCCGCTCGACCTCGGCCTCGGCGAACGACGGGTTCCGGACCTCGTCGGCGAGCAGTCGCATGCCCAGATCGAAGCTGTCCTTCATCACCAGGATATGCGCGTACGACAGGTCGCGTCCCGCGCCCGTGTCGCCGTCGCCACCAACCGAGTCGATCGTGTCGGCAATCTGCACGGCCGTCCGCGTCGTCGTGCCCTGGTCGAGCAGCGCCACGGCCAGCGAGGCGACGCCAACCTTGCCCGCCGGATCCTGGGCGCTGCCCGCGCGCACGATCAGCCGGATGCTGACGGCGGGCTGCTCGTGGTGCATGACGACGACCACCTGCATGCCGTTGGGCAGCGTGCGCAGCTCGTAGGGCGGGAACTTCACGTCGTGGGCGGCGAGCGGGCGCGGCGGCGATTCGGACGGCCACGCGGCAACCTGCGCCCACCCTCGGGAGATCAGCAGGAGGAAAGCCACGGCGGCCATGGCCGCCACACGTCGAACGCGGATCATTGCGGCGCGTCCCCGGGCTTGCCGCCCTTCGGCAGGATGGTCACGACCAGGCGGTTCTGCGGCGTGAAGTACGTGCGCGCGACCCGCTGCACGTCGGCGGCCGTGACGTTCATGAAGATGTCGAACTCCCCGTCCGCGGTGCCGATGTCACCGTGGTGGATCACCGCGGCGTGGGCCAGCTGCGTCGCCTTCTGCTGGTTGGTTTCCCGGCCCAGGATGTAGTCGCGCGCGAACTGGTTCCGGGCGCGCTGCATCTCGTGGTCGCTCACCGGCTCCTGTTTCAGCCGATCGAGCTCGGCGACCAGCGCCTTCTCGGCCTCGGCCGGCGTGTGCCCCAGCTGGACGATCGCGACGGCAAAGAACAGGTTCGGTTCCTCGAGGATATTGCCGCCGCCGAAGGCCGTCAGCGCGATGCCGGTGTCGTAGACGAGCTTCTGGTAGATACGCGCGCTCTGGCCGTCGGACAGCAGTTTCGACGCGATGTGCAGCGGATAGGAGTCCGGGTGCCCGTCGTAGGTGACGTGGTACGCGACCACGACGGCCGGCAGCGGCCACGGCTCCTCGAGCGTCGCCCGCTTCTCCTGCTGCTGCGGCGGCTCCCTCGCGTAGTCCCTGGGAATCGGCCGGTCGCTCTTCGGCACGCGCCCCGGGTACCGGTTCACCAGGTCGATCGCCTGGGCCGGGTCGAAGTCGCCAACCAGGACCAGCGTGGCGTTCCCGGGCACGTAGTACGTCCGATAGAAATCACGCACGTCGTCCACCGACGCCGCTTCCAGGTCTGCCATGCTGCCGATCGTCGGGTGCTTGTAGGGCGAGACCGTGAACGCCTGGTCGTAGATGATCTCGGAGAGGCGGCCGTAGGGCTGGTTCTCGACGCGCATGCGGCGCTCTTCCTTGACCACCTCGCGCTCGCGGGTGAAGTTGTCCTTGTCGATGCGCAACGAGGCCATGCGATCGGCCTCGAGCCAGAGGACGAGCGGAAGATACTGGGACGGCACCGTCTCCCAGAAGACCATCGCATCCTCCGTGGTGTAGGCGTTGCTCAGCCCGCCCACGGCCGAAATGTAGGAGGAGTGCGCCTCGGGCTGCACGTTCTTCGATCCCTTGAACATCATGTGCTCGAAGAAATGGGCGAAACCCGTGCGTCCCGGCCGCTCGTCCTTCGAGCCGACGTGATACCAGATCTGCAGGTGCACGATCGGCACCGAGTGATCCTCGGACAGGATGACCGTGAGGCCGTTCTCCAGCTTTAGCGTCTGGTACTGCAGCTTCGGCGGCCGGACGGCGGCGTCGGTCGCCGCAGCGAAGAGTGCGAACGCCGCCAGCAGGGCGACGGCAATCGGGCGTCCGCGGCGCGGCGATGCCGGGGACTCGGGAGGTACAGCAGACAGCATCTTCTACGATTATGGCATACAAGGCTTTGCAGCCCGGAGACGGTGGGGCGTGGCTGACGAGGTGGGGAGCAGCGAGTTAGCGACTGATGAAGCGGAAGCCGAAAAGCAGCCAGCTGCGCGTCGCGCGCTCGAGCGGATACGGGTCCACGCGTCGCTCCCAGGCGGCGAAGAGTTCGACGCCCGCGCCGGTGCCGTACAGGCGCATTCCACCTTCGATCGTCGCGCCGAGCTGCGCGTCCCGCCCGGCCACACGTCGATCGACGAGGGTCGGCGCGATGTCCCCCCTCGCGAAGACGGCGTCGCGCCGGGACACCCGGTACTCCACGTCCACGCCCGCGCCCAGCTGCCACGTGTAATCGACGAACGCAGCCTGGACGATCTTCGCGCTGCGCACGTCGAACGTCGCCGTCGTGGCCCCGCGACGAGTTCGGGTCGTCGCCAGCACGCCGGCCGAGTTCCACGAAACGGCCGTGCGGTTGGCGCGATCGCTGAGGTGACGCGAGACGTGATCGAAGAACGCCCGCGCCTCGGCGGGACCGGACCGCGCCGAGGTCGAAAGAGCGAGGTGGTAGGCGCCCTGGTTCGGGTCGATGGTGCGCAACTCCGACCCGATCATCACTTCGTAATCGGCCAGCAGGGTGACGCGACCCACGCGGTAATCGACGAGATCCACGTCGCCGCCGAAATGCGCGTCCCAGCGGAACCTCGGATCGTCGCTGCGAACGGATGCCGCGTCGAGATGGAACCGGTAGCCGGTCAGCCAGGAGACGGATGAAGCGGCCCGCCCCGACGGCGCGCTCGGCGCCGGCGGCTGCGTCTGCTGGGGATCGGCAGCGCGCACGGGGGACGCGAGCCACGCGCATCCCGCCACCAGCGCTGCCATCAGCATTTTGGCGTGGCTCATGGACGCATTCCGCGGATCAGCCGGATCGTTTCGGGTGGGTCGGGCGCGCGAGTATATCACGGCACCGGCATCGCGACCCGCTCGAGAAACGCCGCCAGGTGCTGCAGCCGCAGGCGGGAAGCGATTTCCGTCACGCGACGCCCGCGCACATCCGGCGCGAGCGCGATCGCCTGGCGCAGATCGGTCAGCGCGTCACTCGGACGCACCTGCCAGTTGACCCGGTCCAGGCCATGGCGGGCGCCCAGCCGCGAAAGGTAGTGGCCGACGACACGGAAGATGAAGTAATAGAGCAGGATGTTCGGACCGGGCACCGGAATGAGAATCAGGGAGCCGGCCAGGCCCAGGCTGTTGACCACGAGCCACCGCAGATGACGCTCGGCGTCGGCCTGGAGCATCTGCCTCACAAGGTCGGCTGCCTGTCGCTCGTCCATGTCGTCGGGAAACCAGGCGGTCACCTGCTCCTGCCCGCGCAGGTGCCAGAGCAGGCGCTGCTCGGCGATCTTCTCGGCGAGCCAGCACACGACCCGGTCCTGTATCCGGTGGACGAGCGTCCGTTGCTGCCTGGTCGCCCGCCGGTGCGCGGCGGCGTGCCTGGCCGATTCCACGCTCGTCACGATCGCGATGAAGCGATCGACCATGCGGCGCCGCCACCCGGCCACTAGCCGCAGGACCGACCGTTGGCCGGTGTCGGATTGACGTGGCGTCGCCGCGGGCTCGTTGCCCACCTCGCAATAGAGCTCGTAGCGAGGGCCGCCGGCGGGAATGAGGAAGACCTCCATCACGGCTACGATAGCATTCTCACTGGGTGTCAGTCGCCGGAGCCTGGCCCGCCTTCGCTGGCGCGAGGATCAGGCCAGCTTCGGCGAGGCTGGCGCCCGCCTTCGCGGGCGTGAGGGTCGGGCCAGCTTCGGCGGGCCTGGCCTATAATCGGCGGACCGGCTCGCACCGAGAAAACAACAATGGGGACAACAGGCGCTTTGTTCATCCTGGCGCTGCTTGCACAGGTCGGGCCGCCTGTCCAGGCCGCCGGGCCGATTCAATGCGAGTTCCGGGCGTTCGACGGGGCCGACGAGGTGACACGCGAAACGCGCGTGCGCGTGTACCCGAGCGGCCTCAAGGAAGGCGGCATCGCGACCGATCCGGCCGGCCGCGTGCCGCTTGCGCCCGGGCTCTACGACGTGCAGGTGCTCAGGGAGCGCGACGGGCGGGTGACGGCCATTCGCTGGATCGAGCACCTGCTGATCATGCGGTACCCGGATGAGGCAGGCCAGCACCTGGAGGTCGTGAATTTCAAGTCGCAGTACGGCGCGCTCGAATTGAAGACGAGCAGGCAGGACTCCGAGGCAACGGCGTTTGCCGGCGGCGATCGCGCCCGCCCGATTGCCACGGGCAAGCGTGGCGCCGGCTACGTGCTGCTCGTCGCCCCCGCCGGCCGATACGACGTGCGGGTGAAGGCCGCAACCCCGAATGCGCCCGACATCTGGCTGACCGATGTCGACATCCCCGCCGATCGCACGCGGCTGCGGACGCTCGACGCCGGCAGGCAGAACCAGGAGTGAGCATGGACGCGAATATCCAGGAGTTGGAAATGTTCGGGCGCGTGCTGCTGGCCGCGTTCCTCGGCGCCCTGGTCGGCGTGCAGCGTGAATCGCGGGGCAAGGCGGCGGGGTTGCGCACCAACACGTTGATTGCGGCCGGTGCGGCGGTGTTCGGCGTCCTGTCGATCCGGCTCGTGTCGCACGTCCAGGGGGACCCTTCGCGGATCGCGGCCGCCGTCGTGACCGGCATTGGCTTCCTCGGCGCCGGCGCGATCCTGCGCAACGAGCACGACGTCCATGGCCTGACGACGGCCGCCACGATTTGGGTGAACTCGGGAATCGGGCTGTGCGCAGGCGCCGGCCTCTACTGGACCGCCGTCGGCACGACGGTGCTCACGCTGTTCGTCCTCGAGGTGCTGCCGCACATCGAGAACCGCCTCGGCCGGCACCTTGTCGGCCGCAACGGCCGGCAGCCCTGACGCCGCCCACCCATCGCACCTGCTACGGCGGGCAGTGAACCCCGCCGTCGCAGCACCGCTCCTCCCGCGCCACTAGAGTCTTCCAAGGCCGGAGCCGCGACAGGTGAGGCAAGTTCTGGATGGTGCGCCTTGGAAGCTGTCTTAGGGCCCGCTTCGCGGGCCGGAGGCCTGCCTACCAGGGAAGCTGCGCCTCGCGTGTGGCGGGTTTGAGGCGCAGCTTCACTGGCGTTCGATCGAAATCGTCGTGCCGGCCGACTGCGCTGCGGTAATCTGCGGATATGGGTCGGATCGGCGCTCACATGTCGATTGCCGGGGGCTTGCCGTGCGCGGTCGAACGGGCCGTGCTGCACGGGTGCGAGGCCTTGCAGATCTTCACCAGG
>Ga0315279_10007448_pt1 | contig 13531 bp, 5 predicted proteins | sample YL17G06_20_MG_FD_203694 | JGI IMG/M metagenome (GOLD analysis project Ga0315279, IMG submission 203694) | Sediment microbial communities from Yellowstone Lake, YNP, Wyoming, USA - YL17G06_20 | ecosystem: Environmental > Aquatic > Freshwater > Lake > Sediment | place: USA: Wyoming | collected... | reverse complement strand
AAATGGAACTGCACGTGGATGTGGATGAGGCAGACGTGGGCCAGGTGAAAGAGGGTCAGGAAGCCACGTTCAGCGTGTCCGCCTACACGAATCGCACCTTCCAGGCACGGATCATCCAGACCCGTTACGGCTCCAAAACGGTAGAGGGCGTCGTAACTTATGAAACCGTGCTGAAAGTGGATAATTCGGATTTGTCCCTGCGGCCGGGAATGACGGCCACCGCGGACATCACAGTCAAGAAAGTCGAAAACGCCCTTCTGGTACCCAGCGCTGCGGTTTACCCCGCCTGTGCAAAAGGAACAGACCTCATCCGGCGGTAGCATCCTTAGCAAACTGCTTCCACATCCACCATCCCGGTCCAAGCAGCGCGAAGATGTGAGCGCTGATAAGACGCAGCAGCGAGTGTGGGTGCTGCAAGATGGGCAGCCCGTCGCTGTTCCCATTGCTATCGGGGCCACCAACGGGGCCACGACGGAGGTGCTGAAGGGCGAAATTAAACCTGGGATGGCGGTGATAGTCGATACGGTGAGTGCAAAAAAATGAACATGACCGGTTCAAGCCAAATGGACAACCAACCCATCATTGAGTTGCATGGCGTGACGAAAGTTTACGGCACCGGCCAGGCGGCCGTGCATGCACTACGCGGCATCGATATTCGCATTGAGGAAGGGGATTTTGTCGCGGTGATGGGGCCGAGCGGTTCGGGTAAGTCCACTTGCCTGAACATACTCGGTTGTTTGGATACTCCCACATCGGGTTCTTATCGCTTCAAGGGAGTCGAAATCGGCCAACTTGCTCGCAATCAGCGCGCCCTGTTGCGCCGTCACTACTTGGGCTTTGTATTTCAGGGGTATAACCTGCTGAACCGCACCTCGGCGCTGGAGAACGTGGAGCTGCCGATGATATATCGCGGCACCCCTGCCGGTGAGCGGCGAGCACTCGCCGTTCAGGCCATAAAGAGAGTGGCTCTTAACGGGTGGGAATCTCATACCCCCGGCGAGCTCTCAGGAGGCCAGCAGCAGCGGGTTGCCATTGCACGTGCTATCGTGACGGAGCCGGCCGTATTATTTGCGGACGAGCCTACGGGTAACCTGGATTCGGCTTGCAGCAGGGAGATTATGGAATTGCTGACTTCTCTCAACTGCAACCAGGGAATCACCATCGTCATGGTCACTCATGAGCCGGATATGGCGGCCTATGCGAAGCGCATCGTCCATTTCGTCGATGGCCTGGTTGAATCAGATAAAATAAATGGAAAGGCAACATAATGCTGTGGAACACAATTTTACTGGCACTGCGGGATATCAGACGCAACGTCATGCGTTCGTCCCTGACCATCTTGGGCATCGTCATCGGGGTGGGCGCAGTCATTACCCTGGTAACCATCGGCAACGGCACTACCGTTCAGGTCACTGAACAGATTGCGAGTTTGGGCAATAACATGCTGATGGTTGCTCCTGGAAAGAGAATGGGACCCGGTCGGTCCACCGCGCCGCCGTTCAACCTGGATGATGCCGATTCCATCGCCCGGGATATAAGCTCCATCGCCGCCGTTGCCCCGTCTTCAACTCAGCCCGTTACGGCAGTATTCGGCAATGAAAACTGGTTCACTGCCGCCATTGGGAGCACCAATCAGATATTCCATGTGCGGAACTGGACGCTGGAGAGCGGGCGGCAATTCGAAGAAAGTGAGCTGCGAGCGGGCAAAGCGGTCTGTATTCTGGGAGCAACCGTGCGCAAGGAACTCTTCGGCGGGCAAGATCCGCTGGGCGCCTATATCCGCATGGGGAATATCTCGTGCCAGGTAATCGGCCTGGTGGAATCCAAGGGACAATCCATGATGGGCTCGGACCAGGACGATTTCGTTCTCCTGCCGCTGCAGACCGTTCAGCGACGCATTGCAGGCAACCAGGATGTCGGACTCATCCAGGTCTCGGTTCAGGAAGACGCATCGACAGAGAAAGCACAGAGAGATATCGAGCGGTTGATGCGCGAGCGCCGGCATCTGTCGCCGAGCGAAGACGATAATTTCAGCGTGATGGACATGAAGGAAATCGCCAAAATGCTTACTTCGACCACACAGGTGCTCACCGCGTTGCTCGGTGCGGTGGCCGCCGTGAGTCTTTTAGTCGGCGGGATCGGCATTATGAACATTATGCTGGTGTCGGTTACCGAGCGGACGCGGGAAATCGGTATCCGGCTGGCCATCGGTGCTCTCGAGCGTGAAGTTCTAATGCAATTCTTGGTGGAGGCAGTGGTGTTGTCTTCGTTCGGCGGATTATTCGGCATCATACTGGCTCTCGCCGGCTCAGTTGGACTCAGCTATGCTTTGCATGTTCCCTTCATGCTTAATCCGGGCATAGTCGTCATTGCATTCCTGTTCTCAGCCGCCGTAGGCGTAATCTTCGGCTACTTCCCGGCACTCAAAGCCGCCCGCCTCGATCCTATTGAAGCATTGCGGCACGAGTGACGAGATACGCGGCTTCGTAATCGCTCTGGATGTAGCCAACGCCAATGCACTGGTTGCCACCACCGCGCCCCGGATACCATTGCTGGAAACCTCTGCCCGGCAGACAATTTACGGCCTGAGCATTCTACTGGGCTTTGAGCCATCGGCACTGCTGCAGGAACTATCTGCCCCACCCAGGGTACCAGTGAGCGTCCCATCGGATTTACTCCAGCGGCGGCTGGAAGGAGTCTGATAATCCTCGGGATAGCCATTAAATTAGTTTGACTTAACCGTCTGCCGTATGTTATAGCAGAGTTGATTCGCGTAGTTGGTAATTATTGTTTTTTTAAGGCCTACAAACAGAAAAAAGTAATAACCCCACCGTAACCTAAACCACCGATGAGGGTGGAAAGAAGGAAGGTCTCAAATCTATGAAAGCTCCATTGCTGTCGCTGGCGTTAGTAGCGTCTTTGGCCTGTCTGGCCGCTGCCCAATTACACCCCAAAGGCGATTTGAATGAAGATTACCAGGTCAATCTGGAAGACCTGTGGATTTTCGCCGACCACTGGCTTGATGCAGGATGTTTACCCCCAGACTGCCTGGCCAACATAGATGGTGTAGGAGGGGTAAATATATCCGACTTTGCCCTTATGGCTGAGAACTGGCGGGCAAATGGACGGATTCCTCTGGTCATCAACGAACTTATGGCCAGGAATAATAGCGATAGCGGCATCCATGATGAATGGGGCGAGTACGATGACTGGATAGAGATTTACAACTATGGTGATGAGGCCATCGACATAGGCGGGATGTGGATGACAGACAACCTGGATACAGGGCCGGCGTGGCAAATCCCCCGTACCAATCCTGCGCTGACCACTATTGCCTCACATGGGTATCTGTTGATTTGGGCTGATAATCAGACCGGCCAGGGGGTGCTTCATGCCTCCTTTGCGTTGAGTGGCACCGGTGAGGATATAGGTCTCTATGACGCCGATAGAAATCTTATTGATAGTATTCAATTCGGTACACAGGAGCAAAATAAGTCTTACGGTCAATTACCTGATGCCAACGACCACTGGCAGGTCTTTGACTACCCCACTCCCGGAAAATCCAACCAGAGTACGCCTGTTGCGGTTGTTATCAATGAGATTATGTATCATCCCTACCACGCCTTAAATACTCCGGAAAATATGGGGCTGGAGTATATTGAGTTGTATAACAAGGGTAACGCGCCAGTTAATTTATCTGGCTGGCGGTTTACTAATGGTGTGGAGTTTGTTTTTCCTGATGTAACGCTAAATAACGGAAATTACCTTGTTGTGGCTGCTGACGTGAACGTGTTTAAGGCAAAGTATCCCAGCGTTACCAATGTTGTAGGCGGCTGGCAAGGCCGACTGAGCAATTCCGGAGAGAATATTGTACTGTCAGATAATCTGGGCATGGTGATTGACCGGGTCCACTATTCCGATGAGGGTGACTGGGCGGTGCGGCTGCTTGGTCCGCTGGAGGAAAACAACCAGCGCGGCTGGGAGTGGTCCGATGCGCACGACGGCGGCGGCAGGTCGCTGGAGTTAATTAACCCCAATATGCCCAACGAGTATGGCCAGAACTGGTCGGCCACTATCGGTGTTGTTAATGACGGCACACCCGGTAGAGTTAACTCGGTTGTTAATAACAATATTGCGCCTTTGATTTTAGATGTTGAGCACTTCCCGATAATTCCCGGCCCCAACGACCAGGTAACAGTAATAGCCCGTGTCATTGACGAACTGACCACCGGCATCACGGCGAGGTTGCATTACCGCATTGACCGCTCGAAGTATCAAAGCGTGGACGTTTATCCACACTATAACGCCAGTGACTACAATAATGTTCCGATGTCAGACGATGGGGCGCATGGTGATGGCCAGGCAGGCGATGGGATTTATGGTGCAAAGATACCCGTTCACCCCGATAAGACAATCATCGAGTTTTTCGTCGAGGCGAGGGATGCTGCCAGCAATACCCGCACCTGGCCTGCACCGAGCACAATAGGTAGCGTGCCGGAGCAGGTAACCAATCTGCTTTATCAGGTGGACAAGACGTTTGACCCCAATGAACCGTGGGTTGCCGGCAGCCAGCCAATCTATTACATCATTATGACCGAGATGGAGCGAGGCCGGCTGGAGGACATCGGGGCGCACAGCGGTCAGGAGGGGCCCAACGCTCATATGAACGCCACATTTATTAGTGTAGATGGAGTGGATATGAAGGTGCGTTACAACGTCGGTGTTCGCAACCGCGGTCATGGCACGCGAACCGACGTCCCGATGAACCTTCACGTCAATTTCCCAAACGATAGACCCTGGAAGAATGTAACCGCAATCAATCTAATTACACACTATTCGTGGGTGTGGGTAGCCGGTGGCTCGATTTACACAATGTCAGGCATAGCGCAACCCGATAGTTTTGGTATCCAGGTCAGGGTCAACGGCCAAAACCTTGCCCCACTCAATATGACCCGCACCCAAGGCTCGTACGCCCACGTCGAGGTTCCTGACACCGACTGGGCCGGAAACCACTTCCCTGACGACCCTGCCGGTAACGCCTATAAATGTATGCGTGCATCTGACGACAATCCGGCAGATTTGCGGTATCAGGGGCAGAACCCCACTAACTATCGCGATAAATACTTTAAGGAGACCAATGTTGCAGAGGATGATTACTCCGACCTCATTCAGTTGACTTATGCTCTGTCCACTAACACCCCTGACAGTAGCTACGTTGAAGCAGTCAACCACAATCTCAATGCAGAAGAGTGGCTGCGATTCTTTGCGGTTAATAATCTGGTGGATAACCAGGAGAATTCAATAGGCACCGGCGCTTACAACACTTCATACCCCGCCCGTTCAGGGGACGAGTATCTTATGTATCGTGGGATTGAAGACCCGCGGTTTTTGCTGGTTCAGTGGGATTTGGAGGATATGTTCAATCAGGGTGATGAAGGGGCCCGGAGCGTCCTGGACGCGGGTATATTCCGCGCTACGACAATTACGGCGATAAACCGGTTTCTCAAGCATCCTCAGTTTGTCCCGCGTTATTACTGGCACTTAAAGAACCTCGCTGATACGACTTTTTCTGCCGAACGGTTTAATCCATTTATAGACAATCTTCTTGGCAATTGGGTCTCCGCCGATAGAATAACCTCGACGAAGAATTACGCTGCACAGTGCAGGGCATACGTGCTTTCGGTAATCCCTCTGACCATCAAGGTTACCAGCGCTCCGGCTGTGCTGAACACCTACTACCATACCACCTCTAACTTGGTCTCGCTCGCCGGCCAGGCCAATGCCATTACCACCAGCCGGGTGACTGTCAATGGCTTGCCTGCCACCTGGACGGCCTGGCAGGCCACCTGGTCTATTAGCAACGTCAGTCTCCTCCCCGGCATCAACCGTGTGGTCATCCAGGCATTTGACGCCGCTGATAAGGAGGTTGACCGTTTTGGTGTCGATATCTGGTACGACACCGGCCCTATGACAACTAAAGCCGGCGGCACTCTCAGTGCCGACGAAGTGTGGACTGCCGCTGGCGGCCCCTATCACGTTACCGGCAGCATTACCATCCCCGCCGGCCGGACCCTGACCATTGAGCCAGGCACCACGGTCTTTCTGGATAGCAACTGCGGCTTCATCGTCTATGGCCGCTTCGTCGCCCAGGGCACACAATACCGGCGTATTCGCTTCACCCGCGTGCCCGGCACCACTACCCAATGGGCCGGTTTGCAGTTACCTAATACCAAGCAGGACAACATCATCGCTTATGCGGACCTTGAGTTCGGTGGCTACCGTTCCCACTGGATTACCACCGGCAATAATAACGGCAGTGTTGTCGGCCCCACGGCTCGGCTAACAATCGACCACGCAACATTCAGCGGCTCCGACACGCAATACTTCAGTATCTGGGACACCCAGATTATTATCCGCAACAGCGTTTTTGCCGACCTCGGCAGCCATTATATGATTATGGCCGAACGTATGCCCACCGATGGCTGGTTCATCATCGAGGGCAATCTCTTCGGCCATACGCACGGCGATACCGACATATTCCACCTCAACTCCGTTAGCGTCAAGGGCGGCCCGGTGGCCCGCCTTATCAACAACGTCTTCACTGGCGGTGGCGATGACGACGTCGATGACAACGAAACCGATACCCACATCGAAGGTAATCTCTTTATGCACGCCAACGTTGGCAACAGCGGCCGAAGCGCTTCGGCCGCCGTCACCACCGGCCCCGGCGGCGGCAGTGCCAGCGCCAACAACCTTGAAACTCAGCATCTCACAGTTGTGCGGAACATCTTCTATCACAACGATTACGGCATCCTCTGCAAGACCGACGCTTACGTCCAGATTTACAATAATGTGTTTATCCAGAACGCCGGCGCCATTCTTTTCAATGAATTCGTAGGCAGCAACCCCAACCAGCCAGGCCGCGCTGCCTATGTCGAAAGCTGCATCTTCTGGAACAACGGCCCGGAGGTTGGCGGCACACCCACCGACAACGGCACCGGCACCTTCGTTAACCCCCAAAATACTCAACTGGTCGTCAATAACTCCATTGTCAAGGGCCAGTTCCTGAATCTGGGCATGGGCAATATAGATGCCGACCCGCTCCTGGTGAATGCGGACCGCGAACTTTACGTGGATGTGAATCTGCCACGTTTCAAGACCGGCTTCCCCGGATTTGCCGACGGCGGCTACCTCCTCGAAGGTATGGTTCCTGATGTGCATTTGCGGCCAGAATCGCCCGCCCGCGGCACTGGCTTCAACGGTGTGGATATGGGCCCCTACGTCCCGACCACGGCTTCAATTGACGGCGTTCCCCCCTCGCCCGCCTGCAGAACCGATGCCACGCTCACCGTTGCCGGCACTGATATCTATGGCTATAAGTATCGCATCGACGGCCCGGGCTTTGATAACACCTGGAACATCGAACTGGCCCGTATGATACCTGTTACTGCCCTTACCCGTAGCGGCCTCACCGCCACGGCAACGGCCGTCAATCACGGTTTTGCTAACGGCGACGTCGTCGAAATAACCGGCGCTGACCGCGCCGCCTATAACGGCCTGTTTACCATTTTCGCCGTTACGAGTAACACTTTTTCCTACACTCTCGCGGCAGCCGTGGACCTCCTCCATCCGGACCGTCTGGATGTCTGGGTCCGCAAACCTCAGCCCATCCAACTGGCGGGTCTGACTAATGGGGTCTATACCGTCTCCGTCATCAAGAAAAACTCTATGGATGTCTGGCAGGATGTAAACCAGCCCACCACCGCCACCTGGACAGTTGATACCTCTTATTCGAAGCTTGTTATTAACGAACTGTTGGCACACAATCACTCTGCCGTCGAGCACGAGGGCACCTTCCCCGACATGGTAGAGCTTTACTACGATGGGCCTGTTTCGCTTCCACTTGCCGGTATAAGAATAACCTACAGTCCGAATGAACCTAATAAGTTGTTTGTCTTCACCAGCGGTGCCATTAACCCCGGCCAGTACCTTGTTCTTTACGCCGATTCCAACACCGCCACATCAGGCACTCATCTGGGCTTTGCACTGAATGCCGATGGCGATGCACTTTATCTGTATGACAAAAATGGCGTCTTGCTGGATTCGGTCAAGTTTGGCCTGCAATTAGCTGACCTGTCCATCGGCAGAACTGGACGCGATGGTAAATGGTGTTTGACTATGCCGACCTTCGGCCAGCCAAATATACAGCAGCCGCTGGGCAATCCTGATACGCTCAAAATTAACGAGTGGCTTGCCAATGAAGAGGTTCTGTTTATTGATGATTTCATCGAGCTATATAACCCGCATACAAATCCTGTGGATTTAAGCGGTATGTACCTGACCGATAATCCTATAACGCAGCCGGGCAAGCATAAGATAGGGCCGTTAAACTTCATAGCCGGCAACGGTTTCGCCGTATTCAACGCTGACGACTCCAATAATCCTGGCCACGTGAATTTCCGGCTCTCAGCCGACCAGGGGATGATAGGTTTATTTGACGCCCAGCTAAAGGAGATTGACAAGGTGCTTTATGGTCCGCAGACCACGGATGTCTCCTACGGCCGTGCTCCGGATGGTGCGAATAATTTTGAGTTCTTCGCACTACCTACTCCAGGCGTGGCTAATCCAGGCGCCACCATCGTTACGGTAAACAACCTGATTGTCATTGATGACCGCTGGTCATACAACCAATCCGGCGACCAGGGCAGCGCCTGGCGTGCCACAGGTTACAATGATTCATCCTGGCCGACCGGCAAGGCGCTACTATACGTAGAAGACTCTGCCCTTCCGGCGCCGAAGAATACGCCGTTGACGATCGGGCGGATAACCTATTATTTCCGCAGACACTTCTGGCTCAATGCCGACCCGGCGAATGTAAGCCAGCTCAAAATGTCCTGCGTAATCGACGATGGTATGGTGGTCTATATCAACGGCGATTACGCCTACCGGCACGGTATGAACGAAGGTGAGGTTTACTATAGTACCTTAGCCAACCGCACCGTGGGCAATGCTGTTTACGAAGGGCCATTTAATATCCCCCTGGACCGCATCGACTTGAAGCAGGGTGATAATGTCATCGCTGTCGAGGTGCACCAGTGCAATGCGGGCAGCACCGATATAGTCTTTGGCCTGACGCTGGATGCGGTGATTACCAGCTCAGAGCAGACCTACGCCGGGGCGTTTGACCTGCTGGATGGGCTGCGGATTACCGAGCTAATGTATCACGCGCCGGATGGCAGCGAGTTCGATTACATCGAGCTATACAATATCAGTGACATACCGCTGGACCTCAACGGCGTGCGATTCACTCAAGGTATTGATTTTACCTTCCCGCCGATGACACTCGAATCTAGCCACTATGTTGTGGTTGTCAGTAACATAGCCGACTTTCAATCAAGATATGTCTCAAGCGCCAGCATCGCGGGCCAGTATTCCGGCAACTTAAGCAATGGCGGCGAGGATATTGTCTTAAAGCTTCCTGCTCCGCTGGAAGCAGCGATATTGCGGTTCCGGTATAGCGACGCCTGGTATCCGACCACCGATGGCAGCGGCGATTCACTTACGATTCGCGACCCGCTTGCTCATCCAGCCACCTGGAACCAGCCCGAAAGCTGGCACCCCGCCTCCCCCACCCCGGGTGGACCATAAGGTGCACAGAACTACCGGGATAGCTCATTTGCCCTTCAGGCGGTAGTCATACATATTGTATCCTACCTCGCGGCTGGCCTGAACTATTTCAGGATAAGGTCTGTCGCAAATATCGACAAAGCCAATCTGGTAGTTCTCGCCGTCACCGCGTCCGGTTGTTGCCTGGTCCTTGTACTGAAACCAGTGCGTCCCCACTATATACGGGTTACGCAGCGCACCCGTAACGTAGTTTTTGTACTTTGCAGCGCGGTCCTGCTGGTTAGCTGTAATCTTTAGCCCCGGATGGAACATACCCCTGTCCAGCGCTCCAAAGTGAAACTCGCCGATGATTACGGGCTTGTCGATGTCACTAGGCAGCCGATGCTCCTCGACACTATATTCATAACGGTTGTAGCTGACTATATCGCAGAACTTGCACGCCGCTCTGGCTGCGCGGTCGTTCACCCATGCGAACCGGCAGCCCATATACAACTGGTCCGGCGCAGCTTTTTTGAGTTCCTCCCGGATGGTTTCAAAGTAAGTCTCAGCGGTCTTTGTATAGAAAATAGTCAGGTCCTCCTGTGCCTTGTTCCTATCCGGCGCCTGCCGGCTTTGCAGGAGTGCCTCCCACGTGGCATACTCTGTGCCCCAGGCGGCATTGAGCTTATCGACCGTTTCATACTTTGTCTTCAGGTCATCGATAAAGACTATTTTGGCGGGCTGGTCGGGCGGTGAAATCAACGCAGCCACAGCCAGAGAGACTTCATCGTCCCAGTCCAATTCATTATCGACAAAGAATCCGATGCACCACGGGTCACCTGCAGCTTTGCCCTTTTCTGCTGCAAATCCTTCAGCCACGGAGCGGCGGAAACCGGAGTCAAACACGTCGTTGAACTTGCCCCAGTAACCCTGCGAGCCCTCCAGCTTCCTTGCGCTACAATTAATGGTGCACACATACGGTATCCTTCGCATCAGGTAGATGTCGGCGTCCGACCAGTTGGCTATGGTATTCATTCCCCAGCTTTTTATTCTCGCATAAGTTACCTCCGCGAAGGCCTGCTTCCAGTCCTGACCGTACTTACGCAATAAGTTGGCCTGGCTGAAATCGTAAGTTTTGTACGGGCAATGGTCTTTGTAATAGCCGTGCGGTGCCCATGTCCCCGTGTTGTAGAATTTCGCAAACGGCGAGTCGGAGTCAGGCAGGTTGCGGAAGTATCGCTCACGGTCGGTAATCGGTGTGGCATCGGAACTATGAACACAATCAATGCCGTGTGACCAGAATAGTCTGCCTTCGGGGTCCACCAGCCACCACTTGCCCTGGTATTTTTCGGCGCGGAAAAATCCGGTTGCCTTGAGCTTTGGCCCGGCGATCCAGCCGCCATATCGGTTGCGGTCGGGCGGACCCGGATGGGCAGCGAGGTCTTTTAGCTCGGCCTTACCGTATGCAACCAATTCCTCTAAAGAGTGCGTCTTGCCAGGCCAGTCATCGTGAATGTACTGCCCAAACTGGTCAATGAAGGGAAAGAAAGTCTTTACAGCCAGCATCTTCACAGAACCATCGGCACGAACATTACCTATCTCAAAAACATAATCTGCGTTCGGCTTATTGACAAACACAACCAACTGTGTGACATTTGAGGTGTCAATCTTTCCGGAATGGACGGGTGAGCCGCGCATACCGATTAACTCTACCGGCTCAGAAAGCCGCCAGGGAGTTGGAAACAATTGCACTACAAGCGTCCCTGTAGCTGACGCATCTACGGTGACGCCATCGGTCACGCAGTTTTTGTTGCCGTCGGCACCCGGGTTGTCCACGCGACAGTAAACAGTTATCTGATTGCCCGATGTGTTTTTGACATCAATTGATATATACTCATACTTCGACAGGTTCCACATACCTTTGGGCGCTCGTAGAGTGATGCCCGGCCACTGCTCCTTATGGCCGGTTTCAATACGCAGCGTCCCCATCTCGGACAAGGTAACTTTTGCATCGCTGGTTATAACAGTTCCAATGTCAAAGTCCTTTTCAAAATCGAAAAGCATCAGAGACGTTGACTCCTGCGCAGCGAATAATGTAACCGCTCCCACCATAAACCAGCATACAACAATCTCCATAATAGCAGCAGAAAAGCTCTCTTTACCCATCATATTCTCCCTTCAAAAAAACAGTCCACAGTCCTCATTTACAAGTTAATCCTGGCCCGCAGCACGCGTCAAAAGATACCATATCGTTTTGTATTGTGGTGATAGGCGCAGAACACCTTGACCATCCTTGTAGGAAACCGGCACCTCAGCAGTCGGCAGTCCATCAGGACCGATGGACCGGCAAATCCATCGCCCCTCGGGCAAAACCATACTCCCTTCAACCGCCTCAATCTGGACGGGCGGTCCGCCCCAGTTTCGGCCAACTGTCCGCCGGTCCTCGGAAAACTTCATACCGACATTCTCACATCGCCCGCACGCCGTAACCAGAATCTTTTTGCTTTTCTCCAGAGAAACCGAGGGTTCGCCGTCAAGTGCAGTAACCGTCAAAGCTACAAAGTCTGGTTTGACAATAGAAACCTGTCCATCAGCGGTCTTCTCAAACCTTTCAGCGTGGCCGGTATAGACCATCGCACACCGACCTCTCGCACAATAAAATCCTTTGCCATTCTCAACCGACCACTTGAGCTGTACAAGATGAGGAACCTCTCCATGTAATATGAAATCTTTTGATAATGCCGCACCAAACTCAACGTTGAGAATGTTATTCCAGTTCATCCTGGTCCTTTTGGTAAGTGCTGAGAATATATCGCCATTATATTTGATATGGCAGTTTGCCAAAGAAGTAAGTACGTCAGGAAAATCAGACAGGGAGGGAAAAACAAATTGATTCAACGGTGGAACGCCACCATCGCGGAATATGGCTGCTCCTGCCCGCATAAAGCCCCACTTGGCCGGGTTGGTATCAACATCAAAATAGCTGCTCAAAATCTCCCGATACCACTGGTCGCCGCTGTGGCTGTAGGTGTATAGCCAGATACCGTCCCAGTCCTGTGCGGCGGCAAAGGAAGCTATCATAGGGACACACTCGGCCTGGGAATCCAGTGGAGCCGGATGATTGTATTCGCTGACGGTAAAAGGTTTGTCGAGCAGACGCTCGGCGGCGAGGCGAAACAGCGTTGCCTGCTCAGGATAATCGGTCATCGGCTTCTGGTCGATAAGCCAGTTGTTCGAGTCCCACGGCCTGCCCGGAAAACGCGGATGCTGCCAGTAAGCGTGAGCATCAATAAAATCCATATCACTCTGGGCGTATAATCCCAGCGGCCCAAAGACAATCGTGCCGGTTACAAGCGCCTTGCAGCCCAGCTCATTCTTGATAAAGTTTCGCATTCCGTCAAAGTAGGCCTTTTCCGTTTCCGCCAGAAAACACATCCGGTCGAGGTTGCGGGCAGGTGTTTCATTGTCGGAAAAGACAGCGACATTTCCGCCCCCAACGGATTCACCTTCTTGCAGGCCTGTTCGGCCACCCTGTCGAAATTCTACATTCGCAAGATATAATGGGACTTTACTGCCTCCAAAAGAAAGATTCACCCGTGCATCGCTATCGCCGGCCTTTGCAACAAAACCGAAACGAAATGTCTGCCAGTTTCCAGCCAATTCTACCTGCCGTGACAATTCGAGATTATCCCAGGGACTATGGGCCTGGTTGACGCTGCAACTTATCTGACGCGGCTCGCTGCTGGCGGCCTGAAAAATAACCGTGTAATACTGCCCACCCTTAACTGACAGACCGCCCTGATTTAACTGCAGGTGCCATTCGGTGTCGTCCGCCTTGTTAATATCTATACGCAGGGCATCCTTATCCTGCCAGCGACAGCGTGATGCCGAAGCGCTGCACCCGGAATGTTGCTCCAGGTTCCAC
>Ga0315279_10007447_pt1 | contig 13533 bp, 8 predicted proteins | sample YL17G06_20_MG_FD_203694 | JGI IMG/M metagenome (GOLD analysis project Ga0315279, IMG submission 203694) | Sediment microbial communities from Yellowstone Lake, YNP, Wyoming, USA - YL17G06_20 | ecosystem: Environmental > Aquatic > Freshwater > Lake > Sediment | place: USA: Wyoming | collected... | reverse complement strand
CCCTGCGTCGGGTGTTGTGGCAGCATCGAATTTCACCCAAGTCGATGTTTTCGCCCCGAGTTCAACAAATTCTGGAAACCGTCGCCTATGCCCTTTTCGCGGCAGCGTAAATGGCTAAACCGCACATGATGTCAGCTCAGGCAGATCTTGTGAATCTCCAGAGGAAAGCCGAACGACGCCACAAACGAGAGCGGCCGCTGAAACTTGTCGAAGAACGGGCCGTAGGCGGGAATATGGAGACGGGGGAGCCTAACGGCCAGGTGGCGGAGATGGATAGTCGGATGCAGGCCGAAAGGGTCGACAGAGTGCTGGACAACGTGTTTCCCGATCCTGTAGACCGGCGTTTGGCGGCGCTAGTCCTCGACGAAGAGAGGCGTACAGGCCCCTATGCCACTGTTCTTGGCATTCAGGATGCCCCCCTGGAGGAGCAGCGGCGTACAGTCAAGAGACAGAAAGACAGAATCAAGAAGCGGCTTTCTCGACTCGGGCATAAGACAACCTGACATGAAACCGAAAATGACACCCTATGAGTGGTTTGCCTCTCGCGCAAAAGGTGACTCATATTTCATGGGCCATATGCTGCGCGAGTTCCAAGAGAACCGCGGCATGAGCAACAGAGAGCTCGGAGGGTTCCTGAGGGCAAGCAAGTCGTCGCTGCTGTCCCTGATAACCTGTCGCGCTCCGAATCCTGATGAGAAGTCTTTCGCGGATGACATCCGTGGGATTGCTCAGTTCAGCAGCTGTGATCGCGATCGGCTTCTGTTGCTGGTGCGAGAAGTCGTTGCGATCAAGTCTCTGCGGACACCTCAATCGCAGTTGAGCAGCACACTACTGGCGGCACGGGATCGAAGACGCCGAGGCAAAGAATTCCAGCCTGAGTGAAGTGCCCTGTAGAACGGACGGGGGGGCTATTTTGACTGACCGACAGGCTTATCGACTGGCTGAAAAATTCTGGTCGCTTGTGGACCACCCAGAGCCGTTTCCGAGGGCGTTGGAGTCCCCTATCCTATGGGCGCTGCCTCTCGCGATCATTATGGTTCCGCGCCTGGGTTTATCCGAAGCTCAGCGCTGGCTTACTCAGCGGGGCATATCCATAAGCCTGACATCCCCCGACCGCCGCGTCCGAGCATGTTTGATCGCTCGAGCCGGCGCAGGCATTGTGTTTCTGGATGGCCAGGACCCAGAAGACGAGCGTCGGTTCTCGTTGGCGCATGAGACTGCGCATTTCCTTCTCGATTACCTGTGGCCACGCCAGCACGCACTTGCATCACTGGGAGGGAACATACGTGAGGTGTTGGATGGGCGCCGGCCTCCGACGCCGCAGGAGCGCCTTGGCTCGCTCTTCAAGGGGGCAGTCCTGGGCACTTACACACATTTCATGGACCGAACGGAAGACGGTGGCACGGTGTCGTCCGCAGTCCTCCGGGCCGAGGATGATGCCGATAGACTAGCGCTCGAACTGCTTGCCCCAAAGGCAGTTGTCGTTCAGACAGTTACCAGCGCGATCTCGTCGTGGAGAAGCCCCGAGTCACGGGCATCCACCGTGAAAGTGCTGCTGGACGTCTTCGGCCTTCCTGCTGACGTGGCCCAATCGTATGCTGGGCATATCGTTGACGGCCGGCGAGGAAACTTATCCTTCGCCGAGTGGCTCGGTCGCTGAGGTTGAGGGGCGTTACCGTGTCGAACTTCTGCGTCTTCGTCGGAATAGGGTAGTGAGGACCTGAGACCATGAATTCGGACGAAGCCATGAACGATTCACAATTGACAGACCAGAGCGCCAGCGTTCTGCCGGATGGTGGCGAGCCGGCATTGGGAATGCCTAGGGAGCCCGTCTCCGGTGACGAGTTCACGGCGGCCTTCAACGAGCCGCTGGCGCACACGTTGGACCTGGACACCTGGCATCCGGGTGAGGATCTCGTCGAGCTGTATGAACGGCTCCGGAAAGAAGTCGCCGAGGCGGTCGAGCAGGAAACCAGGATCCAACAGGAGATCCGAAAGCAGATCTTCCCGCTGCTCAGTTCCCGCAAGGACGCACCCACCGAGGCAGGCGTATTCAGGACGACCCCCGAACGGCTACAGGATATACACAGCAAGATTCTGTTCAATGGTGCCCTTGAAGCCTGCGACGGCATTGTCGTCACCCACGATACGCTCCCCGTCACGATTACTCAGATTGGCGTCTGCCTGGTGTCATACCGTGGCGACCAAGGCTCGTGGATGCATCGACTGTTTCGGCGAGACCTGCGTGTGGGCGGAGACAACCCTATCGACGAGACCTTGAGGCTGTTGGATCGGCGACGTGAACGTGCAGCGGTTGACGAACCCAGCCACCGAGACCGGCTGACGAGCATGGCGCGCCGGGGCATCATGGCCTATGCGGAACGGGCGGTTCTCCTTGACCGGTCTAACGCCATCTGGCGAATGGGTCACGGAAGCCCCACGCCTTACGAATTGGTTACGGGTTCGGGCATGGTTGATCTCGTCCATGCAAGCCTGATACTCATGCGGCGGCTTGTGCTCGAACACCAACGTTTCGTTTTTGTGCCCAGTGCCACCACTGCTCGGGAACTGCTCACCATTGGAAACGCCCTTGAACCGCTTGAATACGCGATTGTTGATACCAACGAGAACAATCTTCGCAAGATTGCAGGTGGGGGATATCGGGGCGAGGCGTGGGGACCGGCTGGGAGAGAAGTGAGAAAGTTCGTTGAGGATTGTGGCAAGAAGATCGCGGTGGGGATGTTCAGGGCCTCGCGTCTGGCTCCGTGCCAGATGTTCTACACGCATGTTGACCACGTTCACGAAGGCGCGCTCATCGCAATGGCGGACAGCGTCCTCCAGGAGCACCGGGGGTTCCCAATGTTGATCGACCTGGCAGATGGACTATGCCGGTCAACCTTTGGCGCCGACACGTTTGCAGCATCTGCCCAGTTGGCCTACTGTGAAGCCGGCGTGCCGTTCAGGTACATGGCGGAGAGGAAAACCCGATAGCGACAGGAGGCCTGAATATGGCCGATTTGACTTCCGACAAGACGCCCCAAAGTGCCCTCAAAGGCGTGGGCGACGGCATTCTGGCCACGCCGGCTGAAGCATTCCAGGCGATTGACAAGGACAGCGAGAAAGCCGGAGGGGCTTGGGCGCCTGGGCCTGAAATGCAGGGAAGTATTGGGCGTACCATGTTTGACGTTCCCTCTAGCCAGGATGGAACGGTGACCGTCCTTCTGCCGTCCGAAGACATAGATGGGTTGCCGAATCAGGCTCTCGTCAGGATCGAAAGCCTGCAGGACAAGCGAACATACCTGGGCGCGGTAGTTGCTGGCCCGTTCGCTGAGCCTGACGGATTGCGCGCCGATTCCACCCCAATGGTAGTGACAACCGTTCAGGGCGGCCTGCTCATGCCCAGGTATCATGGTCGCTGCCAGGTTATGCTCCTGGGTGAGCGCCTGGAGAATGGGATTATCGTGCCCCCCCGGCGGCGCCCCAAGCCGAACAGCCCGGTGTTCGCGCTTGACATTAAAGAGACGGCGGAGGTACTGAAGATCCGCGGTCAGTTATGCATCGGTCTGGCCGATGGCTTTGATGACCTTTCAGTCCTTGTTCCCGCCGATTCGAAGGGAGTGTTTCCTCGGCATATTGGCATCCTCGGCACGACGGGCGGCGGCAAGTCTACCACCGTGTCCGGCGTTATTGAGAAGGCGCAGCGACAAGGCATGGCAATTGTCATCATCGACACCGAGGGAGAGTACTGCGCCATCAACGAACCCACAACTGACCCGCAGATGTTGGAGGCGCTGAAACGCCGAGGGATGGCGCCCGCGGGAGTCAGTAACACTGCGATCTACCACCTTGTGGGCCGAGAGACGGCCAACCCCTCACACCCCAGCGTTACCGCGTTCTCGCTACGATTCAGTGAGCTCTCTCCCTACGCCGTGCAGGAAATCCTGGAACTTACCGAAGCCCAGGGAGAGAGGTTCTTCAAAGCGTATGACGTCACAAAACTCAGCCTGGAGAGGCTCAAGATCTGGCCAACTACTGATGCCGAACGGCGAGAACTGATGGAGCTTGACGAACAGGAGTGCGGCTACCCGGCCATGACGCTCACCCACCTCTATGACGTCGTCAAGGAGATCGCCTACGTTATCGATAAGGACGGGACTGAGCCCTACCTGGAGACCAGGGCTTTCCGTGACGGAAGGGAACAGATCAGGCAGGTCATCGGAGCGGCTTCGGTGCCCAAGAACATCATCAGCTGGCGGGCCCTCATGGGCAAGCTCGGCAAGGTGAAACGACTCGGCATCTTCGATTCCCCGACGGCACCTGCGCTGGACTACTCGAAGCTGTTGGTGTCCGGCCACGTATCTATTCTCGACCTGAGCGACACGGACTCACCCCAGATCAACAATCTGGTGATCGCCGAGCTGCTGCGAGGCGTACAAGTCCAACAGGAGGATAACTACCGTGCGGCCGTCGCCCAGAACAGGACGCCGACGCCAGCAACAGTCTTTATTGAGGAAGCCCACGAATTCCTTTCGGCCAACCGCATCAGCCAGATGCCTGTTTTGTTCCAGCAAGTTGCCAGGATAGCGCGCCGGGGCCGCAAACGATGGCTTGGGCTGGTCTTCATCACACAACTGCCACAGCACCTGCCAGACGAGGTGCTCGGCCTCATCAACAACTGGGTCCTGCATAAGATTGGCGACGCCAACGTCATCAACCGGCTGCGTCGATCCATCGGGGGCATCGACGAATCGCTCTGGCACAGGCTGCCATCTCTTGCGCCTGGCCAAGCCATTGTGTCTTTCACGACGCTGGCTAGGCCGCTGCAGGTCAGTGTCGATCCCACGCCGTGCCGGCTGCTGATGGTAGAGTAGCACAAAGGCAAGCCGCGACTCATTGCTACAGACTGGGGGCGGCCAAAGGGACGACACCACAACGCACGTCATGTGGGGTACGCGCCTCGCATATGGCGTAGCCAGAAGCCCCTCTGTGTGAGGACGCGGATTGTGTTTCTGTGGGGAACCCGATATCATATGGGGAATCCTATCGACTAACGAGGACTTGCTCTTCGCGCATGTAGACGTGGACGACTGAGCTAGGCTCTAACCAACTCGGAAGGAGGCCGAGCATGGGCAGCCCTCAGAAGCTGGCTTTCCCCCTTTTCGAGAAGGCCCGCAAAGCAGGAGTTCTGGACGCCGGCAATGCTCTAATTGTCGCGCCTACCGCCACCGGCAAGAGCTACATCGGCCGGGCAATTCTAAGACAGGCGGTGCAGCGGCGCGAGACTGGCGTGCACGTGTATCTGGTGCCTTACCGTGCCCTAGCAGGCGAAATGTATGATTCCTTTGTCCGCGAGCTGGCAGAAACAGGTGTCCAGGCCACAGTCCGCGTGGCAACCGGCGACCATACTGACCCGATCTACCCCCAGGAGACAAACATCCTGGTTGCCACCTATGAGCGTTTCGCGGCCCTGCTACGCCTGCCTGACTTGACGCTCGGGCGTGTCGTAGTCGACGAGATTCACATGGTGGCTGATGAGACGCGCGGGCCGGTTCTCGAAGGGCTGCTTGCCAGGATGAAATCGCACAGGCGCCCACGCTCCTTGTGCGCCTTGTCGGCCGTTGTCTCCAACCCGGAGAAACTGGCAGACTGGCTCAAAGTACCCCTTGTCCTCGGCAGCGCTGATGACCGGACGGTGGCCGTGGAGTTCGCCTGTGAGGTCGTCAGCGACGTTGAAGCCCAGTTGAGAAACGAGCTCCTCTCGGTCATCAAGAGCGGCGAACAGGCGATCATCTTCTGCAGGTCCAAGCCCAGTTCGCAGCGCCTGGCCCGCGACCTGAAGCCAGAAGTGTCCAGGTATCTGACCCAAGAGGACGCGCAGGCCCTGCGAAATGTCGCACTATCTGAGGCAGAGGACGATGAGGACGCCGCGGAACTCCTGGAGCTGCTGTCCGGCGGCATCGCCTTCCACCACGCGGGACTATCTCGCGAGTCGCGCCGCGCGGTCGAAACGGCCTTTCGCCAGAGGCACCTGAAGGCCATTGCCTGCACGCCGACGCTGGCTGCTGGCGTGAACCTTCCGGCCCGGCTAGTGGTTGTGCGCGATGTGTTCCGCACGGAGATCGTTCGCGGATTCCCGCGCCAGGTAATGCTCTCTACGGGAGAACTGTTGAACATGCTTGGCCGCGCGGGCCGGCCCGGCCAAGTCGACCGCGGCAGGGGCGTGGCACTGGTCAAGAAGGGCGACCTTCACAAGGACGACCTTAACGCCCTCCAGGTGGCGATCCAGGCCAGCCGTGGCAACCCGGTCCGCAGCCAGTTGCCGGAGTCTTTCGACTCGCTGATGCGATTCCTGCTGGCGACCGCGGTTGACCGTGGCGAGGTGGTGCTGGCTGACCTCGCATCGGCGTTCCAGCAAACGCTGTGGTTCCATGAGCAACCTCTGGCCATCAGTTTCGGCCGGCCCTTCCAGGCCGACATCATGGAGGACATCCCCGCGTATGAGCGGGTGACCGCCGACATGCGGGTCGACCGCGTCTGGCCTGTGGCTGATGGCGTGGCCGGAACGGTGATCTCCGGGGACCACTACTACAACTTCAGCCTGCGCTTTAGCGGCGAGACGTGCGACTGCCCGGCGCGGGCTAAGTGGCGGCGGCAGGACGTGTGTAAACATCTGGCCCTGGTAATCCACAGCCTGCTGTTCTCCAAGGGCGTCGATCTTGAGATTCGAAACCGCGCCCTGTACGCCGCCGCACACCGGTTCCGCAAGTCGCTTGACCTGGGGACGAAGCTCTCGCAGGCAGTCAACCTGCTTTGCGCCTGGAAACTCCTCGAGAAGGTCCCTGGCGGGTACCGGGCCACGCCCGTGGGGACCCTTGCCTCCAACTCGCTACTGGACCTGCTGCTCATCCGCACTGCCGAGGACCGCATCCGCCGCCTCAAAGGCAAGGCTGCCCCCGCCGACGTAGCCGGATGGGTGATCGAGGACTACTTCGCCGATGAAGGGAAGGTCGAGAAGTGGCGGTCGGCGGCGGCTGCCTGGCTGGGCGAGGTCGACGTCAAGAAGATCAAACTTCCTGAGAAGTACCGCGGCGATTTTGAGCGCGGCTTGGACGAACTGGGCCAGGTGGCAGTGCTGTACGGGGAGATTGCTGCCGGTCTCGGCAAGAGCGAACTGGCCGACGTGTGCCGTCGGACGCGGGGGTGCCTCCAGTTCGGCGTGGCCCCGGAACTCATCCCGCTGGCGGGGCTGAGGATTCTTCAGCTCGGTCGCGCGCGTTGCCGAACCCTCTACGAGGGCGGCATCCGCAGCCTGGAGCAGCTCGCAGATAAGGGCTTTGCCCTTCGTTCTGTCCCCAAGGCGCTGGATACCTGGATGCCGAAGTGGTCGGAGGCGGCCGCCAAGATGCTTCAGGCCAAGCAGCGGATCGCCGTTGTGCCGGAGCAGGAGCGGAAGAAGGAAGTGGACGATTTCCTGGCGAGTTTTCGTGTCGACCAACTCACGCTGTTCGCTGATGGGACGGTGCTGCCGAGGGCGACGGCATGATCCCGACAGACGCACAGAAAGAGGTAATTGACCTACCGGCTTCTGCATTGCAGGTCGTCGCCTGCGCCGGTTCGGGCAAGACGGAGGTGCTCGCCCGACGGGTCGCGAAGCGGATGGTCGAGGGGGTCCCGCCTGACGCTATTGTAGCCTTCACGTTCACCGAGAAGGCGGCCGCGGAACTCAAAAACCGCATCGAACAGCGGGCCGCCGAGGCGGACCCCCGGTTTGCCGCCATCCCGCCCGCGACGGCGGGTCTCTTCGTAGGCACCATTCACGGCTACTGCCTGCAGTGTCTCCAACGCTGTGGCGGCACACACGAGCTCTTCGACCCACTCCCGGAGGAGCGGGAGTGGGCGCTCCTGCACCGGTTCGGTCGGCGGCTCGGGCTGGTGGACCTCATGTCCGAGACTTGGCCCGGCCAGCAGGTCTCAGTGCGCAAGGCTGTCGCCCTCTTTGGGCGAAGCCTGGCGGTCGTCCACAACGAGCGGATTGGCCGGCAGATCCTCGAGAATCGCACCCCTGCGTTTGCGTCCGCAGTAGCGCGTTACGAGGATCTTCTGGCGGGGATGCAACTGCTCTCCTTCGACCAGATGATCGAGCAGGCATGCAGGGAACTCGCCCCCGGCGGCAGGCTTCGCTCGCTGCTCGAGGGCCGCGTGCGCGAGGTGTTCGTGGATGAGTACCAGGACCTGAACCGCGCCCAGGAGGAGTTGCTCCAACGACTGGTGGAAATGGGCGCGCGGTTGACTCTTGTCGGGGACGACGACCAGGCCATCTACCAGTGGCGCGGGGGCGACGTCTCCATCTTCATCGAGTTCGACAAGCGATTCAGCCGGGCTGAGCGACGAACGCTTGGCGAGAATCACCGTAGCGTCGAGCCGATAGTCACCGCGTCAAGCCGGTTCATCGAGACCGTCAGACGGCGGGTGAAGAAGGACATCAAGGCTGCGCGCCGGGAGGTGGCCCCTGCCATCGAACTACTTGCCGCAGACACCCCACAGGCCGAGGCCGAACTCATCACCCAGCGAATCCGGCTTCTGCTTGACGCTGGCCACAATCCGGCCGGCATCGCCATCCTCTACCGTTCTGTACGCAGCTCCGCCAAGCCGCTGATCGACGCTCTTCGGCGGGCGCGCATCCCGGCCGCTGCCGTCGGAAGGCTGTCCCTCTTGGATCGTCCCGAGACCGCCCTGCCCGCCCGCGTCTTCGTCTCGTGGGCCGGCGGGACATGGCAGCCGGATGAAGAACGCGAGGTCGTCACCCCGGAGCTGTTGACCAGGGACGTAACAGACCTGACCGGCGCGGGCGAGGCGAAGGCCGCGCGCGTCGTCGCTGAACTCGAGCAGATGGGCCGTAGCCTGGTCGCGGAAGGCGTACCTGACCTGATCGGGGTCTACATGCAGGTGCTCACCCTCCTGGGTCTGCCCACGCGCGGCCTGGAGCCGCAGCGGCAGGAACGCGGGCTGGGGCAACTGTCGGCACTCCTGACCGAGTTCGAGCATGCCCAGCGGCGGGCAGCACCATCGAAGTGGTACGCCCAGGCGGCTGCGGCCGCCGCCGAGGAGGTCGCGGAAGACAAGATGTTGCACAGCTCGGTCGCCGACGGGCCCGCCCAGAAGGGCGTCCGGCTTGGCAGGACCCCCGGCGAGATCTACTTCGGCCGGCTTCGCGTCTTCCTGGAGGAGTTTGCCTCTGCCGCCATCGAGGAGTCCCCGGAGAGCCCAACCCTAGAGCCCAACGCGGTCAACATCATGACTATCCACCAGTCCAAGGGCCTGGAGTTCCCCGTCGTCTTCGTGCCGTCGCTCGTCGAGCGCCGGTTCCCCTCGTCTCGCATGGGCCGCCCACTCCAGTGGTATCTGCCGGACCACCTCTTCGACAAGATCCGTTACGAGGGGCGCGAAGACGACGAGCGTCGATTGTTCTACGTCGCGCTGACCCGCGCCCGCGAGATGCTTGTCCTGAGCTGGTTCACACGGTATCCCAGCGGCGCGACGGCCAACTGCTCTCCGTTCGTCCAGGATTTCATCCGCGTCGCCCCAAGGGAATACCTGAAGAAGGCCGGGCTTTGCCGCCCGGCCGCGTGCCCGGCACCGACAAGGAGGAGACCGGTGCTGGAGACTAACTTCAGTGAACTCTATGCCTTCCACGAGTGTCCGCGCAAGTACTACCTCCGCTACGTCTGCGATTTCCAGCCCCCGCTCGCGCCGGAACTTGGCTTCGGGAAGCTCCTGCACTACGTGGTGGCGGAATTGGCCCGCCATGCATCGGCAGGGCACGAGGCGAGTACTGCCGATGTCGACGCAATCCTGTCTCATGCCTGCTATCTCCCCTTCGCCGGCCCCATTGCAGCGGAGAGACTGTTCAAGGCCGCCCGTCGGCGGTTGACTGGCTACGTGCGCAACCACGGGCGTGAACTGGCGCGGACGTTGGCGTCCGAACAGCCATTCGAGGTACCGCTGGAGGCCGCGCGCGTCATGGGGCGAATCGACCTGCTTTTGAGGGCCGAAGGAGGCGGCAGCAGGGACGTTGAGCTCCTGGACTTCAAGACTGCTGCTAATCGGCCGCCCAGCGAGCACCATAAGAGCCAACTTCGCCTATATGCCGAAGCGGCGCGCCTCTTGGGCCTTAACCCGGTCCGCTTGGCTATCCACGACCTGGACGAAGAGGGGGGCGGCCGCATCGAGATCGAAGACGATGAGGCCGCAGTGGATCATTTTCGGTCCGAATTGCGCGACTGGGTAGAGCGGATTGTCGGCGGCCGGTTCGCTCCCCCGAGCAAACGCAAGCCTTGTATGGGTTGCGACTTCCAAACGTTGTGCTCTGAAAGGTGATCTCTGGTTGGCTGGCCCTCGGCCTGCACTACAAGCGCCAATAAGCCGTAGCGCGGCTTGAAGAATGGTCTGTGTACAGCTTTGGCCAACGGGGATGAGAAGAATTTCTGTGTGGCGGCCGACGGCACCGATCTGGATGAGTTCACTTGGCGGGCAGTTGGAGAACTGGCGGCAACTGCCCCAGATCAATCTCAAGTCGCGTCTCCTGGTCGTCCGCCCGGCCAACTTGTGCCACGTCGAAGGTCGCCGGCTTGCGGCCTGGCCGATATTGTAGAGGCCTCGGCCAGGAAAGACGCACGGTGCCGGGACGGCGTCAGAGGCGAACGCCGAGGTGCTAGCTCCCGACGTACCGGGCGTCAGACGACACCGAGCGCCAACTCATGCGGCGAAACGGTCCGCGCGCGGCCCCGGACCCCCTCGGTCCGTCAGTTGAAAGGCGCAAGGCTCTCCCAGAGTCCTGGTTGGCCTGTCCCGCCGCGCCCGCGACCGATTTCGGTGTTGACTGTTTTGTCAACAGCCGGTAAACACTATCCTATGGACTTCGGAAGCACAATCCGGGAGCGGCGGCAGTCCCTTAATCTGTCGCTGAGGAAGGCGGCCGGCCTGCTGGAGTGCGATGCGGCGTACTTGTCGCGGATCGAATCCGGAAAAACCGTTGCTTCCGACGAACTCGTTGTCAGACTGGCGAAGGTACTTGGCTGCAACGAAGAGGAACTGTTCCTCGTCGCCGGACGGCTCCCCACTTCTCTGAGAGCCGTAGTGCCCGAACAACCTCACGAGGTGATGATGGCGATCAAGAATACGCTGAATGCGGCGATGGAACACGCATGTCAATCGGTAACGCCCCCGCCGGTCCCGCCGGGAGGCGCGCGAGCAATTGACGACGGGTTCCCGTTCGAGGCGATCAGCGACATCGCGGAAGCGGAGAGCTGGCGCAAGGAGATTTACCGCCCGATTTACCACGTGCACAAGTGGTGGGCTCAGCGGCTGGGTTCTGTCTTCCGGGCCGCGATCATCGCTTCTGCCGTTCCGCAGGGCTCGCCCGTCCTCGAATACTTCCGGCAGCCGATTTCACTCGCCAGCCTCACAGTCTTCGATCCTTTCATGGGCAGCGGGACCACCGTCGGCGAGGCCCACAAACTCGGATGCACAGCAATCGGCCGGGATATCAACCCGGTCGCTTACCGCGTGGTCCGCACCGCCCTGGGCCCCCTCAATCGGCGGGAACTCGCCAAGCACTTCGACCATGTGAACCGATCCGTGGCCCCGCAACTGAAGCGGCTGTACCAGAGCGTTGACAGCCAGGGCACGGCCTGCGATGTTCTATACGTTTTCTGGGTGAAGGTGCTGCCATGCCCGAAGTGCCATGCGGCAGTCGACCTGTTTCCCCGATACGTCTTCGCCCGCCATGCCGACAGGACACGCGACGTTCCCGTGCACGTGGTTTGTCCCGGCTGCGGCGACATCTTTCCTATCAGCCTGCGCGATGAATCCGCAACGTGCAGGAAGTGCCATGCCACTTTCGACCCGCACGAGGGGCCGGCCAAGCATACAACGGCTGTCTGCACCGCTTGCCGCCACGAGTTTCCCCTTGCGGCAACGGCCCGCGCAGCCGGGCATCCCCCGGCGCACCGGATGTATGCCAAGCTCGTTCTCCGGAGCAATGGCTCGAAGGAGTACCTTCCAATCACCGCGGAAGACGTGGCTGCCTTCGAGGCAGCCAAGCAGCAGTTACGGGAACAGGACCCCCTTGTGCCGCGCGTTCCTATCGAAGACGGGTGGAACACCAAGCAAATCCTGAACTACGGCTATAGGTACTGGCACGAACTGTTCAACGAGCGCCAGCTGCTGGGACTCACGGTTCTGGCCCGGGCCATTGCCGAACTGCCCAAGGGACCCTCGCGTGACGCACTGGCCCTGCTTTTCTCCGGCGTGCTGGAGTTCAACAACATGTTCGCCTCCTACAAGGGCGAGGGCACCGGCGCCGTCCGGCACATGTTCTCGCACCACGTGCTTAAGCCGGAGCGCCTGCCCATCGAGGCGAACCTGTGGGGCACGCCGCAGAGCTCGGGATCATTCTCCACCCTGTACCGCTCGCGCCTCCTGCGCGCCGTTGAATACCGGGAGGCCCCCTTTGAAATCACTATCGATGCCTCCCACGGCGAGAAGCAGGTTCAGAAGATCTTCCATCTCAGTCCGCCGATAGGAAGAAGGATGGCGAGCGCGTATCCGCCCGGCGGGTTGCCTAAGGGTGCTATCTACCTTTCATGCGGCAGTTCGACGAAAACGGACCTGCCCGATAAGAGCGTCGATCTGGTGGTTACCGACCCTCCGTTCTTCGACAACGTTCATTACTCGGAACTCGCCGACTTCTTCCATGTATGGCAGGAACTGTATTTCTTCAGGAGGCGGCGCCGCGGTGTGCTGACGACGAGACACGCGGAAGAAGTCCAGGACACGGACGCCGCCGCTTTCGCCGAGAAGTTGAGGGCGGTGTTCCTTGAATGCCATCGGGTCCTGCGCGACGACGGCCGCATGGTCTTCAGTTACCACCATTCGCGCGAAGATGGTTGGGCGGCGGTCGCACTTGCCGTGGTTGGCGCCGGGTTCTCGCTCATTCAGAGCCAACCGGTGAAGTCCGAGATGTCGGTTGCCGCACCGAAAACCCAGGCAAAGGAGCCGATTGATCTCGACGTGCTTCTGATCTGCAAGAAGAGGATAGAAGATCGGAGACCTCAGGTCAAGCATGACGTGGCAGCCGCCCGTGCCTCGGCGACGGCCACCGAAAGGGTCGCCCGGTTCAATCGAAGCGGCCGACGGTTGTCGCGCAATGACGTCCGGGTGATCCTCCTCAGCCAGTTGCTCGTCGAACTGTCGCCGGGCCGGGATGCCGCCGAGATAGCCCGCCACCTGGATGTCGTTCTTCCGGAAACGAAAGACGCGGTCGAGCGGATATGGACAAGCCAGGAGATCTTCGAGGAACATGCCGAAGATGGTGCGGAGTCGCCGCAAGCCCAGCAGCTCACGCTTTTCAAGTAAGGCGGCGTTACAAAATAACTTGACCAATTAGCTACACCGGAACGATTGTATAGTTCCAGTCGCCGTGGAAGCCGGCGGGAAGGACATGCACTTGCGCCAGGTCTTGAGGTGTGATCT